>Ga0187818_10000653_pt1 | contig 12808 bp, 13 predicted proteins | sample NC_wetland_sal_i_14_FD_130581 | JGI IMG/M metagenome (GOLD analysis project Ga0187818, IMG submission 130581) | Wetland sediment microbial communities from Neuse River Estuary, North Carolina, USA - SO4_3 | ecosystem: Environmental > Aquatic > Freshwater > Wetlands > Sediment | place: USA... | reverse complement strand
TTGCGCAGCTTGGTCCGGCAGGCCAAGGCCATGTCACAACCTCGCCGCGCCGTCAAACGCGTAGGCGACGCGTCGCTCTGTATCGCTACTGCGCCGTCGCCAGCCCCGCCCAGGCGCATTGCGCATCCTGGTCGGAACTGCCGCCGCTCACCCCAATCGCTCCGATCGCTTTGCCGTCGATCATTAGCGGCAGACCCCCCTGGACCGCGGCGATATCCCCGATCGTGATTATCCCGAGCCGCCCCTTCCCGATCGCATCCTCCAGATCCTTGGTCGGCCGCTTGAAGCGCAGCGCCGTGCGCGCCTTACGCTGCGACACCTCGACCGAACCGAGTTGCGCCCCGTCCATCCGCTCGAGATAGATCAGGTTCCCGCCGTCGTCGACCACCGTTATCACCATCGCCCAGTTGTTCCTGCCCGCTTCGGCCTCCGCCGCGGCCGCCATCTTCTTTGCCGCTGCGAGGCTCAAGGTCTTTTTCTCGATCAACTGCGCCTCGGCGCCGTGCATCGCCAATGCGATTACGGACAGCCCCAGCGCGGCTATCGCGAACCGTCGTATCAGCATCGGAATCACCCCCGGTTGGCGAATCTGCGAATCTGGCCGGCAAGTCGCCCAATACTTGCGGCTCTCCCTAACTGCACCGGGACTCGATGGCGGGTCAAGGTCCCGATTACACTCGCATCGGGCTTAACCGCCGCTCTGACTTGAGCGCCGTATTTCTTTCGCGACCGCCTCGCTAATGTGCCGCCGCTCCGCCCGCCGCGCGCGACTTTTTCAACAGCAGGAACGTGGGCATGAACAGTACCGCCACGAACGCGAGCATCCGATAGATATCATTGTACGCCAGCAGCGAGGCCTGCTGCTGAATCGCGTGGTACGTCATGCCGAATCCATGCGCCTGTTGCGTGACCAGCCCCTGCATCAGATTCAAATGCGGCGATCCCGGCATCACCGGAGCCGCCCGATCGATCTTCCACGCGTCGAAAATCGTGAAATGCTCCGTCAGATATGACTGATGTACCTGCTCGAGGCTGTTCAACATATTCGTTACCAGCGAAATCCCGATCGCCGACCCGGTGTTGCGCATCATGTTGTACAGGCTTGCCGCATAGCCCATCCGTTCCCGCTCGACGCACGACAGCGTTGTCGCCGACATCACCGGGAAGATCAGCCCCGACGCCAGCCCCGAGAGCACCATTGGAAACACGACGTTGCGCGTCCCTACGCCCAGCGTCCAATGCCCCATGCTCCACAGCGCGTACGCCAGCAGCGCATACCCCACGCCGACCGCCCACCGTGTGTCCACCCGCCGCCGCGAGAGCCGTCCAATCAGCATCATCCCGGCGAACGTCCCGAACCCCCGCGGCATCACCGCCAGTCCCGACCGCCACGCCGGGTAGCCGAGCAGATTCTGGAAGAACAGCGGATTCAGCAGGTTGAGGCCGTAGACCACCAGGATCATCGCCAGCACGATCATCACTGAAAAATCGAACTGCGGTATTTTCAATATACTCAGATCGAGAATCGGTTCCGGAAAACGCAACTCCCGCCTGACCAGCAGCACCAACGCGCTCACCGCAACCGTCGTGAAAACGCATACCCACGGCGCCGCGAACCACTCGGCCCGCTGGCCCCGGTCGAGCACTATCTGCAGCAACCCCAGTCCCAGCACCAGGTATACGATCCCGACATAGTCGATCCGCCGCGCCTTCGCCCGCGCCGTCCGCATATATTCCGGATCGTGCACGAAGATGATCACCATGATCGTCGCCAGCATCCCGATCGGCAGGTTGATATAGAAGTTCCAGCGCCAGTTCCAATTGTCCGTGATCCATCCCCCCAGCGTTGGCCCCAGCATCGGCGACGTCAGCATCCCCAAACCCCACACCGCCATCGCCAATCCCTGTTCCTCGGGCGGAAACGTCTCCATCAGGATCGCCTGCGAAGACGGAATCATCGCCGCCCCCGCCGCACCCTGGATCAGCCGGAACACCACCATTTGCATTAGCGATTTCGCCGCTCCGCACAGCCCCGAAGCCGCCATGAACAGGATTACCGAAACCAGAAAGTAGCGCTTGCGCCCGAACCGCGCCGAAATCCATCCGCTCAGCGGGATCATGATCCCGTTGGCCACGATATAACTGGTCAGAATCCAGGTGACTTCGTCGATACTCGCCGAGAAGCTGCCCTGCATATGCGGCAGCGAGACGTTGACGATCGACGAGTCCAGCACCTCGAGCGTCGCCCCCAGCATCACCGCGATCGCAATCAGCCACTTGTGCGCGGCGCGCCGTTCGATCTCCTCCAGCCGGCGCTGGCGCTCATGCTCGGGCGCTGCCGAGGGCTCCGATACGGCCGGTTCCGCTGATGAAGAAGAGGACATCTGATAACCTCGGGACCTGCCCTCCCCGCTGGCGGTCTCCCATCGTTCGAGTATACAATCAACTCAAACAGGTACCAGAGTTATTCCTTATACGGGTATTAATTCCACCTCCCAAAGCCCGAGACACCGATGCGCCCGGATGAAATCAGACGCCAGGAGCTGAGCGATTTCCTGCGCACCCGCCGCGCGCGCATCTCTCCCGCCGAGGTCGGCTTGCCGCCCGGCCCGCGCCGCCGCACCCCCGGCCTGCGCCGCGAGGAAGTCGCCCAACTCGCCGGTGTCAGCGCCACCTGGTACACCTGGCTCGAACAGCGCCGCCCGATCCGCGCCTCCGCCGGCGTCCTCGACAATCTGGCGCGCGTGCTCCGGCTCGACCCGATCGAACGGACCCAGCTCTTCCAGCTCGCCCAGCGCCAGCCCGCGCTCGACACCAGCCCGCCCCGCGAAAAGGTGACGCCCCTGCTCCAGCGCCTGGTCGATCGCACCCCTGCCTTCCCGGTCATCATCCAGGGCGTGCGATGGGACATCCTTGCATGGAACCGCGCGGCGCGCGCCTTTTTCCTCGATTTCGAAGCCATCCCCGCCGCCGAGCGCAACATGGTATGGCTTTATTTCACCGACCGCGCCTTCCGTTCATTGTTCGTGGATTGGCCCAACCGCGCCCGCGACGTCCTTGCGCGTTTCCGCGCCGACTATGGCCGCCACGCCGGCGAGTTGAGATTCGTGCAACTGGTCGAACGCCTGAAAGCTGTCAGCCCCGAGTTCGCGCAATGGTGGCCGCGCCACGACGTCCTCCCTCATTCCGAGGGGCGCAAATACTATAATCACCCGGCGGTCGGCCGCCTCGTCGGCGAGCATATTACCTTGTCGGTCAGCGACAATCCCGAACTCAAGCTGGTGATCATCGCACCCACGGCGGAGCCCGATTCCGTCGCCGGCTTCCGCACCATCGTCAAATCGTTCAGACCGCCGCTTAGCGCATGACCGCCGACAGCCCTTCCTGCGTCGTATATCGCCTCACGTCCTGATAGACCTCCGGGACCTTCTCGTTGATCAATACGGGATATCCATGTCCGTCGCTCGGGCCACCGTAGGTCGCATGGTTATTCTGAATATCCCAGAAGCGTCCCAGCGCCGCGCCGGAAGAATTCTGCAAACCAATCCCGGGCACCTCCAGCACGATCGGCTGAATCAGCGAGATTTTCCACAGTTTCATTTGCGCATCGTACAGATCCTGCCAGAGAATTCCGTAGAACTGCTTGTCCACATACATGATTCGCTTGCCATAGCAGTAACCCGACGCCTGTGACGGTATCCGTCTCACGTCAATTACGTACGTGTCGCGCAGCTCCCATTTGCCCCACGACGCCTTGGACCATCCCAGCGGCATGTCAAAGTTCTGCGGAAAATTCGCCCCCGCGATGCCATAGTCCATCATCGAGAGGATTTTTTGCTCGCGCAAAAGCTGTGCATCGAACAGCGGCGGATTCCCGTTGAAACCGAACCGTCCGTCGTCGGGAGTGGTATCGAAATTGCCCGTGGCGCAGCGCGCCAGCGCTCCCCGCGGTTCGACCCGCCGGACCACCGGGTTGAAGATATAGTCTTTCTGCGGCTTCGTCAGATCGGTGAACGCGATCGTCAGCGTGGAAGTATACTTGAGTTGCTCGGGCTGCTCGATCATGTTCCAGAAGGTGAAGAACTTGTCCTCGCCGGTGGGAATAGTGGCCGGCACGCCCGGGTCGGTGTTGTACGACATCTGACGGTAGACGAATTGGCTTTTCTGGCAAGCAGTGGCCGTTCGAGTCCTGCGTGCACTTGAAGCCGAGACTGTCGGACGTATTCACCACCAGATGGGGCATATACCGAAACCATAAATTCGCCAGAATCTTCCACCCTCTGTGAGGCTCGCCCGGATTCGGGAAAGGTTCTCCACCCACGTAGTTTTCGACCGTCAACCCGCCGTCTGGCAGCGTGACCAGTTTGACCTGCGACGAGTACTTCTCGGTTGCCGCGACATAGCCCTGGGGCAACGGATGAATCACGGTCGGCCCGACGTCCATCTCGACGTCCGACGGCATCTTCCAGAAGTACTTGCCCTCGAACAGGTCGGTCATTCCGTCCGGCATGAATTGGCGATACTGCTGCCAGTTCTGCATCGTGATCGTGGTTCCCGGCGCAATTCCATGGTCGGCCGTCCCATCGGCGGCCGCGGCCGGGAGATTCGGAGCGGATACCGCCGCCGGACTGCTGGATACCGCCGGTACGCTGCTCTCGCCTTCAGCGCAATTCGCCGGCCCTCCCCACAAGAAAACGCAAACCGCAAGCGTGCACAACACCAAAACCGAAAAACGTTTCACCATCTCACCCTGTCGCGCGAATTTAATTGCGCGGTTATCCCTTCTCGCCCGTGGCTCAGATTTCGTGTCATCGGGCGAACCGTCGCCGCCGCCGCGGCCGTATCCACGTTTAGTACAACGCGGGCTGACTCAACGGCAAATCGCGCCCCCGGTTTGATCGTGCCTCCCGGCTCACTACGCCGGTTTGCCCGTCCCTGCCGTGGGTATGCCCGCTTCCAGCGTTAATGGCAGATCAAAACTGACCTCGCTCGGCGCCTCGCAAATCGTATCGCTGCACGCCTGGAACCGAAGCGTCCCGCGAATTTTGTATTCGCCCGGTTCGATCGGTTTTGCCAGCGCATGCAGGAATGTCGCGTCTTTCGCAGGACTCCATCTGACTCGTAATCTGCCGGTCGCCCGAATTTCCCCTTCGTAGACTGGTAGCGTCTCGCCCAGCGCCTCAAGCCGCATCGGCCTTGCGGGAGGGAACTCGATCGACTGCTCCCCGATAATCGGGCTTGCGAACACCACCTCGAGCCCCTGGTAGTTCGCGGGCAGCGGCGATCCATAAATGTGCCACCCTTGCTTGACGCGAAGATCGATCATGACGGCGACTTCCTCCGCCGAAAAGCAGCGGGACGTCGACAAACTTATTTTCCCCTCGATCGGGTTCGCACTGATTGCCGCCGAATTCGCGGTCGTGCTATCGCCAAAATTCCGCACGACGACCTCCGATGCCGTTACGCGGAACTGGTAATCGGGGATGAAGAGCTTGTCGCGCACCGTGCCATCAGGAGCGATCAGGTAGTCGCCCGGAAACGGTATCCCGTACATTCTCGGATGGTTCTCCGGGATATTCGTGTTGAAGATGCCAAAGGCGCGGATCACCTTGCTGCCCGCGTCGGAAAGCATCGGATATTCGATCCGGTTGGCGTCGCTGAACGCGCGCAACACTTCCTGCGAATCATAAGTGATCGAAGCGGCGTTGATTCCATGCGCCTTGAGATTTTCAAGTGAATGCTGCAGCTCGACGAGCTGGTCGCGGCAGTACGGTCACCACAGGGCGCTGCGGCTAAACACCAGCAGCAGCCCGTCCCGGCCCATCAGGTCGCCCAGCGTCCGGCTCCTGCCATGCTGGTCAGCCAGAGCGAAGTCGGGAACCTTCTCCCCAATTTCCGGACCGGTCCGGTAGCCGTCGTTCTGGGCGACGACGAATTGTTGCCACTCCTCCGGTTTGATCGGTTCTCCCGCCACACGTCGGCGGAAAATGTCGTTCAGAATTGCGGCTTTGGTCTTGGCGTCCATGCGCATCTCCATCTTTTATCTGTGAATCATGAACATATGCCATGTTGGAACGGCCAGTCAAGAATCGGCTGGCCTCGCTCATACAATCCGAGTCTGATACGCTTGATACGAACCGTAAGGAAAACATCGTCCAACCCTGATTCTTGATGGATCGTTCAAGGATTTCATCGGCGCGATGGCGGGCGTAAAGCAGTTCGATCGCAAAGAAGTTCTCGACCGCGCGATGGCGCTCTTCTGGCGGCGCGGCTACGAGGCTACGTCGATCCAGGATATCGTTGAAGCCACTGGCATCAACCGCGGCAGCTTGTATTCGACGTTTGGCAGCAAGCAGCGGCTTTTCCTCGCCGTCCTCGATCATTACTCGGACAGGTTTGGCCAACCCCTGATGGATCAATTGACCGGCCCGGCTCCTCGCCGCGGCATCGAGCGCATGCTCGAATCCATTATTGAGCGCACGAGCGATCCGAAATGGCCGCGCGGATGCCTTAACACCAATACATCGCTCGAATGTCCCAACAGCGGTGATGAAATCAGCCGAAAAATCGCGGAGCGGATGGGTGCGCAGGAGTCGGCAATCTATCGAGTGCTGCGCCGAGCCCAGGCCGAAGGCGCGCTTGACCCCGCGCGGGACGCTCGCGCGCTGGCACGGTTTTTCATGGGAGTCGCGCAGGCACTGAATGTCGTGAATAAGGCGCTGGCCGACCCCGCGATTCTCAAGGACATAATGAACGTCGCGATGAGTGTATGGGACACGCCCGCAACTCCGCGCCGCCGCTCGACCGTTCTCCCCGCACAAAAGTGACCTCGCCACCCCGCTCTAATGCCCCGCGTTTGAAGTTCGGCGAAGAAGCAATCGTTGCCAGTTAGTCCGTCTTCATTCGCGTCCGCCACGTCCTAGGATCTTCCACGGCGCGAAATCAAATACTACAACTGACCAGGGTGGCGGCCAGCATCAAGCCCGATCGATGATTCCCAAGGCGAAAGACTCCGGCCGCGAGCTGCAAAAGCAACTGACGGCGGCTCCAGCGTGTATTGCAGACCGTGAGGCAACCCCCGAACCCGTTTGGGAAAATTCTTCAGTCGAACTACAACATATCTCGGGCGCAATTCGCGCTTCCCGCCAGCTATTGGAATTAACCTTATCTTCTTCCAGCGGGTTTCCGTAAAGATCCGAAAGCAGACGCAAATTCGTGGGTGGGGTGGTTAGCGCCCGGGCCATTGGGCCATTCCCCTCGCCGTTTCGGCCATGGCAGAAGGCACATTATAGAAGATTCCTGTCGTCATTGGTCGCGCTGGCTAAGCCACGCTCCGATCTCGGGCCACAGCTTCGCGTGTGCTTGGTCGCTCATCACCGCGCCGAGGTGTCCGGTAGGAAAGAGCAAATTGGTTTTGTCGTCGCTCGCCACCAGGTCGAGCAGCGGAAGGCTCGACTTGGGATCGACCAGAACGTCCTGCGAGGCGACGACGTTCAGCACCGGGGCGGTGATGCGACTGAGGTCAACGCTTTCGCCGCCGACAGTGAGCCGGCCGTGCATCAGGCGGTTCTGTTTGAAAATGTCGATGGCAAGCTCGCGAACCAGCCGCCCCGCGATCGGCACCTCACTGTCCAGCCAGCGCCTGAAGGCGGCAGACCTGCGGGCATAGCGATCCCGCTCACTCTCCGGATTGAGGCCGAAATGCTCACCCACGCGGTACATCGAACTCATCGCCGAAAAGAGATTCTTCAGCCACCAGGCCGGGCAGTTGCCGTAAGTCGTAGTGAACCAGTCGATGGCGCTCTCGTCCAGCCAGTCGATTAGGTAGTAAGCCGGCAACTCGCGCAAACTCATGTCGAGGGGCAAGGCAATGGTCACAAGAGTCTTGACGTGCTGGCCGTGAAGCGCCGCGTAGATAACGGCGAGCAATGCACCCAGGCAGTAGCCCAAAACGGAGACCTGGTCGACACCCTGATAGAGCTGCACTGCGCGCACCGCGTTTGCCAGATCGTGGTTGACGTAGGCGTCGAACCCGCGCCAGCTGTCGGCTGGGGTGGGCGGCAACCAATCGATCAGGAAGACTTCGAAGCCTTGCCGCGTGAGGCTCTCGATCACGCTGTTGCCGGGCTGCAGGTCGAGAATGAAGGGCCGCTTGATCAGCGCATAGACCAGCACGACCGGAGTCCTACGCGACTGTCCTACCGCTGCGTAGTGGCGGACGCTGGCCTTGCCACCCCGATAGATCACTCGGTAGGGAGTAACCGGAGGCGGATCGTTGAGTACGGGGCAACCACTTGCTTGGGTTAACGGCTGAAGCATATCCGTCTCCTTGTTGGCGTCGCCGGTCTCGGAGTACCGGACCAAGGAAAAAGGACCAATCGTTTTCGATGCGAACCGTTACCTTGCGTGCAGCCGGTTTTCCGGAAAGCGGGACCCGCAACTGCCTTCTCGCCTCCCCTGGTTTCGAATTCGCATCTTATCAGGAACTATGGCAAGTGACATGCCAGCAAATGTGTTTGCGGGAAGAATAAGCAGTTACCGGTTTCGCAGGCGCGGCTGATGCCAATCGAATCAAAGAAGCCAGAAATTGTGTATCCGACCGGCGCCGTCGCGATCTTACCCGGGATTTCCTTTTTTATTTTCGAACTTCAACTCGTTTCATAGATCGAACGGCTTTCCTCGGCAGGGTTTTAGTCGATCTTGTCCCGTGTGTTCCCAGTAGTGCGGGTAGGGGCCGGTTTCGCGTCTGACGAGCCCTCGACGGCTAGTATCCTTCACGGCGCGAAATCAAATACTGCAACTGATCGGGATGCTGGACGGTCCCGCTATCAGCTTAGCTCCAGTCCGCGAGTCGTTTCCGCGCGCCCTATCTCATTTAAGTACACGCGGAGGAACTCTTGCTGGAGCACGATACTCTGGGCATCTCGGGGACGCCGTCAGCTATCCTGTCCCCCGCGGGGGTTGTCGATCACGAACAGCCAGGTTCCGTCGGCCTGGCGACGCACTACCTCAGCGCTCCTACCCGACATCGTCACCGGCTTGCCGTCGGCGTCAGTGCCGTTGACGCTCCACTTTGCCTGCGTCAGCGCGATGTTCCCGTCCGCGCTCTGCACTCCAGTCACCTTGATGCTGAACTTTGGCTTAATCGCCAGGAAACCCTTCATCTCCTCGCGGATTGCCGCGTGACCGGTGACCACTTCTCCGGATTCTTGTACCAATCGGGCGTTCGGCTCGTAGAGAGCTATGGCCGTTTCCAGATCCCCTCTGTTAATCGCGTCGACCAAAATCGTGTCGCACTCTTCGGGCTTGTATGCCGGCATCGCTGGATCCTCCCTTTGTGACGATTTCAGTCCGACATATGCGCACTGGGAAGGGATTTGTCCAGCGCGCGGATATCAGCCCGATCAAATCTTCCCTCGCGGGACCGGCACGCCCGGGACTTTTAGCTGGATCCGTCCCAACTCCGTGTAAGTCGTCACGAATAACGTCGTCCAGTCATCACCGCCAAAGCATAAATTCGTCGCCGATCGGTCACCAATCAAAATAGTCCCCAGATGCTCGCCCGCGGCACTGACAATCCAGATGCCCCCCGGACCCGTGCAGTAAACATTGCCCTCCAGATCCACCTTCATCCCGTCCGGAACACCTCGCCGCGGACCGCTCATCTGACAGAAAACGCGGTCCGTATGCATCTCCAGCCGCCCCGAACCCCAGATCTGATCCACGTTGAAGGCCCGGATATGCATCCGACGCGAGTCATTGACATAAAGAATCTTCTCGTCCGGAGAGAAAGCGATTCCGTTCGGAACCACGAAATCCCGCACCAACAAACTGATGCTTCCCAAATCGGGCGAGACCCGGTACACGCCGGCGAAGTCCAGCTCGCTTGCCACTCCCGAAGTAATCGGATCCGTGAAATAAATGGACCCGTCCGCCGCGACCACCACATCATTCGGACGGTTCAGCCGCTGGCCGCGATAGTTGTTCGCAACCACCGTGAGACTGCCGTCCAGTTCCTCGCGCGTCACCCGGCGCGTCTCATGTTCGCACGCGATCAGCCGCCCCTGCCGGTCGCGCGTCAGCCCGTTGGCCTTGTTGGTGCCCTCCCGATGCACCGTCACGCCTTTGCCGGGAGTCCACCGGTATCTCCTGCTCGCCGCGATATCGCTGAAAAGCAGATAGCCCCCTTCGTTCCACCATCCCCCGGCTTTCCACCACACCGGACCCTCCGCCACTCCTGCGAGCCGCCCCTGCGCGTCGACCCCGCCGTACCCGCTCCCCAACCATTCGATTTCCTGGCCGGCGGCGATGATTCGTTCGAGTCCCGGAGTTGTTTGTTCGATCGGCATGTTCCCCTCCCGTTTTGCACTGACTCAAGCGCCCGGTCATGTTTCCCGCGCCGTTAGTAGCCGCGGGCGCGATCGATCACGTTGAACAGCTCGCGCCCGCCGATAAAACGCCGCAGGTTCTCCGCAAATAGCTCGCACGCGAGATCGTAAAATGTTTCCAGCGGCCTCGCCGCCGAGGTATGGAAAGTCAGCGCGACGTTTTCCATATCCCACAGCGGACTGTCGGAATTGAGCGGCTCCGGCGTCGTCACATCCAGACAGGCGCCGCTCAGCCGTCCGCCATTTAGCGCCTCGATTAGCGCCTTCTGGTCGATCACCTCGCCGCGCGCGACGTTGATCAGGTAGGCCGTTGGCTTGGCCGCGGCGAATTCGCGCGCACCCAGAAAATGCCGAGTGGCCGCCGTTAGCGGCGGCGCCATCACTATAAAGTCGCTGAGTTTGACCAGCTCCGATCGCTCATCCGGACCGAACCATCGGCTCGGTATCAAGCCCTCCGGGTCCCCCATCTCCGGCAGGCTCCAGCCGGGATCCGTATGCTCCGACGGATCGCGCTTTAGCGCCAGCACCTCCATCCCGAAGGGCTGCGCCAGCCGCGCCGTCGCGCGCCCGATCGAACCATAGCCGACTATCCCGATCGATTTGCCGCGCAACGACTGGCAAAGGCCCCTGACCTCATTGTGGAACCATTGATGCCGCATCTGGGCCCTCAACGCGACGTTCAACGACCGCGAATACTGCAGCATCACCCCGATAACGTACTCTGCGATCCATGGCGCGGTGGTGCCGCTGCTATTGGTCAGTATTATCTGCCGCTTGTCGAGCAGATCGCTCCGCAGCACGTGATCAACCCCCGCGCTCATCAGGTGAATCCATTTGAGCCTGGGCGCAGACTCGGCCAGGCCCCTCGGGTTGATATGGCCCACGAGCACCTCGCAATCTTCAATCGCGGGGTCCACCACCGTCGGGAAGTAGGGGCTTCCTGTCTCGAGCCTGGTCTTGGGAAAAAACAACTCGACCCGCGCGTCGGCTTGCTGGATGGTCTCGCGCTGACGGTCGCTAAGCCCGATCGTGCACGCTATCTTCATGACCAGTCCGGTAACAAAGAGTTACCCGCGTCACAAGAACCGCTCATGGTGAACCGCGCCCCTCCTGAAGAAATGGGCGCAGTGCCAAGACGGCTACGTGCGGGCAATTTGTTACCGTCGTCCGCCGGACAGTGCGAAGATCGCCCTGAGCTTGGGCTTGAGCAGATTCACGAGCTCGGTTTCCCAGCAGATGTAATTGTCGGGAATGTCGAGCACCACAACTTTCTCTGCATGCCCGTCCCCGAAACGCTCGCGGATGAAGCGCCGATGCGCCTCTTCCATGACGCAAATCACGTCGGCTTCCGCCACCAGTTCCAGACTAACCTGATTCCTGGCCCAAGGTTCGGTGCCGGCTGAAGTCACCCACATCGGGGCACACATTTCGGCAAGCACCATCGCCGCCGTTGGGCTGCGGTCCAGATTTCCCGTACAGACTACCAGAACCTTTTTCATCATTCGCTGTCGAGGATGAATCCGGGTTAGCGGTTCCGATGGGATCGGGGTGCCGGAACACGAATTTCACCCTGACACACAATACGTGATCGGTGCAATTATGTGGTTGGCATCAGACAGCATGGTGGCGTGTATCGCGGGGGATTGAACCGCTCGGTGAGGAATTTCCATGGCCGAAGGGACTGAAGGGGTGGGGTTTTCTCAAGCGGGTAGCAAGCGATGCGAAAACCAAACACGTGGTCAGGGAGGGTCAAACCACTACGTACCGCCGGGTCGATAAAGACTCCGTTACTAGCCAGCTTTTTTGGCGTGTAGAAAACCCATGCGGAATTGTCCGCTCGCCCAGCCGGTAAGGCTTTTGAAAGGCAACTTGCGACAGAGTGCGGCAACGCCTCCCGTACCGTGGAGGATGCAGTACCTGTTCGGAAACTGGCAGTTGCCAAACACGCGCTTTACACTCCGCCTAAGGCGGCCATGCGTCCAGTAGGAGAGACCTCGTTGAATAAAATCCGCATTGAACTCAACTACTTGTCTCCATTCCATGTTTTCTTGAAACTCGTTCCTGATCCCCAGCATGGCCCACAACGCCAGCCACCAATTCGGGACATGCGGCCATAGCCAGCTCACAAAAGGCACAAAGAGGTGCGGTTCAACCGGCAGGTAAAACTTGCCGGGTAGCAAATGCAGCATCTGCCCTCCCGGCGCGAGAATCCGATATATCTCTCGAAATATCTCGTCCTTGTTTTGAGCGTGCTCGAGCACCGACGTGCTGATTACAGCGTCAAAACTGGCATCCGGGAACGGCAAGCGAAGAGGTGATTCAAACCCGATCACAACCAGATTTGTGTCGGACTCCTGCCAGAAAGACCGAATATCGCAGCCCCATGCGTCGAAGCCCAACGATTGAAGGCTGCGAACCAG
>Ga0187818_10000652_pt1 | contig 12810 bp, 7 predicted proteins | sample NC_wetland_sal_i_14_FD_130581 | JGI IMG/M metagenome (GOLD analysis project Ga0187818, IMG submission 130581) | Wetland sediment microbial communities from Neuse River Estuary, North Carolina, USA - SO4_3 | ecosystem: Environmental > Aquatic > Freshwater > Wetlands > Sediment | place: USA: North... | reverse complement strand
GTAACGCGTATTTCTTGATTCCCGTTCATCCACAGTAGGGGTGGGGTGTCTTTGAAATTGCGATTCTTAGGAGGAAATTTTTATGAAGTCTGGTAAGTATCTAGCGTTATTCGCAGGGGTTGTAATGCTGTTGCCTCTGAGCGCTTTCGCCCGACAGAAAAATGAGGGCACTCTCAAGCTGTATGATCCGGCAGAAATTGGCTCAACTAGGCTAGAACCGGGCACCTACAAGGTGGAATGGACTGGCACAGGCTCCAACGTCCAGGTGAGCGTGCTGCAACACAAGAAGATGCTTGTGACCACCGCGGCGGAACTCAAGACCAATGACGCTGGAGTGACGCAGGATGCGGTCGTTCTGAAGCCGGCGGACAATAACTCGGCGAAGCAGATTGCCGAAATCGACTTTGGGAGCCAGAAGGAAGCCCTGGTGCTCACTGACCAGATCGGCCAAGGCCAGGGACAGTAGACGGAACCTGCAATAAATACAAACGCCTGCCCTGCTAAACGAAGCGGAGCAGGCGTTCTTAGCGCACGACGAAATTCACGAGTTTCCCCGGAACAACAATCTTTTTCAGAATCTGTTTTCCGGCAATCATCGCCTTGATCTTTTCGCTGGATAATGCAGCCTCGAGAATTGCCCCTTCGGCAGAACCCGCCGGCACAACCACTACGCTGCGCAGTTTACCGTTGATCTGCACCGGGATCTCAATTTCTTCTTCCTTCGCCAGCGCCGGATCGTACTTTGGCCAAGGTGCTTTGAGCAGATTTTCTTTTTTGCCCAACATCTCCCACAACTCATGCGCCAAATATGGAGCGAAGGGCGCGAGCAGGAGTACGAGCACACGCTTGGCCTCCGCCAAGTCCTCTGGCGCGATGTTCCCGGCGGAAATATCCTGCGCCGTGCCCGAGAGTAAGTTGTTGAACTCCATCAGAGCCGCAATTGAGGTATTGAAATGCCAACGGCCTTGGAAGTCGTCGGAGATTCGTTTAATGGTCTGATGCAGTTTTCGCTGAAGCGTCCGAGCAGCAGGTCCACGCCTCTTTTCGACCGATAGATCGGTGGGGCCGACAGATGGGTCAGTCCGGTCCGTCACAACCCGATATAACCTGCCCAAGAAGCGCTGGATGCCCTCTACCCCTTCATCCTGCCAATCCAATTCGCGATCGGGAGCAGTGGCGAAGAGCGTGTACAGACGAGTGCTGTCCGCACCATAGCGAGCGACCATGTCATCCGGGGAGACCGCGTTGCCCAGGCTCTTCGACATTTTCGTGCCCGCCTTAATGATCATGCCCTGAGTAAATAAACGCTCGGCAGGCTCGTCATTTTTCACCAGCCCCATATCACGCATGAACTTGGTCCAGAAACGCGAATAGATGAGGTGCAGAATGGCGTGCTCGACCCCGCCGATGTATTGATCGATGGGGAACCAGTACGCGACAGTCTTGGAATCGAACGGCGCCCGGTCATTGCGGGCGTCGGTATAACGGTAGAAATACCAGGACGAATCGACGAACGTGTCCATGGTATCGGTCTCGCGTCGCGCTGGACCGCCGCACTTTGGACAGGTCACATTCGCGAACTCCGGCACTCTGGCGAGCGGCGAACCGCCGCTGAGCGTGATTTCCACCTTCTCCGGCAAAATCACCGGCAAGTCTTGCTCGGGCACCGGTACAATCCCGTCCTTCTCGCAATAGAGCATCGGGATCGGGGTTCCCCAATAGCGCTGCCGCGAGATGCCCCAGTCTTTCAAACGATAGGTGACGCTGGCCTTGCCAAAGCTGTGCTCTTCAGCATAGGCCGACATCTTGCGAATCGCTTCTTCGCAATCGAGACCGCTGAATGACCCCGAGTTCACCAGCATCCCCCGCATCGTGGTGAAAGGCAGCGGCGGCTCGGTGACGGTTTCCTCCGGATCATCCGCTTGCGGCATGATGACCACACGGATTTCCAGCTTGTATTTCTTAGCGAATTCGTAGTCGCGTTCGTCGTGTGCCGGCACGCTCATGATCGCGCCGGTGCCGTAGTCCATCAGGATGTAGTTCGCCACCCAGATGGGAATCCGCTGGCCGTTGTACGGATTCACCGCATAACGGTGGGTATTGACACCGTGCTTCTCAATCGCGCCAATGTCGCCTACCTCTTTCGCTTTGCGCTGCTCAGCCTTCAACTGCTCCACCTGGTTACGCAGCGGATCGTTGTACTTGGCCAATCGCGCCACCAAGGGATGCTCAGGCGCAAGTTGGACGGAGGTTGCGCCGTAGATCGTGTCCACCCGGGTGGTGAAAACGGAAATCGTCGAGTCGGGCGAGTCGTCTCCGCCATCGAGTTTGAAATCCACCAGCGTGCCCTCGCTGCGGCCGATCCAGTTGCGCTGCATGGTACGCACTTTTTCCGGCCAGGCGCCCAGCTTGTCCAGATCACGCAGCAACTCCTCGGCGTATTGCGTGATGCGCAGAAACCACTGTTCGAGCTCGCGCTGCTCGACCGGAGTATCTTCATGTCGCCAGCAGCAACCGTCCACGACCTGTTCGTTGGCCAGCACGGTGGCACACTTGGGACACCAGTTCACCTTGCTCTTCCTGCGATAGGCGAGCCCTTTCTCGTAAAGCTTCAGGAAGAACCATTGGTTCCAGCGGTAGTAGTCGGGCAGACAGGTCGTTACCTCGCGCGACCAGTCGTAGCCAAAGCCCAGCCGCTTCATCTGCACCTTCATGTTGGCGATGTTGCGCAGAGTCCATTCGCGTGGCGGGGTGTTGGCGGAAATCGCCGCGTTCTCCGCCGGAAGCCCGAAAGAATCCCAGCCCATGGGATGCAGCACGTTGTAGCCGTTCATCCACATGTACCGCGCCAATGCGTCGCCGATGGAATAATTGCGCACGTGGCCCATGTGCAGGACGCCGGAGGGGTATGGCAGCATCTCCAGAACGTAATACTTGGGCTTGGTCGATTTGCTCTCAGCGGCGTAGAGAGACGCATCCTGCTGCCAGCGCTCGGACCATTTGGTTTCGATACGCTGCGCGTCGTAACGATCCTCAGATCGGGGGACGCCACTCACGGCGGTTTTTTCTTCCTGCGGCATAGAAGGGACGGCCCCTACAGGATAAGCCTTAGATTTTACAACGAAGAGATGTATATGTGGCGCGAACAGTCACGACCGCGATAGATCGGTTCACTACCGCAGATTTGGGGACAGCGGAGGGCGGCTGTCCCCACATGATTCATTTGGCCACCAGCCTCTTCAGCGCCGCGACATTTCTCTTGTCATCGCCGGGCTTGTCGATCGGCGTCTCGGCGATGAATGCGGCGTGGACGAGCCGCGGATCGTTCAGCAACCGCCGAAACGGCTCTAAGCCAATGCTTCCCTTCCCGATGTGCTGATGCCGATCCAGCTTCGACCCGCGTGCCGCTTTGGCATCGTTGCAATGCCACACCCTGACGTTTTTCAGACCTACGGTTTCATCCAGATGAGCCAACGTCTCGCGCCAGCCGGACTCACCCACGATGTCGTAGCCGGCTACGTGCGTGTGACAGGTATCAATGCACGCGCCCATCGGAACCAGTCCCCGGAGCCGGTCCAAAACCTCGGCCACCTGCTCAAAGCTTCCACCGAGCGAAAAATCGGCCCCGGCTGTGTCCTCGATGAGAATCGTCAGACCGCCCTTCGCCAGGTCCAGCCCTTGTGTGGCTGCGGCAATGGCAGCGGCAGTCTGCAACAGTCCGGCCTCCCGGTCCGCGCCCCGAAACGACCCCGGATGCAGCACCAGATAGTCAGCGCACAGCGCCAGCGCCCGCTCCACCTCTCCGCGAAACGCCGTAATCGACTTCTTCAAGAACAGCTCATTCGTTGCCGCCAAATTGATGAGGTAATTGGTGTGGATCGCCAGCGGCTTCAGGTCGTACTTCTGCCGCAAGCGATTCATCTCGTCACACTGCGGACGGCTCAGTTCGTACGGCGCCCACTGCCGCGGGCTGGAGGAAAAAATCTGGAACGTGTTGCATCCCAGCCGATACGCCCGCTCCGCCGCGTTCTGCGCGCCCCCCGCGCTCGACGTATGAATACCAATCCGCCGCGAAGTCAGGGCCGGCGGCCGCTTGGGAGGCGGCAGCTTTAGAATGTCCTGCTCGCGAGCCATGGAACGAGGCATGGGGAGAGTATAGCGATCCCTCCTTCGCAGACATGGGACCCGGCCTCGTTCCCATGATCACCCGTTACGTCAGTACCGTGACAGGTAACCCTCTCGTGTGTTCTCATCGAATCCAACCGCCTTGATTAAGGACGCGCGGTTTCAGGGAGGATGCTCGTGTTCTGGTTCTTCGTCTTCTTTCTCGTGTCTGGGTTCTGCAGCATCCTCTACGAGATCGTGTGGCTGAGACTGGCCATGGCGCAGTTCGGAGTGACCAGCGCACTGGTTTCCATCGTGCTTTCCATGTTCATGGCCGGACTGGGCCTGGGATCATGGTTGAGCGGCCGTTTGGTTCGCAGGTACGGAGATGCAGGCAACTTTCCCGCGCTCCGCCTTTATGCCCTCACGGAATTCCTGATTGGTGTTTCGGCGTTGCTCGTCCCCCTGGAATTGGCCTGGGGACGGCATCTCCTCGAACAGGCACGACTCTCTTCTTCTTTCGCTTATTACCTCGCTTCGGCGATCTGGGTCGCTCTCACGCTGATTCCCTGGTGTACCTGCATGGGCGCAACCATCCCCATCGCGATGCTGGCGATCAAACGGCGTTTCCAGCGGGAGTCGTCACGGTCCTTCAGTTATCTGTACCTGTCCAATGTCTTGGGCGCAGTCGTGGGCGCCCTCGTTCCACCACTCCTGATCGAGCTCTACGGATTTCATGGCACCCTGAAGGTTGGAGCGCTGTTGAACTGCCTTCTGGCCGTGCTGGTGATGGGGATCTCGGTATTTCAATCGCAGAGTGTAGAGACAGTCTCTGCGGCGGAAACTTCCAAGCCGCCAGCCTCGACCGCACGCACCGGAAACCGATGGACGCTGGCTCTCCTTTTCACCACCGGATTAACCAGCATGGGCATGGAGGTCGTATGGATACGGCAGTTCACGCCCTTTCTGGGAACGATGGTGTATGCCTTTGCGTGGATTCTTGGCTTGTACCTCGCTTCGACGTTCATCGGCTCACGGATTTACCGTCACTGGAGCCGCAAGCACGAGTATGAAGAGAAGTTCACTTGGGTATGTCTGGGCGTCTTTGCCCTCCTGCCCCTGCTGACTGCGGATCCCCGCGTCGATTGGAATCCGGTGATGCGCCTGATTCTGGGTATAGCGCCTTTTTCTGGCGTGTTGGGATTTGTAACCCCCATGCTGGTGGACCGCTGGTCCGGGGGTGATCCGAATCAAGCCGGCAGCGCCTACGCGATGAATGTGCTGGGTTGCATTCTTGGGCCGCTGCTCTCCGGCTTCGTGCTACTTCCGCTGATCAGCGAGCACTGGGCTTTGACCGCATTTTCTCTCCCTTGGCTGATTCTTGGAGTCTACCCAGGTTGGTCGTCGGCGCAGCGCAGGGAGTCTATGTCTCGAGACCATAGAGCTTCCTACGCACTGGCAGCTGTGGCTGTGATTTTGATGGTCTTCACCAGAGATCTTAAGGAAATCTACCCGCGGAGTCGGGTTCTCCGCGACAACACAGCCACCGTCATCGCCACTGGCGAAGGCATGAGGAAGCACCTGCTGGTCAATGGCGTCGGAATGACGGGACTCAGTCCAGTCACCAAGCTCATGGCCCATCTTCCGCTGGCATTTCTTGACCATCCGCCGCAAAGAGCTCTGGCCATTTGTTTCGGGATGGGTACGACATACCGCTCTCTGCTCTCCTGGAATATCTCGAGCACGGCGGTGGAACTAGTTCCCAGCGTTCCGAAAATGTTTTCTTATTTCCATTCCGATGCGCAGCAGGTTCTGAGTTCTCCGCTGTCGCACGTGGTTGTGGACGATGGCCGCCGCTATCTTGAGCGCTCCTCCGACCAATACGACGTGATCACCATCGATCCCCCGCCGCCCGTGGAGGCTGCCGGATCCAGCCTGCTCTACACCAAGGAGTTTTACGCGATTGCCAGTCAGCGGTTGCGCCCGGATGGCATTCTGCAGCAATGGCTCCCCGACGGCGACGCTGAGGTTCGCGCCTCGGTAACGCGAGCTCTGGTTGAATCTTTTCCTTACGTGCGGATGTTCGCCTACAGCACGGACTGGGGTTACCACTTCCTGGCCAGCAAACAACCGATTCCTAACCGGACGGCGGCCGAATTGGCGCAGCGCATGCCCCCGACCGCGGTGCGGGACCTCCAGGAATGGAATCCTCCCGCCGGTCCTGAACGCATATTCGCAGCCGTGCTCTCGATGGAACGCTCCCCAGCTCAAGTCATCGCTGTCCGCCCGCAGACTCCCGCCATGCAGGATGACCGTCCGGTGAACGAATATTTCCTGCTGCGAGCGTTGCGGCGGGGCGACAATGTCACAGTCAACGCATTGTTACTACGGCCCTGAAGCGAACTGTGCCCTCTGCCACGCGGTCGTAAGCTTTGGCAATGTCGTCGAGCGCGTAGTGCTCGGCTATCACCTTCACCTTGCCCCTCGCGGCGTAGTCCAGCGCCTCGTAGAGATACTCGCGGCCATTTTGTGATGAGCCGATCAGGCGGACGCGCTTGAACATCAGCTCCGGCGAGTATGCCAGTGGTTCGTGCGACACCCCCATGAGGATGACCCTCCCATCCGGACGCATGCCCTTCATGGCGTCAGCCGTGGAAGTCCAGGAGTTGCTGGTGGCCAGCAGCACGTCAGCGCCACCAGCGGCCAGCAATTTTTCGCCATTTTCGACGATTTCATCCGCACCCATCTCGCGGATCATCTTTTCCTTGTCCCGCGAGCGGGTGACGGCGAGAGTATCGAATCCCGAAGCTTTGGCGTATTGCAGCGCAAGGTGTCCCAGCCCGCCGATTCCGACGACGGCAATCCGCTCGTGAGGTTTTGGATCGGCCAGACGCAGGCCGCTCCACACGGTGTAACCGGCGCAGAAAATCGGCGCGGCCTGCTCGTAGTCGAGACCATCGGGAATCAGCATCGTGGCGTCCGCGTAAGCCAGCATGTATTCCGCGTGACTGCCTTGCAGTCCGATCCCGGTCGAGATGGCGTTCTGACAGAGCTCTTTCTTGCCGCGCAAACACCACTCACAGCGCCCGCAACCCGCCTGCACCCATCCCACTCCTACGCGGTCGCCAACCTTGCGCGAAGTGACACCGGGACCGGCTTCGACAATCTCGCCAACCGGTTCGTGTCCGAGTACGCGCGGAAACTGGGTAGGAATGTGTCCAAGGGTGATGTGCACATCGGTGTAGCAGAGACCGCTGGCGTGAATCTTGATGACCACCTGGTTGGGACCGGCTTTCGGTGTTGGCCAGTCTTTGACTTGCCAGCGAGCGGACACTGCAGGCACCACAGCAGCTTTCATAAAGACCTCTTGAACAAAATGGATTCACTCTATGGATGCGAGTTGCAATCGCAAGATGCAAAACCAGCTTCATTTGCGGAGCCACCGCAAACCGGGATAAACTCAACTCACTTGGCCGATGTAGACGGCTGCGTCTCCCTTGGCTATTTCCGTTATCGAAGGAAACCCTCATGCTAGTGGTGATGCAGGCGCACGCCACCGAAGAACAGGTGCGGGCGGTCTGCCAGAAAATCGAATCGCTCGGCTATCGCGCTCACTCCATCCCCGGAGCAGAGCGCACCGCGATTGGGATCACCGGCAACCAGGGTGAGGTGGAAGCCGGCACGCTGGAAGAAATGCTGGGTGTGCAAGAAGTCATCCGCGTCACCAAACCTTACAAGTTGGTCAGCCGCGATTTCAAAGAGGACAACACCGTCATCCGTTTTCCCGGCACCGATGCCACGATTGGCGGCCCGGCCCTCGCCATCATGGCCGGACCCTGCGCCATCGAGAATCGTGAACAGGCATTTGCGGTGGCTGAGCGTGTGCATCGGGCGGGCGCGCAGTTCTTCCGCGGCGGCGCTTACAAGCCGCGCACCTCTCCCTATTCATTTCAGGGCCTCGGCGAAGAAGGCTTGCGCATCATGGCCGAGGTGCGCCAGCAGTTTGGCATGAAGATTGTGACCGAGGCCATCGATCACGAGTCTCTTGAGCTGGTCGAAGAATACGCCGACGTCATCCAGATCGGCGCCCGCAACATGCAGAATTTCTCGCTGCTCAAGCGAGCCGGCAGATCGAAAAAGCCCGTGCTAGTCAAGCGCGGCATGTCAGCGACCCTCGAAGAATTGCTGATGGCGGCCGAATACGTGATGAGCGAGGGCAATTACAACGTGATCCTGTGCGAGCGTGGCGTGCGCACCTTCGCCGACCACACCCGCAATACCTTGGACCTTAGCATCATTCCGGCTGTGCAGCGTCTCAGCCACCTTCCTATCATCGTTGATCCGAGCCATGGCACGGGCAAGCGCAACAAAGTCACGCCCCTCTCACGCGCCGCGGTTGCGGTGGGCGCAGATGGATTGATCGTGGAAGTTCACAACCAGCCGGACAAAGCTCTCTCCGATGGCATGCAATCGCTCTATCCCGAACAGTTCGATGAACTGATGGCTCAGGTGCGCCAGATTGCGCCGGTGGTGGGAAGGGTGGTGATGCCTCTTGGAACGCCGGAAAGGGCGATAGCCAACTAGCCCTTTAGAAAAGCAGGTCCCTCCACTCCGCTGCGCTCCGGTCGGGATGACAAGCTTAAGATGGGCTCTTACCGCGGCCCTAGAATCCTCTTGTCTGGTAGTCTTGCTTATTCCGTAACTGGTACGACTTGCCGTGCGAAAATTCCTCCTCATCATTGTGCTGCTGCCGATTCTCGGCGGCTTCGGGTGGTGGTACTTCCACGAACGCGAACTCACCGACTACGGCCCTGCCTACCGCGAATACGCTTATGTCACCAACGGCAAGAGCAACACCGTCAGCGTCATCGATCTGCGCACCTTCGAACCGGCGAAGACCATCCGGGTTGGTAGCGAGCCGACCGGTATCGCTGCGAATAGCAAGAAGAATGAGACTTACGTTGTAAACACAGGCTCGAACAACGTTAGCGTGATTGATGCCGAGCGCAACGCGGTAGTGGCAACGATCGGAGTCCATGGAAGACCATACTTCATCGATGTCTCTGAAGACGGCAGGCGCGCTTATGTCGCCAACTCCGCGTCCAACAATGTGTCCGTGATTGACCTGGAAAGACACATCGTTCTCGGCAACATCCGCGTGGGAATTACGCCGGGACTGGCCAGAGTTTCGCCAGACGGAAAGACCGTGGTGGTGAGCAATCGTGGGGACAACAGCATCTCCGACATTGATACCGAGCATCTCACAGTCCGCAGCACAGTGGCTGTCTGCCCGCAACCGCAGGACATTGCCATCTTGCCAGACAGCAGCAAAGCGTTCGTGGCCTGCACCGGGTCCGCGCAAGTTGCTTCGATTGATTTGAAGCGTGACAAGCTACTGGCGCTGCTCGACGTAGGCAAGACTCCCGTTCATCTCGCGCTCAAGCCTGACGGCGGCGAGCTCATGGTGAGTAACTTCGACTCCGACAACATTTCGATCATCGAAACCACTACCAATGAAGTTGGCGGCAGCTATCTGATCGGCACTCACCCTGCACGCGGAGTTGTCACCGCGGACAATTCCCGCCTCTACGTCAGCAACTTCGACTCCAACACCGTTGCGGTTTATGACATTGACTTGGGAAAGTTGATCGCTACGCTGCCGGTGGGCAGTCACCCCGACGGCTTGGCTCTGTCGCAAAGCCAGAATTATCTGCTTGTGCTGGACTCTGGGTCGGGAGATGTCACAGTGATTCAGAAACGCACGCCCAAGAAGAAGTTTGAGCCGGGAGAGTATTCGTTGCTGACTTTGATCCCGGTGGGCATCCAGCCGAACGATATTGTGGTGAAGTCGTTCCTGCTGCGAAAGCCTTGACCATAGTTGTCATCCTGAGCGGAGCCTGAACTTCACAAAACGAAGTTCAGGCGGAGTCGAAGGATCTCTGTAACTGTCCGAGGCGACACCGATGAGAGGCATTTCTGCCTCGGTCCGATCCATATGGACAACGGCTTGACGACGCGGCTAGCAAGACTAACAATTTGCAGGGATCCTTCGACTTCGCGTTGCGAAGCGGCTACTGCGCTCAGGATGACAATGAACGGGGAAGATTAGTTTATCCCGCCCCACAGCACTTCTTGTATTTCTTTCCCGAGCCGCAAGGGCAAGGATCATTGCGTCCAATCTTGGCCGCGCCACGCACCACTTGCTGCACCGGCTGAGCATCCCCAGCTCCGGCCATGCGCGCCTGCTCCAGTTCGCGGCGCTTCCGGCGCTGGAAGGCTTCTTCGATCTCGTCGACGGAGGTCGAAATGTTTCGCGGCCGCCGGTGGCCGTTACCGTCGGCGCCGGGCCCGACACCGGCTTCCTGGCCTTCGATCTCAGCACGCGGAGGCCCCGCCACTGGCCGCTCGAGAATCTGCATCAGATACAAATACCGGACCGTCTCCTCCTGGAAGCGCTGCATCATGGCTTCGAACATGTCGAACGACTCGCGCTTGTACTCGACCAGCGGATCGTGCTGGCCGTAGCCACGCAGCCCGATTCCCTCCTTCAGATGATCCATGTCGCGCAAGTGGTCTTTCCACTGCGCGTCGATCACGCTTAGCATGATCATGCGCTCGTGATAGCGCATAGCGTCGGGGCCAATCAGTTTCTCTTTGGCGTCGTAGCGGGCTTTAAGCGCGTCGAAGATGGCGTCGCCCAATTCCTGGCGATTGAGCGTTTCTGGCTTCACGCCCTCGGCCAGAATGTCGACGCCGAAGCGAGTAAAGATGGCATCCTTCAAACCCTTGGTATCCCAGTCTGCGGGATGCACCTTCACCGCACAGAACTGGTCCATCAAGTCGCCGAGGATTCCCGCGACATAGTCTTCGAGAATCAGATCTTTCTGATCGACGCCCTCCAACAACTGATGGCGCAGGCCGTACACCGCCGTGCGCTGCTTGTTCATCACGTCGTCATATTCGAGCAGATGTTTCCGGGCTTCGAAGTTTTGCGCTTCGACCGCCTCTTGCGCCTTCTCAATTCGGCGTGAGATCAGCCTCGATTCGATCGGAACGCCTTCTTCCATGCCGAGCCTTTGCAGCAGGTTCGAGACCCATTCTTTGGCGAAGATGCGCATGAGGTCATCTTCGAGCGACAGATAAAAACGGGAGGAACCGGGATCGCCCTGGCGACCTGCGCGGCCCCGCAGCTGGTTATCGATGCGCCGCGCTTCGTGCCGCTCCGTGCCGAAGATATGCAGTCCGCCGACAGCGATGACTTCATCATGTTCTTTATCGGTCTGCTGCTTGTAGCGGTTCAGAATTTCGGTCCACTGATCGGTCGGCACGACGTATTCGTTGCCGCCGTAGTACCAGACGGTGCTCTTGCTATCGTCGACCGCGGCCTGCACCTTGCCCTGGGCCACGCGCAGCGGCTGCGCGATTCCCTTCTTCACGCATTCCTGCTTGGCCACGAATTCGGAATTGCCTCCGAGCAAAATGTCCGTACCGCGGCCGGCCATGTTGGTGGCGATCGTGACCATGCCCTTGCGCCCGGCCTGGGCCACGATTTCCGCCTCTTTCTCGTGCTGCTTGGCATTCAAGACCCAGTGCTTGACGCCCTTTTTCTTCAGCAACTCGGAGAGCCGCTCTGATTTTTCAATGGAGGTAGTACCCACCAGCACGGGCTGCCCAGTAGCGTTCAGTCTTTGGATTTCATCGGCCGCCGCAAAATATTTTTCCTTCTCGGTGCGATACACAACATCCGCGTTCTCGACACGCAGCAACGTTCGGTTGGTCGGGATCACCATTACTTCCAGCTTGTAAATCTTTTCAAACTCTGTGGCTTCCGTTTCCGCAGTACCGGTCATGCCCGCCAGCTTCTTGTACATGCGGAAATAGTTCTGGAAGGTGATGGTGGCCAAGGTCTGGTTCTCGCGCTCCACCTTCACGTTTTCCTTGGCTTCCACCGACTGGTGCAGACCATCGGACCAGCGCCTGCCCGGCATCAGGCGGCCGGTGAACTCGTCCACAATGATGACTTCGCCATCTTTCACCACGTATTCCACGTCGCGGTGATATAGAGAGTGCGCCTTGATAGCAGTTTCCACGTGATGCTTGAGGTCCCAGTTCTCCGGATCCGCGATGTTGCCGATGCCGAGCAACTGCTCGACCTTCACCCAGCCCTCGTCCGTCACCGTGATATTGCGGTGCTTTTCATCCACCACATAGTCGCCGGTAAGCTCTTTGGGCTCGCCGGGCGCGGTATCGATTTCTTCACCCTTTTCGAGCTTGGAGATAATGCGATTCACGCGAGCATACTTGTCGGTGGATTCTTCGCTGGCGCCGGAAATGATCAGCGGGGTGCGGGCTTCGTCGATCAGGATGGAATCGACCTCATCGACGATGCCGAAGTTGTGGCCGCGCTGCACGCAGTCCTTGAGATCGAACTTCATGTTGTCGCGGAGATAATCGAAGCCGAACTCGTTGTTGGTGCCGTACGTAACGTCGGCGGCATAGGCCTCGCGGCGCTGCTGATCGTCGAGATCATGAACGATTACGCCCACCGTGAGGCCAAGGAAGGTATAGAGTTTGCCCATCCATTCCGAGTCGCGCTTGGCCAGGTAGTCATTGACGGTTACCACGTGAACCCCGCGCCCGCTCAGAGCATTCAGGTAAACCGGCAGAGTCGCAACCAGGGTCTTGCCTTCCCCGGTCTTCATTTCG
>Ga0187818_10000651_pt1 | contig 12812 bp, 13 predicted proteins | sample NC_wetland_sal_i_14_FD_130581 | JGI IMG/M metagenome (GOLD analysis project Ga0187818, IMG submission 130581) | Wetland sediment microbial communities from Neuse River Estuary, North Carolina, USA - SO4_3 | ecosystem: Environmental > Aquatic > Freshwater > Wetlands > Sediment | place: USA... | reverse complement strand
TGCGTCGTGGAAGTACTCAGCGCGCCTTACGGCCAGACTTTTTCGTTGGACGAGGTTCGCAAGAAATTGATGCCTGACGTTCGCGCCGTATATTTACAAGCGACCGAGAGTTCCACCGGAGCCCGCCATGACGTAGAAGGCATCGCACGGCTGGTGCGCCAGTCCGGCGGCGGCGCGCTGCTGGTGGTCGATGCCATCACCGGCCTGGGCACAACCCATTTCGATGTCGATGGCTGGGGCATCGACGTGATCATCGGCGGCTCACAGAAGGCGCTTATGATTCCTCCCGGCCTCGCTTATTGCGCCATCAGCGAACCTGCCTGGAAGCGTATGGAAGCTGCGAAATCTCCGCGCTATTACTTCGACTTCCGTCGAGAGCGCAAAGCCGCTGCCAAGGGAGAATCGGCGTACACGCCGGCGACTTCGTTATTTGCCGCGCTGGGCGCGGCTCTGGACTTCATCCGGCAAATGGGCGACGGCGATCTGGTAGCAGGCCGACGGGCGCTGGTCGACAACGCGGAACTCGCCGCGGAAATGACTCGTGCGGGTGCGCAAGCCTTGGGACTCAAACTGTTTTCCCCCTCCTGTCCCGCAGCTGCGCTTACAGCGATTGAGTCGCCGGCGGGAATCGACTCGGGGGCCATCGTAAAAGAGTTCCGCGAAGCCTTTGCCGCAGTAGTGGCTAACGGCCAGGGAGAGATGAAGGGTAAGCTGTTCCGGATCGCGCATCTGGGATACTACGACTACCTGGACACCATCGGGATTCTGGCGGCTCTCGAGCATGTCGTCGGCCGGGTTGGCCAACCAGTAGAATTTGGCGCGGCGGTTCGTGCGGCTCAGGAGGTGTACGCCCGCAGTCAAAGGGCGAAAGCCATCGCCGGCACGGTGGCAGAGTGACGGTCTTGGAGAGAACTGGCTTTGCTCACGGTAAAGTTCATGACGTTGGAGGCCATGCCGTTCGAATACACGTAAACCTGGACCGCTCCGGGCATCGCAACTTGAAACGCCGGAACTCCAGCCACCAGTTGATTGCCGGAGATGAACCGGGTGGTCAGAGGCATCGAGTTCCAATACACCATCGAGTTCATCGAAAACCCGCTGCCGTTCACGGTCAGCATGAATCCGGCTTCACCTGCATTCGCGGATTGCGGTGACAGTTCAGACATTTGAACGGTGGTTCCCATCATGTTGTACTTGGAACCGTAACCACATCCCAGGGTCATGAGAGTAAGCAGAAGAACAACAGTAAGTTTCACAGGACTTCTCCGAGTTGCAAGTCTTCCTATCGAGCAACAGTTTAGGAAACGGTGACGTAGCATGTGTCAAAGAGGCGTCATTTATCTGTCAAAAGGGGTGCAGGAGTTCAGGACCGGTCGACTATGAAAATTGTTGTAGCCGAAAAAATCTCAGCCTCAGCGGTGGATTTGCTGCGTGAGCCCCGATGGGTAATAGTTACTCCCGACCAGATGGACGGCGGTTTAGCGGCGCAGTTGGAGTCGGCGGATGCGCTGATCGTGCGCTCGGCCGTGCAGGTGAATGCCAGCTTGCTGGCGAAGGCGCGCAAACTGCGCGTGATTGGACGGGCGGGCGTCGGTGTGGACAATATCGAGCTCGAACCCGCCACCCGCCAGGGCATCGCCGTGATGAACACCCCGGGGGCAAACGCCGTGGCGGTGGCCGAACACACTCTAGCCATGATGCTGGCAATGGCGCGCCATCTCTGCCGTGCGAATGAGTTGACCCATGCCGGTAAGTGGGAGAAGAAATCTCTGCAAGGCACCGAACTGCGCGGCAAGACGCTGGGAATCGTAGGCTTGGGCCGGATCGGGATGGAAGTCGCGCGCCGGGCCCGGATTTTCGGGATGACCGTGATGGGCCACGATCCGTTCGTTTCGACCGTAGTGGCCAAAGAGCAGGGAATCCAGATGGCTACGCTGGACGAGGTGTACGCGGCGGCCGATTACTTGACCCTGCATGTCGGCCTGACTCCGCAAACCACCGGCATGATCAATGCCGATTCGTTGAAAAAGATGAAGCGTGGAGTGCGGCTGGTCAACTGCGCCCGCGGCGAATTGGTAGATGAAGCAGCGCTTGCGAGCGCCGTGCAGCAAGGCCAGGTGGCTGGGGCGGCTCTTGATGTTTTCGCCGAAGAGCCCCTGAAAAACTCGCCGCTCACTGCCTTGGACAATGTGATCCTGACACCTCATATCGGAGGCTCAACTCATGAGGCCCAGGAGGCCGTCGGCTATCAGATTGCCCAGCAGGTCAAGGAGTATCTGAAGCACGGAGTTATTCAGAACGCGGTCAATGTTCCTTCGGTATCGCACGACGAGTATCTCGAACTGCAGCCCTACATCGTGCTGGCGGAGAGACTCGGCGCTTTTTTGGCCCAGGTCAGCGAGGGAGCGCTGGAGGAGATTTCACTGCGCTACAGTGGGCACATCGCCAACTGGAAAACGGAACTGATTCGCAACGCCGCGATCAAAGGGATCCTGAACCAATCCCTGGAAGAAAAAGCCAACCTGGTGAATGCGGCTGCCATCGCCGCGTCACGCGGGCTGAGGGTTCACGAAGCCAATAAACCTAAGGGTTCCACCGGCGGCGTGGCCAGCGTGCTGTCTGTCCTGGTGAAAACTCAGACCGAGGAGCACATGGTGAAAGGCGCAGTGTTGCACCAGAACGCGCCACGCTTGCTGCATGTGGACGGAATCGAAGTGGAGGCGCCGCTGGAGCGCAATCTGATTTACCTGCGCAATCGCGATGTGCCGGGCGTGATCGGCAAAGTCGGCAGCATTCTGGGCGATCACAAGATCAACATTGCCGATTTTTCTCTCGGCCGCCGCAGTGGGGACTTGACGCCGGGTGTTCCGTGGGAAGCGATTGCGGTCGTCCACATCGATGGGATCGTGCCGGATGAGGTGTTGGCCAAGCTGAGGAAAGTGCCGGCCATCCAGCAAGCCAAAGCCATAAGGCTATTCTGAACAGCGGCGACGGATGAGCCCGGCTGCACGCGGGTCCATTCGCCGGCCGGGGCCTCATCCCTTGAAATTCCTGGCCGGTTTCAGTCCTTCGCACCCGATGCTTTAATATGACGGATTCTGCATCCAACCATTCCAGAGGGCACTGAATGCTTAAGAAGGCAGGATCGGCACTCGCAGTATTACTTTTTCTTTCATCGCTGAGCTTTGGTCAGGATGGGCGCTATGACTTCAGCTTGAACGGGTCTGCAATTTTCACCAAACAATCCAACGGGAATGGAATCACCCAGAGGGCGACCAATGGTGCGGGAGGTCTCGCAACCATCCGGATGAAATTCAAGCCCAAGCACTCCGTGATTTTCAATTACGGGCGCGCGAAGAACTCGCAGGTGTACCATACTATCGATAATTTCCACGTTCTCGACAACATCTCCGAATACACCGGCGCGTATGTCTTCAGTCCACTTCGCAAAGGAAAGTTCGATCCATTCGTCTTGGTGGGCGGCGGCTTGCTCACCTTCAGCCCTCGCACGACATGGGTCTTTTTTCCCCCGCTCGCCAACAATATTCCCAACAACATTCAAGTCAACTTTGGTGCTGTGAAGCAGAGGGAACTAGCGGTTCTGTATGGGTTCGGAACCGATTACCGATTGCGATGGCGATTCGCGCTGCGATTGCAATACCGCGGCCTTTTCTACCGTGAGCCGGACTTCAAAGTGGACGCCAGCTCGGGAAGCTCCTTGAGTTTCTTCACGGGCGCGAGAGGCCACATGGCGGAACCGTCAATAGGGCTGGTATTTAAGTTCTAGCCTAGGAATTCAGCGCCGCTTTGCGCAACTTGCGGCTTTCGGCCAGCAGCGCCATGGAGTGCAGCAGGTTTTGCAGGGTTACGATGCCTACCAGTCGCTGGTCTTCAACCACTGGAATAATACTCAGGTTGCGGGCAGTGAGCTTGCGGAAGGCCGATGCCAGCGATTCCTTCTTCTGCGCGACCTCGAAAATCCGGTTCATCACCGACTGAACGTAGCCATTGCCTTCAGCGCGAAGCGCCTGCAGGATTTTCTGCCGGGAAATCACACCCACCATGTCGCTGCCGCGGATCACCGGAAAATCGTCCTGCAGCGAGTGCACCGCCTTTTCCAGGGCGTCTTCCAGAGTGTCGGCAGGAGAGAGCGTGGCAAAGTCGGTGAGCATGATGTCTTCCAAACGCACGGTTTCGAGCACGGATTGGAAAACCGCCGAACGTTCCTCCAGTTGTGCCGCGATGAACAGGAAGAATCCGATCATCGTCAGCCAGACAAAGGCTGGCTGCAAGATCCCGACCAGCATGAAGACTGTGGCGAAGGCCTGGCCGATAGTGACCGCGCGGCGAGTGGCCCGCACTGGATCCATGTGACGGTTGAACAAGGCTCGCAGAACTTTTCCGCCGTCCATGGGATAGGCCGGCAGCAGATTGAATAGAGCCAGCCACAGATTCGCCCACACGAAGCTCCGTGCCAGGTTGTTGGAGTTCACCGCTCCCAGAGGTCTTGCTAAGAGCTGGACTTGGGGAGCCACCGCGAGCAGGATGCCGACGCCGGCCAAGGCAATCACCAGGTTGACCAACGGGCCCGCCAACGCAATGCGGATATCACGCTTCCAGGTCAGCAGACCCGGTTCCACGGGGCGCTGAGTCTCATCGAAGACGGTTACACCGCCGATCGGCAGCAGGATGATGGCCTTGGCAGGAACTCCAGATTGCATGCCCACCAGCGCGTGTCCGAGCTCGTGGAGGACCACGCTGACAAAAATAAGCCCTACCAGCGCTAGCCCCCGGCCAGCGCTGGCCGGCCCGTGGGAAGCCGACTCGGTCAGCCAGATAAACAGAAGCAGAAATAAGAATGTCAGGTGGATGCGAAGTTCGACTCCGAAAAGCCTTCCTGCCGGAATAGACCAGTTCCTCATGCGCAGCTCGCAACTCCTCTCCCGCTATTCTATATAGTTTTAGACCCCAGTGCGGAGCACTCGGGTTACCAAAGCGCGAATCAGAGGTGCTAAGACCGTTTATTGCGATTCGGAGTTAAGAGGGGTTGTCATGCGGGTGATCGCGGGAAAATACCGAAGCCGGCCGTTGCACTCGCTGCGCGGCCTCGATCTGCGCCCCACGTCGGACCGCCTGCGGGAAACCCTGTTCGACGTGCTCAGTGCCGGGAATCCGGCCGCGCTGGAGGGTAAGGTTTGGGTCGACCTTTTCGCGGGAACCGGAGCGGTCGGGATTGAAGCGATCAGTCGGGGCGCGGGGAGGGTGTATTTCGTGGAAAGCTCGAGGCGGGCGGTAGAACTGATCCAGCGCAATCTGCACTCGCTGGGTATCGAAACCGGTTTCCAGGTTCTCCAGCAAGATTCTGTCCGTGTTGGGCGCGCATTGGCTGAGGTCCAAGTCGATTACATATTTCTGGATCCTCCGTACCGAATGGAGTCCGCGTATCGGCAGACTCTGGAAGCTCTTTCCGAGTCGCGCTTGCTCAAGCCGGAGTCGAAGGTCATCGCTGAGCATCAGAAGAAGTTCGACCCGGGAGAGCGGATTGCCTCGCTGGAACGGTACCGATTGCTCAAGCAAGGAGATGCGGCATTGAGCTTCTATCGCGCGCGTTGAGTGTGAGGTCATGCGTTCAACTGGGCACGGCGAGCGACGGCCTAAAATGAACTAAGAACAAAAGATGCCGCAGATTTCTCCAACGGAGTTTTACGCGCTACCGCTTCGCGTGCATACGTTTCTCGCCGACGTCCCGCTGCACGACGCCTGGGCGGTTGACTTACCTACGCACCGCGACCGCGTTACCCTTTCTGAATTTCTTCGCCGGGCGAGTCAAGGCGGAATCAACAGACTTCCGCCAGTGGCCCGTGCGCTTATCAGTCTTCGGCTTTTTCTTGGAGGCATTTTTCGACTTGAGGCCGAACCGAAGGATGCCTTGGCAGCCTCCTTTGGAAATCGCCTCACGCCAGAGGATCGGGCTCGTTCTCTTGTCGTGTCGGGAACGCCAGAAGGACTGTTCCGCGTTGTCTATCGTTTCGAAAACGAACAGCTGCTTGAAATACAGAATCGTACCGTCCATGCTGCGGCCCTCAGTGCCCTCGCTGAAAGAGCCGATGGCTGTCGATTCTACTTTGCGGTCTACGTGCGCCAGAGTACGTGGATTACGCCGTTCTACATGGGCTTAATCGATCCCTTCCGAAAATGGATTATCTATCCGGCCCTGCTGAAAAGAATTCGTGCAACCTGGGATCAGAATGTCTGACCAAAGGACTCACCCTTGCGATCGGGTCAATGAGTGAAGGGGCGATTTATCGCCAATCATAAATGTCCGCACAAGGCAGTGTAGCGTTTGTGCTTCCCAAGTCCATGTTGTTGATCAAGGTTGAATTCCGCAATTATTCCCCGCATTGCGATGAGCGGGAGGATGGCGTTGCCTACATCAGGAGTTCGTTGCTGCGGCGCACGATCGGGTGCTGCATCTCCTGCAGATCGTTTTTCACCCGGTTGAGGCCGTAGACGCACTGTTCAAAATGGCTGGAAAGGCTGGCGAACAGGGGCGCGACCTTCATGTACTCGAAGTACTCGAACTTGGAAACGATGTAATAGCTCTCCTTGCCGGCCTTCATCCAGTCGACGAAGTTCTCCAGCCGGTTGCGGCGCAAGCGGAAGTGGTTGATGCTCTCCGGAAACATGCCTGTGAAGAAAAGCGTGTAATCGCCGATGTGCTTGCGCACTTGGCGCTCGCGATCAAACGAAGGTGCTGGACCGAATACCGGATCCGATTCCATCAGCATCTGGCCCACATCGGTCAGGGCTTGGCCCGCGGCGTCGCGGATCTTGAATAATTGCTCGACCTCGCAAAACTCGGTCAGCAGGTGGGCGACATAGTTGACGATTTGGGGATCGCGGATGCCGATCTCCTCGGCGTAATGACGGCCGACGAGCTCAACGAAAAGCTTCTGCAACGGATGCGATTCCGGGATCATCTTCTGTTCACCCTCCCAAACCCGCCAACCACACGGTGTTCGTCACCAAGGTAGTCTAGTTACTTACCCTAGCTCTGTCGCAAAGGCAAGTAACTTCTGTGTTTCAACCCCCACGTTTGTGCTACTTCGTTAGAACGCACGAGCACCCCGCAGAGTTGTGCGCGGCCTTTTGTTGGCAGTCTCCGCCATTGGCTGCCAACTGAGCACAGCCTTCAGTCCAGATAGAATATCGGCAAGGGAGGAACTCAACTCGTGGAACGGAAGAACATTTCAAGCGGTGCACCTTGGGAACCCATTGTGGGTTACTCACGCGCGGTGAAAGTCGGCAATTCCGTCCATGTGGCTGGCACGACCGCCACGGGAGCCGACGGAAAAATCGTGGGAATTGGCGATCCTTACGCCCAGGCCGTGCAGACCTTGAAGAATATCGAATCGGCTCTGCGGAAGGCGGGCGCCAGCATGAAGGATGTGGTACGCACGCGAATGTTCGTGACCAATATTGCCGATTGGGAAAAGATCGGCAAAGCGCACGGCGAATTCTTTCGGGATATTCGGCCGGCAACGTCCATGGTAGAGGTCAGCAAGCTGATCTCTCCGGAAATGCTGGTGGAGATTGAAGCGGATGCGGTGATTGTGTCCTAGCTTGCTGACAGGTCTCGGTTCATTGCCAGTGTCCTGAGCAAGAAAATCCGATACACAAGTCTCCCCGACCGGAGTGGAGGGCCCTGCTTTCCTGGCAGGTTACTCATCCGTTAACGGCTTCGACATCTTGATGAAGTGGCAAGGCATCTTGGTCACCACGTCGGGCCGAAAGGGCGCGGTCCCAGTGGGCACGTACCCACGGCGGCGATAGAAATCCGGTAACTCCTGGCGCAGATTCACAATCTGCAGGTCGGCGGCGTGGCAGCCCAATTCGCGGCAGCGATCTTCGGCGGCAGCCATAAGGCGCGAACCCAGCCCGGCTCCCTGGCGCGATGGATCCACCGACAGCAATCCGATATAACCTCGCTCCCCCCGGCGCTCGAGGTAGACGCAGCCGGTTAGCGTCGCGCCGTCTTCGGCGACCAGAAACTCCCCGGTTTGCAGGAAAGCGCGAACGCCGTCTTCGTCAATCCGGTCGCGCTCGATGAAAAAACTTTCGGCTCGCCTGAAGGCGGCGTTGATCACATTCGTGATCGCCTTTGCATCGGCCATTTCAGCCCTCCGAAACTGCACAGGATTCATCCTCGCTTCACCACAACGCAGCCGTGGGTCCATCTTACCCCCGACTTCCACAGCACATGTCCCCGCTCCCCTAAGGTATAAAATCTTCGGCCAGCAGGGCTTGGCAGGTTTGGGCGAACGCCGCCGGGCTGGGGCATTTGTCTCGCAAGGAGAAAACAAGATGAAACACTTCTGCTGGATGCCGTTCGGTATCTTGCTCGTGGTGGCAAGCCTCGCCGCACAGGAGAATGGCAGCCCAACTTTGCACCCGTTCACGGTGATTCGTGCCGGCACGTTGATCGACGGCAAGTCTGCAACTGCACGCCAAAACCAGGTCATCGTGATCCGCGGCAACCGGATCGACGCCGTGTCGGACGAGTCCACAGCCAAGATTCCAGCAGGTTCGGAGATTATCGATCTCTCTCACGCCACCGTGCTGCCCGGTTTGATCGATTCGCATACCCACATTTTTCTGCAGGGGGAGGATCCGGCGCAGGGCGGATATGACGCGAACATTCTGTATCCACCATTGGCACTGCGCGCGGCGCGGGCCACGGTTTCGGTTCGGAGAGCGCTAGAGCAAGGCTTCACCACCTTGCGCGATCTGGAAACCGAAGGCGCGGGCTATGGCGACGTGGGTATCAAGGAAGCCATCGAGAAGGGCTATATTACCGGCCCACGTTTGTTCGTGTCGACCCGCGCCATCTCCACCACTGGCGGCTACATGCTCGAGGGGTATGCTCCCGAGCTCGATATGCCTAAGGCGGCGCAAATCATCGATGGGCCGGTCGAGGCCCGAAAAGCGGCACGGGAGCAGCTGGATCACGGAGCCGACTGGATCAAGGTCTACATGACCCATCGCTCGTGGGTAGGAAAAAACGACGAACTGGTTTCGCAACCCACTTTGACCGTCGAGGAGCTGAAAGCGATTGTGGATGAGACCCATGGCTGGGGGAGGAAAGTAGCCTGCCACGCTTATGGAGGCATCGGACTGCATCGTGCGCTCGACGGTGGATGCGATTCGATCGAGCACGGGCTTGACCTGGACGACGCGTCTATCGCGCAGATGCTGAAGCAGGGTACCTGGTACTGCCCCACCTTGAGTCCGTACTACAAGGATTGGGCTCCCGCCGATACTCCGCTCGGCCAGCGCGACCGGAAGCGCGCCGCCGTTCATGAGCAGTCGTTCCCCAAAGCGTTGCACGCGGGAGTCAAGATCGTTTTCGGCACAGACATGGGCGGAATCCCCTGGACCGAGTCCATCGCGCAGGAGTTCCCGCGCATGACGGAATTGGGGATGGCCCCGATGGATGCCATCCAGAGCGCAACCTCACGGCCCGCGGAGATGCTCGATATGGAGGGCAAGATTGGAGTGATCGCTCCGGGCGCCTACGCAGACATCGTCGCCGTAAACGGAGACCCGCAGCGGGATATCAAAATCCTGCAGAACGTGCAGTTCGTGATGAAAGACGGGAAGGTATTCAAGAGCGAGGGGAAACTGGTCCAATAATTCCACGGGTCTTTGTAAATCACTCTTGACACCGGCTGCGCACAGGTCATAATGCCCGAATCCTTCTTCGGATTGGCCGGGTCATCGGCCACTACGAGTTTCTCAGGAGTGGGAGGTGGATGATGAGCGTGCTCGAATTGTGTGATCCCAAAGCGGCCGCGGTATCGCTGCAAGCGAGTGTGGCGGAAGCGATCCGCACCATGCTGGACCATCACGTAGGCGCGGTCGCTATTGTTGACAACGAGCAGCGCGTCGCCGGCATTTTTACCGAACGCGACGTGCTGCGCAAATTCTCCTTAAGCGGGCGCAATCCTGAGGTCACGTTGGTCCGCGAACTGATGACCACGCCGGTGGAACTGGCGACTTCTGAAACCGGATCGGCCGAGGCCCTGGTAACTATGGTCGAGCGGCACTTCCGGCATCTCCCGGTCGTGGATAACAATGGCAAACTGCTGGGCGTGCTCTCCATCCGCAACCTGCTGGAGTGGCGTATCGAGGACTTGAGCCGGGAACTCTCCTCTCTCGAGCAGTATGTCAGCAACGATGCGCCCGGAGGCGATTAGGCACTGACGAACACTAGGAAGCCTAACATCCAGATGAGACCACCCAGGGAAACTCTGATTGAGGACGAATTTCAAATGAGCGGTCCGCACGGGCGGGGACGCCCGCGCCTACACCGGAGTTTCTTCGGCCAGAAACTGATCATTGCCACTTTGATCATGCTATCGGCAGGGGCTTCCTGTGCGATGGCTCAGACCTCTACCTCTGCGCCCAGCAAGCGCCTCATCGTTCGCGCTGGCAAAGTGGTGGATGTGAAGTCTGGTAACACTCTGACCGACCAGGCCATCGTCATCGAGGGTGACAAGATCGTGAGCATAGGGCCGGCATCGGCGGGGCAAACCACGGCCGGTGCAACGATCATCAACCTTCCCAACGCCACCGTACTTCCCGGCCTGATCGACGCACACACTCACCTGACCTTTAACCCCAGCTTCGGCTATGAAAGCCTGGCGATTTCCGTCCCCCGCGAGGCGCTCATCGGGGCGCGTAACGCGCGGGTTACGCTGGAGGCGGGCTTCACCACGGTGCGCAACGTCGCGGCGTATGGCTACACTGACGTAGCCCTGCGCGACGCCATTAACGCCGGGGATGTGCCCGGACCTCGCATGCTGGTCAGTGGCCCGCCACTCAGCATCACGGGCGGACACTGCGATAACGACCTGTTGCCCTACGAGTACCACGCGACCGCCGATGGGGTTGCTGACGGAGTCGAGAACGTTCAACACAAGACCCGCGAGATCATCAAATACGGCGCGGATCTGATCAAAGTTTGCGCCACCGGGGGCGTGCTCTCGAAGGGTGACGACCCTAACGCTTCGCAATATACGCTCGAAGAAATGAAAGCCATCGTGGCCGATGCGCACCGGTTGGGCAGAAAAGTGGCGGCGCACGCGCACGGGGCGCAAGGGGTGATTTGGGCCTCTGAAGCGGGTGTGGATTCAGTCGAGCATGGTCATCTCATGAATGACGCCGCCATCGCCACCCTGAAGAAAAATGGAACCTATCTTGTGCCGACGCTCTATCTTCTCGACTGGCAAAGAGAGAATGCGGCGAAGGCGAATCTGCCCGACTACGCTAAACGCAAGATGGAAATGGTCTCGCTAGTAGCCAAGGCGAACGCGAAAAAGGCATTCGAGGCTGGTGTCAAGATCGGGATGGGAACCGATGCAGCGGTCTATCCTCACGGCCTGAATGCGCACGAGCTGGCCGTGTATGTGAGCCTGGGGATGACGCCGCTGCTGGCGATTCAGACTGCGACGATCAACGATGCCGACCTGCTGGGCTGGTCGGATAAGGTCGGCAGTATCGAGCCCGGCAAGTGGGCCGACCTCATTGCTGTCGATGGCGATCCGCTGCAGGATGTCACTACTTTGCAGCATGTCAGGTTCGTAATGAAGGGCGGCGAGGTGGTGAAGAACGAGTACGGGAAGTGAGATTCGGGGATCGTCCGGTCAGGAAAAGGCCGGCTTCTCAGCCGGCCCTTCGGACTTCAAAAATCAGGTCACTACTTCTTGGGAGCGATGGCGTCCTTGGTCGCTTTCGCCACGCGGAACTTCACGACCGTTTTAGCCTTGATCTGAATGGGTTCGCCGGTCTGCGGATTGCGTCCCATGCGCGCCTTGCGGTGCGCCTTCACCAGGCGGCCCAGCCCCGGAATCACGAACACGCCATTCTTCTTGGTCTCTTTGACGGCGGTGTCGACCAAATTCTCAAGAAATGCTGCCGCGGTCTTGTTGTTGGTGCCCAGCTTTTCGCCCAGGTGACGGACGAGTTGTGTTTTGGTCATGCCTGAAGCCATGAAACCCTCCTAAGCGTAATCGAAATTTTTGCTGCGATGAATCGCATGTTATACCAGAAGTCCTGTGGAAAAACAGCGTTTCAACCGCATTTTACGCGGTTTTTTTCAATTAGGAACCTCGAAAGGCCACAAAAATCAGCTTTTTTGGCGTTCTGGACCTCGGAAGCTCTGATTTCTGTGGGGTTGGGGAGCAGCGGAGAGGCCCTTCTCAACTACTGAAAGTCTGTGTCTTCTGCGGTTCGAGTGTAGGCTCTCAGCACGAGAGACAGGGAAAATCGCAAGAAGGGTAAACTCATAAACAAGCCACTTTGAGCGTTGCTGGTATAAATGGCAATTTATCGCCAACAATCATTTCGGGTGCGGCCAGCTCCACGGCTTTCATTGACCTTCCCCACGTTCCCACCTAACATGTCTAGCCAGTGTCCACACCCTCTCAACCGGCGGGGCAGACGGTGTCCCATTACCGTATCCTCAGCAAGATCGGCGGCGGAGGCATGGGTGTGGTCTATCAGGCGGAAGACCTCAAACTCGGGCGTCATGTCGCGCTGAAGTTCCTTCCCGACGACCTGGCCCACGATGCGCAAGCCCTCAGCCGATTCCAGCGAGAGGCCAAGGCCGCGTCCTCATTGAACCACCCGAACATCTGCACCATTTACGAGATCGACGAGGCCGATGGGCGAAGCTTCATCGCCATGGAGTTGCTGGAGGGCCAAACGCTCCGGCACCTGATCAGCGGCAAGCCTCTGAAAATCGAGACGGT
>Ga0187818_10000649_pt1 | contig 12825 bp, 14 predicted proteins | sample NC_wetland_sal_i_14_FD_130581 | JGI IMG/M metagenome (GOLD analysis project Ga0187818, IMG submission 130581) | Wetland sediment microbial communities from Neuse River Estuary, North Carolina, USA - SO4_3 | ecosystem: Environmental > Aquatic > Freshwater > Wetlands > Sediment | place: USA... | reverse complement strand
TATTTACTTACTATTCGATGCGGCCGGGAGCGCCCACCGCGGAACGAAGCGTCCACGTCCCGGTCGCGAATGCTCGCGAACGCAACCCGTGTTGCGCGAGATCGCTGCGCGGGAAAGCAGGCTGTGTTCCAGCGGTCGCTAGTGGGAACGGTAGTCGAGCAATCACGCTGCAATCGGGCGGAGCGAAATTTACCGAGGCGCCGACGGACAATTATCGGGAAGATTCCCATTTGCGGGAATCACGAGCTCAACCGGTGGATGCGGACGAAGGTGGAATGCGCTCGGGGCAAAGTGCTTCCGGGCCAGCACCTGTGGGAATGTTGGTGAGGTCGCTTGTTTCAGAATCGGAATAGAAGGCCGAACCTGGACGTCCCCGAGTGGCTTCGGAGGGACTTCTGTAGTGCTGTCAGAACTGGATCGTTCGGGTCCGTGATCGTGGCGTGGAAAAACTGGACGTCAGTGTCCACGACAAACATTACGTGTCTTTGGCGAAGGGGGGAGGGCTCAATAAATTCGAACGAGATTCCCTGAGACCCATTGACGTGATCGAAGACGGATGGGGCATAGGCCGCGGAGAGCCGGAAACTGGCGTCGCCCGAGATGAAATCCGTACCGCCGCCAAAGTTCATGCCGAATGAGTCTTTTTTATAGTTTGCAGTGGAAAGCTGTCCCCAACCAGCTAAGGTCCCGATGAACCAGTAGTTCGGAAGACGGTAGTAGGCACTGGCATCCAACGCCCGAATATGGCCTTTCGCGTTATCTCCAGTCCCATCGTTCGCCTTATGCGCATTGTTGTAGGACGCCACGCCGTCGAGGAGAAAGTGCTTGGATTCGAAGTCGAAGCCGGCGGCGACGGACTGGGAAAATACGGCGAATCCCTCTCCGTTCAGGTTCAACTGCGGAAAGATTTTCAGCCGCGGCCGTTTATCAAACTCGAACCAGTCATTCTTCTCCGACAAGGCCGAATTAACTTGCGGCGTGGAAACTGCAATTGCATTTGCGACCGGAACGGTTCCGGCCGTGGAAAGGGCATCATTATCCGGGGCGACGTTGGCAGTTCGGCTTGCGTCCGCAAGCTGAACTCCGCTAGCGAGCTGGGTTGCAACGGTAGTTTGAGTGGAGCTCGTACTCGTTGGAATGGAATTCTGAGCAAGTGTTAATGAGGCGATGCTAATAACGATTGATCCCAGTAAACCGCTGCGAGGCATGGTGACTCCTAATGGACTTATCGGCATTCGCGTTCTCTCCCTTCACGGGAGATTGCGCCGCAAGCCGTAGGAGTGCACCCGTTGCTCCAAAATGTGACAAGCGTGTCCAAACGAGGATCGATAGAGGTCAGCACGAAGGTCCGACCCCGTCGCGCTCTGAGAGCTCTGATGGCAGAGCGTTCACACACCTTCCGCAACTGGCAAGGTGTTAGAGCGATGTTTTTCGTATCGAGCGTTTTCGCAACCGCGTCGACAACCGAGTAGAAGACTGCAAGCATGACGAGAAGGTAGGCACGCGTGTGAAATTCCCATGTCTCAAAAGCCTGTGGACTGTCTGAGGGCAGGTCGAGCAGGTCCGCCATTCAATAGCTTTCGACGCGAGTCGAGCTGTGAGTACTAACTGGGGACAGCGTCCGAAGGGTTTTAGCTGGCGCACCCATGCGGTAAGGAGCGAAATGGCTTCAGTCCGCCGTTCGCAACACTGGTAACGCTCAGGAAGTTTGGTTGGCATTTTATTGGCCTCCCAACAGGGCTTCCGTTTTTATAGCCCGACTCCAGAGAGCGGGCCATGGCTTACCCCGGTTCTTAAGACGCACAACTTGTCCGTCGCAGAGGCGTCCTATCCGTGTCCGAATTTCGCTCTTGCGCTTAAGCAGGTATTCGAGCAGCTGAGCACTCAACCGATCAGACACCTCCCATCCCGGAGGGAAACCGGTCAAGCGTGGACTCGACAGAACATTCCACTACCGCCTCCGATTCCTTCAGGATGGCAATGGTCCGTTCCCCGCTGAGTCGACTCTTCCTCGCAACTCCTGCTCTGTCCCTGGCGGGCCATCGTAGGTGGAGAAGTCACATGTCCACTGGAGCACTTCCTGGGGGGCGGGTCAGATCATATCGTCTCACGATGCACGCCTTTGTTTCGTTTCGGTGTACGAGTCTGACTTCGGTCCGCGCAAGAGCTCTCGAATTTTCGTCGCGAGATCCTGGAGATGAAACGGCTTCTGCATGAAGGCAACGTTCCCATCGGCAACGTCCTTCCCAAGAGTCTGGTCATCGAAGCCGGAGACGTAGAGTACGCGCATGCCGGCGTAAAACGGTCGCAGCCGTTTTCCTAACTCTCGACCGTTCATACCTGGCATCATCACGTCCGTTAACAGCAAGTCGATTGTTCCCGCGAACCGCTGCGCAATCTGAATGGCCTCTTCCGGAAGACCTGCATCCAGCACCTTGTATCCCAACTTTTGCAAAAACTTACGAGTGAGACTGCGCAAATCGCTCCGGTCTTCGACTAGAAGGATGGTTTCCGAGCCCTGCAGAGGTTCGTCGGAAACTTTCGACGTAACAGCTAGCTCTATGATTTCCTCCTTCGCCCTCGGCAGATGAATTTTGAACGTCGTACCCCCGCCCGGCTTACTATCTACCAAAATGCTCCCACCGCTCTCCTTCACGATTCCGTAAACTGCGGACAAACCCAGGCCTGTGCCTTTTCCTACGTCTTTGGTGGTGAAGAACGGATCGAAAGCGTGGCTCTGGATCTGCGGTGACATTCCTACCCCCGTATCACTCACAGTCAGCGTGACGTAATGACCCGGAGCGACGTCAGATGGTTCTCCGCCACCCTCTTTCATTTCACAATTGGCGACCTCGATGGTCAGCTTGCCTCCTTCTGGCATGGCGTCACGAGCGTTTGCCGCCAGGTTCATCAGGACCTGCTGGACCTGCGTAGGATCGGCCCATACCGGGGCTTGCTCCACCGAGAGAATAATAGCAATCTTGATGTCTTCTCCAATTAACCGAGGGAGCATATGGCCGGTTTCCTTCACGATCGAATTGAGATCACACACTCGTGGCGACAATACCTGCTTGCGACTGAAGGTGAGGAGTCGTTGTGTTAAACCTGCGCCCTGCTTAGACGCGGCAGATATGTCCTCAACATATTGTCTTCGTGGATCGTCGACACTAAGATCAGCTAGCAAGAGTTCCGAACTTCCTAGAATTACACCCAAAAGGTTGTTGAAGTCGTGGGCTACCCCTCCGGCGAGCTGTCCAACGGCCTCAAGTTTCTGAGCCTGGAGCAACTGCTCTTCGAGAATCTTTCTTTCGCTGGTGTCGGTGGCTACCAGGCAGACGCCTTGCCCGGATTCTTCGAGAGGGATCCAGCTGAGCGATAACTGCACCGGCAACACGGTCTCGTCACTCCGCAGCAGATGGCCCTCCGCCCGAACGTCGTTCTTTAACGCCCGCCGCACCAACTCCGGGAAGCGCTGTCGTTCCTCCTCGCGCAGCACGGAGCTGAGGGGCGACCCCAGCAGCCGTTCGGCTGGAAGCCCCACCATCTCGGCCAGCCGCCGATTACAGAAGAGGATGGTTCCTTCGAGGGTCAGCGTGGCTGCGCCCTCGTTCATCCGTTCGGCCAGAAGGCGGTAGGGCTCTTCGGGGCTCTGCAAAGTGAAGATCCGTTTCCCCTGCCGCCCATCAACCATGATCGCATCCACCTCTCCGCTGTGGATGGCCTTCATGGTCGCTTCCGCCTCATCTAGGCGAGCTTGCACCCGTTCCAGTTCAGCCCGCAAGTCCCGCTCGGTTTGGTTTTTCGTAAATCGCATACCACTCCCCTACGTCTGGCGGTTCACACCCAGTGCGAAAAGCACATTCTCGCGGTCCGACAAGTCACCGATGATCCGCCGCAAAGGGAGGGGCAGGCGTTTTATCAGAGTGGGCGTGGCTATGATCTGCTCGTCCTTCGCCAAGGCTGGCTTCTGGTAAATGTCGATGACTTCCAGATCGTATTTTCCTTGCAAGTGCTCCATGCAAATGGCGTAAATGTTCAGGATGGCCCGGCGTGACCGAAAGGTAGCGCCAGCGACGTAGAGACGAAGAACATACTTTTCATCACTGGTCGCCTGGGCGGAGAGGGTGGTTGTACCCTGGAGGGTCTGGGCTGTCATGACGAAAGCTCCCCGGGCTGCCGTCCCGTGTCGGACAGGCTCCCGGTGAGTGTTCTCGCAACTCGGCTCTTCTGCGTTCTCAACCTAGCCTTTCTTTCGTGCTCGGCCCTTGCCTTATGCGGGGATCGCGTCCGCCTTGCGGGCGCGGCCCATCTCCACGCGGTTTAGGCCGATCTGCTTTTCCTGCAATTCCACCTCGTGCGTGTCGCGCAACAAGCCACGTTCCTCGAGTTCGAATTCGGAGCGCATTCTGGCGATCTGTGCCTCCAGTTGCTGGCGTTTTTGTTTCAATTCGAAACTCTTACGCTGCAGCTGTTCTTTGCGTCCCGACGCTTCCGCTCGCTCTCTGGTTTCTTGCGCGACTCGTGCGGAGCCGGTGAGCAGTCCGGATGGCCCCACGTAGACGTCGAGCAATTGCACTCCATGGTCGGTCAGCAGGAATTCCCGAATCTGGTTGGAGTGCGCCATGCCGCGCGACTTCAGCACATACAGCCCGCGGTTGTGCTCGCCGTTGCACTCCAGGTTGCGCAACAAGAGCCAGGCATCCATTTGCGACGAAACGCCTGTTTCGTCCAGTTCGGGCGCACCTTCTCCCGGAGTAAGGCTCGTGAACATGGCGGTAATTTGGCGAGACTTGAACATATCAATCAGACGAGTCTCCATCGACTTCACTTCCGAATAGGTACCCGTCGAAGCGAAGTCCGTGACCGGGTCGACTACCACCACTTTCGGGTTAAAGACCGTGGTCAACTCGTAAATCGTCATCAGGTGTCTTTCCACGCCGAAGGTTCCCGGCCGGGTCGCGCAGAAGCGCAACAGACCGCGTTTCAACCAGGGCTCAAGGTCAATCCCGATGGAGCGCATGTTGCGAATGACTTCGTCGGTGGATTGTTCGAAAGCCATGTAGAGAGCGCGTTCTCCCCGTTGACAGGCCGCCTGTACAAAGTGGGCCACCAGACTGCTCTTGCCCGTACCCGCACCGCCCGAGACCAGGATGCTGGTCCCACGGAAAAAACCTTTTCCGCCCAGCATCTTGTCGAGGCGTGTAATGCCGGTGGAAATTCTTTGGGTCGGTGCCTTATGGTCCAGTTTCAAAGAACTGATGGGAAGCACGGACAAGCCGGTCTCTCCGATCAAGAAGGGATACTCGTTCGTTCCGTGCATGGTACCCCGGTACTTCATCACGCGTAGCCGGCGGATCGAAATCTGGTCCTCGACTCGATGGTCGAGCAGAATCACGCAGTCAGCAACGTACTCCTCAATCCCGTAACGAGTCAGTTTGCCGTCGTCAGTCTCGGCGGTGATCACGGCGGTGACGCCTTTAGCCTTCAGCCAGCCGAACAGGCGGCGGAGTTCCGCGCGCAAAATGTTGGCGTTCGCAAACCCGGAGAACAATGACTCGATGGTATCCAGGGCCACACGCTTGGCGCCTACCATGTTGATCGCGTTTTCCAGGCGGGTGAAGAGCCCCTCCAAATCGTACTCGCTGGTTTCCTCGATCTCGCTCCTCTCGACGCGAACATAATCCACAGACAGCTTCTTGCGGGCGCATAGGGCTGGAAGATCATAGCCCATGGAGGCGACATTTTGGCTCAATTCTTCGCCTGTCTCCTCGAAAGACATGAACACGCCCGGTTCGTTGAACTCGGTGGCCCCGCGGACCAGGAACTCCATTGCCAGGATGGTCTTGCCGCAACCCGCGGGGCCACACAGAAGTGTAGGTCTGCCCTTAGGAAGACCGCCTTCGGTGATCTGGTCCAGGCCAGTGATGCCCGTAAGGCATTTTGGAATTCCATTCTTAGGCGCGAGCTTTAGTTGCTGAGTCGACATTGCGAACCTCCATTGTCTGCACCGTATCCTGAGCCACGGTGCGGTCATCCCTTCATCCCGACCGACAACCGTCGCGCTACGCCGCTTTACATTCCCTTGTATCTTCTTCTATCGAGTCTTCGCTGAAACTTGGAACCTTCGGGGACAGCACGACTCTTGCTGTCCCGTTGCTGAGACCGATTGCAAACGTGTTCTGACCGCAACAAGCAGGACAAAGCCAGAAATGCTCCACCTTCCCGCCAACGGCGGTGGCGCCCTTGTGATTCGTCAGATCGGAATGGTCGATCACCTAGATCCTTCCACCGCGGAAGTACATGAACGGCTCGTCGCAGAGAGGAGTCGCGCATTTCTGAATCATCGTCGTCACCTTTCGGCAACCCTGCGCATGCTGATACACTCCCCGCTGCAACCTCTTTGCGCTACACTGCAAGGGAATTCTGGACTCTCGCCTTGACGTCGTCGTTTTCCCACTTGCAGACCACTGCATTGGCCGGATGCGGGGACGATTCGTTGCGCTTTCTTCGTGCCTGCATCAACAGAAGAGAAGCGCGGGGTTGTAGTTGACTGAGCTTCTCGACCACGACCGTGGAATCCAGATCATCCAGGTGCTCATCGATCAGCAGCAAGTCAAAGTCGGCTGTGTGCGCCAGGGAGAGTGCGTCTCGTCCGCTCCCCGCCGTGGCTGTGCTGTAACCTTCCGTCTCCAGCGTATGTTCCAGCCGAATCAATACATCTTCGTCATCGTCAACGATCAGAATTCTTTTCATGGCCTTCATTTGGCCCGCAGGTCACGGGAATTGAGATACCGCTTTTTCTAAGAGCCCACCGCACATCCTGTTTGCGGACACGAGGCGGGTGGTTTGGGAACGAGCGTAACCACAGGACAAGTCCAGTGTGCAGAGTAAATGCAACTGTAGTAGAGCGGTGCTTGTGGAGTTCCTGTCGGATCTTGTGCGACCTGGCTGCTCTGGGTTTGTCTCTAGCGGGAAGCGCTGGAGTGAACAGGAATGAAACGGACAAGAAAGAATCGAGGAAACACGTCGCCACATAGCAACCTTTCGAACCGGCAGTCAGACTAGCAATTTTGCCGCGAGGAGTCTGTGACTCTCGACACATCGATATTGTGACGAAAATTGACAGTCGAGACTCGTCGCGCAAAATCGGCGCCGACGGCACACAGCGTTAGAGACGAGCGTCATTGTTCCTGCAGAGTGACGGCCACTCCAGAGACTGTAACCACCAAGCTCTGGAAGTGGAACGAGTTGCATGTTGAGAGCTGCGGCCTGCTTAGAGTTGTCCAACGTAGTTCCTGCTGCCGGTATTGGGCTTCGTCATACTTGATTACCTCATCCACACACTAGAAAGGGTCCTATAGGAACGGGCTTGATTATGGTTTCGGGAGGTTGGCCGTTCGGGACGTAGGTTGGGGGTGTCAATTTGGCGTGCTGTTGGGCAGCAGTTCGTGTCGCCCGAATGGCCTTCACCACACTGTCCGGATCATCCAGGCGTATCGGCATTAGTTTTCTCTCCTTTACTTGGAATTTCCCCGCAAGGCATAGGGGCGCACCTGTTTCTCCAAAATGTGACAAGCCTATCTATGCGACAATTGTGGCGAGCACTTCCCGTGAGTTTGTCTCCCTTGCTGCCTCCGATTCGGACCTTGATCTTTCTCCCCGAAAGTCACGCGGTAGCGTCAGCGCTGCTCCCCATTCCTGGTCTGCTGCTTTCGTCGCAAACAGGCAAGAAGATTTCAACCTTAGTTCCCTTTCCGATGCCGGACTCCAAACGAATGAACCCCGCACTCTGCGTCACGATGCCATGGACAACGGACAGGCCTAAACCGGTACCGCAGTTTTGCTGCTTCGTTGTGAAAAAAGGTTCAAATGCACATGAGGCGGTCTCTTCATTCATGCCGACGCCGGTGTCAATGACCGAAAGGAGAAGGTAGCGCCCGGGCGGAATGTGCGCGTGGCGATCGGCAGAACTCAATGTCACGGTTTGAGTCTCAAAACTCAAAGTGCCACCGTCCGGCATCGCGTCGCGGGCGTTGATGGCCAAGTTGAAGAGTATCTCCTGGATCTGTGCCGGGTCTACGCGAACTTCTCCAACCTGTTCACCGAGCTTGGTTTGCACGGAAACTGCGGATCCGAGTATGCGTCTCAGGAGATCGGCCACGGAAATAAGCAAGCGATTAAGATTTATCCTTCGGTACGACACTTTGCGCTGTCGACAAAACGCCAATAGCCACTGTGTCATCTGTTGGGCACTTTCAATGGAGGAGTCAATGTGCTTCAGGAGTTCTCGAGATTCACTATCTTTTGCGAACTCTGTTGCTAGTAGGTTGGAACACATCGACATTCCCTGCAACAGGCTGTTGAAGTCGTGCGTGATCCCGCCCGCCAATTGACTTAGCGCTTGCATTTTCTCAGTTTGGGATTGCTTCTGCTCCATGTATTTCCGCTCTGAAACATCTCTCGCGTGCATCATCAACGTGTCACTGCCTCGAAACGACGCAAGAGTTCCACGCAATTCGAGCCAACGCTCACGGCCTCTCAGGTCCGTCAAACGGACCTCGATCGCTTCTCGACTCGAGTCTCCGTCTCGCGATCTCCCGAGGTCGAGCAATTGTTCAACTGGGATCAAGGGCAACAGATCCTCAAGTGAACAGCTTCCTGGTTGCTCAGCGAAACCGCCAAACAGCCTGACTGCTTTAGTGTTACGGCTCCGAATATGGTACGTTGCGGGTTCGACCATCAGGATTGCTTCGTCAGCACCTTCAAAAAGCCTCCAAAAGTCCTGTTCAGTCTGGCCGAGCAAGACGCCAGAATAGACAACTAGGCCAGCCATACCGATGCAAAAGATTGACGCCGTGATAGCTTCATCGTTGCCGCGATCAAAGAACCCCCAGCGTTGCAGAGTTCCCGCCAGAATGGCAATAACCACGGGCACAACAAAGACGAAGGGCGCTAGCCGCCGAAGTTTCCTTCGGGCCGCGATAGACTCGCAAAGAACAGGAGGGAGAAAGCGATCACTCCACAATCCAAGCTGCAGCAGGCCGCACACCCAAAAAATGCCAGAGACGCTGACCACCAGAGGGGTGTCCGACCACCTGACTGTTCTGACTGTCAATTCCGCACTTGCCAAAATGCAGAGGCCCCCTGTGAATGCCAAGCTAGTCAAGTCCAGGCGCTGAAAACCTGGGAATAGGAAGACGAAACCCATCAGGAGCATGCAGCTGTCGATGACCCACATGCCCTCTCCCCGCGCCGGTGTTCGATTGCCAGTCAAGAGCTGCACCAGGGGAAGCGTTCCGGCAACAAAGCTCGCAAACGCAGCGACCACGTAAAGACTGCGCGTGCGCACCTTGGGATGAATGTGGAGGCGCACGCCGCGCAGACGACGGACGGCCGCAACCCCCAAGATTGTGGCCAACCCGCAGTTGATTGAAATCGCTAGTCGCTCAACACAGATTGGGTGTGTTGCCGCAAGTACATCGTGCGACAAGAGAAGAGAAACGCAATAAACTGCAAAGGAATTCTGAAAACACGAATCCCGAACGATGAACCCCGTCGCAAGAACGGCAGTACAGGCCCCAAGCACTTTGTGTCCTTTCAGGGGAGGGACCATTGCTGACGCACGCGGATGCCCACATCGTACTGCCTAGCTTTCGACGGGAATTCAACCAAAGCCCTGCGACTGAGGCATCAGCCAAAAGCGATCGTGTGTCGAACAATTGGCATTCTGCCGAAATGCCGTCCCTAGATATTGAGACGACCGGATGCCGAGGGACATTCTTGACCGAGAGCAGCTCAGGATTCGTCACAGGCACAATGTTCACTGATCACAGACATTTTCCTCATTGCCAACTAAATTTACAGACAGAGATCTCCCAGTCTCTCCCCTCCGTCCACGCATCCCCTATGTTAACTGCGCCCACAATTCGTCTGATCATCGTTGACGATCATGAAATTGTCCTTGCGGGCCTCAAAGTTTTGCTCTCTCGTCATCGGGGCCTGGAGTGCGTTGGCAGTGCCGCAAATGGTTACGAAGCCGTGGACCTTGCCAGCCGACTCCGTCCCGATGTCGCGATCATGGACCTCAAAATGCCGTCGTGTGATGGTCTAGAAGCTACACGCCGCTTACGAAAGCATGTGCCTGAAACGAAAGTGCTGGCATTCAGCATGCGGCCCGCCGCTTCCGTGGTAGTAGCTGCTCTGCGAGCAGGCGTTTTGGGCTACGTATCGAAGTCCTCTGAAAACACCGTTTTGATAGAGGCCATTCAGGTGGCAGCGAAAGGTAAGCGCTTCATCGATCCACATCTCACTGAAGCGATGCTCCGAACCATTTTGGATGACCAGATAATTGGAGCGCCGTCAACGCTCACCAGGCGTGAGCATGAGGTGCTGCTTCGCGTAGCTTGGGGTTTTACGAACAATGACATAGCAGGAGAGCTCGGCCTGAGCACAAAAACGGTCGAATCCTACAGGGCGCGGGCGTGTGAGAAATTAGAACTCCCCGATCGCCCAGCAATTGTCAAATTCGCCCTTATGTCGGGATGGATGGACGAGGAGGGCAGTTAGCTCTAAGCTAGAATTGGAGCGGCTCCCCGTTTGCGAGCTGAAAGCTCTAAGCGGCGTAGGACGGCCCTACCTGCCACTTTGCGAACGTCAATATCTTTAGAGGAGATCCTTTGCTGAAGCATCACACGCGCGACCATCGTGCCGGATGCCCGTAATAGCTGTCTTGAGTCGATCTGCAGAACCCTAGAGCAGCACGCCCAAACATCTTTTCGAACAAGCTCGGTCACTAAATGATATGACCACACTCTGTCTAGCAAATATCCGCGGATGTGTGCGTCGACGACCTCTTTTGGCAGGCAGTCGTCAAAGGAAGAATTTAAAGAATGTGCAACCGTCACGGATTGTACGGCGAAGAGGACCAATAGCTCTTCCCGTATCCGGGGAAAAGATAATATACGGCTCGAGCCTTCAATCCAATTGGCCCACGAGAGCACTTCGCCGAGATCCATCGTACGTTGCGTGCTGTGCTGCATATGTCCTCCTGCTGTCGTATGGTGAGTGTTCCTGTTAACTCGCAATTGGTGTACTGCAATGATTCTCGCGAGTGTTGTCGTGGCGTGGCTCCGAGCTAGGCCGCCTCAACCGCCTCAATCCATTCTGGAAACGGCCGTCGCGGGGAATTCCGAAACGCCAGGATCAACTCCCGCACCAACTTTCTCCGCTGAAGCAGCTTGCACACTAGTCCTTCAAGTTCATCCCATGCACTGCCGTACCACTCCGGAGGAATCTGGCGTGCCGCCTCCCACACGTGTTTCTCTTCCATTTCCTCAATTCGCGTCAGCCACGGCTCAAAGGAATCCCATCCCGTGACTGTCGCGTAGACTTCGTTTCTGGGGAACACGCCTCGAAGTGGAAAATCGGGGAATGTCCATTCCCCGGCATTGAAGCAGTATCCCTGGTCAATGAATGCCGCGGAGAACTTCGTTTCCCGTGCCTTCCGCCAGAAAGCTACCTGTCTTCCATCAGCATTACAAGTCCACTTGTCTAGCGCCAGGATTCCCGCAAATGTATCCAAGTTTCTTACTCGAGCCAAAGCCTCCGGTGGCAGGTAGTCGAACACCTGGCCCTCCGCTGGGTTCACAGCGTACCGTGAACCAAAATGCAGCCCCGCTTCGCACCGTATTTCTTGGCTTCCGAGCACAACTGTCAGTTCCGCGGTGTGCATGATCAGCCGGTCGGGGACCTCTATAACTTCGGCGGCTGGCACCGGCAGCCCGATGTGCTCCGCGAGTTTGGTTGCCAGTAACTCGTTCGCGAGCACCCGCAGATGCTGCGGATTATTCCGAAACTTTACGACATAGTAGTGACCGTCTTCGCAGCGCATAAGATGACCCTGCGCGCCGCCTCGCATCCGCTTCACGTGTTGGACCGCTGCCGTGGCCATAGCTCGTACCGACTCGGGCTCCTCTCCGTTCAGTCGAGATGCAGAATAGCCTGACGACGCACTTAGGACCAGCGGGCAGAACCTCTCATGAAAAGTCAGTTCGCGACGGGCGAGACCCGGCAAACTGAGCGCGTTCTCTTAAGCTGATAACCAAACGGCACTCTTCGCAGAACATCGCAAGTAGTTATACACGTATGATCTGGACCCGATTGGGCTTCACGCATATCGCAGGTTGTTGCGTTGTTGCGCCTCTTGAGATGCGGGGAAACCCCGTCGCCAATTGCTCGATAGCGACGGGCAATGCCCTGCTCACAACGTTCCAGTACGAAGGGAGCCCCTGGGTTCTGCCGGGGATCAGTAAGAGTGTGACGCATCGCAGAAACTGCCGAACGTGAGCCGCCAAAGCACACGAGGAGGAGCTCCGCACTGGACGAGATGGAAAGCCTAACAGCCCATGGCAGAACTACTCAAAAATCGCGGGCGATGATCAGGTGTGCGGCAAGGCCACATACTTGAGGTGCTCGCCCACTGGCTGCTCGTAGCCCAGGTAATGGTGATGTTCCATCAGGCTATTGAACAGCGGTTCGTCCGGAGTGTGCCGCACCGGCTGGAACTCGATGGGCTGGAGCTGACTTAACCGACCGTGGATCGGTGTCGCATCGATTAACATCCGTGCCAGCGTCGTGCTTTTCGCCGTGCTCTTGATCTTAGTTCTCCTGTACCGCCGGTTCCTAGGATAAGAACATCTTGGGGCAGATTCAAATGATCCTGTTCAGAGGAACTCAAGCGTTTATGGTTGCGGGACTGCTCCTGCTTGCGTTGTGGAAGTTTTCTGGAAAAGAACGACAGGACTCCACGAATCGACCGCCCTCAGG
>Ga0187818_10000648_pt1 | contig 12830 bp, 11 predicted proteins | sample NC_wetland_sal_i_14_FD_130581 | JGI IMG/M metagenome (GOLD analysis project Ga0187818, IMG submission 130581) | Wetland sediment microbial communities from Neuse River Estuary, North Carolina, USA - SO4_3 | ecosystem: Environmental > Aquatic > Freshwater > Wetlands > Sediment | place: USA... | reverse complement strand
TTGCCGAGCGCCATCTCGGCGCTGTTGGCGACGCTGGCGCTGGCTTGGCTGGCGCTGCGTTTGTACGGTGCGGAAACGGCGCGGTGGCTGTTGCTGCTGCTCCCCACCACGGTCGGAATGATCGGATTTTCGCACGCTGCGGCGACCGATATGCCGTTCAGCGGGATGCTGACGGCGGCGATGGTTTGCGCGGCGGTGATTTTGGGCCTCACGCGAAATGAATATACGCCGATCCTTCCGCGGACTCCCTGGCTTACGTTGCTGTTGTTCGGTTTTTTTCTGGGGCTGGCCGTTCTCGCGAAAGGCCCCGCAGCCATTGTTCTTTGCGGAGGCGCGGTGTTTTTCTGGGCGCTTTTTACCAGGCACTGGCGCGATGCGCTTCGCCTGCTGCATCCGATAGGCATTGCCTCCTTTTGCCTTACAGCTTTGCCCTGGTACATCCAGTGTGCGCAACGCAACCCCGATTTTTTCCGCGTCTTCATCATCGAGCACAATTTCAAGCGCTTCCTCACGCCAGAATTCCAGCACATCCAGCCGTTTTGGTTTTACTTTCCAGTTCTACTCGTGGCGTTCCTTCCGTGGACGGGCGCCGTGGTTTGGGCTTTGCTCGTGGGTTTAACGCGGACTGTAAGGCTTAAGAGATTGAGTCCCGCTATTGTTTTCTTGCTTTCCTGGTCTGCGTTTGTCGTGTTTTTTTTTAGCATTTCGCAATCGAAACTGCCGGGTTACGTCTTGCCCGCAATGCCCGCAATAGGGCTGCTGCTGGCACGCTCATGCACAAGGCCTGCCGTCGAGCGGAGAAAATCGTTTGGCCTAACCCTCACCGTATTCGCGCTGCTATTTTTTGCAGCCGGTGAATTTGTTCTTCACGGACTAACCCGTCTCCGTTCACCGGCTTTGGAATTCACGTTCCCCTTCGCCCTTCTTCTTCTGACCTTTGCGCTGCTGAACGCCCTGCTAGCAGCCGAATTTACCATTGCAGTGGGATGGACACGGCGACTGGTGGCAGTCGCGTGCGTCATACCGATTTTGTTGCTTCTGAATTTGGAGGACACGTTAGCGTCGGGGCCGTTCCACTTTTCGGCGAAGGAATTGGCTGTTCAACTCCGTCATTACAGTGTTCCTGCCGACCGCGTATTCATTGATGGCGGAACGGGAATGAAAAGAAGCGACAGATACGCACTGAACTTCTATCTTCACCGTGAAGTGCCCGATTGGGATCAAAACTCTCGCGTGGAGGTCTATGTCGTTTCAGGCACCAATCGTTGTGAACAATTGAAACGGCAAGGAATGGATTGCGAGGAGCTGTGGCTTCGTTACACTCCGGAATCTCTTGTTACACACCTCAAGGTAAATAATCTAGTGCAGGGGCCTGGCGATGGCCACGGGCGGCAGCCGCAACAGGAAAAATGACACGACGCGGTTTTCGTAGGCGCGCTTGTCTTCGTCGCCAAGACTGACAAAATTGCCGTGCGGAATGATGGCCTGGTCGCGCGGCTCGGGCGCTTTCAGAAACATCTGACGGGTGATGGCCGCCAGTTCGGGATCGTCGGCGGCTTGAATGAAGAGCGTGGGAACGCCAGTAATGTTCTTGAGCTTCGCAGAGAGCGGCGGGTCCTCACGATGGTCGTGGTTCAGCCAGCCGAAACTGGTTTCGGCGGAGCGGACCATGAGAGGAAATCGGCCCAGGCCGTTGCGCTCGACTCCGACCTTCACCATTTGCTCCGGCTTGTCGTAGACCGAATCGAGTACCAGCGCGCGGACACGCTTGTCGTTCTCGGCCTCGCGAAGCGCGGCATACGCGCCGAGATTGTAGCCCCATAAACCGAAGCGCGTGGGGTCCACATCATTGCGAGCGGCGACAAGATCGATAGCGGCGCGCACTTCGTCTGCTTCGCGGTAGCCGAGGGTCGTGACTCCCCCGTTCGCACCGTGCGCTGCAAAATCAAAGACGAACGCATTGTATTGGTGATCCTGCAAGGCGGAAACGAGGGTCAGCAGTTCGCCGCGGCTCGACTCGTAGCCGTGCAGGAGAAGAATGGTCGGCGCTCCGCGCAGACCGGGAAAAAACCATCCTTCCCTCGTGCCGAGGCCGGACACCTCAAAATTCAGAATCTCCGGGCGGCCGGGAAAGCTGGTCATGTTGATTTCGCTACTGGTGCGTTGAGGCTTTACGATGCGGTAGACGAGAAATCCGGCGATGGAAGTGGTGGCCAAAACGGCAAAAAAAACCAGTGCCAATAGGGCGGTGATGAGTTTGGTGTACCAGCGGGTCGGATAGCGAAGTTCGTAGAAGATCTGCATACGTCGTCTGGGCAAAACCAGGATGGCGGCGCACGCCGCTGTTTTCTACCTCACATAACGAATGAGCATTTTGCATCGTAGCATACCGAGCGCAGCCGACTAGCCGAACCCTCTCGGGCTGTGTCGCATTTGTATCGTCTATGAGGGTCAGGCGACGCGGACCTCGAGGCGAATCGGATATGATAGAAGGCGCGCGACAGGGGTCGCGCGGCTCTCCACCCGCCGATGAATATCATTGACTTGCGGCAAACCACCGTGCGCCAGATTGAGCCGCTCCTCGAGGAAGAGGCGCGCCACTGGCGCGACGAGCTGCATTGGGATTACCGGGGCGCCCTGGAATTGATCAAGCGCTTCCTGGACGCCCACGCGCTGGCCGGCTGCGTGGCGTTCGAAAACGGCGCGGCGACCGGGTATTCGTTTTACGTGCTGGAAGAGCAGAAAGGGCTCATCGGAGGGTTGTACGTCTCCTCGAAATACCCGCAAGAGGCGATTGGCCGGCAGTTGCTGGAAGAAATGCTGTTCTCGATGCGCGGGATTCCGCATCTGACGCGCATTGAAGCTCAGCTAATGCCCTTTAGCGGACCAGTGGATACTCCTCTCCTCGACCAGGGCTTCCGCCTCTACGTGCGCCAGTTCATGCTGCTGGATTTGCAAAAGATGACCGAGGGACCACCAGGCGCTGCGAACGGCATGCGGCTGACGCGCTGGACGGATCGCTACTTCGAGCCCTGCGCCAAGCTGATTTATTTGGCGTACGCCAACCACGTCGATGGAGAAATCAACGATCAGTACCGCAGCCGCAACGGCGCACTGAAGTTCCTGAAGAACATCATTCTCTTACCGGGATGCGGGCAGTTTGTGCCGGGAGCCTCGTTTGTGCTGCACCAGCCGGGAAGCGATGAGCTTGTAGCTGCCGTCTTGACGAGCGAAGTCTCTCCGGGCGTGGGGCACACCACGCAGATTTGCGTCGTGCCTGGTTATCAGGGCCACGGCCTCGGGCGCATGCTCATGCAAACGTCGGCGGAGGCTCTGCGCGCGATGAAATTCCGCGAATTGACCCTGACGGTGACCTCGGAGAATCGCACCGCCGTGCAGCTTTACGAAAAGCTCGGGTTTCACACCATCAAATCGTTTACTGCTGGCGTTTGGCCGCGCTAGCCACGCATTCGTTGTGAGGCCTGTGGTTCCACTACGAGAGGACCTGCTAGCAGCATGAGATGGAGCGGCTCAACCACGATCGGCCAATCGGGCCGGACCTCGGATTCACTCAAGGCGTACTCGCATTTTAGTTCGAAGGTTTTTTCTTCCCCTGGCTGAGGCGAAAACTTCCACTCCCGCACACCCTGCACCGCTGCTGCGCTCAACAAGGCAGGCCCTTTCAGAGGCTCGACGTGGGCGACCGTCCCGTCCGGTGCAACGGAGACCCGGAGAACGACCATTCCCGCGATACGCGCCTGCCTAGCCAGCGGCGGATAAAGCATTCTCGCGGGACGCGCGAAGTGAAGGTCAGGCCGGCCCGCAAACAGAGCATCACCGTCGACGCTTGTGGAGCCAGCTATTTTCCGCGCTTTCTCGAATTCATCGCCGGAGACCCACTGCACGAGTTCGGGAGCGGAGGCAGCGCGCAATCCAAGCGCAAAGCCGAACTGAGCAATGATGGCGTCGCCGGTGAAGTCCATGTCCGGGCTGTATTGATCACCCGGCTGGTGATAGCGATGCTCGGTGTAATCCTTGGCCTGCTCCATGCCCCATTCCGTGGTATGCCCGGCATATTTCATTCCTTCGTTCACGGAAAACGCGGGAACGCCGACACGCGCCAGACTGAAATGATCCGAACGATAATAATGCCCGGCTTCGGGCCGCGCGTCCGGGCGGATGGCCATGTGAAACTCCTTCGCGACGGCTTCCACCACGGGATAGAAAGTGGTGCGCTCCGCTCCGCTCACTTCCACTTCTTCCGGTTTGCCCAGCGCCGGCACATCGTCAAAATTCAAGTCCAAGGAAATTTTTCCCGGCGCGATCGGCGGATGCTTTCCCAAATACTCCGAGCCCAACAGCCCTTGCTCCTCAGCCGTCACGGCCGCAAATAAAATGGATCGCTGGGGAGGAGCAGGAAATCCCGCCCAGGCGCGCGCCAATTCCAACAAGATGCCGCAGCCGGTGGCGTTGTCATCCGCGCCGTTGTAGATGTTGTGCCCCTTCAAGTTCGGATCGATTCCCAGATGGTCGTAGTGCGCGGTGTACATGACAGCTTCTTTGCCATGCACAGGGTCGCTTCCCGCGAGGATGGCGAGGACGTTTCGCGAAACGAAAGGCTTCAACTGGCTGGCCACGTGCGCTTTGAAATGGACCGGCAGCTCCACGGGCTGGAAATCCTTCTTCTGCGCGCTCTGAAACAGTTTGTCCAGGTCCAAACCGGCCAGCCCGACGAGCTTTTGCGCCACCTCCAGTTGAATCCAGGAAGCCGCCTGCAGCTTCGGCGTTTCGTCGCGCCTCAGGTAAGAACGCTCCGTGCCCCAGCTATTGCGGACCACTTCCCAGCCGTAGCTGGCCAGATCCGTGCGGTGAATGATGAGCGTGGCGACGGCGCCGCGCCGGGCTGTTTCCTCGAATTTGTAGGTCCACCGGCCGTAGTAGGTGAGCGCCCGGCCTTTGAAAAACTTGGGATCGTCGGAGTTCGGCTCGTTCACAAAAAGCAGCGCCACTTTCCCGTGGAGATCCTGAGCCTTGTAATCGTCCCAGGCATACTCCGGCGCTTTGATTCCGTAACCGACAAAAACGATGGGCGCGTCAATGTCCGCGGTTTCCGCCTGGCTTTCGTTGCTGGTCACGATTTCGGTCAGATTTTGGGCCTCGAACGATTTGCCGTTCGCGGCGACAAAGCTGAACATGGACTCCGGCAGCGTCCGTACCCCGACCATCGGCACGTTTTGATAAAACGTCCCGTCGTCGCCGGCAGGCTTCAGTCCATACGATTCAAATTGCGTGCCGATATATTCCGCGGCGATGTCTCCGCCGCGTGCGCCCGTGCCGCGACCTTCGAGCAGATCGCTCGCGAGAAACTTCACGTGCGCGCGGATTTTTTCCTTGTCGATTTCCGGCAACATCGCCGCTTGCACCGACATCCGTGGCGCCGCCGCTTTAGATTGCCCGGTGGCGCGGATGGTCCACAAGAAAGCGCAGGCAATCACGAGCGCGGCAACAATGGAAATCACCGCAAATTTATTCATCGGGGCTCCTCAATGGGGGAAATTATTTCTTGGCGCGATCCTTGAGCAAATTCTTCAATTCGCTCATGAACTCCTGCACGTCCTTGAAGTCCATATACACGGAAGCGAACCGGACATACGCGACTTTGTCGAGCTTCTTCAGACGGTGCATGATCATCTCGCCGATTTCGGCGGTGGTCAGTTCGCGTTCGGTCGCTTCCTGAACCACGCCTTCGATTTCATCGACAATGGCTTCGAGCTTTGGTGTGGCTACGGGCCGTTTCTCGCACGCTTTGAGCAGCCCCTGCAAAATTTTCTGGCGTTCGAAGCGTTCGCGGCGCCCGTCTTTCTTGATGACCATGTACGGAATTTCGTCGATGCGCTCGTAAGTGGTGAAGCGGCGCCCGCACTTCAGGCATTCGCGGCGCCGGCGAATGGTGTCGCCGAGGCGCCCCTCTCGCGAATCGATCACTTTGTCATCCACGTGCGCACAAAAAGGACACTTCACGAGGCTGATTCTCCTTGCCGGACGGCAGCTTCACTCGCTGCTTCCTTTTCGTGCACCGCCATCTCTCGCAATTTCCCGAGCGAAAGCCCTTCGTGGATCAACAATGGCACCCCTACAAGAGCGGAACCCGCAAACGTGATGAGCCACATCATGATGGCCGCGGCCGCCGCGGGCTCTTTTTCTACCCCAAAGATCGCCGTGTAAGCAAGGAAGCAAGCGACTTGCGAGCCTCCGCCGACGCCCGGCAACTGTACCGCGGAGCCCACGAGGGTAAATGCCAGAACCAGCATGGCATCACTCAGAGAAATCGCGCCGAGAGTCCCGCCGAAGCTGTGGGAGATCCACACGTAGATCAGCAAGACCAGGAACCAATGCGCCGCTGAAAAGAAAACCGCCAGCGCCAAATCTCCCCAGGTACGAATGGTTTGCACGCCGCGCGCAAACCCAAGCAAAATTCCCGCCACACTCGCTCGCCATCCCTGTGCCCGCAACCATCCTTGCAGCCGGCGCTCGAGAAGCGCCGTGCCATGCAGCCGTAAATAGATTAGGAACACCACGGCGGCGGTGACCCCGGCAAAGAGCAGCGAGCCGGAAGTGCGCGCGGCAGTCTCCAGTTTGCCGGAGGTCTCACCAACGTGCGAGCGCGACTGGAACAGGAGCAGAGCGATGGCGGCAATCACTGCGGTGCTTGCGGTGTCGAACAATCGTTCCAGCACGTAGACCCCAAACATGCCGGAGACAGGCAGTTTTTCATTTCGCGCCAGCAAGAGCGGACGGACGGGCTCTCCGGCGCGTCCAAGCAGGAAAACCGAGGCAAAACCCGCCAGAGTGGCCGCATAGATGGTTGCGAAATTGGAGCCGCCAAGATTTTTCTGGAAAACGCTCCACCGCAGCGCGCGCAACGCATAACAGGCATAAATGGCGACGAGAGACAGAATCAAAAGGAAGGGATTGGCTCCGCGGACCGCATGGAGAAACTTCGTGCCGCTGAAATCCCCGAGGCGGAGCATTCCGCTCGAGCGGTAAATGACGAAGCCCAGCAACAACACCACAGCCAGGATGACGAGAAGCTTCCTCGACGATGTTCGCATGTGCTGGTCAGCCTAGCGGGAGCGCTCCCTCCCGTCAAGCCGCGAGCGTATCCTATTGTTTGGACTGAGCTTGTGCTAGGGGTATTCCAGTGGGTAAGATGCGAGCACAACGGTTGGTAAGATGGGTCTGACCCAGGGGAACATTTTGCGAGCAGTTTTCGTTCCATAGTTGGCAGGCCGAGAAAGGGACTGCCGGACGGCCTTTGAGAGAGAGGCTGGCTCGCAGACACGCCTTGCACCGTAGCTGGTTTAGAGGCTAGAGATACGTTGGAGCAGGATGCCCAACTGGTCCAGCAATGCCTCCAGGGCGACGGGTCGGCCTGGGAGGAACTTGTGCGTCGCCACACGCGCCGCATCTACAACATTTGCTATAGGTTTACCGGCAACCGCACGGAAGCCGAGGACCTGTCGCAGGATGTGTTTCTCCGGGTGTACCGCACCCTGGCGAGCTATCGCTCGGCTCATGGCGGTTTCGCCACATGGATGACCAGTGTGACGCGCAATCTGTTGATCGACCATTATCGTAGAACCAAGAGGGACCGCGTCACCGATTCGTTGGACGACAAGATGCCTGTGGTGGAAAACAAGGAATCCGTCGGCCGCCGGCCGGACGAGCAAGCGCTGCTCGGCGAATTGAGCAATCAAGTGCAATCCGCGCTGACGCGGCTTTCGCCGGAATTGCGCGAGGCGGTCATCTTGCGCGACCTCCAGCAACTGGAATACGGTGAGATTCAACGCGTCCTGGAAGTGCCGGAAGGCACCGTGAAATCGCGAATCAATCGCGGACGCATCGAGCTGGCCCGCATCCTCCAGCAAATGGGAGTGCGGCCGGCATGAAGGAGATGGGGAGCACGAAGCGAGCGCGGAGCATGCGATGAACTGGACCTGCGAACAAACCGAAGCGCGCCTCAGCGACTACCTCGACGGGGCACTGGGAACCGTCGAGAAAGAGGCCTTCGACGAGCATGTGCTGGGATGCGAACGGTGCGCTCCGTTGATCGGGAGCGTTTCGCACACGCTCGACCGGCTGCACGATCTGGAACAGTTGGAACCTTCTCCGCGGCTCACGAATTCTATCCTGACCGTGACGCTTGGTCCGCGGAGTTGGCGCAACACCAAGCGCTGGCTGCGCAATTTGCAGTCGCCGCGCTTCGTGTACAGCGCGGTATCCGTGGCGGCCACGCTGTTCCTGCTCATCAGCGCTTCGGGTTTTTCCTGGAAAAAGCCCAAGCTCGCGGACCTCGCACCTGCAAACATTTATCGCAGCGCAAACCGCGAGGCCCATGTGGTGTATGGAAAGGGCGTAAAGTTTGTCAGCGACCTGCGCGTGGTTTACGAAATCCAATCCCGGCTGCGCCAGGACAATGAAATTCCCACAACTGAGGAGGAAACCATTCCTAAGTCTTCGCCAAACAAAAAGCCGAACAGCACGGACGGCACGAATCCCGCTTCGCCGCGGCAGCAGAACCGCGCCAACGGCATTGAACGTCACCTTGAAATCCTCGCCGCAGAGCTTCCAGTCTTGACCGGCTCGATGTGCGAGAGGAGAACTCCATGAACTGTGCCGTTCATCCCGAGTCCGAAGCCACCGGCTTCTGCCGCAACTGCGGCAAAGCCATGTGCGCGGTTTGCGTGCGCCCGGTGCGTGACGTTCTCTATTGCGAAGATTGCCTGGCGAACATCATGGGGATTCCGGCAACGCCGCCGCCCGGTACGGCTAGCGCCCTTCCTCCCGCCTCTTCTGGCTTGCCGCCCGCGGTTCCGGGGCACCGCGGCAATAGCCCTGGAGCTGCGTTTATTCTTGGGTTTATCCCGGGTCTGGGCGCGGTCTACAACGGCGAATACAACAAAGCTTTGATTCACATTGTCGTTTTCGCTGCGATGATCGTGGGCTTGAGCAGCGACATCGGTGACAGCGCCGAGACCGTGCTCGGGCTCCTGCTGGCAGGATTTATTTTGTACATGGCTTTCGATGCCCACCGCACCGCGCGCGCCAGGCTTGCGGGCGAAGCTTCGCTGGATCCCATTGAGGCTTGGAGCAAGAATCGTCCGGTGGGTCCGATGATCTTAATCGCCCTGGGCGCGCTGTTTCTGCTGAACAATTTCAGCTGGTTTCCGATGTACCGGATTGGAAGGCTGTGGCCATTGATCTTGATTGGAGTGGGAGTGTTGCTGTTTCGCAACCGTCTCACCGGGCGCTCCTAGGCGCCGGTTCTGGAGGATGAATTTCGATGCGCGATCGTATCCATTGTTCTTGCAGCCGCTGCACCATCCGGGGCTTGATGGGGCCTGCGATTGTCATCACGATCGGCGTGCTTTTTCTGCTGAGCGAAATGCGCGGCGGCATGTTTGATTTCGGCAATACCTATCCGGTGATTCTGATTGTCATTGGCGTGATCAGCCTGGCCAGCGCGCTGGCTCCGATGGATGGCCACGTCGGCGCCGCCATTCCACCGGCGCCACCCGCACCACCAATGCCACCCGTGGCGGCGCCGGGCGCGCCTCCGCCGCCGTTCTCCGGCCAAGGGCAAGGATTGTAGTTCGATATGGCGAATCTTCGTCCACGCGGCAGCTCCGTCTTCTCCGGCCTGATCCTGATTTTCGTTGGCGCGCTGCTGCTCTTACACAATTATCGCGGTTATGACATCGGCCGGTTACTCTGGCACTGGTGGCCGCTCATCCTCATCATTTGGGGTGCGGTAAAGCTCTACGAACGAACGGCTGGAGCCCGCTTTGGGGCCACCGCTTCGCGCATCACCCCTGGCGAAATCTTCCTGGTGATTGGCCTTTTCGCGTTCGTGGGCATCATCGTGGCCGTCGATTACGGGAAGCAGCATATTTCGGGCCGCGGCATCGAGATTGGCGACAAGTTCGACTTCGACCTGGACGTCGCGCCCAAACCCGTTCCCGCCGATGCGCGCATCAACATCCGCATCGCGCGCGGCGACATCAGCGTGCATTCCTCCGACGAGCCCCAGATTCGCATTTCCGGGAAGAAATTTGCGCGCGGCTGGAACGAGACGGACGCGCAAAAGCTGGCGGATCACGTTTCCGCCGAAATCGTGCAGAACGGTGACGCCTACGAAATCCATCCCATCGGCGCCGGCTCCGGCGATTCCCGCATCAGTTTGGACTTGGACGTTTCCGTGCCGAAGAAATCGTCGCTCTCCATCCGCAATGACCAGGGCGACATCACCGTCTCCGATATGGCCAAGCCTGTCGACATCGCCACTAAGAAGGGCGACATCGAAGTCCGCGGCTCGGGTGGAGACGTGGACATCGATACGCAGAAGGGCGACGTCAAGGTCTCCGACACCAACGGCAACGTCAAGATCGCCGGGAAAGGTGGAGAAATCAATGTTTCTTCAGCCACCGGCGGGCTGACCATCGACGGCGAGTTTTACGGCCCCATCCGCGCAGACAAAATCGCCAAAGGCGTCCGTTTCATTTCGCGGAGAACGGATCTGACGCTATCGCAGCTCACGGGACACATGGAGACGGGATCGGGCAACATGGAGATCACCGATGCTCCCGGAAACCTTTCCTTGCGCACGAATTCCTACGACGTCTCGATTGAAAATGCCACGGGCAAGGTGAAGGTGGATAACCGCAATGGAAACGTCGACGTGCGTTTCTCCGCTCCGCCAAAGGAAGACGTGGAGATTTACAATTCTTCCGCGGGTATCACGCTCAGCCTTCCGGAATCTTCGAGCTTCAGCATCGCCGCCGATTGCCACTCCGGCGACATCGATTCCGAATTCTCCGCAGATTCGCTGAAGAAATCGTCCACCGATTCCGGCGATTCGCACATGGAAGGAAAGTACGGCAACGGCCGGGGCCCGAAAATCACGCTGAAAACCAGCTATGGCTCGATTAGCCTGCACAAGACGACCGCTGAGCCGCCCAGGCCGCCCGCTCCGCCAAAGCCTCCACATTCCAAGAAATCGTCGGATGACGATTCCGATTCCGACGACAACTGAATTGAAGAATAGAGATCAGAAATCTGAGAACAGAGATCAGACACCCGAGATCACTCTATTTTCGATTCAATTTTTTCTTCGCGCTTCCCACTCAGTCCTCACTCCACTCTTCTCTGAATCCTCTGGTCTCTGATCTATGATCTCTCTTTATCCATCGGCCAGACGGCGCAATTCCGTATAAAAGCCAGGAAACGAGACCCCCGCGCAATCCGCGTCACGGATGATGGTGGGGCCTTGCGCCCCCAGCGCAGCCACGGCAAAGGCCATGGCAATCCGATGATCTCCGCGCGGCTCGATCTCCGCGCCACGCAGTTTTCCCGCGCGCAATCCCGCGACCTTCAATCCGTCCGGCCGCTCCTCGACGGTCGCGCCCATACGCCGCAGATTCTCAGCAAGTGCGGTGATCCGGTCGCTTTCTTTCACGCGCAATTCAGCGGCATCGCGAATCTCAATTCCCTCTTCCGTGTATGGCCCCAGCGCGGCCAGCATCGGCAATTCATCGATCAGCAGAGGAATCTGCTCCCCCGCGACAATGCCGCCCTTGAGCGGCGCGCCCTTCACCGCAAGGTCGCCGATGATTTCCCCTTGCGTGCTCTTTAGCCCGAGCATCTGAATCGAGGCTCCCATCGACGCGAAGAGATCGAGAATGGCGGTGCGCGTGGGGTTCAACCCGACGTTGTGCAGCAAAATATTTGAATCAGGAAGCAACGACGACGCCGCGATGAAAAACACCGCCGAAGACAAATCTCCCGGCACATCCAGCGACTTCGCCACGAGCTTTCTGCTTCCATTTCCCCCGGCCAATCCTTGCACTTTTATGGTGCGTCCGTGTTTCTCGATGGCCGCGCCGAACTCCTCGAGCGCGAGTTCCGTATGGTCGCGGGTGCGCGCGGGCTCCGTGACGCTCGTCTCGCCATCAGCGAACAGGCCCGCGAGAAGGACAGCGGACTTCACTTGGGCGCTGGCCATGGGCATTTTGAAATCGATGGCCTTTAGTTTCGTGCCACGAATTTCCAGCGGCGCGAAATTGTCGTCGCGTCCGTGAATTTCCGCGCCCATTTCCCGCAGCGGGGCGATCACGCGTTTCATGGGGCGCTTCTGGAGCGATTCGTCTCCCGTCAGCTTGGAGGAAAAGTTCTGTCCGGCAAGAATTCCCGCGAGGAGCCGCATGGTCGTCCCGGAGTTGCCCGCGTCCAGAGCGAGCCAGCTGGACTTCAATCCGAGCGGCCCGCGGCCCGTAACGCGCACCACATCTTTGTCGATTTTTACGTCCGCACCCAGCGCGCTCATACATCCCAGCGTGCTGTGGCAATCCGCCGCAGCCGAAAAATGACGGAGTTCGCTCGTGCCTTCCGCGAGTCCCGCAAGCATCGCGTAGCGGTGCGAAATGGACTTGTCGCCGGGCAGCTCGACTCCGCCGGATAACGATTTCACTGGATGAATCGTTTCTTTTTTCACAGCGCGATTTTAGCACGGGCGGAAGGAGCGGGATTTCTCGAGCGTGCTATGAACCAAGCGACGCTTGCTGCTGCGTTCCTTCCCTTTTCCATTTTCTATTTTCCATTTTCTAAAGCTCGCCCCTGTTCTTCCGTACAGTTTTTTGCACGGCACCGCCTGTACCACTCGCTGAAACTCATGCGCATCTTTCTACGTATTATGAATTGAGGGTAAGGAGAGTATTCATGTCCGCGCGCAGCACGCTGTTGCATATCGCCGCCAAAGCCGGGATCCTGTTTGG
>Ga0187818_10000647_pt1 | contig 12849 bp, 10 predicted proteins | sample NC_wetland_sal_i_14_FD_130581 | JGI IMG/M metagenome (GOLD analysis project Ga0187818, IMG submission 130581) | Wetland sediment microbial communities from Neuse River Estuary, North Carolina, USA - SO4_3 | ecosystem: Environmental > Aquatic > Freshwater > Wetlands > Sediment | place: USA... | reverse complement strand
TAACGTGCCCAGGATGAAAAGTGCATTCTTTGGCTTGATGCAGTATTCGTCGATTTTAATTTTCTTGTCGGTTGAGACTCCGTGACGTGCGAGGAAGTTGGAGATGTTGGAGGGAATCTCCAGACCGTTGGAGAAGAGGGATGTGCTGAATTCATCGTGGAAGTCGCGCTGGATATCCAGCTCGGCGCCTTGCGGGTCGATCAGCACGCGTCCGGTGTTGTCGTCGAGAAAAAAGGGAACATGCAGACGCTCGTCGGCGACTTTTACCCACGCCTTGTTCTTGCCCTCCTGCTGCCATTGCCAAGCTGCGGTATGGAAGTAGTAGCAAGGGACGCCGGTAATGGGCGCAAGTATGGTGTACGGGCCAGCGGCCAGGCCGTTGATTTCAACCAGGCCCATGGAGGCGCTGCGGATCTTCGAAGCGGGAGTGTTCAGGATCAGCCGCTTGCGTTGTAAGAGGCGGAAACCACGGTAGAACAAGTAGACACCGGCAAAGGCGCCGACGACGGCGAGGGCGACGCCGTCGTTTCGTGAGTAGCGGAATAGTGCCAGTAGCGAGATCACGTGAGTGGTCCGACACGCCTCCTTTGAGCAGGACGGAGCCGTTTCGAGCATAACGGAGGGAAAAATCGGGTGGCAGCAGAAAACTTCGTTTGCGACTTACCTTGGTAATGCGCGCGTCGATTAATTGCCCGCGGTACCTATTCCGCTGCTTGGTGACAGTCTGAATTTCATGTGGTGGCCGCACGGGCGTGCACGCCCGCGCCTACATTCGGCAAGCAAGCTTGATTTACTTGACTTGAGCAATTAATATAGTTGACTTAAGCAAATGAATCGATCACTCATCTCAAACCCTCGCGGTACTGCGGAGACCCATCTCCGCCAGCGCATCGCGGCGGTGCGGCACTTCAATCGCTTCTACACCCGTCAGATTGGCGTGCTGCGAGAAAAACCATATCAGAGCTCTTTGTCTTTGACTGAAGTTCAAGTGCTGTACGAGCTTGCCCATCGCGAGAAGCCAACTGCTGCCGAGCTCAGTACCGGCTTGGGGTTGGATCCTGGCTACCTGAGCCGAATGCTGGCTGGTTTCGGCAAGCGAGGATGGCTGGAAAAGAAGGCTTGTGCTGCCGATGGGCGACAAAGCCTTTTGTCGCTGACTGGGCGGGGGCGGAAAGTACTTGTGCCTCTCGATGCTCGCTCCCGTGAAGAAGTCAGTAAGATTCTAGGCGGCTTGTCGGCGGCGGAACAGAGCCAGTTGATCGATGCGATGCGCACGATTGAGAAGTTGCTGGGGGATCAATCCGGGCGAAAATCCGCTTACATTATTCGCCCTCATCAACCGGGTGATATGGGATGGGTTGTGCACCGTCACGGAGTGCTTTATGCGCAGGAATACGGATATGACGAGCGCTTCGAGGCACTGGTGGCGGAGATTGTGGCGAAGTTCGTTCAGAAGTTTGATCCTAAGCGAGAGCGCTGCTGGATCGCCGAGAAGGATGGCGAGATTGTTGGTTTTGTATTCCTGGTGAAACATTCGAAGACCGTGGCCAAATTGCGTCTTCTTCTGGTCGAACCGGCTGCGCGGGGTTTGGGGATTGGAAAGCGATTAGTGGACGAGTGTGTGCGCTTCGCGCGGCAGGCGGGTTACAGGAAAATTACCTTGTGGACGCAGAGTTCACTGCATGCGGCACGGGGGATCTATGAGAAAGCTGGGTTTCGCCTGGTCGGGCAGAAGAAACATCATAGTTGGGGGCATGATCTAGTGGCGGAGACCTGGGATCTGGTGTTGTGACCTACTGCTAGATAGCTAACGTTTGTTTCCATTCGAGCTTTGAAGCTGCTTCTCCACCAAAATCGCTGCGGAGCTTTGCTCCGCTTGACCGGGTCGAAGACCCCGTCCCACATGAGTCTGGATCGCGTGACACCCTATCTCGCTGCTACCGTACGCTCCCGCAGGATTTCTTCTACAGCGTTGATCGCTGTCTCCAACTCCTGGTCGGTGTTGTAGAAATGCGGGGACATGCGGACTCCGGCTTTGGGGCGCCAGTCGACCATGATTTCGCGCCTCAGCAGTTCGCGGCAGACTTCTTGGGAATCGGGCATGTCAATGGATACGGTGCCGCCGCGTTTCTCGGGATCGCGGGGAGTGTTTACTCTCCAGCCTTGTTTGTCTACCAATTCGATCAGCCGGGCGGTCTGGCGTTTTGACTTTTCGCGGATGCGCTGCACACCAACTTCGGTGATGATTTTCAGGCCTGGCCGGGCGGCTTCGAGCGACGGTATGTGTGATGTGCCGTTCATGAAGCGGAACGGTGGATCGGTGTAGCGGATACGTCCGGTTTCGAAAGCCATCGAGTCCTGATGTGCGAACCAGCCGGTAAACTTGGGCTCCAGTTTCTTGCCAAGCTCGGGACGGACGTACAAGTAACCGACGCCGGGACCGCCGCAAAGCCATTTCAAAACCCCGCCGCAGGCAAAGTCGGTATCGAGAGCCTGAACGTCCACGGGCACGGTGCCGAGCGACTGGAAAGTATCCAGCACGACGTAGGCGCCGACTTTGTGAGCCTTTTCGATGATCGCCCTGGCATCGTTGATGTAGGCGCTGCGGAAGATTACATGCGAGATTGGAACCAGCAGGGTGTGTTCGTCGATGGCATCCAGCAGGCGCTCGGTGGGGACGGTGATTCCGTCGTCCGTCTTTACCATGTGAACTCGGGCGCCGTAGGGTTGTTGCGCCTCCCAGAAATACATCACCGAGGGGAAGTTCATGTCGGTGTAAACCACTTTGTTGCGCTTGCCGGAGAGATCGAAGCAGGAGGCGACCACGGCCTGGCAGGTAGTGACATTCTGATGGGTTGAGACCGAACCTTTGGGCGCGTTCATGAGGGCGCCAATCTCGTCGCCAACTTCGGCGGCCAGCATCCACCATCGTTCTTCCCAGGCGCGAACGCCGCGAGTGGCCCAGGTATCAGCGTAGCCTTTCATGGCATCGTAAACGCCGCGCGGCATGGCTCCCAGGGAATTGCTGATCAAGTAGGTCGAGCGCTCGAGGATGGGGAACTCGGAGCGGTAGCGGAGTAGTTCATCAGTCATTGCGATATTGTACCGCTCGGAGTGGGCTTGGATGTCGCAAAGCTGTCTGACTGGTCGCGTGAGATCCGGGCAGAGTTCGAATGTCCGCAAATAATTTGGAGGCTTGAAAAAGCCGCACCTCTTAACGACTTGATCGGCACGGCTGCAGCCCCGCCCTCCCACGAAAAATTTACGCACGCGCTCTACATCCTTGGCCTTCACGTTGAAGTGTTGCCTGACCTTAGGAACAAGTAGGCCACGGTGAGTATTAACAGGCTGGACACGCCGCTCAGCAGGCTGACGCGCGAGTCCCACCAGGTTTTCAGAATGGCGGCGGTTACGAGCGTAAGTCCCAGCATCGACCCCCAGGCGCCGAGCGGCGAGCGCATGGGTAGCGTGGCGACTTTGGCCGAGCTCATCTGCCTGCGGAACGAAATGTGTGCGGCCAGCGATACCAGCCAGGAGAGCATCAGGCCGAATAATGCGCCGGTGAGGATGTAAACGAAGGCGTTCTTGGAGGCCCATTTTTCCAGAACCGCTGCCACTACGATTCCGTAGGAGGATGCCACCAGAGCCAGCTTTGGCGATCCTGCCGTATTCAGCCGACCTAGCGGCGCGGGTGCCCATCCCCGACGGGCCAGCGAGAACAGCATGCGGGACGCAGAGTACAGGTTGGCGTTCGCACCCGAGAGGGCAGCGGTCAGGATCACGAAGCTCATCAGGCTACTGGCCGCGGGAATTCCTACCGTGCGGAAAACGGTGACAAACGGACTCTCCGTAACGCCCACCCGGTTCCACGGCATCACTCCCACTAGCACTACGATGGCGCTCAGATAAACCACGGCCAGTGTGACAAAGGTCCACTTTACGGCGCGGGGAATCTCGTCTGCGGATTGGGATTCCCCTGTTGTGATGGCCACGATTTCTATGCCTCCGAAGGTGTACAGCGCAAACGTCATGGCCAGAAGGGGAGCTAGGGCCCCTCTGGGAAAGAAGCCTCCGTGAGCGGTGTATTGCGCCGGAACACGCCCTCCGGTCAACAGGATCCCGCCGATCACGATGAACGTCACCATGGTTACCAGTTTGACCATTGCGAACCAGTATTCAAAGCGGCCGTAGTCGCCAACGGGGCGAAGATTGATCACGATCAGCAGAAGCGAGAACACCGCTATCCACACCAGAGCCGGAACCGTGGGGAACCAATAGCGCATGTAGGTTGCGGAGGCAACCAGGTTGGCGCCCACTGAAACTGAGATGGCGATCCAGTATCCGGTGCGCGAGATGAACCCAGCCCACGGGCTCAGATAGAGATCAGCGTACAAGCCGAAGGAACCGGCGGCGGGATGCGCGCTGGACAGCTCACCGACCGCCATAGTTACGGTCCAGCTGATGAATCCGGCCAAGACATAGCTCAGGACGACGGCGGGGCCGGCGATCTCCATGGCGGCGGCGGAGCCCAGCAGTAAGCCCGTGCCAATGGAGCCGCCGACGGCCACCATGGCCATTTGACCGGCGCTGAGCTGGTGGCGGAGTCCGCTTTCCTGGTTAGTCCCGTTTACGGCAGTTTCGGTTTGCTGGGGCATTCGGGGACGTATATCAGAAAGCTCTTATTTCCCAAAGAGTTATTCGCCTATGACCTTCGTAATCGCGTCTGGTCGTTACTTCGTTGCCCGCCCGGTAACCTGCTCCTAGACTTTCTATGGGTTACTCCGCGCGGCGCCAGCTCATGTCAGACACTGTCAAGCGAATGGATCGGGCCGAAATCACGAAACGGGTGGAGCGGGCTGAGAAGCTTCTCCAAAAAGGAAAAACGGCAGAGGCGCTGGATGACTATCTGCAAGTTCTGGCGGCGGAGCCCGGCAATGACACGATATGCCAGATGGCGGCCGATCTTTGCCTTTCCCTGCAACGCATTCCGCAGGCGGTAAAGCTGTTGGGCGACCTGTTCGAGCGCCAGATCGAGGCAGGCGACGCCACCCGGGCGAGCCTTACCTACAAGAAGTTGGCTCGCTTTGTAACGCCGACTTGGGAACAGAAGCTGCGGTTCGGAGAGTTGCTGGAGAAGTCGCATCCGAAACAGGCACTCGAGACCTACGAAAGCGTCTTTCAAGAGCTGACAAAACAGGGGCGCAAACCAGACTCACTTCCGACTTTGAAGCGGATTCTCGTGCTTGATTCCAGCGAGCAAAACTTGCAGCGCCTGGGAGAACTTTCCTCCGAGCTTGGAGACAGCAAGGCAGCCGCGGCGGCATTTCTGAAAATTGCGCAGCTAACCCAGGCTCCCGGCGGGAACTCGGCGCAATGGATGGAACGTGCCTATGGGGAAGATCCTGCCGATCCGCAGATTGCCTTGGGTTACAGCAAGAACCTGTTGGACCAAGGGCAGAGCGGCGCCGCGATTTTCGTGCTTGAGTCTCAAGTCAACGCGGGCACGGCGTCGGAGGAGTTGCGCGATACGTATGCGAAGGCTCTGCTGGCGGCCAATCGTTTAAGCGACGCCGAGCCTCTTGTATGGCAATTGTTCGAGGAAAATCCGTCGCGGGTACAAGATGTAGCAAACCTTATCGGGCTCCTGATCGACGGCCAGCAGGACGCGGAAGCGGTCGCTTTGGGAAGGAAGCTGGAGCAATACCATCGTCGCAAGGGTGATCGCCGGGCTTTCCTGGCCATGATTCAGGACATCTCTGCGAAGCACCGCGCGTCACCGGAAATGCTCGAGTTCATGGGCGAGCAGTTCAATGCGTCGAATCGGGAGAGCGACTATTGCCAGACTCTGCTTAAGCTGTTTGATCTTTACTGCAGCGTAGGCAACTATGCGAAAGCGGCGGATTCCCTGGATCGCGCGGTCGAGGTGGATGCCTACGAATCCGGACACCAGAAGCGGCTGGAAATGTTGCGTGGAAAAATTGACGACAACCGCTTCAAGGTGATTGCTTCGCGCTTCTCGAGCATGGCCGACACCGCTGCCGCGACGCCTCCCGGGCAGGAAAAGATGCTGGGTGCGGCGGCGCTGCAGGATCTGATGCTGCAGGCGGAGATTCTGGTGCAATACGGTATGCGGTCAAAAGCGGTGGAGCGCTTGCAGCGCATTCAGGAACTGTTTCCCCGTGAGGAGGAGCGAAACGCGGATCTGCGGCAGTTGTACATGACGGCGGGATTGAATCCGCGCTATGCGGGGTCAGCAGCGACGCCGGCGATGGCACCGTCGGTTCCTGCCGAGGTACCAGTGCCGCAAAATGGAGGCGTACCATCCAGCGACGCCACGGATGTCAGCAGTTTTGCGCGCGTGGCGGAAATCACCCGCAAGCTCTATCGCCAAAGCAATGCAGATGCAGTGATGTTGACTGCGGCCAAGGAAATTGGAGCGCAATGGAAGGTGAGCCGGTGCGTAATCGCCATGCGTAAGCCCGGGTTGCACACCACCAGCGTAAAAGAATATTTCGGCGATAATAGCAAGCCCGCGGAAGCACGAATGTTGGAGAAAATTGCGACCACAGTTCACGACCTGGCCATCGACCGCGGCGGCACAGTCACCATTGCGGACACGCAATCTGGTTCCGAGCTGCAGGCTGTCCGCGAAGCCCTGTCGCAATTAGCGGTCACTTCGCTCCTAGCTCTGTCTCTTACAGATGGGGCGGAACACGTTGGCCTCCTGCTCTTGATGGACAGTAAGCCGCATGCCTGGGGCTCGAACGACGTGATGGTGCTAAAAACCATCAGCGACCAGATTGTTATCGCGCTGAACAACGCTGGGCTTCGCCGCTTGGTGAAGAATCTTTCTGTTACCGACGAGCGGTCGGGCCTGCTGAAACGAGCTTCCTACCTCGATTTGCTGATGGCGGAAACCCGGCGCAACGCGCAGCAGAGCACTCCGCTTACCGTCCTGCTGATGCAGTTTGGCGAAAAAGCCGCAATGGTGAAAGAGTTTGGCGAATCCGCGGTGGAGGCCTTGATGCAGCAGATCGGCCAGCTCTTTGCCGCCAATATCCGGCAGAACGATCTGGCCTTCCGCTACGAGACCACGACCATTGCCATCGTTCTCGGAGAAACGCCGGAAAAAGAGGGCGTTATGGCAGCAGAGAAGTTACAGAGGCTGCTCGCCCAACTGCGGCTGCCGGAGAAACAAGAGTCCGTGCACTTCAGCGCGGGGCTCGCGGAAGCGGTGGTGCGCGGGGAGTACGACGCAGTGGACATCGTCACCGAAGTGATCAATCGCGCTGAACAGGCGCTGCAAACGGCCAACGCGCAGGGTACGGGCAAGATCGTAGCCCTGGCCGCATCGTTCGCAACCGCTGCGGTTGCTTGATTGTGTTGTAGAACGGTGCCGTTTCCATCTTTAGCTGATGGAGGCCGGGCGTCCTCGAATCACCCAGCATCATCAGCCCGCTTCCTCTCCACCTTACTCGGTTTACGCTTCCCGGTCTGCGCTGTTAAACTAGCAAGTTTAGTTAATCCATTCAGAACTCTTCTGATTACACGAACTCATACTCGAAGCTAAGACTAGGAAGCCAATGTTGAAACCAGGGGACATTGCAATTGTGAGTGGGGCGCGCACGCCCTTTGGACGTTATTGCGGCAAGCTGAAAGATTTCACGGCGCAGGAACTCGGCGCCATTGCCGGCAAGTGTGCTATTGAACGCGCTGGGCTTGAGCCGAAGGATTTCGATCACGTAGTTTTTGGCAATGCGCAGCAGACTTCCGGTGACGCTCTGTACGGCGCGCGCCACGTCGGCCTCCGAGTCGGTCTGCCGATTGAAACTCCCGCACTCACCGTGAATCGTCTGTGCGGATCGGGAATGCAGTCTATTGTGAACGCGGCGCAGATGGTTCAACTGGGCGAAGCGAACGTGGTACTGGCGGGCGGCATGGAGGCTATGTCGCAAGCGCCGTTCGTGATCCGAGGACGTGACGGTTTTACGCTTGCTCCGGGCGGAAAATTGGAAGACTCGCTCATGGTCGCATTGCTTGATACCTATTGCGGCCTGTACATGGCCAACACCGCGGAACTTTACGGGGAACAGCAGGGCATCACGCGCCAGATGCAGGATGAGTTCGCGCTGCGCTCGCAACAAGGGGCGGACGCTGCGTATAAAGACGGCCGGCTGCAGGAAGAGTTGGTTCCGGTGCATCTCAAAGATCGCAAGGGTGAACCGTCGGGCGAGACTTTGAGCGAAGACGATCATCGCCGCCCGCAGACCACGATGGAAGGTTTGGCCAAGTTGAAAGCTGCGTTTGGCAAGAACGGCAGCGTTACTGCGGGAAATGCCAGCGGGATCGTCGACGGTGCTGCGGCCGTCGTGGTGATGTCGCTAGAGGAGGCTGGCAAGCGTGGATTGAAGCCGTTGGGACGCATCGTCGGCTGGGGCATTGCCGGAGTTGAACCTAAGCTGATGGGGCGCGGTCCAGTGCCGGCGACGAAAATCGCTTTGCAGAAATCCGGTCTCACGCTTGACTACATCGATTTGATCGAAGTGAACGAAGCTTTCGCGGCGCAGTATTTGGCGGTCGAAATGGAACTTGGCCTCGACCGCAGCAAAGTCAACGTGAACGGCGGAGCGATTGCGCTAGGCCATCCCCTAGGTGCGACAGGAACGCGGTTGGTAATTACGCTGCTGTATGAATTGCGCCGAAGGAAGAAGAAGTACGGCCTGGCCACAGCCTGTATTGGCGGCGGGCAGGGAATTGCGATGGTGGTGGAGAGTTTGCATTAAACCTTTTACCACAGAGGCATAGAGACACAGAGAAATCTTAAGAAAGAAGCTCTCTGTGACTCCGTGTCTCTGTGGTACGGAGCAATTGGCTTGAGCTGATCGCGCAAAAAGGAATAGTTAATGGAAATAAAAAAGGTTGGAGTGCTCGGTTGTGGGTTGATGGGCTCTGGTATTGCTCAAGTGGCCGCGACTGCTGGGTTCGACGTTGCCGTACTGGAAGTTGAGCAGAAGTTTCTCGACCAGGGCTTTGCCGAGATTGAAAAGTCACTGGCCAAGTTCGCCGAGAGGCCGCCGGAGAAGGGTGGTATCACGGCGCAGCAAAAAGACGCCATTCGCGCGCGGCTCAAGGGCACGACGAACAAGCAGGATCTAGCCGACTGCGATATCGTGATCGAAGCCATCATCGAGAATGTCGAGGAGAAGAAAAAGATGTATGCGTCCCTCGACGGCATTGTGAAGAAGGACGCCATCTTCGCTTCGAACACGTCGTCCATTTCCATCACCGAATTGCTGACTTCGACCAAGCGTCCGGAGCGGTTTATCGGATTGCATTTCTTCAATCCCGTGCCGTTGATGAAGTTGGTGGAGGTCGTTCGCACCATCGCCACTGCCAGCGAGGTTTACGAGGCAGCCTATGAGTTCGGCAAAAAGCTCGGCAAAGTGCCAGTGCGCACCAGCGACAAAACCGGATTCATCGTGAACCGGCTGCTGGTGCCGTATCTCCTCGACGCCATTCGCGCCTACGAGGAAGGTGCTGGTTCGATCGACGACATTGACAATGCCATGAAGCTGGGCTGCGGCTATCCCATGGGGCCGTTCACGCTGCTTGATTTCGTCGGACTCGATACGACTTATTACATCACCCACGTGATGTACGACGAATTCAAAGAGCGGCGATTCGCGTCGCCGCCGCTGTTGAAGCGTCTGGTGATGGCGGGCTGGTATGGGCGGAAAACAGGCAAGGGATTTTACGATTACAAGGACGCGAGCAATCCCGTGCCGAATAAGCTGTAGTAAAGCACGTGGGGACAGCCGCTCTCGCATCTATGCGAGACTAGGCAATGAGTGAGGTCATCTATATTCCGCTGCAGGAAGAAGGCACCGACTGTTGGCGGCCAGTGCACGCGGAGCAAGTGTCGAATGACGTTTATGAGATTACCGTGGATGATGAGCCTGGAGACGAGCACTGGAGTTTTCCTCCTCACGCTAGGGTACGTTGTCGTGGTCATGTCTTTTCTGATGGAAAAGCCGGGCTGGTGGCGTTTGAATTAGTCGAGTAAATCCGTTCTGATCGGTATCTTATCCGCAGGCAATTTGAATTTATGAGCTTCGAAAACATACTCCTCGAAAAGAAAAACTCCATCGCATACGTCACCGTTAACCGGCCTAAGGTACTGAACGCGCTCAACATGGCCACCATGGAAGAGCTGCGCGCGGCCTTTCATGACATCAAGAACGATTCCGGCATCCGCGTGGTCATCATGACCGGCTCGGGTGAGAAAGCTTTTATCGCGGGGGCCGACATTGGTGAACTGGCCAAGCATGATGCGATCTCGGGCAAGGAGTACACACACCGCGGGCAGAATGTTCTCAATCTGATTGAGAACCTGGGCAAGCCGGTGATCGCTTGCATCAACGGCTTTGCGCTTGGTGGCGGGTGCGAGATCGCGATGGCTTGCACCATGCGCCTGGCCAGCGAAAACGCAAAGCTCGGTCAGCCTGAGGTCAAGCTGGGGATTATTCCGGGCTATGGTGGTACGCAGCGTTTGCCGAGGCTGGTCGGCAAAGGGATTGCCATGCAGCTTGTGCTGGCTGGTGAAATGATCAGCGCGCAGGAGGCGTATCGCATCGGATTGGTGAACGAAGTTACTGCCCCTGCCGAACTCATTCCCCGCGCCGAGGCGATTGCGCAGAAGATCATCGCCAATGCTCCGCTCGCAGTTCAATACGCCATGGAGGCGGTGAACAAGGGCATGGAGATGACCTTGGCTGAAGGCCTGTATTTGGAAGCCGTGCTATTCGGAGTAGCTTGCGCGTCGGAGGATAAGAAGGAAGGGACGACGGCTTTCTTGGAGAAGCGTCCGGCGCAGTTCAAAGGGAAATAAAGCGGCCGCGGATTTGCGCGAATTCCCACGGAGCAAGTGCGATTTCACCTCGGAGGCACGGAGTCACGGAGAAAAATAACAAGCAAAATCCGCCTTCGCCCTCACTTCAGATCAAGGCGCTTGAGGGCAATCTGACCGCAACTGGAAGACACTTCGGAATCATCGTTTCGCGGTTTAACGAGTTCATCACCGAACGGCTGTTTCGAAGTGCGTTCGACGGACTGTTGCGTTGCGGCGCAAAACGCAAAGAGATACAGGTGGTTCGTGTTCCGGGGGCGTTCGAGATTCCGTCGGCCGCTCGTACTCTCGCTGAAACCAAGAAATACGATGCGATTATCTGCCTCGGCTGTTTGCTGCGCGGCGATACGGCACACTATGATGTCATCGTCAACGAGGTGACGCGCGGTATCGGACAGTCTGCGCAGGAGACTGGGGTGCCCCACGCTTTCGGCGTGCTTACCTGCGAGACATTGGAACAGGCCATCGACCGCGCCGGCTTGAAGATGGGCAACAAGGGCTTCGAAGCCGCGCTGGCGGCGGTGGAGATGGCGAATCTAACGAAAGCTGTCGTTGATCGTCCGTCTTCGGTCGTTCGCAAAAGCACGAGAACGAAAGCTCTCAGCTCTCAGCTTTCAGCCCTCAGCAAGACCCCGAAACCCAAGCTTCGCTCGAAAAAACGTGGCCGTTGATACCGGAACGGTTTCTCATCTCCTGTAAACTGAAAGCTGACGGCTGATAGCTTCCTATGGGCACGCGCCGAAAATCTCGCGAAATTGTCCTGCAAATGTTGTTTCAAGCAGACATGGGCCGACAAACCCCCGACGAGGTCCGCCGCACTTTTTGGAGCGAACACAATTCCACCCAAGCAGACGTGCGGGGTTTCGCCGAAGATCTTTTCCGGACGGCCACGGACCGTACAGCCGAGATCGACAATTTGATCGAGCGTCACGCCGAACACTGGCGCATGGACCGCATGGCCGCGGTCGACCGCAACGTGCTGCGCTCCGCCGTGGCGGAGTTTATGGGCTTCCCGGCTACGCCGCATGCCGTGGTCATCAATGAAGCGCTGGAGATTGCCCGCAAGTTTTCCAGTCCCGAGTCGGTGCAATTCATCAACGGAGTGCTGGACAGCGTAGGCCGGGAACTCGAAAAGGCGAAGGCCTAAGAAAGTCGTTGGTCGCTAGTCATCGGTCGTTGGCCAACAATGGCCTGCTTCGGCCCGCTCATTTCTAGCCTACGACTAACGACCAACGACTGCCCCTCTACGGCTTTACTGCAATCAGATCCGGATTGCAGGTGGTGGAAAATGGCAGTCCCGCTGAGTTCTGGCAGAGGCCTTGTGGGAAGGGGATCTGCTTGATGTCACCGCCGGCCACTGTACTCACAACGTGCACCGCTCCGTCGCTGGCTCCGACATAGAGCAACGTGCCGTCGGCGGTGAGCGCGGCACTCAGGGGCAGAGGATTTCCGACCAGAGAATACGCCGATGATGTCTGGCCGGGAATATTGAACGCCAGGATGCTGCTTAGATTAGACGTGGTCACGTAGGCGGTTGTGCCATCTTGCGAAATGATCAGCTGCTTGGCGACAAAATTCTGACCGAGATTGAAGGAGGCAACCGGCCCATCGGTCACAGGCGGCGTACAGCCGGATGGTGTCGTGTTCACGCTGATGATGTCGAGATCGGGAGGGGCGAGCGCCAAGAGATGAAATGTAGCGGGGGTATCGGATGGCAACAATTGAGCCGCGCCTGGCAGAGTCTTTATGAAAGTTGGCACTGCGGGTACCGCGACCGTATCAGCGCGCCCGTTGTCGCAGGTTCTCCACACGCTCAGCGACGACGGAGCGCCTCCGGCCACGTAGGCAAAAGCTCCTTCGGAAAGAAAACTTACGTCGTTGGCGGGAGCGGCCAGAGTTATGGTTCGCAGCCCATCGACCTTTGAATAGATATACAAATTGCT
>Ga0187818_10000646_pt1 | contig 12857 bp, 14 predicted proteins | sample NC_wetland_sal_i_14_FD_130581 | JGI IMG/M metagenome (GOLD analysis project Ga0187818, IMG submission 130581) | Wetland sediment microbial communities from Neuse River Estuary, North Carolina, USA - SO4_3 | ecosystem: Environmental > Aquatic > Freshwater > Wetlands > Sediment | place: USA... | reverse complement strand
CGGCTCCAAATCTCACGCTTATCAATCGCAGAAAGCCCCAACCTCCCTGATCTCATAGCAACACCACCTTTTCACAGCAGATTTACATCAGATGGTGTTGCATCGACCTGTCGAATGCACCCGCCTTATCAGTTGAGCTACATTAGGCGCGAAATCGCCCAGCAATCGGCGCAAGCCGTACGATGTTACATGACGGCAATCACACCAAGCTTCGACTCTCCAGCAAATAATTTTTCGTCTGATCGGCTCCTACGCCGTATCGCCGTATTTCCATGCCCCTTTTAGATAAGTTTGACCATTAGGCTTTCTTTCTCGAAATAACTCCTTTGAGATATATGACGTACGAAGGGTTTTCCCCTGGAATTGAAGCTCTCCGGACATCCGCGAGGGCAACAAATTGCCACTTTGTGGAACTTTCTCCGGACCAGAGTCGCGAGCCATTGAGCTTGTCTTTTCACCCGACATTGATAATAAACCCTTTAGCACCCATGACCCCATGGTTTTCCTACCCAGATTGGAAATCAAGTTGCACCCTAAATCGTGTAGTTCTCTATATTTAGTAGGGGCTCTCCCCCCCGGACTGGGGGGTTGAGTTCAGGAGATGGCGAAATTATCGAAGAAGTCCAAGTTCAGGTGAGTGCCGCCTTCGTGTCAGGGCTTGGTCCATCCATGCAAACGTTGAATGGCATCGTCCACGAGATCGCCCGGACCGATATTCCCGTTCTCCTTATCGGTGAAACCGGTAGTGGCAAGGATGCTTACGCGAGACTGATCCACCGGCTATCTGCCAAGAGTCATCTGCGATTTCGCAAATTCAGTTGTGCCGCTTTCGATACGGGACTGTTACTTCGCCAAGTACGTCGGTCAAGCGAAAGCGAGCCACAAACAGGCCCCTGTGGCACAATGTATTTGGACAACTTGCAAGAGTTGGACTCTGCTGCTCAACGTGCTTTACTTTCCTGCTTCACTGACGGAGAAGACTCCGACTCCGGGCTCGAGCAGAGCGTGCGCTGCCTTTCGTCAGCTACTTCAAGCCTGGAATCAGATGTCGAACTCAGTCGCTTTCGCCGCGAACTTTACTTCCGCCTTAACGGAGTTTGTCTGCGAATCCCCCCTTTGCGAGAACGCCCTGACGACCTGCCGCTCTTGACCGAACATTTTCTCAGTAAGCACTCGATCGCGCTGAAGAAGAATGCACCGCAATTGAATGAAAGGGTGATCAGAGCTTTGTCTTTGTACCATTGGCCGGGCAACATTCGAGAACTCGAAAACTTTACTCGTAAGGTCGTGATATTCGGAGATTTTCAGATCGCCCTGGATGAGTTGCAGTCCGCTTCTGCGCTAATATCCAAGTCTGTTTTCGTAGGTCAGGACTCTTCGTTGAAGATGGTAGCGCGTGCCGCTTCCAAGAAAGCCGAGCGCGAGTTGATTCTACAGGCGCTGGAGCGTACTCACTGGAACCGTAAGCGGGCTGCTCGCGATTTGCGGATCAGCTACAAATCTCTGCTTTGCAAGATTAAACAGATTAACGTTTCCCATAGAGAACAAGAGAACTGAGGGAGGATTCATGCTCTGGCATCGTTGGTTGTTCGCATATTCTGCTGCGTTGCTTTTCCTGCCTTTCGTTGTGGCAGAGAGAACTCCTGCACAGAAACCCGATTCCTCTACGACGCAAGCTGCTCCGGCCATAGTGGACGCAGACTACAAGATTGGTCCGCAGGACGTTTTGCGGATCGACGTCTGGAAGGAGCCAGACATCTCCCGTACGATCCCTGTGCGTCCGGACGGCAAGATCTCGTTACCATTGGTGAATGATGTCCAGGCGTCTGGTCTCACGCCAATGCAACTTGCCGCATCGCTTCGCGAGGACCTTTCGAAGTACTTAAACAGTCCGCAGGTGACTGTGACCGTGACCGAGATTAACAGCCGCCGGGTCTACCTCACCGGCGAAATACTTCGCCCCGGCGCTTATCCACTCCTGCCTGATATGACCGTGTTGCAAGCTCTTGCGGATGGTGGCGGATTTACGCAGTTTGCCAAGTCAAAGAACATCTACGTCTTGCGTACGGAGAACGGAAAACAAGTCAAACACCCATTCAATTACAAGGAAGTGGTCAAAGGAAAGTTCGCCGAGCAGAATATCTCTCTGCTACCCGGCGACATTATCGTGGTTCCTTAGGAAAGAAGCTTGAGCATGGTTGCGAATAAATCGATATCTGCGGTCTTGATTTTCTCCTGCACTATACTCGCGGGATGGCCCCTTCACGCGCAGGAACAGCCACAGGCCCCGCTTGAAGACACACCAAAACCTGCAGGAGCGCTTGCCAATCCAATCCCACTCATGAATGCTGGAAATCAACCGGATCAGGAAAACGAGCCGAATAATGGCATGACCCCGGATCTCACCCCGCTCACTGGCGTGCAAGCACCCACGCTTGGTACACCTCCGGTCTTGCACAGTTACTGGGTGCCCGGTATCCAGTGGTCCGGAGCCATCCAGTCCAACCAAACACCGAACTCGGGCTGGTTGATGAACAATTACATCATCGGCAATTTCAGCATGTTGAAAGACTGGAGCAGGTCGCAACTCGCCATTAACTATTCCGGCGGAAGTTTTTTTTCACCCAGCAGTGCTCAGGGCAATGGTAGCTATCATCAACTGGCATTCCTGCAGGCCTTTCAATGGAGCCACTGGTCAATTGAACTCCTAGATCAGTTCTCTTATTTGCCGCAAACTCCCATTGGATTTGGTGGTGGCACGGATTTGGGTGTTCCGGGAGCGGGAGGTCCCGTAGTACCCACCATTCCTGGTATGAGTAATACCTACTTGCCCAATCAAACGATTTACGGAGGAGTCGGTTCGCAATACACCAATGCAGTGGCGATACAGGCGACGTACAATATTACACCCCGCGGCTCCGTCACCATGAGCGGTTCTTATGGGTTTATAAATTATGCCGAATCCGGTGGTGTTGATAACGATATGACCTCAGGCACCATCGGATATAACTACAATCTGACGTCCAAAAATACTATAGGCGCCTACTACCGCTTCAGTGCTTATCACTTCTCTGGTGAGCCGCAGGCGTACGGCGATCACTCCGCCAATTTTGCTTATGGCCGCAAAATTACCGGACGTATCGCACTTCAGATTTACGTAGGGCCCGATTTCACCACCAGCCGCGTGAGCACCAATGGAAACAATCTTACGCATGGAGTCTACAGCGGCGCATATCTAAATTATGGCTTTAAGAACGGTGGGTTTACCGTCAGCTATAGCCACGGAATTGCGGGTGGCAGTGGCGTGTTGACCGGTTCCTCAACGGATTACCTGAATTTTAGTGCGAACCGCAAGCTGGGCCGCATCTGGAAAGGCCAGATCAATATGAGTTACGGCCACAATTCGCCTATCCAGGGCTCACCTCAGCCAATTACACGGAGTTTTAACACATGGAATGCGGGCGGAGGTGTCGGCCGCGACCTCGGAAGAAACGTTAACTTTGGGATTGCCTATAATGCAGTGATTATCGACTATGGGCTTGCAGGCTGCGTAGGAGCTGCATGTGGTGCCAACCAAACGCTTCAATTCATCACTATTAATTTTCAATGGCACACGCGGCCTTTTATTCTGCCGTAATAATTTTCGAGAAGGCGTCCTGGGGCAAGTGGGCCCTGACAGGAAAGACAGAAAGACAAAGGCCAATGTACAAAAGCTTCTACGGTCTGAAAGAAAATCCCTTTAATGTCAACCCCGATCCGCGCTTTCTCTACCTTACCAAGGAGATCGAGGAAGCGCTGACCGGCTTGATGTATGGCATCCAGACGCGCAAGGGTTTCATTACGCTCACCGGCGAAGTGGGCACCGGCAAGACCACTCTTGTCAACCGTCTTTTGGACTGGCTTCATCACCGCAATGCGCGCACCGCTTTTCTTTTCAACTCCAGGATGAACTCCAGCCAGTTATTCGATTTCGTCCTCGCCGAATTCGAGATCCAGTGCGAATCCAAATCGAAGAGCCAACAGCTGATGAAGCTCAATCAATGGCTCATCGAACGCCATCGCCTGGGAGAAACTGTTGTTCTGATCATCGACGAGGCGCAAAATCTCACCTATCCCGTGCTCGAAGAAATCCGCCTTCTCACGAATCTCGAAACCTCAACAGAAAAGCTTCTGCAGATCGTTCTTTCGGGCCAACCCGAACTTGAGGAAAAGCTCAAGCTCCCGCAGCTTCGCCAGCTTCGCCAGCGCATCATGCTGCGTTGCCATACCGCACCTCTTTCTCAGCAGCAGACCCAGGAATACATCACCCAACGCTTGCGGATTGCCGGTGTCTCCGGTGACCCAATCTTCAGCGCAAAGGCCATTGAAACAATTCACGTCTATTCCTTAGGCATTCCCCGCGTCATCAATCTGCTCTGCGAACATTCCCTGGTGAACGCCTTCGTCGATCACGAGCGGCCCATCCAACCCAAGACCGTGGAAGGAGTGGCCCACGAATTCCAGCTGGACGAACTCGAACCCATCGCCCCCCCAGGTGGAACCAGAATTGACACTGATGTTTACAACTCTGAAGCCTTCCTCCAGAATCTCGGCGAAGCCCTCTCGCGCTTCCGCCTGAGTCCATCCAGCGGCCGCGAACGCAAATAAGGCTTCCCGGCAAAAGTTGTTCCGGCCATCTCTGACTGTTTCACTTTCATGATGTGAATTCAGGGGACATTAGACTTGCAGTGTTTCCACAGTTTTTCGCTCATTTATTGAGGCACGGTCCTGGAATCGCAGTGATAATTTGTGTGCTGGTGATCGATGATGGCGTGATGGCTGGTTTGGTTCCATAGAGACGTTCGTAGGTGCAATCGATATCAGAGTTGGCCCCGTCCCGTTGGCTGCCGTCCGGGGGCAAGCAGATCCGCGGAAGCGTCATCAAGAACTAGCACCCAGTCGTCAGAGTCCGGGGAGCGAAAGTACGCGTTCCGCTATTTGAGAACGTTCCAAGGTTAGTTGTGACTGCGGGTTGCAAATCGAACGACCAGACCTCCAGCGCTCGTGGTGCTAGTGATCTTCGTTATGTCCACAGTTATCGTCATGGCATTGCATTCGGCATGTGGGAGATTAATCGCCTGTCCATCGCTCGTGTATTCGTGCGGCGGCTTCCACCGTAAGTGCAAGAAGCATTTCTGACTACATCGTTGGACCGGCCCAAGAGGTACGTTCGTACTATTGGCCTACAACGCCCCAGCTTCCAAGCTACATGGGGACGACTTACAGTTTGGGTCAGAGCCGCGGTAGCCAAGCGGGAAGGCAAGGCCTGCAAAACCTTATCGGCGGTTCAAATCCGCCCCGCGGCTCCAAATTTTGTGCCTCCGAAATCGAGTTTTAAACAAAAAACTGTGTACGGATAACTAATCAGAGGCTTTTTATTAGCGGACACCTCAGGGCGCGGGCATCTTCACCTTTATGCAAAGACTATCTGAGACTTCGCCGAGACACTCGTGCTTTGTGGAGGCAGGGTACACCTCTTTACAGACTGTTGAGACAACAGTCAAAGGTAGATGGATCAGCATCCCCGCTTTGGACTACAGAGGGAGAAGCATAATCGTCAAGGGAAGTTGGTTGCGGCTGGCGCAGCTCCTTGACGAAGAGTGGTTGGACACAGAAATCGAGGACCCCGGACTCTGTGCCAAGCTATTAAAAAGCCAAAATCGCGGGGGGCTGCACGCCGATATTTTGAGCTTTGCGCAAAAACTTCCCGACACTACCCCGAAGTATGACTATTACACTGAGTGGGACAGCATCGCAGCTGTCCAAACAGCTAGCTTTAAAGAGTGGTGGGAGGGACTGCCGCGGGAAAGCCGTAAAAATGTAAGGAGATCCCAAAAACGCGGAGTAGAAGCTATTGTTAAGCCGCTGGATTATCGGTTGATTTATGGAATTATGGGCGTAAATAATGAGTCCCCACTTCGACAAGGGACGCCCAACAGGCATTATGGCAAGACGTTTGAGGAGGTCAAGAAGGACCACGCGTCCTTTCTTGATCGTTGTGACTACATTTGTGCGTATGTGGGAAAGGAATTGATCGGTTTTGTCTGGTTAATCTACAGAGGACAGATCGCTTCGATCCTGCAAATACTCACTAAAGCGAGCCACGAAGACAAGCGACCGGCCAATGCTCTGATCGCAAAGGCCGTGGAACTGTGTGAGACAAAGGGACTCTTATACTTGACCTATGGAATGTTCAACTACGGGAACAAAAAACACTGTTCGTTGAGGGAATTCAAGGAACGAAATGGATTTATGGAGGTTCTCGTCCCAAGGTTTTACATCCCACTGACACTCTGGGGGAAGCTTTGCATGAAAGCAAAACTTCACCGGGGTCTCGTCGGGATTCTCCCTCATGAGGCGATCATGGCAGGCGCACGTGTCCGTTCTATGTGCTACGATTTGTGGCACTCCAAAGCTGGTTTAGCTCAACGATAGGGCGGCCGACACGTATTCGGCAGATGGAGCGTTTAATTCCTCCCGCCAGCTCCAACCTCACAATGTGCACTTCACACACTCTTCGGAAAAATGGTCAGCCTAGGTGACGGCTCTGCACCAGAGATTGGGTTCGCTGGCCGCAACCTAATTGCATTTCACTGATTTCGCAGGCTTTGGCGCGCATCTTCTGTCAGATAGGGCCGCAGAAACTCAACGCCCTTCCTCTTATAGCTCTCGACCCCTGCCCGCAAAAAAGCTTGGCACTAGAACCCAAGATCCTGCACTTGCTTAGGAATGCAGTGACCAATCACAGAAGGCAGCTGACTCATAGGGTTATGCCGCCAGTCTGACGGCGATCGCGGAACTCGTGTTCAGCTTGATGGCAGTCGACACAGACGGTGATGAGGTTTTGTTCCGTGTCGTCCCCCAACTTGCTGCGAGATTTCCTGTGATGGACTTGCAGGTTTCGAATGGACCCGCACAATTGACATCGCCATCCATCCCTCTCTAATACCGATTCGCGAAGAAGGCGATACTCTTTCAAATCGAGCTTCAGCCGAGGTTCCCGTTGCCGCAGTCTGTTCATGGAGGCGCTAAGTGACCCAGTCATACGGATACCGTGAATTCTCTCTCCTGCGTTAATTCATCCAACCTAAAATAGAACGTCTTATCGAACATCTCCCTCCAAATGTGCTCCTGCCAGAAAGTCAGCGCAGATCATCTCCAGGCAATAACCCCTGGATTTATCGGTTCCAAGCATCAGCGCTGCCGTCTCGAGGGCTTTTTCAACAACCGACAGCTGACTCTTATAGACCTTGAAATAAAGAATTTCCCAGGGTTCCGCTTCTTTTCCCGTCAGGTGCCTTTCGACCTCCCTGCTGAATTCTTCCCTCGGTAGCTCCTTTGCCTTGTGCACCCAGGGTGCACAAACGAACTCGGCTCCATCCTTACGCGCCACCTTGACGAGCTCTCTCGCCTTCGTCCAACCCATCTCTCGAAGTTGAGGCTTCGGTACTTGTGTGAGATGTTCATGGATGGTCATGAGGTAATAGGCCTTGCGCCGGGAGTCTGCAAAGCGTTTCTCCAGGAATTCATCAAAGGATTTCAGATTTTCCAGTCGCCAATATTGCTTGGCGCGTACCTCGCATAAGTACTCTCCCAGCTCGACGAATCGTATGTCCTTCTCCTGTTCCTTGGTTTTCTCCCAGGACAAAATCTCATCGATGCGCCCGAGTACGAACACGGCCCGCCGACGATTGATCTCCGGAGTCACAATCAGCCCTCTGTTAATCCACAAGCTCGTCAAGCCATGCAAGGTCGCTCGCTCCTCGTGTGCGGATGAGACTGGCATCGATCAGCTTCTGGTCATCGAGACAAAGACCAAGATGCGAGCAGCTCACGCAACCGTTCTGTGGGAAACGGATTCCGCTGTGGAACGGGAATTGGGCGGCCTCGATTTGCCCGATCGTGGTTTGGAGCAGCCGGTCAAATTCCATGCGCTGTTCTTCCGAGATCGAGGTCTTAAGGTATTGGATCTCCGGCTGATGTTTCCGTACAAAGACGACGAGCGCCACGTCAGAGATACCCGTGATCCAGGAGTAGCAGATCAACTGCGGATCGAGCGAGAGGAGCCTGGCTGGTTCTTCGGGATAACGGCTGGTCGTGGTCTTCCAGTCCATGAGGCAACGCGCTCCATCGAGTTCACCGATTGCGTCGATGTAGGCAAGAAATTGATTTGTGTTAGGGAGCTCCCGAACCACTTTGATTTGAAGATTCTGTTGCGGGTAGGGAATACGGATCCGGTTGTCCCGGGCAAAACGCTCCAGGAAATGCACACCCTGATGGACCAACCGATCCCAGCTCTCCCCCTTTTTGTACTCAAACGGAGTATCGTGGAAAGCACCCCACTCCCGATAGAGTGCCGCACCGCAATCACCGCCGCAGAAATAGGATTCGAGCGCTTTTTCAAAGCAGCGGCCGAAGATCATGGCCGCACGCGTTTCCTTTTCGCGCCAGCCGTCCAGGTAGCGGTGGCGGTAGCTGCGCGGGCACCGGAGGTACTGGGCGATCTGGGTGTAGCTATAGTTCATCTTGGCTACTCTCCCTCTCGCTCTGGTTGCTCGACGTGCAAGAAAGTGCCTCCCACTCTGTTGCTGGGGCAAATGCGTCGAGGTTCTGGTAAGAATGCCCGTTGAGGCTAGTGAAGCTGGTCCGAATAACTCCCCTAAGATTAAGGAGAGCTTTTTCATCGACCTGGTCTCGGGTGAGCAGTTCGGTGTCGTAGCCAAAATCCCGAAGGAACCAACGGAGTTTCCAAAGTGCACGTTCGGTGCAGTAGAGACGACCCGAGAAGGAAATTGCTTCATATGAGGTGGGTTCCAGGATGCCGAAGCGCAGTACGAAGAACGGCTTCTGGGGATGCCAGCGATAAGAGGCCCGTTCGACCCGGACCAGGAAGAGCCCGTCGAGATTGCTGACCAGATCCTGCTGCCCCGAATGCAGACCGGGAATGTGTCGCCTCATGATTTTGCCTCCACACTAGGTTGAGCGTAGGAGTTCAGCTTGCAAACAAGAGCACCTCTGTTTTCTTTGGCAGCGGCGGAGAGATGATTGATAAAGGACTCGACCAATTCCCGGCTGGCGCCGCTAAGAGTCTGCGTGCCGCAGAAGTCCGCCGCATAGGCTTTCACGAGATTCGCATCGAGGTTATACTGGTGGATCAAAAGGCAGAGTTGATCTCGAAGCCGGGGTTGGCCGTTGCCCGAACCGTTGGAGAGGGAACGCCCGTTCGTCGTCGCCGGAACAGCGGAAGATCTCGGCTGGCTCGAAAACGCGCCCAACTCCTCGACCGAGCAGAGCCCGATCCCGTAAGCCTTGCGCAGGGCGCGATTGACAGCGCGAGTTTCGGCAATGCGCAACTCGGCGCCTCGTACAATGGAAGAGACGTTTGAAGGATTGGCATCGCCATAGCCAACAAAACCCTTCGAGCTCCGCCTCCGATATACCGTCGCCTTAAATACCCATCGACCGAGAGTGGGCTCGCAATACTCCCGTACTTGTTGAACATGGATTCCGGCGCAATGCCTGCGTTGAGCGAGCCCAAGGAGTCCAGCATGTGTCACATACCATCCCTCGTATAAGTACTGCAGCTCTCCTCTGGAGACAGACAAGCCGAACCGCTCGATCAGCTCCTTGAGTCGGATAAGAGCAGGCCGCGAAAGTGGGCCCCATAGAGAGCGGGCAAACTGCAGATCCCTTGATATACCTGCGTGTGGATTCTTCACGAAGAGCCTCCTTGTACATAGGCGCTCAAGTATATTTTCCATTGTACTTGCTCGCCTAAGTATCTGTCAAGATCTTATTTGCGCGTTGATTTTTCACACTCCTTGCGAATAAGGTGTGTCTATCATGGCGAAAAAGAAAAACCCGCACGCTGTTGCTTTGGGCAAGATCGGGGGGGCCAAGGGAGGCAAAGTTCGCGCTGCCAAGTTGTCTCCCGAGCGACGTAGCGAGATTGCACGCAAGGCCGTTTTGGCTCGTTGGGCGAAGCGAAAGAATCTGGAAAAGCCACCAAAATAGCCTAGTTGGCCGTCTATCCGGCGAATGCACAACAGGGACTTGGCCAGGCCCAGGCACGACGACCGCTAGTAATTAGAGTCAGCCAGGGGTATTTATCAGCTGTCAAGCACGGTCAGGGGGAAATTGGAGCGGAAGTCCTGCTCGCAATCAGTCGAGAATTTGATAAATCAATAGAATGGTTACTCACGGGCGAGGAATAGGTACGTTTGGGATCTGTACTGGATCAAGGGTGGGGGTGCGGGGGAACCGCTAAGGCAGGCGAACCGAATTTAGGCACCATGAATGCACGAGCCATGAGAAAGGGTGCAAGCAGGAGCAGCGAGCACTGGAAACCGTTCACTACGGAGCAACTTTGCGACATTTGGGAGAAGATCCGTTCTGACACTGGGGCTCATAGGGCACTTGACCGGCTAGACGCTGCGGGATTTCGGGTCTCGGACATGAAGCCCATGGATGGCACCTTGAAGCATCCCAATTGGGCCGACTACATCGCTGCCCTGCCTTTGCTTTCCAACAGACCCTCAAGTGGGCGCATTCACAAGAGGACTAGTTTCCGAAAATATTGGCCACTTGTGCGCGAGCTGCGCAGACTCGCAGCGAAGATGAATATGCCTTTCGTGGCAGTGGAAATCTTTAGCACGAGAGACTACCCCGGTCCCGCTATTGGCAAGATTCCTGGAGATCTATTGAAAGCGGCCTCAATGCTCGAACACGTTCTCTCTTGGGATTACCTTGTGCAGTACCGCAATAACCGAAACGCCGTGATAGCAGAGCTCCGTTGGGCAATCCGCGAAAGAACCGGTAGACCACACGATCGCGATCTCAAAATCTTGATCAATGCTGCATTCCGGGCCGCTGGAAACAAGGAAGGTTTTTATATCCATTCAACTACGCTGGACAGGATCGAAAAACGCCAGAAGGAAAGTCGCGTAAAGGCTAACCGACGAATGCGACGCCTAATCGGCGCGTCCGCTCCGTCCCTCGGATGATCCACGAGAAACCATCGGAATTCCAGAAAACGCGTTTAATCATCCTTTGCTTATTCCGGGTACCCTCGCCTCAGGTGGAGACGTGAGTCGAAGTAAACCAAGTCTCCCCGGAGGAAAATGACCTATGGAATCAGAAAACAAAGGATCCGAAACGTCAGCCAGCGAACAATCTCCCGCCCCCAAAAAGCAGGAGCCAAATCAGACTGAGCAACTCGCAACTCACGAGGCCTCGACGGCGCGCGTCCCAAAAAGTGGCGGTCCGAGGACACCGAAAGGCAAACAGATAAGCAGCCAAAATTCTTTGAAGCACGGCGTTTTTTCCCAGGTAGCTTTACTCAAGGGAGAATCGCGAACCAAATTTGATTCTTTACTGAGTGGACTTCGCAACGATTATAAACCGGAAGGAACGCGCGAAGAACTTTTCGTCGATATCCTAGCCGTCCTTTTCTGGCGTCTTCGTAGACTGATCATTGCAGAGAGAGATCAGCCTCGGAGTATACTGCAGAGTGCCCTAACGGATGACCTCGGTCCGCCACCTCTGGATTTATTGCTCAGGTATCAATCTTATTTGGATCGGGCTATTGAGCGCACTTTGAGCCAGCTCGAGCGGCTGCAGCGGATTCGCAAGGGGCAGCCCGTACCACCGACGTTCAATGTAAACCTCTCGACATGAGTTTGCGTTTCGGAACTGGCGCCACCCTGATGCTAGAGAAGGTGTGGGGAACGATCTCATAATAATGCCGCGATGGTGTCGATTCCCCGGCATCTCGCCACGCAAAAACTGAAAACTGCAAAACGAACTCGGCTAAGCCTTTTAGAATCTGCAAATTGACGTTCGAAGCGCTTGTTGTTTTACAGGCCCTTCGATCGAGGGGAGGTCCAAATTAGGTCATCGATGGAATGCTGCGCGGCGGACCGTCTACATGTGCCTGCGCCTATTTCTACTGCCTGTTCCGTTTCCCTTTGGTCTCTACCGCTTGAGCCTCGAGTCAAAAGGCTTCGCACCGTGGAGCGACATCGTGGAAGTGCACTCTGAAGTCCTCGTGAACTTGGCAATCACGTAAGCGGTTGCGGTCCGGGCAGAGTGAGTGCTAGGCTCTCCGACCCGTAGAACGAAAGCATCCGAAGTGACGCCGATGCGTAACCTCTTGGAGATGGAGCAGTTGGAGCAGGCGGGAAGCCTTCCGGCGTTTTTTCAATAATTTCTGAAGAGAGCATCGTTGAGACGCTTACGAAAAAGGATGGCGAACGAAATCGAGTAGAAGCTTTTGGAGTTCGAAAATTTCGGTTCGAACTCCTGAACGAGTTTTCCACCAGGTGTCGGGGTTAAACTCTGAATAGGACGAGCTGTACACCGTCATGCTTAGCTGACGGCTTCGCAGGGAACGCCGGAGGATTCGGGTTAGCCGCCGGGAGTGATCTGCTGATGTGACCACACCGACAGAATGGTAACCATGCTCGTCACACCAATCGGGCAAGATGTAGCCTTCCTGCTCACTTCCAGATGCGCTTCTCGGGATCTGTTCGACGTTCTGGATCCCCAATGAATGAAGTTGGCGGGTGGAGATGGCCGCACGATCCTCATATGGAAGACCTCGGCGAAGAAACTCACGATCTACCGGGTCCGGGGGGTCAGCGAAAACTGCGACTCGGTTCGACACGCCACGTTGTACCAAGTCCGCCGCCTCCAGTACCCCTGCGCCATCAACGTCAATGGCTACGACAATGATGTCAGCCGATTTTGCGGAAGGCTGTTGAACGACAAGCAGTCGTCCAGCCGATCGTAGAATGTACCTTCTACTACCCGGTATCCAT
>Ga0187818_10000645_pt1 | contig 12859 bp, 10 predicted proteins | sample NC_wetland_sal_i_14_FD_130581 | JGI IMG/M metagenome (GOLD analysis project Ga0187818, IMG submission 130581) | Wetland sediment microbial communities from Neuse River Estuary, North Carolina, USA - SO4_3 | ecosystem: Environmental > Aquatic > Freshwater > Wetlands > Sediment | place: USA... | reverse complement strand
GGCATCCCGTTCCGCATGGCGCTGATCCGCAACCATTACGTGGGCCGCACGTTCATCGAGCCCGAGCAGTCCATCCGCGATTTCGGCGTGAAGCTGAAACTGAATCCCGTGCGCCGCCTGCTCGAAGGCAAGCGCGTCGTGCTGGTGGATGATTCGATCGTTCGCGGAACGACGAGCCGCAAAATCGTGCGCATGGTGCGCGAGGCCGGCGCAACGGAAGTCCACGTCCGCATCAGTTCGCCGCCGACGATTTCGCCGTGCTACTACGGGATTGACACGCCGACGCGCGCGGAATTGATTGCCTCTTCGGATTCCACGCTGAGGCCGCGAGTGCCCGTGGCGGGAAGCGCCGCGCCCCGCACGCCGGAAGAAAACACATCGGCCCCTTCGCCGCGCACCATTGAAGAGATCCGGGAGTTCCTGGGAGCCGATTCGCTCGGCTACCTTTCGCTCGAAAGTATGCGCTCCGCCGTCGGCGATTCGCAGACCCGCTTCTGCACTTCCTGCTTTACGGGCGTCTATCCCACCGCCCCGGTGCAGCTCGAAGTGCAAGGCGACGCCCAGCGGCGCGGCGATGCCGCATCCAGTTCCGTTCCTCCGGTTACGGTGACTCGTGAGCCCTGAACAAAAAGACCCGGGAGAAGAAACTCCGCTTCCATTCAAAGAACGCGCCAAGCGCGAGGCCATCGCCTGGGCGTGGATCATCGGCGTTTTCCTGGTGATTTATTCCGCGATTGGCCAGCCGCGCGTGATCCCTTCGGCTTCGATGGAAGATACGCTGCTGATCGGCGACCACCTGTTGATCAGCCGGCTCGGCTATGACGCGGGCCTGCCGCTTACGCCGTGGCACGTCACGTTGTGGCGCAATCCCAAGCGGCTGCAGATCGTCATTTTTCGCGGGGTCGAAGACCCCTCACAGGATTTGGTGAAGCGCGTGATCGGCATGCCCGGCGACACTGTGGAAGTTCGCGACGGCGCGGTGTGGGTCAACGGCCAGCGCCAGGTCGAACCGTACATCAAGGAGCCGATGGACCGGTTCCAGCATTACGGCCCCGTCACGGTTCCCCCGGACAGCTATTTCGCGATGGGCGACAACCGGAATGATTCGCGGGACAGCCGCTACTGGGGATTCCTGCCGCGGCGGAACCTCATCGGCGTCCCCGTGATGACGTATCTTTCCATCAACGCGCCAGTGTCGAAGGGCTCCTCCGAGACGACCGCCTGGGAGCCGGGCCACATTGGCGAGCGCTTTGAAGCGTATGGCTACGCGCTGATTCACCCCAGCCATATCCGCTGGAAGCGGATGTTTCATTTCTTTTGACGGCGGATTTTTGACTTCATCCTGAGTCCCCCGCAGCGGACGCAGGATCTGCCGCGATCCATGTTCCGAGTGAGGACTCTCGAATGCGCTACGCCGATGCCGGCGTGAACATCGCTCTCGCCGACCAGGCCAAGCAGAAAATCGCGCGGCTCGCGGCGCGCACGTTTACGCGCGGCGTCATCGGCGGCATTGGCGCGTTCGGCGCTCTCTTCCAGCTCGACCGGGAGCGCTGGCGCAACCCGCTTCTCGTTTCGAGCGCCGATGGCGTCGGGACAAAGCTCAAGGTCGCCTTCGCCATGGGCGTTCATTCGACCGTCGGCGTGGACCTGGTCCACCACTGCGTCAATGACATTCTCACGCTCGGCGCCGCGCCGCTTTTTTTCCTCGACTACCTCGCGCTCGGCGGCATCAATCCCGCCGTCATTGAGCGGATCGTCGAAGGCATCAGCCGCGCCTGCCGCGCCACGGGCTGCGCGCTTATTGGCGGCGAAACCGCACAGATGCCCGGCTTCTACGCGGCCGGGGAGTACGACCTCGCGGGCTTCATTGTCGGCGCCGTCGAACGTGCCCGAGTTCTTGGCCCGCATCGCGTGCATAAGGGCGACGTCCTTCTCGCGCTGCCTTCCTCCGGCCTGCACACCAACGGCTATTCGCTCGCGCGCAAACTTGTTTTCGACCAGGAGGGGCTGAAGCCGGTGACCTACGTCGCGGCGGTGAACAACAAAATTGGCGCGGAGCTGCTCAAGCCGCACCGCTGCTACCTCGCCATATTGAAGACCGCGCTCTCGCGTGGATGGATTTCCGCGATGGCGCACATCACCGGCGGCGGCATTCCCGGGAATCTACCTCGCGTGTTGCCCCGTTCGATGCGCGCGGAAATTGCCCTGGGCTCGTGGCCCGTCCCGCCGATTTTCGGCTATTTGGCGCAGTTGGGAAAACTCGACCGTGAAGAGTTGCTCTCCGCGTTTAACCTCGGCGCGGGAATGATCCTCATCGTGCCGCCGAATCATCTGCATGCTCTCGAAGCCGATCTCAAGCGCCGCCGCGAGAAGTTCTATCGCATCGGGCGCTTGGTTGGCGGGGCCGGTCCTCGCATCTCCTACACGGGCCAGTTGGCGCTTTAAGGGATTACGCCGCTTTGCGCCGCTGCCTTTTCTCCGCGGCCTTCCTCACGCGCGACCAATACCACCACTGGCACTGCGCCGCCGGAAGCCGCGGATTCTTCGCCTGCGCCACCGCCGCCGTAAACACGTCCAGCACGCACGGGTCTTGCCGCTCGCCGGTCAGCCGGCACAGCCGGTTGTAGAGTTGTTGTGGATTGGCCTTCGCAAGTTGCGCGACGCGCGCGATGCCCAGCTTCGCGAAATCGCCGCGAACCGAAGGCCCAACGGAGATGAGGTCCATCAGTTGCCGCTCGGGAACTGCCCTTCGCTTTATTTTCGCCATGTCTCGAATTTACCGCTGTTCCCCTTTTTTGGCAAGCCCGCGCCGCTGCTTGTAGGAGCGCTGCTTGCCGCGCCCGGCATTTTGATCTGGAACGTCCTTTACTCAGGCGCAGGATGTGGCGTCTTCAGCGCGTAATTGCGCGCTGCCCCGCCCACCGCAACGCCGAAATGGACAATGGACGTCCACCGCTCGAGCGTGTGGTGGCCCGTGCGGTGAAAAATGTACGACACGCCGATGGACGCCCCCGTTCCCGCCGCCTCAATCCCCGCGAAGAGCGGATGATTGTCCACAATCGCGTTGGTCAACAGCACTTCATTCAGCCCGCGCCGTCGGATGTTCAATGTCGAGGCGTAGTCCAACCCGCGCGCCACGCCCACGCCGGAAAACAAAAGAATATTCTCCCGATCCCAGAACCGGTGCGTCTTTGGAGCTATTGTCGTCGGCGGCTGCTGCGCGCTCTGCCCATCTTGCGGGACGTTCCGCTCCCGTAGCTGCGTTGTCGCCGGCGCTTGCGCGCCCGCCGCGCACGCAATCAATGCAAAGAGCAGCGCCCCGCCCGCGATACGCTTCAGTGCCCGCATAAGATCATTCACTTTACGCTCCGTGCGTGTTGTTCCCAATCTCGCCAGGCAGTACTGTAGCATCTCGCGCATTCGCCTCGCCCGCGCTTGCGACATTCCATTTTTCACCTGACAATCATCCATCAAAAATATGGCTGCTTACACGAAGTCCCAAGTTCTCGCCGACCTCCGCGCTCTCGCCGACCCGCGCGTCCGCGCCAACTTGGCGCACTTCAACATCCACGTTGCCGACGCGCATGGAATTTCAGCGCCCGCGCTGCACGCACTTGCGCGCAAGATCGGCAGAAATCACGCGCTCGCGGAGCAGCTTTGGGCCACTGGAAATCACGAAGCGAAATGCCTCGCCGCGCTTATCGGCGAGCCTGCGCGCGTCACTTCAGCCCAGATGAATCGCTGGGCGCGCGATTTCGATTCCTGGGACGTTGTGGACGCCGCCTGTTGCTATCTTTTCGTCCATGCCGCGCCCGCGTGGAAGAAAACCGCCGAGTGGAGCCGCCGCAAAGAAGAATTCGTCAAGCGCGCGGCGTTTTCCCTGATGGCCTATCTCGCCTACAAGGACAAAACCGCGCCGGACGCGAAGTTCCTGCGCCTGCTCGCCATCATCCGCCGCGAATCCCGCGACGATCGCAACTTCGTCAGGAAAGCCGTCAACTGGGCTCTGCGCAACATCGGCAAGCGCAACCGAGCCCTCAACCGCGCCGCCATCCGCACTGCGCGAGAAATCCGCACCCAGAATTCCGGCGCGTCACATCGCATCGCAGGCGCCGCTGCCGCCCGCTGGATCGCCGCCGACGCCCTGCGCGAACTCACCAGCCCCGCTGTCCAGAAAAGACTAAGAAACACGCTCAAACGTTGAGGCGGTTGCCCGGCGACAAATGAATCGCCCTCGATAAACTATTCTGTTCACTCGGGGACCCCTTGGGCGTATAAGGGTGCTCATCCGCGGGCCAAAAGGAAATCCCCTTTGGTGTAGACTCGGGTTGCTCGCGCGAAGCGGATACTATTGAAAATAAAACCCCTCAATAACTACCAGAAAGATCACCAGGAGATACCCGTGCGGATATCAAAGCAGATTTATTGTCGAAGTGCGCGGCGACTAAGGTATGCCGCCAAATGTTTTGCGCTTGCAGCCCTGGCGCTCGTGGTTTGGCCGGTCACGGTGCCCCAGGCAGTGGGACAAGCCGCGACAAACCAAGCGCCGGCGCCACAAGCGCCCGCGATGCCGCCTGCGCGCTACATCCCCAGTCACGACTTCCACACGCAGAACATCACGCTGAATTTGCATTTTGATTTCGACCACAGCCAGGCGATTGGCACGGCGACGCTGACATTAATGCCGCTGCTCAATGATTTTAAGCGCATCGACCTGGATGCCGGAGACTTGACCATCAATTCGGTCAAGTTCGCGTCAGGGGCGCCGCTCAAGTTTGAAACCGATGCGAAGAAGGAGAAACTTGATATTACGCTGGATCGCGCCTATCAACCCTCCGACGTTCTGACCGTTGTCATTGACTATCACACGAATCCCAAGTCTCCGGGCTCTCTATTTGGCGGGACCCGCGGACTGACATTTATCAAGCCGACCCCGGATGACCCGTCGGCCCCGAAGCAGATCTGGTCGCAGGGCGAAAGCGAGGACAACCATTTTTGGTTTCCTTGTTACGACCACCCGAACGATTTCACCACGACGGAAATAATCGCCACCGTTGAGAAGCCGCTTTCTGTAGTCTCCAACGGAAAACTGATCAGCGTGAAAGAGAGCGCGGGCAATGCCCGCACGTATGATTGGAGGATGGACGTCCCGCACGCGACCTATCTGACCTCGATCGTTGTCGGCGAATACGCTCCTATCGATCAGAGCTATAACGGGATACCTGTAATCACCTACGTTTATCCCAACCAGGTTCCGGAGGGCAAAATCACAGCCGCTCGAATGGCGGACATGGTGAGATTCTTCTCCGAGAAAACGGGCGTTCCGTACCCCTACGTGAAATATGCTCAGACCATGGCGCACAACTTTGGTGGCGGCATGGAAAACATTTCGGCCACCACAATGATTGACGGGATGATCCACGACCAACGCGCGGAGTTAGACGGCACTGCGGATAGTCTGGAATCTCATGAACTTGCGCATCAGTGGTTCGGCGATTTCGTCACTTGCCGGTCCTGGGCGGATGTCTGGTTGAATGAAAGTTTCGCGACTTACTTCCAGGCCATGTGGGATGAGAAGTCTCTCGGCCGTGACGACTTTCTTTACTCTGACGTAAAAGCAAATCAAGACCAATACCTCCAGGCCTGGAAACGCGGCCAGCGGCGCCCGATCGTCACTGAGAATTACAGCAACCCGGAGGCTGTGTTTGACACCTATGCATATCCGCGCGGCGGCGCCGTTCTTCACATGTTGCGGACGACGCTGGGCGAAGAAAATTGGTGGCGCGCCATCCACCACTACCTGACAAAGTATGCGCACCAGCCGGTGGAGACCGAGCAATTCCGCATCGCCATCGAAGAAGCTACCGGCCAATCCATGGACTGGTTCTTCGACGAATGGCTTTACAGGATGGGACACCCCATCTTCCGCGTCACGCAGGCATACGACGCGGGCTCAAAAACGCTCACGCTCACCGTTCGCCAGGAGCAAAAGGTGGACCCGAATTCGGCTTATCCGCAGGTGGCCTTTTTCCAGATGCCGGTCCAAATCGAAATTGGGACTGCCGCGGGCACGCATATCGAAAAAGCGATGATCGAAGCAAAAGAGGAGCAAACCTTTACTTTCCAGGTTGACTCCGAACCGCTGCTGATCGATTTCGACTACGGCGGCACCCTGATCAAGGAATTGCATTTTGAAAAGACCACCGCGCAGTTGATCTATCAGCTCTCGCACGACGCCGATGTGCTTGGCCGCATCTTTGCGCTCGACGAGCTGACGGCCCGCATGAAAAACGCTGCCACTCCCGCGGAAGAAAACTCCGCCATCACCAAGGCCATCGCGTCGGCGGCAACCGGCGACGCGTTCTGGGGCGTGCGGTTCGATTCCCTTGCCGCGCTCAGAGGCGTGACAGGTCCCGATGCGCGAACGGCATTGCTGGCCGCTGCAAAGGACAAGACCCCTCGCGTGCGAGCACGTGCTATCAGCATTCTGGCTGCCACGAAGGATGCGTCGCTGGCCGGTGTTTACCTCGGCTACTTGAATGACCCCAGCTACAACGTGATTCGCGCGGCGGCGTCTGCCCTCGGAGCCACGAAGGATCCGGGCGCGTACGACGCGTTGAATAAACTTTTGGACGAGCCTTCGTGGCGCGACACCATCCGCGTGTCGGGGCTTTACGGCCTTTCCGCATTGGGCGATCCGCGCGCGCTGGACTCTGCTCTTCGTTTTGCGGCCAGAGGGAATCCATTGGGCGTGCGCCCCGCGGCATTATCCGTACTCGGGGCGGCGGGGAAAAATGACCCGCGCGCTTACGCAATGATTGCGGATACGTTTAAGGCCGCCGTGGAATCCGGAAATTTCCAACTGTATAGGCCGGCGGCCAGCGCTCTGATTGCACTGGGCGACCCGCGCGCCTTGGAGCTTGTGAAAACGGCCCATGAACATGCGACCAACCCCCAAATGCAGCAATTCCTGGGACAGTTGCAGAAGACTCTGGAAGATCAGGCCAAGAAGGCCGCCTCTCCTCAGAATCCATAACGAATGTTGTCGCCTCTCTTCGCCGTTTTGCGCGCGCCCTTAGTAGCACACACATTCCTGTTGACCCTAACCTTCGAAGGGTCTGTGCGCTTTTCTCCTGCAGTTGCCTCTGAGTAGCCTGCCTGCCGGGTAGGCAGGCACAGACATTCCTGTCTGTGCGCCTCTCTCCGATCACTGCCTTTGCGCCTTTCTCCACGTCCCGCCTTCGCATCGCAGGAGTTGCCGCCGCCGCCCTCCGCGAACTCACCGGCCCCGCCGTCCAACGCAGATTGCGCCAGCGACGTTAGCGAAAATCCTTACCGCACCACTACCGTCTTCTCATTTCAATCCAGTTTTATTGAGATGCAAGGCATCCTTTACCTACATTGTAAACTCATAGGACTCGTGAGATTCTTCTGAGGCTCCCCGGGCAAGTTCAATGGCTAGGATTACGTAACCATGCCGAACTTAAGCATTTCAAGGTCGCCTTTTAAGCCACTGGCCCTTGCGATGGCTGGCCTTATGGTTCTCTCCGGATTTCCTCAGGCGCCGCGCGGCCAGTCAGCCGGAGCCCAAAGCCCCCAAACCCAGGCACAAGGCCAGCGAAACCAAACGCCGCCCTCCGTACGCGTGACCACGAGGTTGGTGCAAGTCAGTGTGCTCGTCCATGACAGCGATGGGAAGCCGATCACCGGCCTCACCAAAGAGGATTTCGTTCTGTTTGATCAAGGGCAGCGCCAGCAAATTGTGTCATTTTCGGAGCAAACGAACCGCCTCACTGCCTTGAACGCCGCTGTGGCCCCGAATCTCTTCTCAAATCGTTCCGCGCAGGGTGCCAGCGCACAGCCGCCTCTCACTGTAATCGTCATCGACGCCTACAACACCTACTGGCACGATGTCTTCTGGCACCCGCCCATCGTGTGCCACTTTCCCGACAGACCGTGTCCCCCGCCTCTAATGGGAACCGTATTCAGCCAGGTCGAAAAGTTTATCGGCCAGATGCAACCGCAGGACCGCGTCGCGCTTTATGAACTTGCTGACCAGCTCTACCTCTTGCAGGATTTCACCAGCGATCCCAGCGCGCTTCAGCGGGGGCTGGAGCGCGGAAGGGAATATGCCAAAAAGCTCAGCTATCACTGGTCCAATACCGTCACGGCTGAGATGGCTGCTCACACAATGGACGGAATGCACGCCATCGCGGATCGCCTCGCGACGGTGCCGGGCCGCAAGAACCTGATCTGGCTCTCCATAGGTTTCCCTTATCAGAGAGTCATCACGGATGTAAAGATGGACAAAACCGCAAAGACACTCGGCAATGCCGATCTGCCTCTTTACGCCGTGGATGCACATGGTCTTAGCGCTGGAGGTATCGGCGGCCCTGTCCCTGGGGGTGGGGGGCGGGGAGCGGTATCCGGTGTCGACGGGCCAACACCCGCGAGCGGCAGTTATGATGTTGCCGCAACCGGGGGTGGTCCCCCTGGAGGATTCAATGGAATTAGAAATCTCTCTGAAGCGTCAGGCGGCCGCGCGTTCTACAATACAAACGACCTGGCGGGCTCGATTCGGCGCGCGATTGACGATTCCTCTTCTACCTATCTTCTTGGCTACTATCCCGATCACAACAAATGGGACGGCGAATTCCGCGAAATCAAAGTGAAGGTGAACCAGCCCGGTGTTGAAGTCCGCTCTCGCAAAGGATATTACGCTGTCGCGAACCCCACCACTGGCCCCCAAAGGCAGGCAGAGCAGATGGCCGAGGCGATCCGAAGTCCCCTCGAAGCGACGGATCTTGGCTTCGACGTACAAGCCGATGCCATTGACGTTCCCGGCGCGCGGCAATTAAAGGTAAAGATCACTCTCGATGCGGGTCAGTTGCGCTTCCAGCAGCAGGGTGTCCGGTGGACTGATCACATTACAGGGGTTTGGGCGGAGTTTGACACCGAAGGCCGCCAAGTCGGCACGAATTCCGAGACAATCAATCTAAACCCAACGCAGAATGCTTACAAACAACTCCTTCAGAATGGGTTTAGTTTTTCGGAGACCGTGGCGCTTGCAAACGATGCCGCGGAAGTCCGTTTGGTGCTGCGCGACGGTGGAAACGGATCCATCGGCTCCGTGACCATTCCACTCGCGCGATTGTTCGCCCCCGTGGGAGCGCGGCCGGAAACCAAAAAGTAGAGCTTGGCTCATGCCGGTGAACGGACTCACAACCCAAAGGAAAGAGATAGCCGGGCGGCGGACAAAGGGAGCGGAATTTGATTTCGAATAGTTCATGCGCAATCCCATTCGAATAACCGTCTGATTTTTCTTTAATCTCCTCGCATTTATCTATTGACAAACATTCGCACCTATGATAACCTTATTTGCAACGTATTCTTCGGCATTCGAATAGACGAGGCCGCGGCCAGCGTTGCGAGAGCGCCATGACCTTCGCAACCGCAAACTGCCCTATCTCCTTTTCCACCAATCACTTAACCCGTCTCTTCGCCCAAAACACCCGTAAGTCCTTTATCGCACTACTCTTACCGCACCTTTTTCCCGTAAGTCCTGCGTTGCACCACTCTTACAAAAAGATAGGGGGTGGGGGGTACCCCGATCCAACGCTCCGTGGCGCGCCCATATGTAACTCCATTGTTTCCACGCACTTGCAAGAAAAACTCCGATCCCGCCCCCATTCGCCCCTGCTAAGTCCTTTCTTCTCAACAAACCATGCAAAACGCCCGCCCCTCGTAACTTCATTGAATTCAATCACTTGCAAAACTGCGCCCCTGTTAAGTCCTTTAGAATCATATCGTTCCATAATTTATATAGGGGGAGGGGGAAGGGGGCAATCATGACCATTGACCCTTCAACTTTGCGCATCCTGAATCTCGGCGCGTTGGATCCCGATGAACTTTCACCTCTCGGCTGTTCCCAAAGCGTTTTGCGCGCGGGCAGTCGTATGCTAACTTGCAATGCCGTCGGTTGAATTGAAATGCCAATGACGAAGCGCATCGGAATCCTACTCAGCGGGCGCGGCTCGAATTTTGAGGCGCTGGCCGATAGCATCGCCGCGGGACGCCTCCCCGGCGCGGAGATCGCCATCGTCATCAGCAATCGCGAAGGCGCGCCGGGCATCGAGCGGGCCCGCGAGCGCGGCATCCCGGCTCGCGTCATCCCGTCGAAGGGACTCGAGCGCGAAGCGTATGACAGGCTGGTCGTGGCCGCGCTGCAAGAGGCGGGAGTGGATTTGGTTTGTCTCGCGGGCTTCATGCGGCTGCTTTCGCCCTACTTTGTCGCGGCGTTCCGGGGGCGCATCTTGAACATTCATCCGTCGCTGCTTCCTTCATTTCCCGGCCTAGAAGCGCAGCGGCAGGCGCTGGAATATGGAGTGCGCTTCGCCGGCTGCACCGTGCATTTCGTTGATGAGAATCTCGATGCCGGCCCAATCATCCTGCAGGCAATCGTCCCCGTGCTGGATGGCGATACGCCCGAGACTCTTGCCGCGCGCATCTTGAAGGAAGAGCACCGGGTCTACACCGAAGCCGTGCGGCTGGTGCTGGAAAACCGCTGCCGCGTGGAAGGCCGGCGCGTGATTCATCTCGCGCCGGCGGAATCGGCGCAAGGCGCGGCAGGACGGAAATCATGAGCGCACAACCCGGCAGCTCAAAGAAAAGCGGCGCGAAGGCATCCCCTTCCAAGGCGTTTCTTCCCGTAGCATTTCCTCCAATTGACGAGCAGCTCGCCCATATCCGCAAAGGCGCCGCCGAAATCATTCAGGAAAAAGATCTGGCCGCGAAACTCGAAGCCTCTCGCGCGTCGGGCAAGCCGCTGCGCGTATATCTCGGCGTGGACCCCACCGCGCCGGACATTCATCTGGGGCACACGGTCGTCCTTCGCAAGCTGAAACATTTTCAGGATCTCGGCCACACAGCGATTTTCCTGATCGGCGATTTCTCCGCGATGATCGGCGACCCAACGGGACAATCCGAAACCCGCCCGCCGCTTTCGCGCGAGCAGGTGGACGCAAACGCAAAGACCTACCTCGAGCAGGTTTACAAACTTCTCGATCCGGACAAAACCGAGGTCCGCTACAACAGCGAATGGCTCGCCAAGATGTCGAGCCACGACGTCGTGCGATTGTGCGGCCACTACCGGTTGGCGCGGATGCTCGAACGCGAGGATTTTCGCTCGCGGCTGGACAAGAACCAGCCGATTTCCGTTCACGAGCTGCTCTATCCTCTGCTGACGGCGTATGACGCCGTGGCGCTTGAGTCGGACGTGGAGATCGGTGCGACAGAGCAGAAGTTCAATCTGCTCGTTCACCGCGACATCCAGCGCGAGTACGGCCTGGCCTCGGAAGTGGCGCTCACGATGCCGATCCTCGTCGGACTCGATGGCCAGCGGAAAATGTCCAAGAGCCTCGGCAACTATGTCGGCATCACGGAAACGCCGCAGGAAATGTTCGGCAAGTTGATGAGCATTTCCGATGAGCTGATGTGGCCTTACATGGAACTGCTCACGGATCGCCCGGAAGCGGAGATTGTCCGGCTGCGCCGCCACGTGGCCGAAGGCGCCGCCCATCCGATGGAAGTCAAAATCGGCCTCGCTCAGGAAATCATCGCCGGATTCCACGGTGAGGCCGCCGCCGTTCACGCGGCGGACGAATTCCGCAAGGTTTTTCAGCAGCGCCAGGCCCCGGACGAAGCTCCGGAAAAAAGGATCAAAGCAGGCGCGCGGCGGCTCGCCGCGCTCCTCGCGGAGCTTGGCCTTGCGCCCTCGCGCAGCGAAGCCGAACGCTTGATTAAGCAGGGCGCCGTGGACGTGGATGGCGCGCCGGTCTCCGATGTTCGGCTGGAATTGCCGCTCGCGCGGGGAAGCAAGCATTTGATTCGTGTGGGCAAAAAAACATTTGTCCGCACGATTGTGGAGTAAGCGCCGAGCGACAGAGGCGCTATCGCCGCTCGGCGAGTTTGCGGAGGCGGGCGAGATATTCGCGGTTGCGGCGCGCGACGGCGTGGCGCGTAAAGAGCTGATCCACGATGCGCGCGATAATCCCCGGCATCGAGTATTCGCTTCGCATCGTGACGCGAGTGCCGGCGGGCGTTGGCTTCAGTTCCCAGTGTTCCGTGCCGCGCACGCCGTAGCGATCCTCGAAACGCCATTCGAGGATGCGAGGAGATTCGTAGCCGGTGACCACCGCCGTGTGCGCGATTTTTTTCCCGCCGAGGAATCCCTTCAGGTGCCAGCTGACGCGCACTTTCTGCGCCAGGCGAAAATCCGCCTCGCTTCCCGACACTTCGAGTTGGCACTCCATTTCCGCGCCATACCAGTAAGGCATTCGCTGCGGGACGAAGAATACGAATACCTCATTCGGCGGCGCGGCAATCTCGATGCTCTGTTCGACAATCGTCATCTGCGCGGAGCAAAAGTGTAGCACTCGCGCGGCGGCCTTGGCCGAAGACATCGGGTTCGGAATAGGAAGGCTCTACTGAGATGTTGTGTAAGGGATTGCGTCTACGGCGAAGACGCGGCGTGTCTTCGGATCTTGCACGAAGACAACCACTCGGAGGTTTTCGCGCTTCCATCCGGCGCCTGTGCCGTTGATCGGTATCTCGCCATCGAATGCAGCATCGCCGCGCGGGTTCGCCGCTCCTGCGCGCGTAAAAGTGCGCACGACGCCGTCGTGTACCAGCGCGCGGCCGGCGTTTTCCCCGCGGAGAACGCTTGAATGCAGGCCGTTTTCGGTGACGGCGAGGAAAATTTCCGGCTTGGTGTTTGTCGCGGAATCTGGCAGCCGGCCAATGTGAATCTTCAGCAGGCGGGAATCCCCGCGTGTCTGCGCGGACCATTCCAAACGAATCT
>Ga0187818_10000644_pt1 | contig 12861 bp, 8 predicted proteins | sample NC_wetland_sal_i_14_FD_130581 | JGI IMG/M metagenome (GOLD analysis project Ga0187818, IMG submission 130581) | Wetland sediment microbial communities from Neuse River Estuary, North Carolina, USA - SO4_3 | ecosystem: Environmental > Aquatic > Freshwater > Wetlands > Sediment | place: USA: North... | reverse complement strand
GCGCCCCAGACGATTTCTGCGGGCGGAACGGCCAATTATTCCCTTTCCCTCAATGCCAACACCGGCAGTCCCCACCAGCCAATCACGCTGTCCTGTCTGCAGAGCTCCTTGCCTGCGGGCGCATCATGCACCTTTTCGCCGCCCACAATCACCCCGAGCAGTAGCGCGGTTTCGTTTACCCTCGCGGTGAAGGTGCCGTCCAGCTCCGCGTCTTCACGGAAACCCGGCGGACTGTGGCTCGCGCCGCAGATTTATGTTGCTTTCATTCCGCTGGCTGGCATTCTGCTGCTGGGCGGAATATCAGGCAAACAGCGCCGGCGCCATCTGTGGCTCCCGGTGATGTGCGTGAGTCTGTTGGCCCTGATCGCCTGTGGCGGCGGCTCATCGTCCACGCACACCCCGGTGACCTACACCATCCAGGTGCAAGGAAAAACAGCGGCACAGCCCAACCCGGTAACGATTACGACTGCCAGCCTGACGGTGCAATGAGCATGGATCGGGATGACGAGTCGCGCAGTCCCGGCAGTCTAGGAAGCCCCCACGCCGAAGGATGTTTCGAAGGCGCCTAATTCTGCTGGGTTGGATAGGGAGTCAAAGAGCGAACGTCCGGCAGGAGCACCCAATATCTCCGCCCCGCATAGTAGCGCATAACGGCATCGTTTTGTTCAGGGCTCTTGTAAAGCGCCCAAACTACCTTTTGCGCGTCAATCTCGGCTGAGTTGTAGACCCATTCCTCGAAAACGTTGTGCGGCTGGATGTAGCGAACGAACACAACATTCCCCTCAGGATATTCGGACGATAAGGAGTTGATGATCTCCGCACGCACCTCTCCATATTTGGAATCATTGAGCTTGTTGCTCCGAGCCAGGGGGACCGCAACCACAACAGATGCGGCGGTTAGGACTACCGCGATTGCTCGCCATAAGTGCGAGGGTGAGTTTCCCGCGGTCTGCATTGGTCTGTAACGTATGAGCCAGCGCAGGCAGCCAACTTGCATGATCAGAAAGAGCGCGGATATCGGCGAGGTGTAGTTCAAGTTAAGCCAAATACTCGTTACCATGGCTGCCGCCATGATTATGGCGCCGATGGTTGCACCGCGCACCGGAGAGTTTCGCCACGCCAGTGGCAGGAGAAGAATGAGCAATCCGGCGGGAGACTTGAAGAATGTTCCCAGGCGCAGAAGCTTTCGGTAGATGACAATCCATGGCACGCTCCCGTGCTGGCCCTCCCAGCACCTAAGTTCCCAACGATGAAACTGCCAGATGTGAGGGTCACGGTATTCGGGCGCTGGCAGCGCGTCCTGGAAGATGAACGATGGGGCCATGTCGTACTGCTTGTGATGCGTGACATGTGGCAGCTCCAGTGGATTTCCAGTAACGCGCCAGTTGTAATAGGCCATGAATCCGAGGATAGCCAGCCCAACTGGAACTGCCCCGCGTGCCGCCAGGAGCAAGCGTCGCGGAGGTATGCGTGGCGCGAACCAGGCTGCGATCAGCAACGCAAGCAGTAAGCCTTCAAAGGGCCTCGTGTTCGCCAGCACGCCCAATCCCAGGGCCAGCAGCCCTCCATCCAGCCAGCGCCCCCGGCGCAGAATTCGCCGCGCCGCGCCAATCGCCAGAGCTGCACCAGCCAACCCAAGACCGCAAGCCAGGTAAGTGCGCCCCCAAAACAGCACCACAGGATTCATCAGCGCAAACAGTGCTCCGATGAAAGCCCACCGGCGCGGCAGCCAGGCGGAGAACATCCAGAACACGGCAAGAGTTGCAGCCACGATGCTGAGCCAGGTACCCCAGATTGGGTTGCCGAAAATCGTTTCGCCGAGCGCCATCAACGCAGCCGGTGCGGGGGGAAACTTGCTGGCATACGACGGAACTTGGATCACGTGGAGTGTCTCAAACGATGGCCATAGCGGATGAGTTGGATTGCTGAGGCGGAGATGTCGAAAGGTATCCGCTTGCAACAGCACGGAGAACTCATCCATATTACTGACCGCGGGAATCTTCCCGCAGGCCAGACGCACCATCCCCAGGCATAGGCCAATGAGAAGCAGAATGAGAACGATGGGGCGTCTCTCAATGCGACGCAGCAGTCGCGCTGGCCCGTCGCGGGCAACAACTCCCTCCTCTCGCGCAGCGACCGCGGCTTCGCTCATGACTGGCATTACCATCGAGAAATGCCTCACCAGGAGTGATGTTGATTACAAATGCCAGGACTTGTCACGAGCGCGACATCAAGCTCTCATCTCTTTGTGCCTGTGCCATGCAGAGCCAGCGGCTGCACCGTGCCATTGGGATAATGCACGGTCCCGTGGCACACCAGGGCGCAACTGTTCGCCCCGCGGTTGTAAGAGACGGGCATGCCGCCGTTCGGAGCTACGACTTTCAAGTCAAAATTGATCAGCCGCTCGCCCGTGATGTTCCCGCTGCTCGCTCCCATGCCGTGCGCGCTGTGGCACGTCGAGCAGGTGAAGCCGGCGTTGATGTGGCTCGAGTGCTGGCTCCAACTCGTATTCTTGATGATGTGGTTCGACAGATCATGGCACTTGCCGCACATCGCATAGGGGCCATTGACGCTGAGATCAGGCGTCGGGTAGAGATTCGTAATCCGTTGCCCGGGACCCGGCGTCTGGCTGAATTCATAGCGGCGCTCCAGGAGATGGTCCCACTTGGATCCATGCGGCCCGTTCGGACCCACGCCGCCGAATTCGCGATTGTCGTCGCTGTTGTGGCAGTCGGTGCAGTAAATCTGCGTACCCATGGCCCGGCCCGGCGTGCTCCCGTTCAGCTGCACCATATTGGTCAGCAGGCTGGGCTGTGGCAGGCCACTGCTTCGTGGGTGGAGCACCGGGTGGCTTGAAGTCGCCGTGCTCGACATTTGCGGAATCAGGTTCAGCCCGTCGCTCGCCGTAACTGCTCGCGTGGGCAGATATCCAAAAACCACCTGAGTCTGTTTGCCGGCACTTGTGCCGTGGCAGCGCAAGCAGTTTTCATACTGGTTCACGGCGGGGGTCAAGACCGTCGTGCCATCGGTCGCACTGATCCCTAGAGCCCCTGCCTGCGACGGGCGTATCGCTGGCGGAAGAGTCGAGGAAAAAGAAGTGACCTGCGCCGATGCGTGCGGACTATGGCAGTCGACGCAAGTAGCATGCCGGTTGTTGTTCAGCAGTGGCGCTTCGCCGGTGTCGTGAGCGTTAATCCCGGAAGGAAAGGGATGCGCGATCTTGGCGAACTCCGCATAAACGTTGCTGATCGCGGGCGAAATATTCGAGCCCCCGTTATGACACGTGATGCAATTCTGCGTGGACGCATCCATGTTCGGAATCGACGGTACCGGACCGCGCAGCAACCGCGCGCCAGCCGCGGAGTTATGCGGCATGTGGCAGGACAGGCACGCATTCTGCGCCACGGTAGAGTAGCTTCCCAACACCGGCGCGTTGGCGATGGCAACCCCAGAGGTCGCATGGATGCTGCCCGACCACTGCGCCAGAGGATTGCTCTGGCTGTTGACCGTTCGGGGATTCGCTTCATGGCAGGCCAGGCACATTTGTCCGCTGGAACTGTCCCGCACCAGGAAGTTCTTCGACACCATGTCGATCGCTTGCGTGTGCGGCGTATGGCAACTGGTGCACTCCACGTCGTTGCCGATCAGATTCACTGCCTTCAGCGGATCGGCCGTGGTGTGGCTGGTCGCCAGCGACGGCACCAGGTCGGGCGCATCCACCAGCGGCAGCTTCATGCTGAAGGGATGCGAACCTTGCAGATTGGTGCCGAACACATCCGCCGGATACATGTTACCCGTCATCTGGATGGTTCCGAACGGCTGGGTTTGCCCTACCGCGACCGTGCCATCGTGGCAACTCAGGCAGAGGCTGCTGTCCGCTCCCAGAACCGGTTGCTGCCCGGGGTTGTGCAGAGTCGTGCTGGAGTACGTTGTGTAGGTCTGGGTAGAGAGAGTCTGGCTCCACAGCGCGGGATTCGAATTCTGCACGCCGGAATGCGGAACGTGGCAGTACAAACACGGATCCAGCCGCCCCTTGATCGGCGATGTTCCGCTCGGGGACAAATTATGCGCCCCCAGGACATCTCCGGAGACCTGGGCAGGGGAGATCTTCGTCTGGCCCATTATGCCCAGCAGGGTAAGGACGGAGGTCAGCAGGAGTTTCTTCATGGCCTGCCTCCCTGCGCTTGTTTGGGCAATCCGAAATACCGGAACACCTGAATCCTCCGGTTGAACGAATCCACGACGAAAATGCGGTCCTCGTGATCGATAAACAATCCGGCCGGCAGCTGAAACTCTCCGCTTCCCGTTCCCCGGCTGCCGAAGTAGTAGAGCAGCCGTCCCTGCTGATCGAACACCTGCACCACGCCCCACAACCCGTCCACCACGTAAAGATGCCCCTCGGAATCGACCGCGATTCCTTTCGGCCGGAACATCGTGCCGCTGCTGTCGCCCAGGCGTCCGACAGTCGTTTGAAATGCGCCGGAGCGATCCAGAAACTGCACCCGGAAGTTCATCGCATCGACCACGAACAGATTCTGATCGTGCACCAGCACTTCTGTCGGCAGGTTGAACTCCACATCGCCGGTGCCTTTGTGCCCGATGGTCTGCAGCACGCTGCCGTCCATATCCAGCACAAAGACCTTGTCGCGCAGCGTGTCGGTGACGTAGATGCGCTGCGCCGCGGAATCCACGGCGATTCCCGTGGGCCTTTTGAAGTAGCCTTCGCCGCCTTTCAAGCTGCCGATGGTGCGGCGAAATTTTCCGCTGGGCTCGAAAACAAAAATCTTGCCCGACTCGGAATCGGTCACGTAAATGTTGTCCTGCGCATCCACGGCGACGCACTGCGGCGTCCGCATCGGGTCCTTATCCTTGTCTCTGCGCTCGATGAACTTGTACTTGTGATTTTCGAAATCAAAGATATGAATCCCGTTCGCACCCGGATCGGAGACGATGGCCCGTCCCCGCGAATCAACGGCAATGCTGTAAGGCCGCACCAGATGCGGATGGTCGGGTTCCCCCGCGACCACATCCACCAGTTTGGTCCAGAAGCCGCGCTTCCCTTCCGTTTCTTTTTCCGAGCTGAAGCTGCGCTCGTAGTGCAGCTTGCGCCCTCCTTCCAGCAGGAGGTCAGGAGGCGGCGGCTCGGCCGTCTTGGCCTGAACCTTAACCTTGGAGGCCCAGCTCGGAGTCAATAGCAGAAAGCTAACCAGCGCGATCCCGGCCCCGATATGCAGGAATCTTCGTTCCGCGATCCTCAGAAGAAGTTGAACCATCTGGAAAACCCGATGTAGTAAGACGTTAACATAAGCGGCGACGAGCCCGGCGTGCCCACACTCTGCTGCAGGCGCGTATATCCGCCGTTCAGAAAAATCTTGCGCAGCCGGTATTGCATGGTTGCGTTCATCAAGGTCTCATCCGTGTGAAGGCTCAGACTCGGATCAATGGTGCTGCCGTACGATTTGCTGAAGGAAGCACTGACCACAAGCCGCCGCGTCGGGTTTACGCCCAGACTGAATCCATAGCCTCTGGAGTTGTACGAAGTGAACGAGTTCGGGACCAGAGTCTGGGTGGGTAATGTAACCGGAATGGGCACCAGTCCCGACGGGGTGAAAACTGCCAGCCCGTTCGACTTGTCGTAATAGGCGTTCAGCGTGTTGCCGCGAAAGATGAAGCCGCTCCAGATTCGCTCGGCGCTGCTGGTCGTGCCCGAGTTGGCGGTGATCCCGCTGTGCGAGCCGCTGTATCCCAACATGAAATACTTGCGCTCGCCGATGCGGCGCCGCAGGCTGGCCAGGTAGCTGCAGGAAGACGTCGTGTACACCAGCATCACGGTCTGCACGTTCTGCGCATAGCTGAAGTTTCCGCCCACGTCCCAGCCCAGAATTTTTCGGCTGTAATTCACGTTCCCCACGAAGCCCAGCCCGGTATTGGCCTCTTGTTGCGCCGTATCGACGACTCCCACCGAAAACGACAACCCTTTCAGTAGAGAATGATCGAAATTAAAGTTCGCGCTGCCGCCGAATTGCGTCGCCGAGTAGCTTTCGCCCAGAAATGACTGTTGCGAGTGGTCCACATCGGCGTGGACCCCAAGACTCTTGAACAGCTGGTAATAGACGTCAGCTCCCACCAGGTCGGAATGGAAGCTGTCGGCGTTGGGCAGATTCACCGGCGTGCCGCTGTTCAGCACGGGCTGGGGAATGCTCCCCAGCAGGCTGTCATTGTAGTCCGCGATGAATGACACGCCCAGTTTATTCGTGGGATGGAAAGCCGCAGTCGCACTCACGGTGTCAGAATTGCCGGAATTGCTGCTGCTGTAGGAGTCCTGATACTGGTAGCCGTAGCTGAGACGGTTCCAGCTCAGGCCGAAAGATCCCGTCAGCGGCAGCGGGTGCTGGATCGTCGCTCCGTAGCTGTTGCTGGAAGTATTGTTTGCGATCGGCGCCTCGCCCGTCTCCAGAAACTCCGAAAACTTTGCATCCGTGGTCCGGTGCAGGAACTGGCCCATCATCGTAAAGCCGTCCCACCGGTAGGTAGAGATCAGGTTCAGGGCGTGATCGGTTTCTGAATCATTACCCGCTTCCCCTAAAATGTCGTTCGAGCTGCTGCCAATGGTATAGGTGGCCGCAAGCGTGGGCCAATCCGCAATCAGCGCGCTCCAACCCACGGAAAAGCTCTGCGTACTTGTCCGTTCGGCCAGCCCAAGATCGGAGCCCGGAACACCATAAGCCCCGAGACTGTTGAACGATTTGTTATAAGAGACCGAACCTGGAAAGTGGCTGCCATTGAACAGGCTTACATTCGACGACACGCCCGTGGTATTCGCCAGACTGCCAAAAATGGAGTCGCTCTGCTCGCGGTTATAAAAAGGATCGACGTTAAAGCTCAGGAAATTGGGGCTGTAATAATTGCCGGTCAGAATGCCGTTCCCCGAAAAACCCATCGCGTGATTGGACAGCCCTTGCGAAATGCCGCCTCCGTAATTGAATCCCGCGCTGCCGTTCAGGTTCATGTGCAGATAGTCGCCCACCTGCAGCTGCGCCGCCGCCGGCAGCGCCAGCAGAAAAATCCCGGCCAGGGTGCGCCACAAACTCCGAATTCTGCTCCATCCCGGCCACATTTCCCACCTGATTTCCGCCCCCAAGAACCGTCGCGCTGAAAGGCCACAAAACCCCGCGTTGGCCAGAGGATTCACAGGGCCTCGACTTTTGCAGTCTTTCTCAGCTTCTGGTTGAGTGCGCTGCGCAGCTGCTCGGTCTTACTCTTCCGCAGATCGGTCATTAGCTTCGCCTTCACTGCTGCAAATGGCGCGATGCCGGCCGGAGTATGCGCGTTCAGGCGAAACAGCGTGTAGGCCGGACCCAACTGGATCAGATCGCTCACCTGTCCCGGCTTCATGGCCAGCGCCGCGTTCACGATCGGAGGCGGAAGCTGGTCGCGCTCCACCGCTTTCCGGTCGCCCATGTTCACGTGCCAGTCGTCCTCCGACATCTTCTCCGCCAGCAGCCCGAACTCCTGGTAGCTCTTCGTCGCCTTGGCCTGCTTCAACGCGCTGTCGGCCTTTTTCCGCGCTTCCTCTGCGATTTCAGGATTTGCATTCTGCGGAGGAATGATCGAAATCGTCTGGATGCTGAACATCTCCGGATGCTGGAACTGCTTGGGATTGGCTCTGTAATAGGCCAGGGCCGCAGCCTCACTCACCTGGGCCTTGTCGCTCACCTCCGTCTTCAGCATGTCTTCGATCAGCAGGGAGCGGCGAATTCTCTCGCGCAGCAGTTGCTTCGAGCCGTGCACTTCGAACTGCAGGACCTGGTCGTATTCCTGCTCGGTGGCAAACTGTTTGCGGAACTCCTGTTCCGCGCGCTGCAGACGCTCCGGCGCGACGCTCCGCTTTTGCCGCAGCGCCTCTTGATAGAGCAGCTCCTCGAAAATGATCATCTCGAGCGCGCCCTTGCGCATCTCCGGCTCCATCGCCTTGGGCACGGAACCGTTGTGCACATTCTGGTAGGGAAAGATGGCCTGTTCTTCGCGCATCAGGTCGCGGTCGGTAAGAACTGCACCGTTGACTTTCGCCACGGGATTCCCCGCCGATGGCGGCAGGGATGGCACGGAGCTCGCAGTCGCGGCGGCATTGTTCGCCACGGTTGGCGCAGCCAGCGTGGGAGCGTGCGAGGCCACAACCTGCGCCCTGCCTCCAAGTGCCGCAGCCACCAGCACCCCTCCGAGAATGATCTGGTACTTCATGTCGTCTTTGCTCCGCTGCAAGCTTGCGAAAAGCGGGGGAGAGAAACTTCCCCTCCCCCGGCAAGCAAGTTAGAACTGCGTTTTCACCGTGTTGATGCCAGCGGCCTCGTTCGACTCGCTGAAGTGGCACTGCCGGCAGAACTGCGTGGTCGACGCTGCCAGCGCTGGGTTGCCGTTGCCCGCGCCCGGGTTGTAAGGCGCGTTGATGAAGAAGTACGTCGGGTAGTAGCCGGGGTAGGCGATCGAGGCGCTGTTCTTCCCCCTCGGCGTGGTGTAGACGTACATCGAGTGCTGGTTATGGCAAGTGGTGCAGGTCAGGAATGCATCGGCTGGATTCACGTCGCCACTGGGGATGGAGACGCCGTAGCCCCACGCGCTGCCTTGGATCGCCGGATAACCGTAATTGGCGTTGAACTGGACATACGCCGCCGAATTCGGGGTGATGGCGGTGATGCCGTTGACTGCGTCCACTGTAATGGTCAGCGGAGTGGTGGTGGCGTTATTGGTCCACACGCGGACGGCGCCCAGAGTAGCCTGCACGCCCACCGGGTGATCGTTGCCGTAGCCGGAGGTGTTGCCATTGCCGCTGTCGTTGCCCAGCAGCGTTGGGATGGGACGAGTTCCGTACACGCTGGCGGGCAGAAGGTTCATTCTCTGCTCCCACGATTGGCCGTTCATCATCTGGCCCTTCGCAACCACGCCGTCGTGGCAGGCGAGACACATCGCGATGTCTCTTAGCTCGTCAGTCTGAGTGGTGTAGGCGTTGGCTTCGGAGGGCAGCGTCTCAACATAGCCATTGCCCAGGGTGATCTTGTAGCCCAACAGAGGGGTAACGTCCTGTCCGAACAAAGCCTGTGAACCGGAGAGGGGATCGTTGTACGCGATTCCATTGGTGGCCACATTGCCGCCACCGCCCGCCGCGCCGCTGTGCGGGGCATGGCAGCCTGCGCAACCACGGCCGCCGTTGTTGTGGGCGCCAAGAATATCATCACCGGTCAAACCGGCGCCCGAGGTGTAGGTCTGCGCCGCTGCCAAACCGGCAGCGACCAGAACTACGAACATAACGATGAATAGCTTTTTCATGACTTGTAAAACCTCCTGTTTGTAACAGCTGTTACAGCTACCTCTACTGCTAACTTTTTATTGCCTTAGTACCCGGAGCCGGCTCTCGCCAGCCCCGGTTTGGCCATCCGCGCGAACAGCCAAACTCTATTGCGGCTTCTCGGCCGCAGAATTCGTCGAGGACGCGGGCGCCGCAGTCTCTGCAGCTCCTGTCTTCCTCTCTTGCTGCTTCTTCTCCGCATCCGCCATGCGCTGTTTGATTTGCGCTCTCGCTTCGTCGTCGGTGAAGTAGCGGAACATCTGCACCCGTCCGGGGAACTGTTCGGAGGTAAAGATGCGATTGTTCTTGTCGATGTAGAGTCCGGCCAGCGCGCGGAACTGTCCCGGAAACAGTCCATGTCCGCCCATCCACATCAGAAATTGCCCGTCGGCCGTGTAGCACTGCAGGATGTCCTGCACTGCGTCGGCGACCCAGACATGTCCATCGGCGTCAATCGCGATGCCCTTGGGCCGCGAGAACGTCCCCGGACGATCGCCGGATTTGCCCCAGGCGCGAATGAAGTTGCCGTCCGCGTCGAAGACCTCGACGCGGTTGTTATAGGTATCGGTGACGTAGAGATTAGCGTCGGCGTCGACGGCCACATTGGTTGGGACCGAGAACTGGCCGGGCTCCGTCAACGTGTGTTTCTTGCCGGCCGTGCCCATCCTGCGAATCAGCGTCAGCTTGTCGGCGTCATAAACCAGGACCTGATCCAGAGCGGCATCGGCTACATAGAGGAACCGGTTTTCGTTATCCACGGCCATGCCGCCGGGATCTACCACGCCCTCACTGATTGCGCCTTCGACCTTGTGATCCCGGTCGAAGACCATGATGCGGTGCAGTTTGGTGTCGGAGACAAAGAGGCGGTCGGAGTCGTCCATCGCGAGCCCGATGATGTCGCCGAAGTGCGCCTCCACTCCGTTCTTGATCATCTTCAGCTCTTTGGTCTCAGTGTTGAACATGAACACCGCTCCGACTTTGCCGTCCGCGATGTAAATGTTGCCTTTGGAATCTTCCGCCAGGCCGTAGGGCGTCCAGAGCGCGAACAAAGGCTTTGCTTCCTGCTTCTGCTGCGCGCTTTCGCTGCCCGCCATGCGGTCCATCCAGGAACTCTTCTGTTTTGCCGGGGTGGCAACAAACTTGTCGCAGCAGAAATAGTTGAGGTACTTCACGCGCGTCGGAGCCGGCGGGTTCGGCCAGACCAGCTTGGAGTAATCGATCTTGTCCAGAATGTTGGTCTGCGGCGGAGCTTCTGGCTTTTTCTTTTTGTCGGCGTGAAGGGTCGGGGCCGCGCTAGTCAACCCAACCAGTAGGACAGCCATCGCTACGATGATCGGCTTCAGCCCGTGATTGGAACCAGGCGTCTTCATTTTGTTACTCCGCCCGTTGGTTGCTGTGTCTGCGGCGCTTGCGTTTGCGGACCTTGCGCCGGTGCGCCCGGAGCTGCGGGCGCCAGATTCGCATGGCATGTCATGCAGAACGTCATATCGTTGGCTTGATCTTTCACCAGCATTCCCGGCTTGGCCCCCGAGTGCGGCTGATGGCAGGTCAGGCAGTTGATCTGCTTGACCACCTTGGTCTGATTCGTCGGGTCCACAATGTCGATGACCGGGTGGCGCTCGACCGGGTGACCGTGGCCGTACTGAATGGGCAACAGGATCACTTTTCGGAAATAGTCCTCGGGCAGCTTCACCTTGCCGTTGAAAATCGTCACCAGATGCTCGGCTTCCAGCTTCTGCGGGTTGGCATCCGGGCCGTGACATTCGAGACAGAGCTTATTCGGACTGGCGGCGCGGAGCAGGTGCTCGTTGTCTCCGCCATGCGGTTCATGGCACGTGGCGCAGCCTTGCACGAACGCCGGCTGGTGCAGGACCGCTTTCTTCATCTGATCCGCCTGATCGCTGTGGCAGGCCAGGCAAGCTTTGACGGGATCCGGCTGCAGGAAGCCCGGCGACTTGCCCGCGTGCGGGTTGTGGCACGCGATGCAATCGCCCTGCGCTCCCGCGTGCTGCACTTTCGCCTTCTCGATCTGATCGGCTTTGTCGGAGTGGCAGGTCAGGCACAGAGCACGGCTGTCGGCGTTGGTCAGGACGACCTTGCCGTCCTTGGCCGGCTGATGGCAGCTGTCGCACATCTTGTTTTCGAAGGGATTGTGCAGGAACGTCTGCATCAGCTTCGGTTTCGCCGACTCGTGCGGGTTGTGGCACTGCAGGCAGTTGGCGGATCCGAACGGCTGTCCCAGGTGCGCTTTCTGCAGGCCGGCATCCTTCGGGTCGTGGCACTCGACGCAGAGCTCCGGGACATCTTTCTTCAGATGCGCTTCGAATTCGATCTTTCCCCGCTCGCCGTTCTTATGCGTGAGGTGGCAGGTGTCGCACCCCATGTCCAGGGCCGCGTGACGGCTGCCCTCTTTGGGAGTGCTCACGCCGATCTTGTGGCAGGCGAGGCAAAGATTCTCATCTCTCGTTGCTCCGGAAGTTGCTTTGAGCAGCTGATTCGGGTTGGCCGACTGGTGCGGATCATGGCACTTCACGCAGTCCCGAACCGCCGGAGGGTGCATCGTCTGTCCGGCTTGCACCTTCTTGTCTTCGTGGCAGCTCAGGCAGAGGGCCTGGGTCGTGGTGGTCGTCAGCTTTACCCGGGTCACGTCTCGATTGACCCTTACTTCGTGGCAGCTCAGGCATCCGGAGGCAATGGCCGAGTGGACCGCTTTGCCTTTTGACTTGTCCTCGTGGCACTCCAGGCACTTCGCCGAGTCCACGTTCTTTTCAAGCGGAACCGGATGCGTCTTGGCCGATGCCGGCAAAACTGTGAGCACTAGCACAACGGCGGCTACCAGCGGAAGACTGGGGAGGGCTAGCCGGAAACTCGCCTTTGGACTCTCAAGGGCTCGATTTGGAAGCTTCGGGACCATTGGCAACCTATGCATATGCACGGGCCTCGCCTTCGTGGAGGCAAAACGACGCATCGGTGGAATGGTCTGTAAGCTATTGCAACAGAACAGTTTCAGACACTTGCGCAAGATGTGGCAAATTTCCACAAACACCGCCCCACCAACCCGAATGGGCCTTCTCCCACAGTCTTACTGGTGAAATGACCCACGTTGGGGGGTGACCGTAGTACTTTCGATTTTTTAGGAATTATTTGTGACTGCGATCACAGCGGTCCCGCAGTGGGTGAAATGGCAGCGGGGCCAGGCGAAGCTGAGTGTTATGGCTCACGCGAGGCCTTGGCCAGGAAGATGCGCTCGAACGTCAATACCTTGATCCCAAAGGACTTGCCAGAAAGTTCCCATGTTGGCGCAGAACGTGCATTACCGGAGGCGAGGAAGAGGAAAGACATGGCCTTGTCGCTTCGATCCGTGTCCCGCAAAACCTGGCAGACCCTGAGCTCCATCAAGACCGGAGTCATTCTGATCATTCTGGTCGTCATTTTCTCGGTGGCTGGGACTGTGATTCTGCAGCGCCCGATGACCGATCCCGACGACATGGAGCGCGCCTACTCGCCGGTGATGCTGC
>Ga0187818_10000643_pt1 | contig 12874 bp, 13 predicted proteins | sample NC_wetland_sal_i_14_FD_130581 | JGI IMG/M metagenome (GOLD analysis project Ga0187818, IMG submission 130581) | Wetland sediment microbial communities from Neuse River Estuary, North Carolina, USA - SO4_3 | ecosystem: Environmental > Aquatic > Freshwater > Wetlands > Sediment | place: USA... | reverse complement strand
GTGCTGTGACGTGGGGCACCGCGTAGGCCACGGGCTTAACCGTCGACTCGCCATTCACAAATGAGTTCAGAAGAACTTGGAAAATGCGCCGAAGGAGGACTACAATTCGGCTCGCCCGGGAAACACAGATTCACACTCTCGGGACTTCGTACGACGCACGAACCATTCGAAGGAGCAAATTAAACATGAAGAAGCTACTGGCATTGATGTTTGCGTTCGCCCTTGCCGTCTCCATGTCGTCGTTCGCCTTTGCCCAGGCAACGAGCACCGACAAGCCGGCGGAGAAGAAGGCCGAAACCAAGGAAAAGAAGGAAAAGAAAGAAAAGAAGGCGACGAAAGAGAAGAAAGAAAAGAAAGACGAGAAGAAGGACGAGATGAAGAAAGACGAAATGAAGAAGTAAGTTCGGCCATCGGCATTCTTATTTGGTTCCCCGGTCCCTGGCGTCCGGGGTTTTTCTTTTTGTGCACCGAAACTCCCGCTTGGAGCGCAGGAATACGCTCGGATTCCGGGCGAACACGGGAACGTGCTAGAATTTGGTGCGCTTGAAATGATTTCCTCGGCTCGTGGCGCACTCGATTTCCCACCGCTAACGACGGACTGAAACGTGGCTCAGAACCCTAACCCTCCCGGCGCCTCCATCACATACGCCGATGCCGGCGTCAACATTGATCAGGCCAACCGCGCCAAGCAGCGCATCAAGTATCTTGCCCACAAGACGTTCACCAAAGGTGTGCTGAGCGAGATCGGCGGCTTCGGGGGGCTGTTCTCGGTGGACAAGAAATACCTGGACCCCGTGCTGGTTTCAAGCGTAGATGGCGTGGGCACGAAGTTGAAAGTCGCCTTCGAAATGAACATGCACCATACCATCGGCGGCGATCTGGTCAACCACTGCGTGAACGACATCGCGGTGCAGGGTGCTGCACCCCTGTTTTTCATGGACTATCTCGCGACTGGCGTGCTCGATCCCGAGGTGGCGGAAAGAATCGTCGCCGGTCTGGCCGAGGCCTGCAAGCACAACGGTTGCGCCCTGATCGGCGGCGAGACCGCTGAGATGCCGGGGTTTTATCCCCAGGGCGAGTACGACCTCGCCGGCTTCATCGTGGGCGTGGTCGAGCGGGAAAAGATCATCAGCGGCAAGACCGTGGAGGCGGGCGACTGCGTTCTCGGCCTTCCTTCCAACGGCCTGCACACCAACGGATACTCGCTGGCCCGCAAACTGCTGTTCGAAGTGGCCGCGTATTCTCCGGAAACGTTCGTCAGCGAAATCAAGAACAAGGTTGGCAACGAACTCATGCGCACGCACCGCAGCTACTGGCCGATCATACGCAAGCTGATTGCAGGCGATTGCGTCGGAGCCCTGGCGCACGTCACGGGCGGCGGCATCACCGAAAATCTGCCGCGGGTGCTGCCCAAAGGAACGGCGGCGGTCATCGAACCCGGTACCTGGCCCGTGCTGCCCATCTTCGAGCACCTGCAGAAGCTAGGCAACGTCGCGCCGGAAGAGATGCTGCGCACGTTCAACATGGGGCTGGGAATGCTGGTAGTTGTCCCGGCCAAGAAATTTAAGAAGGCGCAGACGCTGCTGGAGCGCGCGGGCGAAAAATTCTACAGCGTAGGTCGGATCGTGAAGGGCGAGCGGAAAGTGATGTACAGCTAAGAGCGGCTCTCGGCTCTGGGCTTTCGGCTTTCACTTCTACAATCTGCAATCTGCACTCTGACTTCTGCAATCGTTTTTCTCTGCGTCTCTGTGTCTCTGTGGTGAATAATGTTGCTGTCATGAAAAATCTTGGCGTTCTTCTTTCCGGGCGCGGATCGAATTTCGTCGCCATCGCCGACAGTGTTGACGCGGGGCGGATTCCCAATGCCCGCATTGCAGTCGTGATTTCAAACCACGCGGACGCTCCCGGCATCGAAACCGCGCGCCAGCGTGGGCTTACCGCCCTCGTGATTCCTTCCAAGGGAAAAGAGCGCGAAGTACATGACCGCGAAGTCGTGGCCGCGCTCAAAGAGCACGACGTTGACCTGATCTGCCTCGCCGGTTACATGCGATTGCTCTCGCCCTGGTTCGTGCGCCAGTTTCCACGGCGCATCCTGAACATCCACCCTGCTCTGCTTCCTGCTTTCCCAGGCCTCGAAGCGCAGCAGCAGGCTTTCGCCTACGGAGTAAAGGTGAGCGGCTGCACCGTGCATTTCGTGGACGAAGAACTCGACCACGGCCCCATCATTGTGCAGAAGGTCGTGCCAGTACTAGATTCCGACGACGAGCACACGCTGGCCGCGCGGATTCTAGAGCAAGAGCACATTGCGTATAGCGAGGCGGTTCGAATTGTGCTGGAGGGAAATTTCGAGATCGCGGGGCGAAGACTTGTAAAAGGTCAGAGGTGAGAGGTCAGATTGCAGAGGTGAAGACCACGAAGGCGACAAAATTCGGTTCACCTCTGCAATCTGACCTCTGACTTCTGACCTTCCTACATGATCAGCTCACTGTCCCCGCGCACGATAGGGTACTGCATCACCTCAAGTTCGTTCTTGACCACGTTCAGCCCGTACACGCACTCTTCGAACCGGTTGGAGAGCTGCGCGAACAGCGGGGCGACCTTGGCGTATTCGAAATACTCGAACTTGGAAACGATGTAGTAGCTTTCCTTGCCCGCCTTCACCCATTCGACAAAACTTTCCAGACGCTGGCGGCGGAGGCGGTAGTGATTGATACTCTCGGGAAACATGCCGGCGAAAAACAGTGTGTAATCGCCGATGTGCTTGCGCACCTGGCGTTCGCGGTCGAACGACGGCGCCGGGCCGTAGATGGGGTCGGATTCAAGCAGCATCTCGCCCACGTCGGTCAGCGACCGTCCGGCAGCGTTGCGGATTTTCGCCAGTTGCTCGGCGTCGCAGAACTCCGTCAGCAGGTGCGCGACGTAGCCGACAACCCCCGGGTCGTGAATCCCGATCTCCTGGGCAAAGTGCCGCCCCACAAGTTCAACAAATAACCGCTGCAGCGGATGCGTCTCCGGAATCATGACGGGCCCCACTTCTCTTTGCAGAATGCGTGCTCTTGTCCTTCCATCGGAACACGCGGGTGTTGAGATTAAATACCGCGATTCCGATTCTGAAACAAGTCACCTTCGTGCTACACACTCTCAGGTTATCCTCGACTACTCATTCGTTAGAACCCTGCGCGGGTCGCGGCGTTTCATGCGTTCTTGCTGGCACTCACACCGATTGGCTGCCAAAAGTACATTCCGTCTCGTAGAGAGAAGAGTCGAGATGCGCAGTTCCATCATCTAGTCCCGGCAGGACGTGCGCGGCAAGAACAGGAGTAGGCGGAGGGCGTGTGGAGCGAAAGAATATTTCAAGCGGAACACTTTGGGAACCAGTCGTTGGTTACTCTCGCGCAGTGCAAGTCGGACCCCACATTTACGTGTCGGGCACAACCGCGACGGGTCCCGATGGCAGGATCATCGCAGGCGACGCATATGCGCAAGCGGTGCAAACGATCAAGAACATCGCACGTGCGCTCGAGCGTGTAGGGGCGTCGCTCAACAATGTGGTGCGCACAAGGATGTTCGTCACCAACATCGCCGACTGGGAAAAAGTCGGCAAGGCACACGGCGAGTTCTTTGGAGAAATTCGTCCCGCAACCAGCATGGTTGGGATCAGCGCGTTGGTTTCGCCGGAGATGCTGGTAGAGATTGAAGCGGAGGCGATCCTCGGGTAAACGAAGGGTACCCCACCCAAGCTCCGCTTGGGTGGGGATTCTAGCTTTCGATTCTCAGCCGTCAGCCTAAGTTCTGAACGTGCCGACCATACAATCTAAACGTGAGACCGCGAGTGTAGGAATAATACCGATGGCGGGAACCGCCGCTTGCGCGCGGATCCCGCCACTAAACTCGCGAGGAATGACTTACCGGCGGCCTTTCTTCTTGGCCGCTTTTTTCTTGGCCTTCTTTGCCGGTTTCTTGGCGGCTTTCTTTTTGGCCGCCTTCTTTGCGGGTTTCTTTTTTGCGGCTTTCTTGGCCGCTTTCTTCGGCGCCGCTTTTTTCTTGGCTTTCTTGGGAGCGGGTTTTTTGGCGGCTGGCTTTTTCGGTGGAGGCGCGCCGCCACCGGAAGGCGCTACCGGCTCAGGCGCGGAGACGGGCTCCGGCTCGGGAAGTTCCTCTGCCTCTGCCGTCGTGGGTTCTTCTTCCTCTTCTTCTTCCTCGTCGAAATCTTCTTCCAGTGATTCGCCGTAGGCGCTGCTGTCACCAAATTCATCGGTTTCATCATCCCGACCGTAGAGAGTCGGATCGTCGAAGCGCATATCTCCTCCTGCGTATTTTCCGCCCCTCGCGCTCTCCACTCCGGCAAGCCAAAACTGCGCTTGTTGCGGACCGGCGAAGCGCTGAGGCCCAGGGAATTAAGACAACTTGCTGCGAAACGTCCACTGCTGTTCGGTTACGGCGCGCGATTATAGCATGGCAGTTTCACCGGGCAGTATCCTGCATTCGTCAGAGATTTGCGAGCAAAAATTGCGATTAGGGTTCGCCGCGTGGTTCGCGAGGAAAATTAGCAGGGAACGGACAGCGAAAGTCGTGCAGCAACCTTTGCTCGGCCAAGCCGCCTACTCATACGCAAGAGCGTCGATCGGGTCTTTCTGAGCGGCCTTAAATGCCGGATATAGGGCTCCGGCGATGGCGCCAGCGATGGCAATCAAGGTGGCGCGGAGGATCCACCCCCCAGCCACGATAACCTGCATCAGCGGGAATTTGTGGGCCAGGCCGGCCCGGGCCACCAAACTCACAACCACACCCAACACGATGCCTCCCAGAGCCAGCAGGACAGTTTCCCGCAGTACCACATTGACGATGTAGAACTTGGACGCCCCCATAGCCTTCAGAATGCCGATTTCGCGCGTCCGCTCCATCACCGCGGTGTACATGGCCTGGAAAATCACGATGAACCCGATCACCACCGCGATGCCAACCACCACGTCTATAAATGTCGATAGCCCGGGATAGTTGCTGGTGGTCATCATGGCCAAGTATTCAGCCATTGAAGTCGGTTTATAGCGCTCCAAACCAGGGATGGCCTTGATCTCTTCAATGACAGCCTCGGCGTTGGCCGGGTCATCAAGCTTGAGGTAGAAGATCGTGGCTTTGTCCTTGGCGCCGATCAGGTCTTGTAACGTACTGATGGGAACGAATTTACGCGCGCCTTTACCGTGCTCGACAATGCCACAGATGCGAAACTTGTTGTTAAGAATTTCGATAGGGTCGCCCACCTTCACGCGCTTGGATTGGGCAAAAAGGTCGTCCACCAGAACGTCGTAGGGTCCCTGGAATCGCCCTCCCTGCAAGATGTGGAACCCGGAGGACATGCTTTCATAGCTGGGCATGTCGATGCCGGCAATGATCTCCAGGGCGCCGCTGGTGGCGACTTGTGTAACCACAGGCGCAACGCTGACCACGTGTGGCAACTTGGCCAGCACCCCGCCGATCTTGATCGGCATGGGAGCGCCAGTGAGTCCGGCAATAAAGGACGACCCCGGGGGAAGGACAATCACGTCCGCGCCAATGCCGGCCGTTCGTGTGCGCGAGTCCTGTAGCAGGCCGAGCGACAGCCCCACAATGAGCAGGATTAGCGTGACTTCAAGCGCCACCGCCACAATGCTGATCAGCGACCGGATCGGCCGATGCACCAGGTTGCCCACAATCATGCGGTTCATCATGTCTTTTTCGGAGAACTACTTGTTCGGAGAGCTACTTGCCCGCCTCGCTCCCGGCCCTGGCCAGGCCTCCGACGTTAGGCGAGTGGGTCACGGAAATGCGCACGATTTCCGCTCCGGCTGGCTGCTCCAGCGCGAACTGATCGTCCGCCAGCGGCCGGTTCAGGTCAAGCTTGAGGATGTTCAGCGTCATGTCGTAATTCTCGCGCGGGCGCTCAATTTCAATCGTCGCCGGAAACGACGTTCCTCCAAAGTTCTTATAGTCCTGATAGTGAGCGTCGGTCACAACATTGCCCTGCTGGTCGTAAATTCTCTGGCGGTGCGGCACCAGGTCGGTGCGGCTGAACTCGATCCGGCGCGACAGAAACCAGCCCTGCGGCCCGCGGTGGATCACGGCCAGTTCGTAGTCGGGCTGCTCCACCCGATGCTTCTTCGCATCCAGCACGATCTCATAGCCGTTTTCCAGCACCGCAATGTCGTCGGGAGCGATTTCGGGCAGCAGCAGCGCGTCGTAGATGTACTGCGGCCGCATGTTCTCCATGCGCTTTTCCGGCTGATACGTGTTCCCATCGTTGCTGGGGCCGATGACAAACTTGTTCTTGGGCGGAATCCAGAGCTTGAATTGCTTGCCGTCGCTCACCATATCGAAGGCGGTGTTGCGAACCACCGGCATCAGCCCCTTCATGCGCAGCATGGCGGGCTTACGGGCCAGGACGTAGCCGCGAATCTCCTTGTAGTCGGTGATGCGTCCGCTTTTCTGGTCACCGGCGGAGGCGTCAATATCCACCGTCGCCTGCATGGACTGAATCCGCGCCGCCTGCCCGTTGACGTAGTCAATCAACTCCTGCTGAGTGGCGGTCTTGAGCGGCTGGTTGGAGAGCTGCCGCTCAATCGGCCGGGTCCGGAACAGACACCCGCCCAGCAGAAACGTGGACGGAAGCAGACAAAGTATGGACACCAGCCGTAAAAGAGGACGACGCATTTCGATCCTGACTATCCTGACACCTGGAAGACCAGCGTTCGATTAATCAGATTAGTATACGGCACCGGAGGTTTCAGCGCTTCGGCGAATGCTAAGGGCGCGCAGAACTGGGTTGGCGCGCTCGATGCCGCAACTCGTTCCCAATCAACTGCCCTTTTAGGGGCAGGGCATCGGACCCCACCAAGGCATGCGGTCACGGTACTACTTTGGGCGCACTACCAGGCCCAGCGCCCGCCGCAGGGCAGCCACGTTGCGCTCGTGCTCCGCCAACGTGGTAGCGAAACGGTGATGCCCATTGCCATCGCTAACAAAATAGAGAAACTTCGTACGGGCCGGTTGAAGCGCGGCCTCGAGGGCGCTTTTGCCGGGATTGGCAATCGGACCCGGCGGCAGCCCGGGGAAACGATACGTGTTATAGGGAGAGTTCACCGCCAAGTCGTCGTGGTGCAAGCTTCCCTGGTAGGTCCCCCGAAGCATCTCGGCGTAAATCACGCTCGGGTCGGCATCGAGCGCCATCCGTTGCGCCAGCCGGTTGTAGTACACGCTGGCGACGCGTGGCCGCTCTTCCGGCGCGGCGGTTTCCTTCTCCACAATGGACGCCATCGTTACCACCCTGTTGACGTCAACGTTCGCCACGCCCGGCGCCAAGCCAATTTGCTGCGCCACCTGCCGGAATTGACGAACCATAGCCGCTGCCATTTCCTCCAGAGTCTGGGTGCGCGTGAACTGGTAAGTCTCGGGGAACAAATACCCCTCAAGCGACTTGGCCTCGGGCGCCAAATCGGAGATCAGCTGGGTTTGTGTCCCGGCGATCTGGAGAAAGTCAACTGCCGAGCCCAGCCCCGCGTCTTCGATCGCCTTGGAGACGTCGAACATCGTGTAGCCTTCAGGGATGGTGACGACATGAAAGTAGATATCGCCGCGAGCAATGCGGGCGTAAACCTGGGGGAGCGTGGCCTCGCGCTCAAAAAGATATTCGCCTGCCTTGAGTGGCGGCTTCGGGTGGGCGGAGTGCCAGAGGCGGAACGCCAGTTCGTTGCGAATGATCCCGGTCTTTTTCAGCTCAGCGGCAATCCGGCGGGTCGAGTAGCCGGAATGCAAAAGGACAAAAGTTTGCCCCTTAGGCGGCGCGACCGGCGCGCTAAACTGCCACGCCGCCCAGCCGCCAACGGTCAGAACGACTAGCAAGAAAACTGCGATCAGAGTCCGCAAGGTTTTAGTGTAGAGGGTTTTCAGATTGGGACAAAGTGGCCAGAGTACAGGGCCAGAAGAGCCGATCGCACAGGTTAACGGTCGGATCGGGCGACTCGCGACTGGGTGATCAGATCGACCATCGGCAACAGTTGCTGCCCGTTCTTTCGCAGGAAGGAAGCTAGCTCTTCTTCGCTGGCGCTGGTTTGGCTGTTCAAGGCGTGATAGCTTCGTCGCACGGCGGTTCTCCTTTTCAAAAGGGATTCGCATCCCGATTCTATGCAGAACCGGGAATGAACCGCCGCCTAACCTTCAACTAACTCTGGGGTACCCTCACGCGCAAGTTGTTTGGTAACAGTACTGACAGTCGAAACGAATCGCCCGTTGCTCTTGGGCTGGGGCTCGCTAGGGCGACCGCCACCACAGGAGCGCGCGGGGAGAGTGCCTTGATGCTTCGTTTGGAGCGTCGGAGCTGTAGGGTCCCCTCGGCTGCGCTCGGGGCAGGCTCTTCGACTCCGTAGCTGCTTCGCTTCGCAAAGCGGCGACTCCGCTCCGTCGAAAACGGAGCCGTCCTCCACGCAGAATCAACAGCTTACAGGCGGCCGCATTTTCATCACTTTGGGTGGGCCAAAGGCCCATCTACCACTCAGGATGACTCGGCACGAAAAGGATTCGAGAAATGCTCTACGGTTGTGAGAGGTGGGCAGACGCCGGATTATAGTGACCCCAAGCGGGAAAGAAGCACACGTCAGGAGGGAGCACCTGCTCACCTGCCACATCGATCCGCAGGAATATCGAGGCGCGCCAAAGCGGCCGGTGCTACAATCTCCGGCAACCGACGGCAACCCAACACAAGTGAACTAACGGCGTGACCACATGAATTTTTCCACTCTCACCCGCTGTGCCGAGGGCGAGGCGCCCTCGGGACCGCCGGCAAGGTGCCGGCGCTACAGTCATGGCTGGATGGGTAGGGGAGTCCGTCCCTTCACCGGGATATAGTCATGTGGTCAAAACGCCAGGATAGCCCTACTTGCCCCCTGGGCTGCCCGGGATTCACACGAGAGGAAAGGAGAAGTTATGAAAAAGCTGCTTATCCTTATCCTTTTTGCACCGGCGCTGATGTGGGCTCAGAGCGCGTTTGACGGAACCTGGGTTACCAAAGTGGAGACCGCTAAGCTTCCGGAAAAGCCCGAGGTCTACTCCGTGCAGAAAGGGATGTATAGCTGTTCCACCTGTGTCCCCGCGATTGACGTCAAGGCGGATGGGAGCGACCAGAGTGTAAAGGGGTCGCACTATTTCGACACCGTCAGTATTCACGTCGTGAACGCCAGCAGTCTGGAAATAATCGACAAGAAGGACGGCAAGACCGTCTACAAAGAAACGGATACGGTTTCTGGCGATGGCAACACGCTCACTGAAAAATTTGCCGATCAGACAGGCGGCAACCCCGAGCCGGTTACAGGGGAGGAGGTTTTCAGCCGAGTGAGCAAGGGCCCGGCCGGTTCGCATGCGGTCAGCGGATCCTGGCGGGCGGAGAAATTCAATAACCTGTCCAACAACGGGCTGACCATCACCTATAAGGGAACGGCCGACGGTTTGAAGATGTCGAACCCGACCGGGCAGAGCTACGACGCCAAGTTCGACGGCAAAGAGTATCCGATGCTGGGAGATCCCGGCCACACCATGGTGATCCTGAAACGGATCAACCCCAGCACCATTGAAGAAACCGACAAGCGCGACGGCAAGGTGGTGGGCATTTTCCACATGACCGTTGCCAAAGATGGCAAGTCCATTGACGCCGTCTTTGAGGACAAAGAGCGGAACACCAAAATCTCCTTCACCATGTACAAGTCGTGAAGCGAGATGCGGGTGTGGATGGCGGTGGCCGAGGGCAGGGCGCCCTCGGAACCGCCGGCAAGGTGCCGGCGCTACGTTCATGGATTTGCGCCGTGCTCGCCACTCAGCGTTCGCTGACGGGGAAAGAGCGGTAAGCTAGATGTTCCATGACGATGGGGGGCGCCCGTTTCATCAAAATCCGCGGGGTGGTGCAGGGGGTGGGGTTTCGGCCCTTCGTCTATCGCATCGCGCGGGAACTCCACTTGAACGGATGGGTGCTCAACGGCGAACAGGGAGTTGAGATCCATGTGGAGGGTCCCGACCCCGCGTTCGAAGAATTTGAGCGCCGGTTGAAGGCGGAAGCTCCGCCGGCGTCTCGCATCGCGGAGGTTGAAGTTCAGTCCGCCGAACCGCTCGGCCTTCGCGAATTCTTCATCAAGGAGAGTGAGCGCAAAGATCGCCCGACAGTCCGCATCTCTCCCGACCTCCCGGTGTGCGACGAATGCCTGCGTGAACTGGCGGACTCGGGCGACCGGCGCTACCGTTATCCCTACATCAACTGCACGAATTGCGGCCCCCGCTACTCGGTGATCCTGGCACTCCCTTACGACCGGCCGAATACGACCATGAAAAGGTGGCCGTTCGATGAATACTGCGACCGGGAGTACCACGATGCCGCCAACCGGCGCTTTCACGCGCAGCCTGTGGCCTGCCCGGTGTGCGGCCCTCATTACTACCTGAGGATCGGAGCAGAAGTCGTTTGTGGTGACGACCGGGTCGTCCGTCAGACTGTAGAGCTGCTCAACGCAGGCAAGATTGTGGCCGTGAAGGGACTCGGCGGATATCACTTAGCTTGCGATGCGGGAAACGCCGAAGCCGTTGCAGCCATGCGCGCACGCAAATTCCGCAAAGAAAAACCGTTTGCCGTGATGGTCCCCGATGTCGCCATTGCGCAAGAACTGGTCGAACTTTCTTCGGAAGCAACTACGCTGCTAACCTCGATTGCGCGGCCCATCGTGCTGGCGCGGGCCAAGGTGGAGCTGGCCGGGGTCGCTCCCGACAATCGCGAACTGGGGGTCATGCTGGCCTACACGCCGTTGCAGCACCTGCTGTTTCGAGCGGGGGCGCCGTCGGTCCTGGTAATGACGAGCGCGAACCGCTCCAGCGAGCCGATTGCATATGACGATGAAGATGCATTGAACCGGCTGTCGGGCATTGCGGATGCGTTTCTGGCCGGCGAACGCCCGATCGCACGCCGGGTTGAAGACTCGGTGGCGCGCGTGGGCGCGTTGGGCCCGGCGATTCTCCGGCGCTCGCGCGGCTATGCGCCGGGCGCAGTCGCGAGCTTTCCCGTGCAGCCCGCGGCAGACCGTCCCATTCTTGCTCTGGGAGCCGATCTCAAGAACACCGTCACTTTGGTGGTGGAGGGGCAGGCTTTTGTCAGCCAGCACATCGGCGATCTCGATCATTACGAGGCTTTCCGCGCGTTTGACGAAACGATTCGCGACCTGATGACGATGTACGAAATCCACTGGGAGGACGTTGTTCTCGTCCACGATGCGCATCCTGAATACCGCTCGACCATGCATGGTCTGCGTTTGCCGTCGGCGGAGAAACGCGTCGTGCAGCACCATCGCGCTCACATTGCGTCCGTGCTGGCGGAGCGGGGCGCGTGGGAAAAACGAGTGCTCGGAATCAGCTTTGACGGCACCGGCTACGGGGACGATGGCAGCATCTGGGGAGGGGAGTTCTTCGCCGGAACTTTGTCCGCTGGCCTGGAGCGAGTTGCTCACCTGCGGCCTGCGACCCTGCCTGGAGGCGATGCGGCTGCGCAATATCCGGTGCAGGCAGCGGCGGGTTTTCTTGTGCAAGTGGAAAGTCTGCCTGCGCTAAGCGAACCGCCGTTCTCCTTTCCGGCGCGCTACCGGACCGCGCTGCAACTCGTTCACAAAAATGTGCGGGCGTTCCCGACGACCTCAGTCGGGCGGCTTTTTGATACGGCAGCTGCGCTGCTCGGGTTTACGCGAGAGATCACATTTGAAGGGCAGGCCGCAATGTGGGTCGAGCACCTGGCACGCGGCTCGCGTGCGGCGGAGTGCTATCCATTCCCTTACGCCAATGGGGAATTGGATTTTCGCCCGCTTTTACATGCGGTGGCAGCAGACCGACTCAGGGGACGCGAATCTGCTGAGATTGCGCGGGCCTTCCAGCGCGGCATTGCGCACGGTGTGGCTGAGGCTGCTAAGTTGCTTGCCGGCAGCCAAGACGTAGATACGGTGGTTCTCTCGGGAGGTGTTTTCCAGAACGAGATGCTGCTCGACGACCTTAAAGCTGAGTTGGAAACTACCGGGCTACAGCTTTGGACGAACCAGTCCGTTCCCGCGAACGACGGCGGCATCAGCCTGGGTCAAGCCGCGCTGGTGGCGCTTGGCAACGCGGAGCGTGGATGAAGAGGGCGAATCCGCGTGCTCTTGCGTCTCGGTGGTCGGGATGGGGAATGTTTCCTAAGGGAAACTTCGATTAAGGATCGGAGGAGAAGCTTAAACCACAGAGGACACAGAGGTCACAGAGGGCCTCGGAGCACTTTATCAGAGTTTTCCTTAGATCACTCGGGTGCGGGTTGGGCCGGTGGCTTCGTCGAGTGCGGGTTTAACGATTGCAGGAAGGTGACGATCTGCCAGCGTTGGGGCTCGGGCAGCTTCGACCAGACCGGCATGCCTTGCCGGACCACTCCGTTAGTCACGATCCAGAAGAGCGTGCCGGATGATGCTTGTCGCACTTCTGGCCGCAACAGGCTTGGGGCTCGTCTGGTGCCACCGGCTTTTTCGCCGTGGCATTCTGCGCAATGCCGCTCAAAGAGCTTTCCCCCTGCGATTGCCTCGCGAGCATTGCCCTCGAAAGGATTCCGGCGCGTGCTTGCGGAATCGGGAACTTCTTCCAGCGCAGCGTACACGGACCGAGCGTGTTTATCGGTTCCCACATCAGCCTCTTGAGCGCGGACGACATGAAAACCGCAGGCGATGAGCCCGATCACGGCCAGCCAAGCCCGCTTTCTACGTAACGTTGGCTTGTTGATGTGGACGAGAGCCGTGGCCGCCCTCATTGATGGCCTCCGAATAGATGCCTGGCTAGTTCCCCGAAGCCGGAGAACTCGCGCGAG
>Ga0187818_10000642_pt1 | contig 12879 bp, 11 predicted proteins | sample NC_wetland_sal_i_14_FD_130581 | JGI IMG/M metagenome (GOLD analysis project Ga0187818, IMG submission 130581) | Wetland sediment microbial communities from Neuse River Estuary, North Carolina, USA - SO4_3 | ecosystem: Environmental > Aquatic > Freshwater > Wetlands > Sediment | place: USA... | reverse complement strand
GTATCCAACGAGCGCGGCGTCATCGCGGCGGCCGCCATGGACCAACGCGGTTCCCTGCAGAAATCCCTGGCCAAGGAAAAGGGTGGCGAAGTCAGCGATGCCCTGATGGAAGAATTCAAGTCGCTGGTCGCCGAAGTGCTCACCCCGCATGCCAGCGCCATCCTGCTCGATCCCGAGTGGGGCTTGCCCGCCGCCAAGCGCCGCGCCAAAAACGCCGGGCTGCTGCTGGCCTATGAAAAGACCGGATACGACAAAACCGGCCCCGGCCGCTTGGGCGACTTGCTTGATCATTGGTCCGCGCGCCGCCTGAAAGAAGCCGGGGCGGACTGCGTCAAGATTCTGCTCTATTACACGCCCTTCGATCATAAGGACGTCAACGACAAGAAACATGCCTGGGTGGAGCGCATTGGCGATGAATGCCGGGCCAATGACATTCCGTTTTTTCTCGAGTTTGTCGGCTACGAAGAAGGCGCGGACGAGAAAGGCTTCGAGTATGCCAAGAAAAAGCCGCAGATCGTCACTGAGAGTATGCGCGAGTTCAGCAAGGATCGCTACGGCGTCGATGTGCTGAAAGTTGAAGTGCCGGTGAACATGAAGTTCGTCGAAGGTGCCAAGGCCTACGCCGGCCAGAAAGCCTACAGCAAGAAAGAAGCCGCCGACCTGTTCCTGAAAGCCGCGAAAGTCGCCACCCGGCCGTTTATCTATTTGTCCGCGGGCGTGAGCAACGCGGAGTTCACCGAAGCTCTCGAACTCGCAGGAGAATCCGGTGTGAAGTTCAACGGAGTACTTTGCGGTCGCGCCACCTGGAAGGACGGCATCCCGGTCTACGCCAAGCACGGCGCGGAAGCCTTCCGCAAATGGCTGCAGACCGAAGGCGTGAAGAACATCAACAACGTGAACGACCGCCTGAAGGCCGCGACTTCCTGGCACTCGATCTACGAGGTCGAACCAGCCATGGCCCACGTGTAGGCCGTAGAGACGTAGCTGGCTACGTCGGTTGCTGGCTACGTGTGTAGCGAATCACAAGGCGCGCCGGGGTGTGGGCACGCCTTTTTTATTTTGCATTTCAAAAAGATGGAATCAACGGCATGAACCAGACCGCCCTCATCACCGGCGCCTCCGGCGGAATCGGATATGAACTGGCCAAGCTTTTTGCAAACGACCATCACGATCTTGTGCTGGTGGCGCGCAGCGCGCCCAAGCTGACGCAATTTGCTGACGAACTGCAGCGCCAATTTGGCATTTCGGCTAAGCCCATCCCGCTTGACCTCACTGCTTCGCCCGCCCCGCAATTCCTGTTCGACCAGCTGCAGCGCGAGAACATTGCAGTGGACATTCTGGTGAACAATGCCGGTTACGGCGTGCTTGGCGAGTTTGCGAAGGTCTCGCTGGAAGAAAGTCTCGGCCAGATTCAGCTCAACATCACCGCGCTCACTCACCTCACCAAACTGTTTCTTGGCCCCATGATCGAACGTCATTCCGGCAAGATCATGCACGTCGGTTCCACCGCAGGATTCCAGCCCGGTCCGCTGATGGCCGTGTACTACGCGACTAAAGCCTACGTGATCTCGTTCTCCGAAGCCCTGGCCAACGAGTTGAAAGGATCGGGCGTCACGGTGACTTGTCTTTGTCCGGGACCGACTGACACCGGCCTCACGGCGCGCGCCGGCACGGGAAATACTGTGCTGTTCAAGAAGCTGCGCCCGATGGATGCGAAGACTGTCGCTCGTGACGGCTATCGTGGCCTGATGGCAGGCAAGACAATAGTGATTTCAGGATTCAGGAATTGGTTGCTGGCGGAGTCGGTGCGGTTCAGTCCTCGCAAGCTGGTGACGGCGGTTTCGCGGAAGATGTTGGATGGAGCCGAATAGGCCTCAAGGAACTTCGTCGGATTGTCCTCGCTGCTCATACACATAAATATGATATTATTACACATTAGGAAATTAGTGGAATTATGCGAACCAACATTGAAATCGACGACCGATTGATGCGCCAAGCGATGCGATGCAGCGGCGCCCGGACCAAGAAAGCTGCCGTGGAAACTGCCTTGCAATTACTGGTTAGAACCTATGCCCAGGGAGCGATCGCTCGGCATCGTGGCAAGGTGCAATGGGAAGGCGACCTTCATCGATCACGTCTGGGCCGGGTTGCGACCTAGACTAGTCTGGGCAACAACTGAATGGTGATCGTCGATACAACGGTCTGGATCGATTACCTGCGGGGTAGGGAAAATCCCGAAGTTAGTTGGCTGGTCTCGCACCTGCGACGGCAGTCGCTGGGGCTGACCGATCTCATCCTCTGCGAGGTTTTGCAGGGTATCCGCGACCCAGGAACTCTCGTGCAAGTTCGTGACGACCTGCTACAGTTTCGCGTGTTTCACGCCGGCGGGACGGAATTAGCCATCGTAGCAGCCCAGAACTACCAGAGCCTGCGAGCACGCGGACACACGGTTCGTAAGACGATCAATTGCCTGATTGCTACCTTTTGCTTGGAAGCGGGTCATGAACTGCTTCACCGTGACCGCGATTTCGATGTTTTTGAGAAGGCGTTGGGACTGAGGGTTGTGCATGCGTGATAGTGGGAAGCGACTAGGACCGACAATCGCTAGATGCAGTGTAAAGCATGGGCGCGTAGTGGTCATTGTGGCCCTTTTCGCACTCGCAGTCTCGAAGTTTCTTCCCAGCCAAGAGCATGCCAAGTTCGGGAGTCTCTCGAATCAGCAGGTGCAGCAAATGCTCGATGTCGTGGAAAAGGACATTAAGGAAAACTATTACGACGTCGGCATGCACGGAGTGAATCTGGACAAGACCTTCGCGGGCGAACGGCAAAAGGTCGCGGAGGCTAAGTCCCAAAACGAGGCTTTGTTGCACGTCGCCGAGGCCGTTGCCGCACTAAAAGACTCGCACACCCCGGTTTACGCCTCCCGTCGCGCCGTATGGCGTTGACTATGGCTGGCGTATGGAAGCGTTCGGCGAGTCGGATTGCTACGTTACGGCGGTGCGCCCTGGCTCCGATGCCGAGGCAAAAGGGCTCAAAGCGGGTGATCAAGTGGTGTCTCTTAATGGTATTACGCTGACGCGGCAGGACCTTGGCTATGTCGAATACGGGTACAGAATTTTTCCCCAGTCCGGTCTTCACTTGGTGACGAAATCCCCCAATGGCCAAGAGCGCCCTCTTGTAGTGATGGCCCAGATCTTGCCCGGTCAGCCCTTCGTTCGTCGAAGTGACGTTATGACGTGGCTTCGAACGAATCATAAGGAGCGGGACCGCTCCCGTTATCACAAAGTCGGCGAGCAAATTCTGTTCTGGCAACTTCCAGACTTCTCCCTCGATCCCACTGACCTGGACGGCCCTTTGAACAAGATTCGCTCCTTTTCTACGGTCGTCCTTGACCTACGCGGAAACCCAAGAGGCAGAGTTGACGCTCTGGATAAATTCATTGGCGGTTTCTTCGACCATGATGTGAAGGTGGGAGATCGCAAAGAGCGAAAGAAATCGGAAGCTCGCATTGCGAAATCACGAGGTGGCAAATCGTTCGACGGAAAGCTGATTGTTCTTGTAGACAGCAGATCAAGTTCGGCGGCGGAAATCTTTGCGCGGGTCGTCCAATTGGAAAAGCGAGGCATCGTGCTTGGAGATCGATCGGCAGGCGCCGTCATGGAATCCAAGTATTTCATCCATGCCGTTCCGCTGGATGCGACGAATGTGACGCAATATGGGGCGACGATTACGATTGCTGATTTGATAATGGGGGATGGTAAAAGCCTGGAGAATGTCGGGGTGAGCCCAGACGAGCGCATTGTACCTACGGCGCCGGATCTTGCGGGTGGACGTGATCCGGTGCTGGCCCGAGCCGCCGAACTTGCTGGCACGAAGATGAGTGCGGAAGAGGCAGGGAGGATTTTCCCTTTGGAGTGGCCCAAAGAGCAGATGCCAGAAATCGATTGAGTTGTGATTTCGCGCACTGTTACCGAGCTTCGCTCGGTTGGACAGCCGGCTGTCCCGACGTGGTTCTTGCCGAAAGCTGACACCTGACAACTTATTCCCATTCAATGGTTCCAGGCGGCTTCGAGGTAATATCGTAAACGACGCGGTTCACGCCTTTCACTTCGTTGACGATGCGGCTGGAGATTGTTTTCAGCACCTCGTGGGGGAGCGGGACCCAGTCGGCGGTCATGCCGTCTTCGGAGTGGACCGCGCGGATGGCGCAGGTGTTGGCGTAGGTTCGCTGGTCGCCCATTACTCCGACGGACATCACGGGCAGCAGCACGGCGAATGATTGCCAGATTTTCTGGTAGAGGCCGGCTTGCTTGATTTCGCCTACGACGATGTCGTCGCACTCGCGCAGGATGGTTAGACGCTCCGGCGTGACTTCGCCGAGGATTCGGACCGCCAAGCCTGGTCCGGGGAACGGCTGGCGTTGAAGAATTTCTTCGGGCATGCCCAAGTCGCGGCCGATCTTGCGGACTTCGTCTTTGAATAGCTCTTTCAGCGGCTCGATTAGCTTGAGCTTCATTTTTTCCGGTAGTCCGCCGACGTTGTGGTGAGACTTGATGATCTGCGATGGCCCGCGCACCGATCTGGATTCGATGACATCGGGATAGAGCGTGCCCTGAACCAGCCATTCGACTTTGCCTTCTTCTTTCTCGACGCGATGAGCTTGCTCGTCGAATACGACGATGAATTCGTTGCCGATGATTTTGCGTTTGGTCTCAGGATCGGTCACGCCCGCCAGTTTGCTGAGGAAGCGGTCGGTCGCATCGACTGCGACTACGTGCAAGCCCAACTTGTCGCGCAGGTTTTGCTGTACTTTTTCAAACTCGTTTTTGCGCAACACGCCGTTGTTTACGAACACCGAAGTCAGGCGCGAAGGATTGTTGCCGTCTCGCAGGGCTCGATCGACTAATGTGGCCGCAACGGCAGAATCCACGCCCCCGGAGAGCGCGCAAATGGCGCGCCCATGGCCCACGGTCTGCCGTACATCGGCGATAGTTGCGTCGATGAAGTGCTGCGGGGTCCAAGTCGGCTTGGCACCGCAAATCACGAGGGCGAAGTTACGGAGAATGTCCGCGCCCGCCTGCGTGTGGCGCACCTCGGGGTGAAACTGCACTGCCCACATCTTCTTCTCGGGATTCTCAATGGCAGCGACTGCATTCGGCGAGCAGGCGGTCAAGCGAAAGCCGGAGGGCAATTCCACGGCTTCATCGCCGTGCGACATCCAGACGGAAAGCTTTCTCGGCAGCCCGCGAAACAGTTGCGAGTCATCTTTGATCTCCACATTGGCATGACCGTACTCGCGCTTGTCCGCCGCTAGCACTTTGCCGCCGAGCACGTGCACCATGAGCTGCAAGCCGTAACAGATGCCGAGCACGGGCAGGCCAAGTTCGAACACTCGGCGGTCGGTGTTGGGAGCGTCCTGATCGTAAACCGAGGAGGGACCGCCGGACAGAATGAGGCCCAGAGGCGAGTAGCTGCGGATTTCGTCGAGGCTCGCGGTGCACGGCAGTACTACCGAGAAGACATTTTGTTCGCGAATGCGGCGCGCAATGAGCTGAGAGTATTGCGCCCCAAAGTCGAGGACGACGATAGATTGGGTTTCCACGGACGAGTGTCTCAAATCGGAGAGCAAGTGTAAAGGGGAAGGGCAGCTACGAGCTGTTAGCTTTTAGCTGCTTGCGGGAACATCGCTCAGAATCAGTTCGCTCGCATCGACGGCGGGACTCTGAATATTAGGATCCAGATGCGAACCTAGACAGGGCAACGGAGGCGGTGCAATCTGAACGCTCACCGGCGCGTCGGGCATTTCCAGGATGGCCACGTACGCTGCCAGCCGTCCCATGTATAAGAAATCTGCAATGGCGAAATAAAGGAGTGTGACCAGGAGCACGCCGCCCAGAACGATGCTGCCGGGCAAAACAGCGGCAAATCCTAAAGGAAACGCGACCACCGAGCTGGCGACAACGAATGCGGTGACATGGGCCAGACCAAACCACGTCCCCGCTGCAAAGACTGATCCAGGACGAATATGGCAAAGATCAACTGCCGCTGTGATTGCGCCGAACGTATCGTGGCCGTCCGCAACTACGAAAATCGCCGCGAGCGAGAGGAACCAGTTCAACGTGGACCAGGCGAGCCACGCGAGCATGATTACGGTTAGGAAGATAAGGAAAGCGCTGCCCGGTGCGGGATCGCTCGGCCGGGACGCAGCTCCGCCCAGTAGAACCGCGGCGAGGCAGCCCACGGTGGCTGCGAGCGTCGCGCCGAGCCGGAAAAAGTTGAGCCCGAGGAGAGAGCGCAACCGCCAAGTCTTTTTCTCTTTGTGATCTGAGGAGGAGACCTCGCCCTCGCGAAAATGGGTCAGCAGAGCCTTCAGCGTGGCTGCACGTCCCACCGCGGCAATGACTACCCAAGCAACTCCCAGGCTCAGCGCCAGTACAACCGCAGTCTCAACCACGCGAAATGCGCTGCCTCGAAAAATATGCAGCACGGCGCGAGAGATCAGGGCGGGCTGCCGGGTTCGCAACAGAAGGAGGTCCCCTTTGCTGACTGGCAACGTGTCCAAATACTCAAAGAAGGACAACACAAGCAGCAGGCTGGCGGCGGCGCCGAAGCTCCAGCGCCAGGCAATCTCGGCCAGTCCAAACGACGGGCGGCGGAAAATCGTGCGGAAACCTTCGAGGGTAGGGGAGCGGCGTTTCATCCAAGGCTAGGATAACGCAACTGAACTCAACTTGACCGTTGAAGGCAAGCATCACGAGCAGAATTCCTTGAAGCTGTTTCGGTAGTAGTTCCTTGTCGGGATCCTTCGACTCCGTAGCTGATTCGCTTCGCGAACCAGTTACTCCGCTCAGGATGACAGGGTGCGGGAGAAGTCGGAGTTCAGCGCACGACGATATTCGCCAGCTTGCCGGGTACTACAATGACCTTAACAACCTGTTTGCCGGCAATCGCCGCTTTGACCTTTTCGTTCGACAAAGCGCGCTCTCGGATTGCGTCCTCCGATGAATCCGCTGGGACGATGATCAGGCCGCGCAACTTTCCGTTGACCTGTACCGGGATTTCAATTTCCTCTTCTTTCGCCAGTGCTGGATCGTACTTGGGCCATGGCGCGCGCAGCAGATTTCCCTTCTCGCCTAACATTTCCCAAAGTTCGTGGGCGAGGTGCGGTGCGAATGGTGCTAGCAGAAGCACGAGATCGTGCTGCACTTCGCTCCACAGTTGGGCCGGAACCAGTTCCGCGGGCGTGGGCGCATGCACCACACGTTCTTCGACAGCATAGAGCTCGTTCACAAGCTCCATTATTGCGGCAATCGAAGTGTTAAAGTGCCAGCGTCCCTGGAAATCGTCGCTTACACGTTTGATGGTCTGGTGCAGCTTGCGCTGGATCTGACGGGCTTCGGGTTGTAGAGACGTTGCTGGCAACGTCTCTCGCTCCGCTCGGGGAGACGCAGCAAGCTGCGTTTCTACGGGTGCGTTTCTCGCGACCAGGCGGTACACGCGTCCCAGGGTGCGCCGGATGCCTTCTACTCCCTCATCTTGCCAGTCGAGTTCGCGGTCCGGTGAGGTCGCGAACAATGTATACATTCTCGTGCTGTCGACGCCGTAGCGAGCCATCATGTCATCCGGTGAAACAACGTTCCCGAGGCTTTTGGACATTTTCGCTCCGCCTTTGATGATCATGCCCTGGGTGAATAAGCGCTCGATGGGCTCGTCATTTTTTACCAATCCCATGTCGCGCATGAACTTGGTCCAGAAGCGCGAGTAGATGAGGTGCAGAATCGCATGCTCGACGCCGCCGATGTACTGGTCGATAGGGAACCAGTACGCAACCGTCTTGGAATCGAAGGGTGCGCGGTCGTTGTGGGCGTCGGTGTAGCGATAGAAATACCAGGACGAATCCACGAAGGTGTCCATGGTGTCGGTCTCGCGGCGGGCTGGGCCGCCGCATTTCGGGCAGGTCGCATTCACGAATTCCGGCACTCGGCCCAAGGGTGAGCCACCCGTCAAGGTTATGTCGACGTTGTCCGGCAAGATCACGGGCAAATCTTTTTCCGGGACGGGCACGATCCCATCTTTTTCGCAATAAAGCATGGGAATGGGCGTGCCCCAGTAGCGCTGGCGCGAGATGCCCCAATCTTTGAGGCGGTACGTGATCGTGGCCTTGCCGAAACCGTTCTTCTCGGCATGCTCTGACATCTTCTTGATTGCTTCTTCGCAATTGAGACCGGTAAATTGGCCTGAGTTTACCAGCTTGCCGTGCAATGTAGTGAAGGGAAGCGCTGGTTCGCAGCTGGTTTCCTCAGGATCAACGGATCGGGGCACGATCACGGTCCGGATCTTGAGGTTGTACTTCCGGGCGAATTCGTAATCTCGCTCATCGTGCGCTGGCACGCTCATGATCGCGCCCGTGCCGTAATCCATGAGAATGTAATTTGCCACCCAGACGGGGACGCGTTCCCCGTTGTAGGGATTCACCGCGTAGTAATGAGTATTGATTCCGTGCTTTTCGATGGCGCCAATGTCGCCGACTTCCTTGGCCTTACGCTGCTCCGCGATCAACTGCTCTACCTGCGCGCGCAATGGATCGTTGTTCCTGATAAGACGAGCAACCAGCGGATGCTGCGGAGCGAGTTGGGCGGACGTTGCCCCGTAGATAGTATCGACGCGGGTGGTAAAGACCGTGATGGTGGAGTCGGCTGAATCGGTGGCGCCTTCGAGTTTGAAATCCACCAGCGTGCCTTCACTGCGGCCGATCCAGTTGCGCTGCATGGTGCGGACTTTCTCGGGCCAGCCATCGAGTCTGTCGAGGTCGCGAAGCAATTCCTCGGCATATTGGGTGATGCGCAAAAACCATTGCTCGAGTTCACGTTGTTCCACGAACGTGTCTTCGTGCCGCCAACAGCAACCGTTCACAACCTGCTCATTGGCGAGAACGGTTGCGCACTGCGGGCACCAGTTCACTTTGCTCTTCTTGCGATAGGCCAAGCCCTTTTCGAAGAGCTTCAGGAAGAACCACTGATTCCATCTGTAATAATCGGGCATGCACGTGGTGACTTCGCGTGACCAATCGTAGGCAAAGCCCAGGCGCTTCATCTGCGCCTTCATGTTGGCGATGTTGCGGAGGGTCCACTCGCGCGGCGGAGTGTTGTTGGAGATGGCGGCATTTTCCGCGGGGAGACCGAATGAATCCCAGCCCATGGGATGAAGCACGTTGTAGCCGTTCATCCACATGAAGCGGGCGAGCGCGTCGCCGATGGCATAGTTGCGGACGTGTCCCATGTGCAGCGCGCCCGAGGGATAGGGCAACATCTCGAGCGCGTAATACTTTGGCTTGGTGGTGTTTGGCTCGGCGGCGTAGAGCGAGGGGTCCTGCTGCCAGCGTTCGAACCATTTCGCCTCGATGCGCTGGGCGTCGTAGCGGTCTTCGCGGACCATGGTTGTTTGTTCTTCCTGCGGCATAGAAGAGAGAGTTCGAGTTCCGGGTAAACTTTAATTTTACAATAGCGGGCCGAGAGGCAGAGCCGCTATAGCTTTATTTCGCGGGCGGGAGCGCCGCGGCGCACTAGCACTGCGGAGCTTTGCTGGCTGGACAGCCGAGGGCGGCTGTTCCACGTGATTCATGCTGCTACCAGCTTCTTTAGCTGAGCGGTGTTTCGTCTGTCGTCGCCGGGTTTGTCAATCGGGGTCTCGGCGATGAAGGCGGCGTGGGCCAGGCGGGGATCGTTCAGCAAGCGGCGAAACGGCTCATAACCAATGCTTCCCCTGCCGATGTGCTGATGCCGGTCCAGCTTCGACCCGCGGGCTGCTTTGGCGTCGTTGCAATGCCACACTCGCACATTCTTGAGTCCGACGGTCTGGTCGAGGTGTGCCAGTGTCTGGCGCAATCCGGCTTCGCTAACGATGTCATAGCCGGCGACATGGGTGTGACAGGTATCGATGCAGGCCGCGATGGGAACTAGGCCGCTAAGCCGTTCCAGCACTTCGGCGACTTGTTCGAAACTTCCTCCGAGGGAGTATTCCGCGCCGGCGGTGTTCTCGATCAGGATGGTGAGGTTTCCTTTGGCGAGGTCCAGTCCTTGAGTTGCTGCGGCGATTGCGGCGGAAGTCTGAATCAGGCCCGCTTCGCGGTCGGCGCCGCGAAATGAGCCTGGATGGAGCACCAGATAGTCCGCGCACAGGGCCAAGGCGCGTTCCACTTCTCCACGAAACGTTTCTATCGATTTTCTTAGGAACAGCGGAGTGGTACTGGCGAGATTCACCAGATAGTTCACGTGGATCGCCATTGGCTTGAGGTCATACTTCTCACGCAGTCGCGTCATCTCGTCGCATTGCCGGGGGCTCAGCTCATACGGTGCCCACTGGCGCGGGCTGGACGAGAAAATCTGGAAGGTATTGCAGCCCAGCCGATAGGCCCGTTCGGCGGCATTCTGGACTCCACCTGCGGTCGAGGTATGAATGCCAATACGGCGCGAGGTCAAGCGCGGCGGGCGCTTTGGCGCGGGCAACTTGAGGATGTCCTGCTCTTGAGCCATAGAACGGGGCATCAAGAAAGTATAAATAGCTTTCGAACTGGGGCCGAGTGTCATGACGCGCGGAGGGTTTGCGATGCAGCGACTTCAACGATAGACTTGAAGCTTTCGAGGTGGGTCCATGTTAGTGGTCATGCAGGCGCACGCGACCGAAGCCCAGGTGCGCGCGGTCTGCCAGAAAATCGAAGCGCTTGGCTATCGCGCCCACTCCATTCCAGGGGCGGAGCGGACCGCGATTGGCATCACCGGGAATAAGGGAGAGGTCGAACCGGGCACGCTGGAAGAAATGTCGGGCGTGCAGGAAGTTATCCGCGTCACCAAGCCCTACAAGTTGGTTAGCCGCGACATTAAAGAAGAGAACACCGTCGTCCGTTTCCCCGGGAGCGAGGCCACGATTGGCGGGCCTGCGCTGGCGATCATGGCTGGGCCTTGCGCGATTGAGAGTCGGGAGCAGGCGTTTGCAATCGCGGAGCGCGTCCAGCGTGCGGGGGCGCAGTTTTTTCGCGGTGGAGCTTACAAGCCGCGCACTTCTCCGTACTCGTTCCAGGGGTTGGGCGAAGAAGGCTTGCGCATCATGGCCGAGGTTCGCGATCAATTTGGCATGAGGATTGTGACCGAGGCGATTGACAACGAGTCGCTGGAACTGGTGGAAGAATACGCCGACGTCATTCAGATTGGCGCGCGCAACATGCAGAACTTTTCGCTGCTGAAACGCGCTGGACGGGCAAGCAAGCCGGTTCTGTTGAAACGTGGCATGTCGGCGACGCTGGAAGAATTTTTGATGGCGGCCGAGTACGTGATGAGTGAAGGCAATTACAACGTGATCCTTTGTGAGCGCGGCGTACGCACCTTCGCCGACCACACGCGCAATACGCTGGACTTAAGCCTGATCCCGGCGGTGCAGCGGCTCAGCCATTTGCCCATCGTCGTCGATCCCAGCCATGGCACCGGGAAGCGAAATAAAGTTACTCCGCTGTCGCGGGCCTCGGTCGCAGTCGGCGCAGATGGGCTGATTATCGAAGTCCACCATGAGCCGGACAAAGCGCTATCGGACGGCATGCAGTCGCTGTATCCCGACCAGTTCGATGAGTTGATGGCGCAAGTGCGGCAGATCGCGCCGGTGGTGGGGAGAGTTGTGCCGGCCGTGTCGGCAAAGCCGCCGGCCGTAGTTAGCGAACGATAGGTTCCGAGGGGCTCGTGGAAAATCCGAGGTCAGCATGAACAATCTTCGGATGGCCTTCGCCCTAACCTTACTGGGCGTAGCCATCTATCTCGTTGCCCAAACCCAGGATCAGCCACAGTCTCCGTCGCAGCCGACTAGCCGTGCTCCCGATTCGTCGCCGCCCGCGCAGACCGATCACTCTGACCAAGGCGGCAGCCGAACAACGCCTCCGCATGCGATCTACAGCCCAAATCCCGATTACACGGCCAGGGCTCGGATGGCAGGAGTCCAAGGTCTGGTGGGACTTCAGCTAACGGTCACCGAGGAGGGCAAGGCGGAGGACGTGAAAGTTATCAAAACCCTTGACCCCGGACTGGATGCAAACGCGGTTAGAACAGTGCGCACATGGAAGTTTCACCCCGCAACCAAGAACGGGCAACCAACCGCAGTCCAGATAAAAGTGATGGTGAGCTTTCAGCTCTATAAGCAGCACTGACCCTTTGCATGCTCTGGTAACCTTGCTTCTACGCGGTATTGCTAACAGCTCTTGAGAAAAGTTCTCCTCATCGTTGTCCTGTCTCCCATTGTTGCGGCCATTGGGTGGTTGTATTTCCACGAACGGCAGCTCAACGATTATGGTCCTGCTTACCACGAGTACGCCTACATCACCAACGGCAAGAGCAATACGGTCAGCGTCATCGACCTGCGCACGTTTCAGCCAGCGAAAACCGTCAGAGTCGGAAGTGAACCGACCGGGATTGCGGCGAACGGCAGGAAGAATGAGATTTACGTGGTGAATGCTGCTTCGAGCAACATCAGCGTGATTGACGCCGAACGCAACGTCGTCGTCGCGACCATCGGCGTGCATGGTAGGCCCTTCTTCATTGATGTTTCAGCGGATGGCAGGCGTGGGTACGTCGCCAACTCAGCGTCGGCGAATGTTTCGGTGATGGACTTAGACAAGCGAGTTGTGATCAAGAACATTCGCGTGGGAGCTTCGCCGGGACTAGCTAGAGCTTCTCCGGATGGCGGAACTGTGGTGGTCAGCAATCGCGGAGACAATACAATTTCGCTGATCGATGCTCAGCATCTTACGGTTCGCAGCACGGTTCCGGCATGCCAGCAACCGGAAGACATCGCGATTCTGCCGGACAGCAGCAAAGCATTTGTAGCTTGCACAGCATCGGG
>Ga0187818_10000640_pt1 | contig 12886 bp, 12 predicted proteins | sample NC_wetland_sal_i_14_FD_130581 | JGI IMG/M metagenome (GOLD analysis project Ga0187818, IMG submission 130581) | Wetland sediment microbial communities from Neuse River Estuary, North Carolina, USA - SO4_3 | ecosystem: Environmental > Aquatic > Freshwater > Wetlands > Sediment | place: USA... | reverse complement strand
CGTGCCAAACGCCATGCCGTGCTGTTCTTTGGGAATCAGTTCCGCCGCAAGAGAATCTTCGAGCGCCTCTTCGGTGCCGACATAAAGCCCTGCAAGAATAAAGATCACGGCAAGAAGCCACAGACGATGCGGCGCTGCGGTCAAAAGAATGGCGGTGACTCCGGCAAGAGCATAGCCGGCTGCGAGAACGATCTTGCGGTGGGGCACGTGATCGCTGATCCAGCCGCTCACATAAGCGGAACCTGCGTAAAAAACGTTGTGCAGGGTGTAGAGTCCCACGGCCAGGCTGGCCGCGCGCGCCACACCATGTGCGGGCGCGAGCATTCGCGCGGCGTAGAGGATCAGCAGCGTGTGGGAAAAATCACCAGCACCGAAAATGCCCACGCCGAAGAGAAAACGGCGAAATGTTCCCGGCAGGGCGCGCAAGCCGGTGAGAAAGGATTGTTTCTGTCTCGTTTCGATGGGGCGCTCGCGCACGAGGAGCCAGAAGCTGGCAACCGCGATCATGCCGGGAAGGAGCGTCCAGAGGAACACGGTGCGATAGTTGTGATGAGTGACTTCCAGGAGCCAGAGCGCGGTCAGCGGCCCGACGATTGCGCCAATTGTATCCATCAGGCGCTCTAGCCCAAACGCGCGGCCATAGGCCGATGGCGAAACATCCGCGGCGAGAAGCGCCTTTTTGGCGGGGGAACGCACACCGCGGCCTAACCACGCCGCTGCGCGCCCAAACAACACATGATAGGCGTGCGTGGCGAATGCGAACGAAGCTGTCGAGAGCGCAGTAAAGGCGTAACCAAACACAGCGAGCGGCTTGCGACGCTTCAGACGATCCGTATAATACCCGGCGCCGATTTTCGTAAAACTGGAAAGGCCGTCGGCAATTCCCTCGATAGCCCCGAGCCACGCCGGCCCAACTCCGATTACCGCCAGGAACGCGGGCAGGACTGCGGTGGCGATTTCGTGGCTCCAGTCGCTGAACAGGCTGGTCAGCCCCACGCCCAGCACAGTGCGATTGAGCCAGGTGGTGCTTTGTACAGATGTGGGCATAGACGAAAGTTTACAGTCGACAGTCTACAGCTAACGGTTCAGAGATCGGCAAACAGATTGCGAGTTTTCGATAGCCTGGCTGCTACTTTTTGGCTGCGCGATAGAGAATGACGCGCACCTTTTCGAGCGTGATCAGGCCGCCTTCCACCATTTCGTCCATCCGCGGCAGGATCTGTTCAATGTGTTCCTGAGTTTCGATGACCTCGAGCACAATCGGCAGGTCCTGCGACAGCCGCAATAGTTTATCCGTGTGATAGATGCTCGAGCCGCCGTAGCCGCCCACGCCGCGCAGCACCGTGGCGCCGGAAAAACCTTCCTTACGGAGCAGTTCGACAATGGCTTCGTGCAAAGGCTTGCCATGCCACTTATCCGATTCCCCGATGTGGATGCGCATCAACGTGCGTTCGCCTTCAAATTTTTGGTGTGTCATAAGGAACTCCTAGAAGCGGTTCGCCAGATGAATCCCGACAACGGAGAGAAGAAGGCCCAGCACAACACTGGTGGCGACGTAGGTGGATGCACGCAACCACTCACCTGCCTCCAGCATCTTGGCGGTTTCCCAGCCAAAGCTGGAAAACGTGGTGTAACCACCAAAAAATCCGATGGCGATGGCCATGCGCCATTCCGGCGGCACGATTATGCGATTCAGGGTTGCCTGGCCGATCAGCCCGAGAAAGAAGCAGCCGGTCAAGTTGATCACCAGCGTTCCGTAGGGGAAAGTGCTCCCCATTTTGATTTGCACGAGGCCCTGGAGGCCGTAGCGCGCGAGGGTACCGACGGCTCCGAATAAAGCAATCAACAAAATGCGCAAAGTTTCTCCGATCCGGCCGCGGCGGAAGTATATAAAAAAACTCCTGGTGCCGCGCGGCAGCCAGGAGTCATCAGCCACAGCAAGTTATGCCGCAGCGGTTTTGGCGAACTCCATCGCCATTCTCAATTTCCAAGTTCAGTGTAGCCGCGGAGTTCTCCTCGTGCAAGATTTTCCATCTTTAATGTGTTTTCCCGCTCTCAGGAGGGGGAGCGGCGGCAGATTTCACTTTTTCTATCAACACGATTTTCTCCAGTTGCCCCTTATTCTCGCTGACCACGAGGTCCGCGGTGATTTTGTCTCCCGGTTGCAGGCTCTCAATCTGCTTCGCGTCCGCGATCGCGTATTGCATGGTCATGGCCGGCATGAGGCCGGGGATTTCGCCGTGCTTGACGACAATCAGATGCCTCGGCGCATCCACGGAGATCACCTCAGCCTGCAGCGGGTAATGCTTTTCCGGCGCGGACTGGCAACCCGCTGTGAAACACGCAAGCATCAAGCTCAATAGCAAAATAATTCTCTTCATCGGATGTCCTCAATAATGAAAACGATAACGGAATTCGACGTATATTTCCCGCGGATCGTTGTAGTGAAAGCCTCCGAACGTCAGACTGTTGTCCAACAAGACGCGGCGATTCCCCACATTCAGCGCGGTCAGGGAAACGCTGTATTTCTCAAGGAAGCTTTTCCCTAGCGAAAGATCAAACGTAGTGTGCGACGGCAGATAATTCCCGGGATATTGTGCGTCCGGCATTCCGTTCGTGAACCCCGAGCCGTAGTACATATTCACGGAGGCGAACGACTGCCAGGGCAGGGTCGCATTGAAACCCAAGTTCAATGTGTTTCTCTGGTCATGGTCCACCGGCCTATATCCAGGAGGTGGTTCGCATCCCGGCGGCGCGGGGGAAGGGCAGATCAAGCCACCAGTGAAGGGGCCCTCTGCCTTCGCGATTTGATTGGCGTAAGCCAAATGAAATTGGCCGCGGTTCCAGAGGCGGGGGGACCGCAGCGTGAGTTCCCAACTTTGAATCAAGGCCTGATACCACGTGAGTGGCCAAAAGAGATTTGATTCGCCAATGTTACTGTGATCCAGCCAATTCTGTGCCCGAGTTTGAAAATGATCCGCGTCGAGAGCCCAGCCGCGAATCGGTATCGTGACGCCAAACTGGTACTCTTCATCCCGCTCGCCGTGCAGGGGAGCGAACGTCAGATTTTGGCTGTTCGCTAAATCGAGCAGTGGACCGGTGGCCGTCAAAAGGGGCGGGGCCTGGTAATAGTCTCCGTAGAAGGCGCGAAAAACCCAGTTCAGCCGCGGAACTTTAAGGGCAATGCCAAAGCGAGGGTCCACCGCGTTTTCCACGATGTCCGCCGTAAAGTGCGATTGGCGAAAGCCGGCAATCAGTGTCAACCACGGGGTCACCTTGAATTTGTCACTGACAAATATTTCCTCAAGTCCTCCCGTAATGGCAGCCGACGAGGGAGGGAAATTTTGACTGCCGTTCGTGAATTGGTTATTGAAGTAGTTGCTCTGGTGCTGAGCGAATCCGTATACCCCGGCCTCAACTTCATTTTTCCAAACGGTTGCGTTAAGAGCCGCTTGTAGGCCCCCATAATTGGAAGTTTGATCCGCGTCTGTGATCACGGGGTAATCGGTGCCGGCGCCTTGATAGTTGGCGCGGCTGTAGTGATAAAAGGGAGAAACGGTAAGCAGCAGATTTGGATTGAATGTGTGGATCCAGGAGAACGCAACGTAGCCATCGGTCTCGTGCTGCCCGTCCCGGAGCTGACTCGTATTGTAGACCTGATTGCCAGGCGAGTTAGGATCCGGGTCGTAGGGAATCTGGTAGTAATCCTGCCGCAAAGACGTGACCAGCCGGAATTGGTTCGTCGGGCTGGCGTTGAATATAAACGATGCGAATCCTCCATAGCCGTTCTCCGCATCGTGAAAAACTTGCCCAATCGGGGTCTGAAGCCCGTAATTGCTTCGGTTCCCGTTCAGACTTGCGTAATAAGCGAAGCGCTCGGTGTGGCTGCCGAAGTTGATTTGATCGTTGGTTTGATACCAATTCCCCAGACTGACGACCAGTTCCGCCTCATTGTCCCGCTCGAAGCCGGTTCGGGGCACGATGTTGAATATTCCGTACGTCCGATCCCCATAATCGGCCTCGTAGCTCCCTCTTTGAACCTCGAGATAATCAATGTCCTTTGGGTCAATCTGCGGGCCCAGATTGGTGGCGATATTCGTGTTGGGGATGGGGACGCCGTCAATCAGCCAATCCACCTGGTGACCTCCTCGCATGTGCAACATGTCGTGAGTTACATAGGCAGTGGGCACGTAGTCAGTTATCATTTGCAACGAGTTGGTGCGGTCGGCCCCCGGTGTTTGCGCAATGTCCGCGCGCGCCACGAGCGTCGTCGGCGTCACGGAATCGACGTTCGCCACTTCTGCGCCTGCCACGACGGTTGCAGTTTGATTCACGGAGGCGATTTTGAGTTGAAAATGGAGGGTGGACGAAGAAGCTGAAACTACGGTGACCGTTTGCTCGTCGTCCGCAAATCCGCTCTTCGTCACCGTCACTAAGTAATCGCCCACAGGCACGGCTGCAAAGGAAAACACGCCATCCTGGTCCGTCTGCAGTGTCTGTGTCCAGTCAGAGGTCGCTGACTTCAGGTTCACTGAGGCGCCAGCGACTGGCCGGTGCTGCGGATCGTGCACCACCCCTCGCACAGTTCCAAATATGGTAGCAAACGCCCCGCTTGCAATGAGAAATGCTCCCATAAGAAAAAGCCAACTGCGTTGCAGCATGAGTTCTTCTCCGTTGGAGAGCGGAATGAGTCCGCAGCGGGTCCTATTAGGCCCGGAATGAGTTTCAGCCAACAAATATGAGATGAAATTAGAGAGAGAAAAGGGAGAGGCGAGGTGGGGGAGAAAGCGGTTCAAACGACTGCACAAATTCTGCCGGCACGAAGTTCGCGGGCGCAGCCATGGCTTGGGCCGGCTGGGAGACGGTTGTGGGTGCCGGCAGCACGAAGATCATGGCGGACGTGAGGGAAGGACTGCTCTCACGGCAGCAGGAAAGGGAGCAGGTGGCCGTTCCACTTCCGCCATGGTGTTCGCAATCCATCGGCGAATCCTGGTGCGTTGCCTGCTGCGGGCGAGAGTGATTTGGCTTCGAGTGTCCGTGCGCCGCGCACATGCCGCCGTCACAGCAGGCCATTCCATCCGCCTGCCACGCCGCGGCCCACATCGGAGCCCAAAGGAGCACAACGGCTAGCAGACACACCCACGCCCCAAGTATTCTTCCCGGAGCGATAGGAACGTGGAGCGACCGGTTCATGGATTGAGTCGTTAGGATACGCCCTACCGCTGCACATTCAAAATGGAATTTGCACTCAGGACCTTGGCTGAAGCGTGCCGGCTTCCGATTATGCGTCTATCGGGCAATGGCCCGTCTTTTCCAATTAATTGTTCGGAGTTTCCGCTGAATCCGGGACGAGTTGCTGCGGCGTCTTGGCGGGCGCACTGACTTCGGGCCGCATCGCGAGGAACATCACGCGTCCGCTCACTTCCTCAGAAAATTCGCCGCCATTCCCTTCAAAGCTGAGGCGAATCCCCTCCACCGAACGTTCGCGGGGCACGTCTCCCATCGCGCAGTTCACTTGCAGCACTGCGGTCTTTGATGCTCCCGAGATGGGCAAGAGGCGGATGCGGAATACCGCGAGACCGCCTATGGGCATCGAGGCAGGAGACATCGGCGGACGCCTGGGGACGAATGGTTGAGAGCCAAGGGCCAAGCCATATGGCCGGAGCGCGGCAGGCGCGATGCCGTAAGAATTGAAGCTCAGCAGTTCATTGGCGAGCCACACGCCGCTTTCGAGCACATTTCCGTTGGGCGACTTGTAAGTGTAGGTTCCGGCGGCCTTCACCGACTTGTTCTGCGCGTCAAACGTCCCCGCTCCGCTCATCTCATACCTGTCGTCATTGGCGGATTTGGCTGCTGCAGGGCAGGTGGAAAAATCGCCCGGATCGCAAAGGAAACCGGAAGCCAGCAGGAAGATGTAGTTGCTGTTGTTGCTCTGCGGCGCCGTCGGAAAGGCGAGTAAAAGGATCGCGAAGCACGGCACCAGGGCTGTGGTGAAAGCGCGGGGCAAGAATTTCCGCAGGTCAGACACAAGGATCTCCTCTCGTCACCGCTGCGAGCGGTGCGGTTAAGAACCGCACAGTTACGCGGAGAACCAAGATAAACCAAATCCGTTCCCGGCTAGCGATCCCACTCCCGATCTGCGAGGCGCAGGAAGCCGTGACTTACACCGTTTGCATCAATGAAAACGCCCGTGATTGCGCCCTCGGGGCTGATGTAATACGGGATGGTGCCCTGGCCGCTGCCGAGGCCTGCACCCGGAGCGTCGAACGATGTAATTCCTCCGTCGGGTGAAAGGACGTAGCCGTGGTTGGCGCCATTCGCGTCAATATAGTTGCCTGTGACAACCCCTTCGTCGTTATTGGCCTCAGGCTGCGTACCTTGATAGGCGCCCGTGCCAGCAAATGGAACATCGATTGTGGTGATCTTCCCCTCCTTGGTGCGCAGGAAGCCGTGGTAGAGGTTAGCCGCGTCCAGGTAGGTTCCTACGGCCGCACCCTGCGAGTTGACGCCGGACGCAAGCGTGAACTGCACGGCTACGCCCGGGCCATCGAAAGTGGCGATGTTGCCGTCCGGTGTGCGCACATAGGCATGATAGGTATAGGTTCCGTCGATGTACCATCCGGCGATCGAACCCTGCGCGGCGAGCCCCGCCTCAAAGGAGATCCAGGTTCCCTGGAACGGCCCTATGCCCGCACCGGGAGCATCGACGATTATGAACTTGCCGCGTGGTGAGCGCAGAAAGACGTGATACACATTGTTCGTGTCCAAAGTGATTCCTGCAATCTCGCCGGCAGGGTTAATATTTGCGGGTATCGTGCCTTGAACTCCATTTGGTGTGCACGGCACGCTGGGAATTGTGCCCGCCCCCGGGGCTTCAAACGAGATGAACTCCCCGTCAGGTTCGCGGATGAATCCGTGCTCCAAGCAGCTGACATCAACATAGTCCCCCGTAATCACTCCTGCGGGGTTGATGCCCCAGCCTCCAGACCCTTGGTAGGTTCCTGTGCCTGCGCCCGGGGGGCTGAAGGTGATGATCTTGCCATGGGGCGTACGCAGAAAGCTGTAATAGGTATTGTTGGGATCGAGATACCAACCTGTGACCACCCCCGCGGGGTTTACGACGTTGGCCGAGGTGCCCTGGCCAGATGCCGTGCCGGCGCCGGGAGCGTCAATCACGATGATTTGCGGCTTACCGTGTTCAAATGCCTGCGGCCAAGCGGTGGAAACAAAACAGAAGAAGACAGCCAAAAGGAGAATACCGATGCGTTTCATCCTATCCCTCCTGGAGTTCGGCTTGCTTTGATTTATTGGCCCAATGGAACTGGTTACGGTTCTTGCCTCAGGGGGTGCTGCGTTCCGGGAAGGGATTGCTCTTCGGGGAGGCGACGATGGCCTTAAGGAAGTACACAACGACCCAATGCGTGGGGTGTACTTCACCGTGAGGGACAAGTCTGTGCTGGGAGTCACCTGGCCGTGCCCGGATAAACAGCCTTAATACGCAATTCTCAAAAGGTGTTCCCGTGGCGAACGGACTGAGCTATCCCGCTGCGTCGTGGGGCTGCGCCACTTCCTGCCAAATGGTCTCTGCTGTTTCCGGCAATGATTATTGCGGCTTTAACGTCAATAGCTAGAGGAAGCGGAGACCTCACTGATTCTCTCCATCGTGTCGTTCAAACTGTGGCGGCACCATTCCCGGTACGCCGAGGTTGACCTTCACAACGCTCGGATTTGCTCCGGTGATAAAAACCGTAGTGCCCAAGTCGCGGAAGCCAAAGACGGGTTGGTGGGCCAGTAAAATCCGTTGAATTGTGCAGCTGTGATCATGATTTCCGGCACGCCCTCCGGACTCACGCGAACGAGATTTCCGTTTCCAATGTCACCAACCCACAAGTTACCGCATGCGTCGAAGTTGTCATCGTCCGGATAGCCAAGCAGCGGGGACTGCACGAATGTGCTTGGTTTACCTGCGCTTCCATCCCTTTCAATCGGTATCTGAATGATGCTCGCCGTGTCCGAGTTGACGACCCAGAGGCTGTGGTTGCGGTATGCGGCGCCATTTGCACCGAAGTTCGGAGCGGGCATCAACAGACTGTCCTGCACCCACTCCCGGATGTCGCCATCCCGTCCCAGTCGCCACACCGAGCCATAACCTGAATCGGTGGCGTAAAGGTTGCCGTCTTCGTCGAAGACCAGATTGTTCGGCTTTGAACGCTCGTTTGCGGCTAAGTGCCCGGTAGGTCCGGCAATCGGAAACTAAGCCAATGGCGGGTTTCTTGACTTAGCTGCGCGGCAGTCGCAAACTGAAATCATGGCTCACATTTATTTGCTCTTTGATTTTGCCAAGGACGAAGAGAAGGTCCAGCAGGCGCGCCACAAATTGGAAGGCTGGAAACAGGCTTTTCGCCTGGACAAAAAGCTTCTCTATAAATTGGAGCGCACGGCCGCGACACCCGTCGACGGCGATGCGAAGCCGCCCAAAGCGGAAAAGGCGAAGGGGAAGGGCAAAGCCGCAGCCAAAACAGAAGCCGCACCCCCGCCACCTGCTTCGAACGACGACATCAAGCTCCTTGTCCGGCTTGCGTTTTCCGGGCATGAAAAGCTATCCGAGCAGCGCTGGGTGCAGCGCATCCCCTCGGAAGAACCGTTCCGTGATGCTTCTCCCGGGGTGGTCAAGCCAGGAGACGCGAGTTTTGAGGCCACCGAGAAGCAATTCGATGACCTGGCCTAGTACCAAAGATTTTCACAACCCCGCAGTGGTTCTGTTGCCCAGCCGGAATCGACCTCCGGTATAATTAAAGATTGAGTCCGGAGTCACTTCCACTTCCCACGCGAGGTGAGACTGAATGGCAGTGCAGACGCGCGTCAAAGCAGCCAAGGTGGAAACTCAGAAGTACCAAGGCCTCGAACGCGACACGCTTGTTCGTTTGTACCGCACGATGTACCTCTCGCGGCGCCTGGACGACCGGGAAATCCAGTTTAAACGCCAGAACAAGATTTACTTTCAGATTTCCAGTGCCGGCCACGAAGCCGTCACGGCGGCTGCGGCCTTGCTCTTACGTCCGGGGGTAGACTGGCTCTACCCCTACTACCGCGACCGGGCGCTGTGCCTCATGCTCGGCGTGACCCCCCTCGAAACCCTCCTGCAAGGCGTCGGCGCAAAAGATGATCCCAGTTCCGGTGGACGGCAAATGCCGTCGCACTGGGGACACCCCAAGTGGAACATCGTGAGTAAGTCTTCCTGCACCGGTACGCAATTCGTGCAGGCGGTGGGCGCTGCGGAAGCGACGCTCTATTACGAGCGCCATCCGAAAGCGCTTGCGCAGGCGAAGAAAGCCCCGCTCGGCGAATATGTTGCCCACGAACCAGAGGAAATCGTTTATGTCTCTGGCGGCGACGGCGCCACCAGTGAAGGTGAATTTTGGGAATCGCTGAACGTCGCGTGCGCCAAGAAGTTGCCGCTCTTTTATCTCGTCGAAGACAATGGCTATGCCATTTCTGTTCCTGTTGAGGTGCAGACCGCAGGCGGCAGCATTTCGCGGCTGGTAAAGGGATTCCCCGGCTTGCATATCGCCGAATGCGATGGCACCGATCCGCTGGAGAGTTACGCAATTTGCAAGGATGCCATTAGCTATGTGCGCGAGCGGCGCGGTCCGGCGCTGGTACATGCGCGAGTTACGCGACCCTATTCGCACTCGCTTTCGGACGACGAAAAACTTTACAAGACCCCGGAAGAACGCGAAGCGGAAGCTCGCCGTGATCCGCTTTCGAAATTTTCGCTTTTCCTGATCCGCGAAGGCTTGATGGACCAAAAGGAAATTGAAACTCTAGAGGCCGGAGTCGATCGGGAAGTGCGCGAGGCTGCCGATCTGGCGCTTGCTGCGGAGTCACCGGAAGTTTCGTCCATCGACTTGAATATCTATTCACCGGACATCGACCCCACGTCCCTGGCGTTCGCTGCACAGCCGCAGGCCCACGGTGCGCCGAAGACCATGGTGGAAATGGTGGCGGTCACGCTGCTTGACGAAATGGCCCGCGACGAACGAATCACTGTTTTCGGCGAAGATGTCGCCGACGTCAGCCGCGAAGAGAATCTGCGGGAAGTGAAAGGGAAGGGCGGCGTTTTTAAGGCTACCGCTGGACTGCAACGCAAGTACGGCGCCGACCGCGTGTTCAACACGCCGCTCGCCGAAGCCAGCATCGTGGGACGCGCAATCGGCATGGCCACCCGCGGTTTGAAGCCGGTGGCGGAAATTCAGTTCTTCGATTACATCTGGCCCGCCATGATGCAGATTCGCGACGAACTTTGCGTGCTACGGTGGCGATCAAATGGCGTGTTCAAAGCCCCGGCGGTGCTTCGCGTGGCCATCGGCGGCTACTTGACGGGCGGCGCCGTATACCACAGCCAGAGCGGCGAATCGATTTTCACGCATTGTCCGGGCCTGCGCGTGGTCATGCCTTCTACTGCCTTGGATGTCGCGGGACTTCTGCGCACGGCAATCCGCTGCGATGACCCCGTGATGTTTCTGGAGCACAAGCATCTCTACCGGCAGCCTTACAATCGCTCCGAATATCCGGGACCAGATTTCACGATTCCGTTCGGCAAGGCCCGCCTGGTCAAGGAAGGCAACCAGGTCAGTATCATTACGTATGGCGCCGTCGTGCATCGCGCGGAAGTGGCTGCGGCAGCACTGGAGCGCGAGGGAGTTTCCGTCGAAATCATCGACCTGCGTTCGCTCTCTCCTTTCGATTGGGAAGCCATTTGTGCCACCGTGCGCAAGACGCACCGCGTGATTATGGCCTATGAAGACATGTTGAGCTGGGGTTATGGCGCCGAAATTGCCGCGCGCATCGCGGAGGAACTTTTCGACGAGCTCGACGCCCCGGTGAAGCGCGTGGCCGCCAGGGACTCCTTCTGCGCTTACCATCCGAAGCTGGAAGACGCCATCCTGCCGCAGACCGACGACATCGCGGCGGCGGTTCGCCATCTTCTCCAGTACTAACTGGACCATAACAGTCCAGAACTTCTGCCCCCATTATTGCGACGTGCTATCTGCTAAGGTCTAATGTCGTAGTAAATCAGGCGTTGCCCCCGCAGCAGCGGCCATTGGTGACAAAGGGTAGGATTAAGGGGCGGTTGAATTGGCGGGCCGCCTCCCTCCTGCGGCGGGCGTGCAGAAGGCGTTCCTAGGCGGAGAACCCCAAGAGCCGGCAAGATGCCGGCGCTACAAGAAACATTTTGCTTCCTTCTTTCGTACTTCCGTTTAGAATCGCAATTGAGTAGTACTTCGCGGGGGTGCATCTATGCTTTGCCCGAACTGCCAGAAAGAAATCGCTGATGGCTCCAAGTTCTGCTACAACTGCGGCACCCAGCTCTCAACTGGAACGGCTGCGCCCGCACCTGCTGCCGCGCCACCGGCGAAGCGCCTGATGCGCTCCAGCCGGGATAAGAAAATTGGCGGTGTATGCGCCGGCCTCGCGGATTATTTCGACCTGGATCCGACTATTGTCCGTGTGGTTTGGTTGCTCGCTATTTTCTTTGCCGGGACTGGCTTTCTCGCTTACGTCATCCTGTGGATTGTGCTGCCGCTGGCGCCAGCCGGTGTGCCAGTTGTCGTGCCTCCAACGACGGCGCATGTTTGAGCGCCGCGAACACTAATCCTTGCTGCTCCTCGACGCCCGGCGGCTCTTGCCGCCTTCGCCGAAGACCAAGTGATCCAGCGAGACCAAACCCGCGCCAATCGTAGCCAGCGCGAAACATCCGGCGGCCAATGCCAACGGGAATTCATAGTCTCTCACCACCATGATGCCGTGTGTGCTATGGACTTTCCAAATCGCCACCGCCATCTCCCCTGCCAGAAGCAGCGCCGCCGGCCGCGTGAATAGCCCCGCGAACAAGAGTAGCGCCCCAAAGCACTCCAGGATCCCCGACACTCCCAGGAAGTAACCCGGGAAGCCGTGGGACACGAAAAACTCGTGCATGGCATCGGTCGGGTGCACCAATTTGGGATAGCCGTGATACAGGAAAATTACTCCCAAGACCACTCGCAACACCAATAAAGCTAGCGGTTCCAACCCCTTCATGAATTTCATCTACCGTCTCCCTCTGTTTCACCTTACTACGGTCCGATTTTTCTGTCAGTTACAGGGCTACAAAGGGGTGGCAGGGACGAAGGATTGAGTGTGGGTGTGGTTTAGTTGGCGGACCGCCTCAGAAGGCGGTCCCTACACGGAAACCCCAACGGCCGAAAGATGCTGGCGCTACAAAGGGGTTGAATTGAAAGAGAGAATCTACACCGAAGAATGAGGAGAGATGAGAACAGTGCCCGTCGTGAGAAATGCGGGCCAGTGTCGTATGTCACGTTGGACATGGCCCGCAATCAGGTACAATTTTGCTATTGTTATCGAGGTTCTCATGAAACCTATTCGCACCGTTGGCATAGTGAACGGCGGAGGAGATGCTCCCGGCTTGAATCCGGTTATCCGCGCCATTGTCCGCGCCTCCATCAACGAGCACAACATGCGCGTCATCGGCATTCGCAATGGCTTCGACGGCCTCATTTGGCCCGAAGGTGCCAAGGAAATGACCGAAGAAACGGTCAGCGGGATTCTGCCGCGCGGCGGCACCATTCTGGGCACCACCAATCGCGGCAACCCCTTCGCCTACAAAGCGATCGAAAACAACAAGGAGGTTGTCTACGACTATTCTTCGCTCTGCATGGATAACGCGCGCCGGCTTGGCATCGACGCCATGATCGTCATCGGAGGAGACGGCACACAGCACATTGCTCGCGATTTTTTCCGCAAGGGCGTGAACATTGTGGGCGTCCCGAAAACCATCGACAACGATTTGGACGCCACTGAGGTGACATTCGGTTTCGACACTGCT
>Ga0187818_10000638_pt1 | contig 12899 bp, 13 predicted proteins | sample NC_wetland_sal_i_14_FD_130581 | JGI IMG/M metagenome (GOLD analysis project Ga0187818, IMG submission 130581) | Wetland sediment microbial communities from Neuse River Estuary, North Carolina, USA - SO4_3 | ecosystem: Environmental > Aquatic > Freshwater > Wetlands > Sediment | place: USA... | reverse complement strand
CGAAATTTCCGAGCACGGCCGCGCCAATCTGCTGGCTGTCGATCTGAACGGTGGCCGGCGCGCCGTAGGGAAATAGCGTTAACTGGTGTGTAGATCTCGCGTGGCTCCGGTTTCGCGCTACAAACCCGAGGAACTTCCGCCCGCTCTAACCTCTTATATACGCGACCGCGGCCAGTACGATTACCTTCACCATTGCGAAGTTGACAGCAGCAACGCAAACTTCGTGTCGGATGAAGTAACCGACCGCTTCTGCCTGCTCGGTCCCACCGAAGCGCACATTGAAAAGATTCGGACGCTGGCTCGCGCCGGTGTGACGCAGTTCAACATTTATCTGATGTGCGGGGACGAAGAGGACACGCTGGAAGCGTATAAGAAGGAAGTGTTACCGGCGTTTCGCGCAAGCGCATAGGCAATTCAAACTGGACTCGCTAGACTTCGACCATGGAACCAATCGTCAAAGGCGCGATCCCGGTTCTCCCCGCTGCCGACGCCGTGGAATCCCTGAAGTGGTGGACCGAGATCTGCGGCTTCAAAGAAACTTTTCGCGACGCTACCCCTCCGACCTATGCAGGCATCAACCGGGGCGAGGCGTACCTCCACATCGCTGGCATGAACGACAAAATCCTGGCACGGAAGGTCGGCGACCAAACCATGGTGCGTCTGGCCGTGCAGGGTATTGAGGCACTGTACGTCGAATACCAGGAGCGGGGCGGCAAGGTGCATCCCAACGGTCCGTTGCAAACCAAGCCTTGGGGGACCAAGGAATTCGGGGCGATTGATCCGAATGGTGTGTGCGTGACATTTCAGGAGTGAGGGGATAACCGAGTGATCAATCGAAGGGAACCGCCCGCCTTGACCGGAGCGCTGGGGCGCGTTACGGTGGGCGGGTAGCACCTTTTTCAGGGAGAATAGAAGAATGACCGGAATCCAGTTCGTAACCGATGAAAAGGGCCGCAGAACGGCGGTGCTGATCGACCTCAGGAAGCACCGGGCCATTTGGGAGGACTTCTGGGATGGCCTGGTTTCCGAGTCGCGCCGCAAGCAAAAGGGCATTCCCTACGAGGAATACCGTGCCAAACGTTTGAAGCACAATGGCCGGCGTGGCTAAATACGCGCTCGAAATCAAGCCCTCTGCCGGGAAGGAACTGGACGCGCTGGACAATGCGCTGTTTTCCCGGATCGACCGCAAGATACTCGTGCTTGCCGAAAATCCCCGTCCGCCGGGATCGAAGAAACTCAGAGGATACAAAGACCAATGGCGCATCCGCGTGGGCGACTGGCGTGTCGTGTACATCATTGACGATGCCGCCAAGCGCGTGAGCGTTACCCGCGTCGCTCACCGCAGAGAAGTCTACGACTAGGGACACAGAACGCGGCATTGAGGCACTGTACGCCGAATACCAGGAGCGGGGCGACAAGGTGCATCCCAACGGTCCGTTGCAAACCAAACCTTGGGGGACCAAGGAATTCGGGGCGATTGACCCCAACGGCGTGTGCGTGATGTTTCAGGAGTGAAGTTACCGACCGCTTCTGCCTGCTCGGCCCCGCCGAGGCGCACATCGAAAAGATTCGTGCGCTGGCTCGCGCCGGGGTCACGCAGTTCAACATTTATCTGATGTGCGGGGATGAAGAGGATACGCTAGAGAAATATAAAAGGGAAGTGCTGCCGGCGTTTCGGGGATAGATCGCACCCTTCAGGACGCAGCGACAGCTCGGGAGGATAAAAAAACGAAAGTGGCCGATTCGACAACAACTGAAATCGGAAGCTGCCTCCGCAGTGAGACGGGAAAGTGGAGTAGAATTGTGCTCCTAATAATTCTCTGCACAGTAGCGGCGGCTCAAATCACCACGGACGAGTCTCCCGCAGACCCAAAGATTAACAGGCAACGCGGACTCGATATTCTTTCCCAGATCAAGGACAAGATCTCGGAACGGTATTACGACCGAGGGTTCCACGGTATTGATCTGGACAAGCGATTCTAGGCTGCTCAAGAGCGAATCAAGGGGCTACAGACAAATTCGCAAATCTTCCGAGTCATTGCCCAGGCAGTACTCGATCTCGATGACTCACACACCTTTTTCCTACCACCCTCTCGCTTCAAACGAACCGAATATGGCTTTTCGCTCCAGATGATCGGGGACAAGTGCTACGTTGTCGATGTCAAACCCGGCACCGATGCACAGGCACAACGACTAAAAGTCGGGGATGTTGTCTCGAGAGTCGGCAATATCGTTCCCGGTCGAGCAACGTTGTGGAAGTTGGAGTACCTCCTATACATACTTGATCCTCAGCAGGTAGTAACACTCACTCTGATGGGCAATAATGGAAATACGCATGCGCTTACGATTCGGTCGCGGATCGTCGCGCACGCCGAGCAAGAGCGAGAATCCGAGCAACGAGCGAAGAACGAAAAGATTCGGCCAGAGCTGAAATTCACACCTTATAAATGCGTGGAGATAGATGCGGATCTCGTCGCCTGCAGGTTGTACACGTTTAAGGTGGATTCCAGTGTGATTGACAAAATGATGAAGACCGGTGTGACAGGACATAAGAAGCTAATCCTCGACCTTAGAAGCAACCCTGGTGGTTACGTGGAGACAGAAGCACATCTGACTAGCTATTTCTTCGACCACGCGATAAAGATTGGTACGGAAGTATCAAGGGGCAAGAGTAAGGAGCGGATTGCCAAGAGTCGTAAGGATGGCGGATTTGGTGGTGACCTCGCGGTTCTTGTCGACAGTAAGTCGGCGTCGGCATCGGAACTCTTCGCTCGCGTAGTGCAGATCGAGAAGCGAGGTAAGGTGATCGGCGACGTAACAGCGGGCAAGGTAATGGAAGGACAGTTATTTCGTCTCGCTACCGCCCGAGGCGCGCTGGCATTTGGATTTGGAGCATTCTCAGCGTTTGGAGTTGAGGTCACTGTCGCAGATCTCGTGATGAGCGATGGTCAGCGACTCGAGGGCAAAGGCGTTATTCCTGATGTGGTGATTGGCCCGACCGATCGAGCTCTTGCCGAAGGTGCTGACCCAATCTTGGCACAAGCGGTAGCGGCTTACGGTTCTCGGCTTTCCCCGGAAGGTGCTGGTAAGTTCCACTTCATCACACGTGTACCTGAACCGGGTGAGGAACCGACCCCTTGAAACAATGGCTTCGCATCTTCGTGGTCACGACGCTTCTTCCATGGCCGGAAGCCCTGTCTCCCGCTGCAGTTTCATAAGCCCATAGTAAGTTGCAAACGAAACCGCGAACCCCACGAACCATGAGTAGTCATATAAGACTCTCAGCGGTGCGACGACCAGGCCGATCAAGGCCGTCCCAGCGCCCGCGAGCAATGCCGCTACCGCCATCCAGTTGAAGCCCTTCGAATACTCGTACGCGCCATTGCGTAGGTATAGGTCGTCCACCACCAGCACACGGCGCCGCAGGACAAAATAGTCGCAGATCATGATGCCGGCCACCGGGCCGAGGAACGCGGCGTAACCGCCGAGCCAGCCGAAGATGAAGGTGCTGTAGCTGGACAGCAGTTTCCACGGCATCAGCGCGATTCCCATGAAGCAGGTGATTACTCCGCCGGTGCGGAAGCTGATTTTTCGCGGCCACAGGTTGGAAAAATCGTTGGCCGGTGAAACTACGTTGGCACCGATATTCACGTTCAGCGTCGCCAGCAGGATCGCCAGCAGCGAAATCACTACGGCCACGGGCGAATGGAAGCGGCTGAGCAATTGCACCGGATCCCAGATCGCGGTGCCGTAAATCACCACCGTCGCCGAGGTCACCAGGATTCCAATCAGCGAATAGAGCGTCATGGTGGTGGGCAGGCCGAGCGCTTGCCCAATCACCTGTTGCCGCTGGCTGCGTGCGAAACGCGTGAAGTCGGGGATGTTCAGCGACACGGTGGCCCAGAAACCGACCGTGCCATTGAGCGCCGGTATGAGGAATTTCAGAAAATCCGGGAAGCTCACGAAGCGCGACGGCGCCGACAGCATGGGGCCAAATCCGCCCGCCGACTTGTAAGCCCATGCCAGCAACAGGAGGCCCACGGCCAGCAGAATCGGCGCGCTGATTCCCTGCAGATGCCGGATGTACTCGATGCCCTTGAGAATGACGGCCAAATTGATGAGCCAGAACGCCAGGAAGCAGATCGCAGCGCCGTGGGCGACTCGCGCCCAGCCGGGCAAGAGCGTCGCGATCAGGGTGTTGATCGCTTCGCCGCCGATCCAGGTCTGAATGCCAAACCATCCACAGGCAACGAGGGCGCGTAAAATCGCGGCAAAATTCGCGCCCAGCACTCCGAACGAAGCGCGCGCCAGCACCGGAAACGGAATGCCGTAGCGCGCTCCGGGATGCGAATTCAATAGCATCGGGATGAGCACGATCGTGTTGCCAAGGAACACGGTCGCGACCGCCTGTTTCCAGTTCATTCCTCCCTGGATCAGGCTGGCGGCCAGCATGTAAGTCAGAATATTGACCGACATCGATACCCAGAGCGCGGCAAAGTTGTAGGTGCCCCAGGTGCGGCGCGCGGCGGTCGCGGGCGCGAGGTCTTTGTTGTAGAGCGGACTGGATTCGATGCGCGATGTTTGTGGCATGGTTGATCAAGTTCCTCACCACAGGGGGCACAGAGGAACACAGGGGAAAATCGGGTCACGCTTTCCTCTATGTTCCTATGTGCCCCCTGTGGTAAAGAACTTTCTCCCCAATCGCTTGCTAGTCCGCAGCCGCCGTCTGTCCCGTTTGCGTCGTCAGCGCGCCGTAGGTTTCTGGACGGCGGTCGCGATAAAACTGCCAGACCCTCCGCACTTCCTGGATCATGTCGAGATCGAGATCGGCGACCAGCACTTCGTCTTTATCGCGGCTGGCCTGGGCGAAGATCTTGCCGCGCGGATTGCAGAAATAACTCTTGCCGTAAAACTCACCTATATTCCATGGCTTTTCCCTGCCCACGCGGTTGATGGCACCCACGAAGTAGCCGTTGGCGGCGGCGTGCGCGGGCTGCTCGAGTTCCCACAGGTATTCCGAGAGTCCGGCGACCGTGGCGGAGGGATTAAAAACAATTTCCGCGCCGTTCAGTCCGAGCACGCGCGCGCCTTCGGGAAAATGACGGTCATAGCAGATGTACACTCCGACGCGAGCATATTTCGTCTCAAAGACGGGATAACCCAGATCGCCCGGGGTGAAATAAAATTTCTCCCAGAATCCGGGATGCACGTGGGGGATGTGGTGTTTGCGGTACTTGCCCAGATACTTGCCGTCGGCGTCAATGACGGCGGCGGTGTTGAAGTACAAGCCCGGCATCTGCTCTTCATATACCGGGACCACGATCGCCATGCCGTGCTTGGCTGCGATCTTCTGCATGAGCTGGGTCGTCGGCCCGTCGGGGACGCGCTCGGTGAGGTCGTACCAGCGAATGTCCTGCTCGGCGCAGAAATACGGACCGTAAAAAAGTTCCTGGAGGCAGAGTATTCGCACTTTCTTTTTCGCAGCCTGCTCGATCAGCTTCAGGTGCTTGTCGATCATGGCTTTCTTGACTTGTGGCAGCGAGCGGCTATTGAGCGCGTTCCTTGCCTGAATCAGACCACAGCGCACATTCCGGGACATAGATACCTCCGAAGAAACGCTAAATATAGCAGACGGCCGGTTCTCAGTTCTCAGTAGTCAGTAGTCAGTAGTCAGTCAAATCAAAGGCAAAGGCCGCGGACAGGAGTGTCCGCGCTACGCGCTAGCGCAGCGCTGAGAACAGCGCTTCTTTCCAGCGTTGGTTGTTCATGGTCCAGCAGATTTTGGCTTTGCATTTTTTCTCGAGGACGGGCGCCCAGACCGCCTGATTCCGGTCATCGGCGGCGACGTTCAGCCGATCGACCACGGTCATGCCTCGCGTCAACTCGCTCTGGGTTTCGACGTCGAGGTAGTGTTCACTCCAATCCGTCCCGACACTGGGATCAAGCGCGATCGACATGGCCACCGGATCGGGCAGCGAAATACCGTCTTCGCCGGTTTGCACTTTGTAGGCTTTGCGCGCATGGCTGTTGCACTCGATGGCAAAGTTTGCCAGTGGGTTGTTGAATCCGAGAATGCGCGCGATGTCGTCCTCACGAACCACGGCGTCTCCGCGGGAAAGATGCCAGCCCACAAGTTCGACCGGCAATCCGCTGCGCATGACGATGCGGGCGGCCTCGGGATCGACCCAGATGTTGTACTCGGCGGCCGGCGTCACGTTGCCTTCACAGCACGGCGCCCCGCCCATGATCACACAGCGTCCAACTTTCGCGGCGATCTCCGGCTTCTTCGCCAGCGCCAGCGCAACATTGGTGAGCGGCGCCAGCGTGACCATGACGATTCCAGGATTCGCCTCGATCGCTTCGACGATGGCATCGACCGCGTGCAAGTTTGCCGCGGATTGACGCGGAGCGGGATAGTTGTGATCTCCCAGCCCGTCGCGGCCATGAAACCAGGTCGCATTCTGATAAGTGCGCAGGAGCGGTTTGTCGGCGCCGGCGTGGACCGGGACGTTCGCGCCGCAGAGTTCGACCGTATAGAGAGCATTCCGGGTGGACTGCGGAACCGGGACATTTCCGGCGACCGTCGTAATCGCCACCACGCGAACGCCGGGCGCGCGCAGCGCCATGATGAGCGCGACCGCATCATCGGAAGCGGTGTCGGTATCGATCAGGAAGGCGCGCGGCACGCGGTTAGGATAACAAACTACCACGAAGAACAGCTGGTGGAGAGCCAGGCGTCCGCGCCCGGCTGGACCCTTCGACTTCGCTCAGGGCAGGCTCGCGAGACGCCCGTCTCTCCATCGTAGGATTCATCATGGCGCGAAGCGGATTACAGAACTACCCCACTCGCCACAATCGATTTATTTTGGATGCTGGAATGATATCGAGCTAGACAGTTCGGCACGGAGGCAACGAGGATGTTACCGCGGATTCAGGCCTTATTCTCAGGCTTGATTTCGGGCTTGACTTCGGGCTTGGCATCGTGATCCTTCATACCATCTTTCAGGGCGCGAATGCCCTCGCCCAGACCCTTGCCCAACTCCGGCAATTTTTTGGGGCCAAACACCAGCAGCGCAATAAAGAAAATTACCAGCAGGTGCATGGGTTGAAACAGACCTTCAAACATAAAGCCTCCGAACCGGATGTGCGGACTGGAAAAACCGGGCAACACAACCACTACTTAGTGTACCGCAATTAGTGTACCCCAACTGATCCCCGCGAGTCTCGCCGATTCGGGCCATGCGCACCCCGCCGTCTCGCTGGGACATGTCCTTCAAAATTACTTCGGTGACCTATCGGCATTACCGCGGCCGGACTATTTTGGCCAAAGGGCGATTCTCGCGCGTCAAAACCGCCAAACCCGCTGGAGGACTTCGTGAAACGCTGTGTCCTGAGATGGCTTTTGCTTCTGCTGGCGGCTGGTTCCTTACAGGCTGAACAGGCTCCGCCCACGCCCGCTTCCGACGCCATTTTCCTGTGGCTGGCAGGGGGCATTTCGAGCGCGCGGATCGAACGCCTGACGACCCAGCGCCTGGCCCAGACGCGGGACGAATCGCCCGACGCCGCCCGGAACCTTTCATGCCGCGCCACCACGCAATGCACCCGCGCCCTGCAAAAGGCTGGCGCCGACTCGGGCTTGATTCAGAGCCTCGAGCGTCAGAGTTCGGATCGAAGGTCGAACCGAAAGTCAGCCGCCAGCGCCGCCTGCGCCTGCTCCAGTCCGGCAGCACAGGTTGCCGCTCTGGTTCATGACAAGAGTTTCGACGTCGCCGAAGACAAGATCCGCGACCTGTTGCGCGACGATGCGGACAATTCTCTGCTGTACTTTGTCCTCGGAACCGTCCTGCGCCGGCAAGGCCGGTTCGACGATGCGCTCGACGCATTTGCGGAATCTTCGCGCCTGACGCCCGGTTTCCCCGAAACCCACAGCCAGCTTTCTTACCTGTTTTACCGGACAGAAGATCCCGATGACGCCCTCGCCGAAGCGCGCACCGCCCTGAGCATGGATCCCGCCAACGCCGAGGCCTACCGCTACCTCGGACTCGCGCTCTACGCTAGTGGCCACTACGATGCCGCCCTGCACGCCTTCGACAAATCGCTCGAGCGCGAACCGGCCGGCTCCGTCGCGAACGCCGACGTTTACTTCGACATGGGAATCACCTACCGCGATCGGGGGGATCTGCGCCACGCCGCCATCGCCTATCGCCGCGCCCTCAGCCTGCGCCCCGACTTCTGGGAGGCGCACAGCAATCTTGGCGTCGTCCTGCACGATCAGGGCAAGCTGGATGAGGCGATCGCGGAATATCGCTCCGCCAAGCGCCTCAACCCGGAAGAAGGCAGCGTCCGCAACAACCTGGGAAATACCCTTTGCGACAAGGAAGACTTCGATAGCGCCATCGCGGAATTCAAGGACCTCTACCGTCAGAGTCCGGAGTGGGAAGGCGGTCACAACTGCCTGGCCCGCGCTTACATGTCCAAACGAGATTACCCATCTGCCATTCGCGAGTTACAAGCCGCCATCGCCGCCAATCCCGCCGGAGCGGCCGAACACCGCGTGCTGGGGCAGGCTCTCCTGCTTTCGGGAAAAGATCAGGAAGCCGTGGAGGTATTGCGCCAGGCAGTTACGCTCAATCCGGAATCCGGCCTGGCCCACCACTATCTCGGCACCGCGCTCGTGAATACCCAACAACTGGCCGAGGCTGAAAAGGAATTTCGCGAGGCCCTCCGGCTCGAGCCGAGCGCCCAGAATCACTATTCCCTCGCCGCCTGCCTGATGGCTCTTAACCAATACGAAGAAGCTCTCGCAGAACTCGAAATCGCTTCCCGCATGGATCCCAGCCAGAACCTTTACCGGGCCCGCATGCAGGAGGCCGTCCGGCTGATCACAACCCCGAAGTGACTTGCGAAGTAACTCGCAACGAGATGCACCATCGGACATTATTTGTTATGCACTGAAGTGCATCGCCTCCGGCCATCGACAAACCTAAAATATAAGAAGAAAACGCGGCGTTCGCGGCGCCGCCGGGGCGATCAATGAAAACCGGAGCTACCCAGCAAGCCCAGGAGAAGTCCACCAGCCCTGCTGTACTATCCACTCCACAGCGGCCTATGCCGCACGGGTCCGCGCCCGAGTTCCTCCCGGCGCCGGAGAAAAAAGCCATCGGCTACGGTCTGCCTTGTTCGCGCTGCCACGCCTACTATCCCGCTGACATGCGCGTCTGTCCGATCTGCCAGTCGCCGGAGCGTGTCTCGCCCACCACACCGGTGGTGCATTCGATGGCTTCCGCGGTGCCGCAACCCGCAACCGGCGCGCAAATCGACGACGACCGCGAGCGCTTCCTGAAAGAGCTCAAGTCGCAGGCCTTCGCTTCCCACACTCAGATCAACGCCGCAGCCACGTTCCGGTGCGTTCTCGCACACCAGCACAGCGGATCCACCGAACCGGCCGCGGTTTGCCATAGCTGCTACAGCGAGGCCCGCCAACAGGCCGACCGCATGGAAGCCGCTCTCCACATGGATGCGAAGGACGGGGCAAAGATTGTCTACGAAGCGGTCTGGGCCGATACGTCCGACCCCAACACCACCTACCTGAACGCCGCCAACGCGCTGCTGTCGGAGTTGCGCAAACGCGCCGGCATCGGCCTACTGCTCGGCGCAAACCAGCCCTTGGCGCACTAGCCCATATATCCAAGATTGCTGTACCCTCCTTCGCAATCGTGTGGAAGCGGGGCTGCGCCCCGCTTGGACGGGGCAAAGCCCCGTCCCCACACAAGGAAGCTCCGTTATCATAGGCGGTTTGCAACTTTCGCGCCCTTTCCACATCTTATGTCTGGAGAAACGACATGAACGAAAAACTCAGCGACAAGATCACCAAGACCGAAGCCGAGTGGAAGCGGCAACTTACTCCTGAGCAGTATCAGGTGGCCCGCGCCTGCGGCACCGAGCCCGCTTTCACCGGCCAGTACTGGAACAAGCACGACGACGGCACGTACCACTGCGTCTGCTGTGGCGCGCTGCTGTTTGGCTCGGAAACAAAATTTGATTCAGGAACCGGATGGCCAAGCTTCTATGCCGCCGCCGACCGCAAGAATATCGCGGAGCACACCGACACCAGTTATGGCATGACTCGCACCGAAGCGCGCTGCGCCCGCTGCGATGCGCATTTGGGCCACGTGTTTCCGGATGGTCCAGCACCGACCGGGTTGCGCTACTGCATGAACTCGGCATCCCTGGACTTCAAGCCGAAGCAGTAAGCACAACAAAAGAAAACGATGGAGAGCCGGGCGAGACGCCCGTCCCTCCATCGTCGTTCTTGAATTCCAACCTCGAATTCAACTTCGCGAAATTACGCGTTGCCCGCAGTCGCGGCCATTGCCTTGGGGGGTTCCGGCTTGTTCTGCACCTGCGCCTGCGCCTGCGCCTGCGCCTGCGTTTTCTGATCTTTCTTTTCGGGGTTGCGCACTTCGACACCGCCCTTGAGGATGGCGCCTTCTTCGACGCTGATGCGGTGCGTGATCACGTCGCCCGTGAGCAGGCCTTCGCTGCGGATGTCCAGCCGGTCCGCACACTCGACGTTGCCGTGCACCTTGCCCATGATCACGACTTCTTTGGCGGTGATGTTCGCCGCGACGTGTCCGTTGCGGCCGATGGTGACGCGATTGTCGGGGAAGCTAATGGAGCCTTCAACGCGTCCGTCAATGAAAAGCGATTCCGCACCCGTCACCTCGCCCTTGATGACGAGCGAGCGTCCGATGTTGGCCTGATCCATGGGTGAGGTGGCCGGCTTGACCGGGGTGTAACTGTTGGTGGGGGCCGCGTTTGGAGAGTACTTCGGTTCCGGAGACTGCAACATGAATGAACCTCACTTGAGATCCGCAACCGCAACGGGAGTTGGCCCTGCGGTCGTGGTCGATGGGCTTCTAACGGCAAAAAGAGAATGGCACGAAAGGACGTATTACGACAGGTTACCGAAGGGGGTGTCCGTTGGATCGGCTCTTGGCTCTTAGCTCTTGGCTCTTGGCTTCGAGCTTCTTTAAGTCTCTAATCTGTTCTTTCCAGCATGCACCGGTTCCCGCGGTGCGAACTCAGGACGGAATCTCCCACCCTTCATCCTTCATTTTCCGATTCGTCCAGTGTTGCAGTTGCACGAACAGAGCGGGTTCGATCACGACAAATCGCAGGCCCGCCCTGCCTCCCGCGTCGGCCCATACCAACCGGCCTTTCGCCTGGATCACGGTTTCGCTCTCGGGCAACAGGAAACTGACGTCGACTAATCCGGCAAAACCGGTCGGATCGCTCACCACATCGAGTCCCATGCCTCCGGTGCTCAGGTTGACCGCCTGCACCTGCAATTCCTTGCCGTGCGCGTTTTTCAGGGTTACGGACAGATTGACTTTGGAACGAAAGAACTTCTGCTGGTCCTCACTGATGACACCGAGCTTGGCCCAGCCATCGCCCGAAGGCACGTCAATCTCATACTCGCGCAGTTTGCGGCTGAGCGTACGGCGGGAAATCCCAAGCTGCTCGGCGGCCTGGGCGCGATGCCCGCCGGTTTGCTCGAGCGCCCGAATAATCATCTGCTCTTCCATGTTTTCGAGGTTGCCGAGCGGTACCGCGCCGCTGGTGTGGGCCGCGGCCGGGGATTCGCCGCACAATTCGGCGACAACTTCGGCGCCCGTGATCTGCCGGTTCTCCGTGGCCATCGCGAGTTTCGCGATCAGGTTCCTCAGTTCGCGGATATTGCCCGGCCAAGGATGGGTCTGCAGGGCAGCCAGTGCGTCTCCAGTAAGAACTTTATCTGCCGCTTTCAGCGACAGGAAGTGACGCGCCAGCGCGGCGATATCTTCGGGACGCTCGCGCAATGGCGGAACGCGCAACTGGAACTGGCTCAGCCGGTGGAAAAGATCTTTGCGGAAACGCCCCTCTTTCACCGCCAGATCAAGATCCTGATTGGTGGCGGCAACCACGCGCACGTCGACGGTGATTTTTCGATGCCCACCCAAACGGTAATACGGCGCGCCGTCCAGAACGCGCAGCAATTTCACCTGGACTTGCGGCTGCAATTCGCCAATTTCGTCGAGAAAAATCGTGCTCTTGTCGGCCAGCTCAAACAAACCCGGCTTCGAGGAATCGGCGCCGCTAAAAGCTCCCTTCTCGTAGCCGAACAGTTCACTCTCCACCAGATGTTCAGGCAGGGCGGCGCAGTTGATATCTACCAATGCATTCTTGCACCGATACGAGGATGCGTGGATGGTGCGCGCAACTAACTCCTTGCCCGTGCCGGTTTCGCCAGTTACAAGCACGGTCTCGGTGTGCCCGGCTACACGGTCCACCATGCCCATGAACTTATGCATCATCGGGCTGGCAATCAGAAATTGTGTGCCGTCGATTTCACGCCGAGCCAGGGGGACCGCTACGGCGGCGGCTGGGGCCTGTATCGGTGAAGACACACCTCCCGGAAGCCTCTTTTCGGCGATCTCGATCGAGAATCCCAGAATGCCTGCGGGAGTTGCGGTCGAATCGCGCAGCAGCGTCAAACACAGATGAACATCGACATTCTGGCCGGACTTCGTGCGGCAGCGGAGTTCGCCCTCGAATCGTCCTTTCTCAAGAACCGAAGCCATCGCCCGGCTGGCGAGAAACGTGTGCTGTTCAACCCCATAGAAGTCGGCGATGTTTCGGCCGAGCAAGTCCTTCGGCGCAAAGCCGTATCGATCTACACCCTGGTTACAACTCGTGATGATCCCCTGAAGGTCCGCGGTGAAGACCGCGTCCTGCAACTGGTCCAGAATGCCGGGCTGCAGAACGGTTTGAAGGATGGCCTCACCGGCCCGGGCAGAGCCATGGCAAGCTCGGCTCCCAGTTGCGGATTTCGGCGCTCTCTCCATTGCCGGAGTCTT
>Ga0187818_10000637_pt1 | contig 12905 bp, 9 predicted proteins | sample NC_wetland_sal_i_14_FD_130581 | JGI IMG/M metagenome (GOLD analysis project Ga0187818, IMG submission 130581) | Wetland sediment microbial communities from Neuse River Estuary, North Carolina, USA - SO4_3 | ecosystem: Environmental > Aquatic > Freshwater > Wetlands > Sediment | place: USA: North... | reverse complement strand
GAAGCTAGGAGTTGGCGATTGGTGCTGGCTGCTTGCACATGCTGGGTTTGCATAGCCGTTGGCGCAACGTGGGGTTGCTGAGCCGCGGTTTTCTCTTGAGCTGTAGGTGTAGCCGTTGTTCCGCCAGTACCTCCGTTGTAGCTCACATTGTTGACCGTCGTGTTATTGATCACGGTCGTGTTGTAAGTGTTATGAACGTTGGTGACGTTCACGTTGTTGACGCTCTGGTTGTAATAAAACTGTCCGCCTCTCCAATATCCACCCTCGTAGCCTCTCCCGCCATAGCCGTAGCCATAGTTGATGCCACCATAGAAACCGATGGTCGGACCCCAGTAGCCCTCATGCCAAAAATAGGCACCCCCGCCCCAACCCCAATAGCCAGGAGTCCACAACAAACCGGGCTGGGGAGCCATCACCCAGGTACCCGGGACCCAGAAGTAACCGTCTGGACCGTAGGCCCAATAACCGGGCGCCCACATATACCCGGGAGCGGGGCAAACGGGTTGTTCGTACACCGGCAGCGCTGGCGGCCCAAAGTTCACGGAAATAAACACGCCAGCGTTGGCGACGGCCGACAGCAGGGCCAGCATCACCAACGCAACCGAAAACCATCGAATGGAACGTGTGATATGCATTATGCCTCTCCCTTTGCCCATCATCTCCCTCTTCTGTCCCATACGATGAAGGGCTGTGTCCTTAAACCTGCGCAACTCTCGACCGTTAGCTTATACCTATAAACCTGCCACGCCGGAATATGTTGCGTAACTCCCTGGTTACCTAGGTGCATTATCCCGCATGCTTTTGACATCGGTGGATATGGAAATAGAAGGCGAGTACCCGCTCGTGAATGCGAGCGGCAAATTCAAGTGGCGAGAAACAAGTTCTTGTGGTCCCAAAAACTAGGGATTCGCCTAGTAGAAAGTTGGGAGCAGGGCCGCTACAGTGAGTTCATTCGCGAGCGTGTGAGCGAAGTAAACGGGCGGCTCGTGACGATACGAAGGAACCGTTATGGCACGTGTGATCAGTTTCTATGTCCCAGTTTCGTACCGGCTGAAGCCAAGAAAGGACGCTCTCACCACGGAGCGGGGAAGAGTGATACGCTTCACTCCTCGACACAGAACCCGGCTTGAAAGCACGCTACCTCTGCCCGTGAAGCCGACACCCCTAACTCCAGGCAGCATCCTGAGACGGTTGGCCCCTTTCGTGGGTTCGTAAGAGGCCGAGTTGTCTTTTCCGACAGCAATCTTCCATATCTCCTAGTCGGGGAGTGGCGTATTAATCCGTTGTAAATCATGGCGTTCCGGCAGTTGATCGCCTGTCTATCCCTTCCGGTAGAAATCCAATCTCGCAGCCGGCCATTACTATCGGTGCCAATAAGTACTGGAGAAATTCCGGCGATTTACCGATAGAACTTGGTTTGGAGGAAATCTCTCCCGGGCTAAACTTCCACGTAGGACGAAACAGCTAGAAAGGTGAATAAAACGGTGGTTCGGCGCGTTCAAACAACGATTCCGACGAAAGACCTGCGGGCGATACGAAAACAGCGGGGCCTCACGTTGCGGGATGTGTACGAGAAAAGCTTGCGCATCGCCAAGAAGCGGGGTCGAAAAGAATTCGTCATCCCACCCAGCCGGTTGCATGAGTTCGAGAGGCAGGGAATCGTTCCCAGCATTTTCCGGATCTATACCCTGGCGCGTGTCTACAAATACAGTCTGCCGAAGTTGCTCTCCTGGTACGGAATTCCGAAGCGGTGAAGCTGCCAAGCGCGGAGGGTCCTGCGAAATCTTTGACCGGATAAAGCACCGGTGAGTCAGCCCCTGCCTGCCGGTGCTACTGCCTTTTTCGGAAGGATCTCCCCGAGGCGGCGAATCTGTGCGCCCACGCCGCGTAGTTTCTCTTCGATATTTTCGTAGCCACGATCGATGTGGTATACGCGGTCGATGATCGTCTCCCCGTCGGCGATCAGGGCAGCCAGCACCAGCGATGCCGAAGCCCGCAAATCAGAAGCCAGCACTGCCGCCCCGCTCAACTGCGCCTTGCCTCGAACAATCGCGCGGCTGCCTTCAATCTTGATGTTGGCCCCCATACGCACCAGTTCAAGCGCGTGCATAAAACGATTCTCGAAGATATTCTCCGTAATAACGGACGTTCCGTCGGCTTGCGTGGCCAGCGCCATGTACTGCGCCTGCACGTCAGTAGGGAAGCCGGGATACTCTTCGGTGCTCACATCAGCCGCTTTAAGCGGATTGTCGCCCATCACCCGCACAGATTCCTTGGTATGGGCGGTCTTGACGCCCACTTCCGTGAGCTTCAGCAAAAGCGCCTCGAGGTGACTCGGTTCGCACCCGGCAACGTTGAGATCTCCGCCCGTGAGCGCTCCGGCGATGATGAAGGTCGCGGCCTCGATTCGGTCCGGAATGATGCGGTGCTTGGCTCCGCGGAGTTTTTCTACGCCTTTAACTCGAATGGTCGCACTCCCGGCGCCTTCGATGTGCGCACCCATTTTGTTCAGCAGGTCGGCGAGATCGGTGACCTCAGGTTCGCGGGCACAGTTCAGCATCAAAGTTTCACCTTCGGCCAGCGTGGCGGCCATGAGCAGGTCTTCCGTGCCGGTGACGGTGATCTTGTCGAAAACAATTTCTGCGCCGCGCAGTCGCTTGGCGCTGGCTTCCACGTAGCCGTGCTCTTGCACGATAGTTGCGCCCAGGCGCTCCAGGCCTTTGATATGAAGATCAATGGGCCGGGCGCCGATCGCGCACCCGCCGGGCAAGGACACACGAGCGCGCCCGCAGCGTGCCACCAGCGGACCGAGAACCAGCGAAGATGCGCGCATCTGCTTGACTAGTTCGTACGAGGCCTCGGGATTGGCCAGCGTGCGGGCGCAAATGGTCGTGCGATGCTGCGCGCGGCCATAACCCAACTCAACCTCTGCGCCCATTGCGGCTAACAGTTTGCGCGTGGTCTCGATGTCGCGCACGTGAGGAATATTTTCCAGGATGACCGGTTCTTCCGTCAGAAGCGCGGCAGCCATGGCCGGCAGGGCAGCATTCTTGGCACCGCTGACGCGAACTGTGCCGAGCAGCGGACTGCCTCCACGAATTACGAATTTGTCCATAGGATCAACAACATTTCCCCGTGCGGGATGCGCGAGCACGAGCCCCATAGGGCACGTCCAATCTGTGGCGCTTGTCCTATTCTAGCGGGGAAGACGGCGGCGGATGGAGAGGAAATTGTTAATCGGAAGTGCACGGCCTGGTAGCGCAGGTCCAATGTAGGCACGGGCCCATTCGACAGCTTCGCCTAGCTTAGCTGCTCAGGGCAGGCTAAGAACCCCGCCCGTGCGGGGACAGAAGTCTGTCCCTATTTTGCTTTTGCGACTGCAATGGCCTCGCGCACACTGCCGTTGCTGGTTCGCAGGGCGCGTGCAGCTGCAGAGCGTCCCGCCCGGGCTTGGAGCATGACCAGTGCGACCGGGACATTGTTCCTTGCTGATTCCAGTGCTTCTTCTGCCGTTGCTCTGTCGATGCCGGCAGCCCGCTGAAGAATGGAAATCCCGCGCTCCATCAACTTTTCGTTCTTCAGATGGACATTCACCATCAGGTTGTCATACACGTAGCCCAATCGGGTCATAGCGCCGCTGGAGAGCATATTGAGCACCATCTTTTGTGCACTGCCGGCTTTCATGCGGCTGGAGCCAGCAATCACCTCCGGACCAACGTCGAGCACGATCTCAACCTGTGCCGCTCTTCCCAAAGCTGAGCCGGGGTTGCAGGTGACCGCGACCGTCTTCGCGCCACGACGCCGGGCGTATTCCACCGCCGCAATGGTGAACGGAGTTCGTCCGCTGGCGGCGATGCCCACCACGACATCGTTCTTTCCGGGCTTTTTTCTGCCGATTTCGCGTTCCCCGAGCTTGCGGGAATCTTCATCAGCTTCGACGGCAGCTCCCAAGGCTTTGGGGCCTCCCGCAATCACGTACTGCACGGTCTTTGGATCGACGTTGAAAGTAGGTGGACACTCAGCCGCATCCAGCGCCCCAAGGCGCCCGCTGGTGCCGGTGCCGACGTAGATCAGCCGCCCACCCCGCTTGAGAGCAGCGGTGATGAGATCGATGGCGCGAGCGATCGACGGCAGGGCTCGCTTCACGGCGGCAGCGACCTTGGTGTCTTCCGCGTTTATGATTTTCGCGATCGCCAGCGAAGACTTTCGGTCCAGATCTCGTGACGCGGGATTCGTCTGTTCGGTCGACAGCTGGCCCAGTTCGGTGGGCCGTTTCTTGCCAGCAGACATTTTGTTCGGGCGCTTCACCCGCTTGCCTCCAGGGCCTCGATGACCGCGTCGTGAAACTGGGGTCGCACCTGCTTGATGGCTTCGTTGCTGCAATCCGGCCAGGTGCGGTTGGTCAGCAAGGTAACCGAAAGCTGTCGCTCCGGATCAATCCACAACGATGTTCCGGTATAGCCAAGATGCCCGAACGAAGCGGCGGAGAAATATTTGCCTGATTGTGACGATGAAGAAGGCTTGTCCCACCCCAGCGCTCGCGAAGCGCCCGCTGACGCCGCTTCCCTCCGGGTAAACAGCGCCAAGGTTTCCGGCCGGACAATGGGCCTTCCGCCTTGCAGCATGACGTGGGCAAAGACGGCCAGATCTTCGGCGGTTGCGAAGAGGCCGGCGTGTCCTGCGACCCCATCCAACACGCTGGCATTTTCGTCCTGCACCTCTGCCTGGATTGCGCGCCCGCGAAAGGCTTCATCGTTTGCCGTCGGAGGAATCAATGACCACCAGTGCAGCGGAGGGTCGAAGCCAGTGTGCGCCATCCCCAACGGTCCAAAGACCTCCTGCTGGCAGAAGCGGTCTAGGGTTTCCCCGGCGAGACGCTCGAGGGCCACTCCCAGGATGATGAAGCCAATGTCGCTATACGCGGTCTTTGAGCCGGGATCAGCGGCCAACGGAGTTGCCAGGGCGGCCGCCAGCAGTTCATCCCGCGTACGGGCTCGGAGGAAAAGCTTTTCGTAAGCCGGCAGTCCCGAGGAATGAGCCAGCAGCATGCGGAACGTGATCTCCGGGCGTCGCGGGTCATCTCCGGCAAAGTCGCGCAAGACTGAGGCAACGGACATCTCCAGATCGAGCAGGCCCCGTTCGTACAAAATCATAGCCATCGTCGTTGTGGCCACAACCTTCGTCAGGGAAGCGAGATCGAAGATGCTGGCCGTGGTCACTTCGGGAGATTCTTGGTCATAGGCAAAACGTCCGACCGCCCGCAGACACACCAGCTTCCCGTTATGAGTGACGGCTACGGAAGCACCCGGGAAAGCGTGATCTGCTACGGCGTGGCTCAGCAATTCCAAGGGCCGCGCGAACACCACATCCTGACGCTCATAGGCGGGCGCAGGAACATTCGTCGAAGTCCGATCTGCGATGTTCAGCTCCGAGTCTTCCGGCAAGGATGTTCTGCGTTCGATGTTGCGGTTATAACAAAGTTTGGGGCATGGGTAAAGATTCCGTGCAATGTCCGAAAACCTCACCTGCGACGCAGCCGAGTTGGCTGCCTGTCGGACACGCGGGAGTATTTGGGTCTGGGCACTCAACTTCCGGATTGTCGGCGATACAGGATTTACCATGTAGTAGCTCGATTGTTCCTAGCTAAAACAATTCCGTCGCTATCAGCTCGCATCTCTCATCAAATGTTTTGAGCAATCGAGGGACAAGAGCTAATGTCATACTTGATCCAAAATTTCCTGCCCCGCGGACTGACATCGTCGGTAGCGCTGTTCGTGTTTTGCGCGTTCCGTGCGTGCTCCGGGCCAGGCCATTCTTCTTCTGTTCCGCCTGCGCCAAGTTCCACCGCCACCTATTACCTCGATTGTTCGGCCACCCAAAACGGCAACGGGACGCAGGCTTCGCCCTGGAATTCCCTGGTGAGCGTGAATGCATTCAATTTCCTCCCTGGGGATCATCTCCTGCTCAGCCGCGGCACGGCTTGCAACGGGCCCCTGATTCCTCAAGGCTCCGGCGTGGCGAACGCCGCCATCGTGATCGATGCTTACGGAGCGGGTGCACAGCCGGTGATCAGGGGCGGTAGTGCTGAGGAAGCTCTGAAACTGTTCAACCAGCAATACTGGGAGATCAATAATCTTGAGATCACGGGCGGGAACCTGTATGGCGTCTACATTTCCGGCAACACTCCCAACACGAGCATCAATCACATCTACCTTAGAAATCTGAACGTCCACGGCGCCACCTACACGTCCACCAAGCGGGCGGACTCCGGTGAAGTTTTCATCTCCACCAATGCGGCCGGGCAGATCCTGAATGATGTTCTCATCGATGGGGTGACGGCCCATGACAGCCACGTCTCCGAAGGCATATTTGTAAGCGCTGGTGGAGCATGGATCGAGACGAATGGGGTGTCTCAGCCACTGGGAAGCAACGTCATCGTGCAGAATTCGACTGCGCACGATATCTACGGCGATGGAATTCTCATCGCGGAAGTGCACAACGGATTGCTGCAGAGGAATGTCGTGTACCGCAGTGGGCTTTGTCCAAACTGCACCGGCAGCACGCCGGTAGGCCTATGGGAGTGGCACTGCCATACGTGTACGGTCCAGAACAACGAGTCGTATGCCAACCAGAGCTGGGGCGGCGACGGTGGAGATTTCGACATCGACTATTACAACGACAACAATGTCGTTCAGTACAACTACGGACACGACTCCGCGGGCTATTGCGTGGCTTTTTTCGGCGCTGGCGGGCGGGCCAGCGTCAACAACGTCTTCCGATACAACGTGTGCTCCAATAACGGCCGGAGAAGCGATCTGTCGAAGCAAGGAGAAGTCTTCATTCATACCTGGGACAACGGTTCCCTCGACGGTGTTCAGATCTACAACAATACGTTCTACTGGAATCCAGCCTCCAATGCAGCCGCTTTGAACACCAGCGATGCGACTTATTCAGGCACTGACCCGCGCTTCTTCAAGAACAACATCATCTATGCCACAGTTCCGGGCATGATTCAGACGACCCCAGCGTTTGTTCTGGACAACAACATCTATTGGACAACCTCGGCGTCTCCGGCTACTTGGCAAATTGGCGCCACTACCTACACCGGCTTCAGCGCGTACCAGACGGGGGCGAGCCAGGACAGCCACAGCTACTACACGGACCCGAGGCTGAGAAGCCCGAACTATCACGCTGCGGGGAGGCCGACCACCGCCTCCGATCTCTTGCCCGGCTCTCCGGCCACGGGCGCGGGAGCGAATGTCTGCAGCGGAATCAGCCTATGCTCCATGGGCACGCAAGATTTCTGGGGACACCCCCTGCCCGCTGGGCATGGATACAACATCGGAGCATATCAAGGACCCTGAAAATCTTCGCGGTTACCCGAGTTCCTTGAGCAAGCCGACTTTGGTTGTGTAAAGTCAAGGTATCCATTCCACCGGCACAAATCCGCGGATCCTTTGCTACGCCGTGCGCCTTTTTGCAACTCTATTCCTGCTCAGCGGCCTGGCTGTTTCCGTACTAGCGTCGACAAAAAAATCTACGGCTCCGCCCAACCACCTCGGGGTCCTCGACAGCATCGTGGAGGATGCTATCCATGACGGCCAGATTCCCGGTGCCGTGCTGCTGGTTTGGCACGACGGGCAGGTGGTTTACCGGAAAGCGCTCGGTTCCCGGTCGCTGGAGCCGCGCCACGAGGTGATGACCGTCGATACCATCTTCGATCTGGCCTCGCTGACCAAAGTCGTGGCTACGACCACCGCCGTGATGCAGTTGGTTCAAAAGGGGCAGCTGCGCGTCAACGATCCGGTCGTGAAGTACCTTCCGGAGTTCGGCCAAAATGGCAAAGACGACATCACCGTTCGTCAATTGCTCACCCACTTCTCCGGTTTGCGGGATGACATCGATTTGTTACCTCCCTGGGAAGGGAAGGAAACTGCGCTGCGTATGGCCTACGCCGAAACACCGGAGTATGCCCCGGGATCGAGATTCGTTTATAGCGACACCAACTTCATCGTGTTGGGCGCGCTGGTGGAGCGGCTGTCGGGGATGCCGTTGGAGCAATACTGTCAAAAGAACATCTTTGTTCCTCTCGCCATGATGCATACCCGTTTCCTGCCGCCGGCTTCCTGGCTGCCCAGGATTGCCCCGACTGAATTTGATGAGCAAGGCAAGATGATTCGCGGAGTGGTTCACGACCCTCGATCGCGGCGCATGGCTGGAGTCGCCGGTCACGCCGGGCTGTTCTCAACCGCGGACGATCTCTCCAGATTCGTACTGTGTTTGCTGAATGGTGGTGCCCCGATCCTCTCGCCGTCGATGGTCGAGAAAATGACCACCCCGCAACAGCCGCCGAATGCCCCGGTGCTGCGCGGGTTTGGCTGGGATATCGATTCGCCATTCTCCAGCAACCGCGGCGAGTTGTTACCCGTGGGATCGTTCGGGCATACCGGTTTCACGGGAACGTCGTTGTGGATTGATCCCACGACCCGCACCTTCATCATCCTGCTGACCAATGCCGTCCATCCTCACGGCAAAGGCAGCGCGGTTGCGCTGCGCGACAAGATTGCAACCGCGGTGGCCGCGGCATTGCCCCTGACCGTGGCGGAAAAGGAAGAACTGCGCTGGGAGAGCATTACCGGGTATAACCAGGCGCAGACCGCGTCACACCACATCGCAGCCCGCAATGGAGCGGTCCTGACCGGTATCGACGTATTGGAGAGAGCGCAACCCGCGTTTCTTCGCAAAGACACAGGAAACATGCGAATCGGAATCCTGACCAACCAGACGGGAGTCGATTCCCAAGGACGCCGGACCATTGACGTGCTGGCGAAAATGCCGGGAATTTCTTTGGATGCCATCTTCAGTCCCGAGCATGGCGTGACTGGCACGCTGGATACCACCGACATTGCCAACAGTAAAGATGCCGCGACGGGTGTCCCCGTGTATAGCGTTTACGGGGCCACCGATGCGCTTCGCAGACCTCCGACGGATGTTCTTAAAAGCCTGGACGCCATCGTGATCGACATTCAGGACGCAGGCGCACGCTTCTACACCTACGAAACCACGCTGGGATATTTTCTCGAAGCCGCCGCCAAGGCTGGGATCGAAATCGTCGTCCTCGACCGTCCCAATCCGATCACCGGAGCGTCTGTGCAAGGTCCAATTTCCGATTCTGGCCGCGAAAGCTTCGTAAACTATTTCGCCATGCCAGTTCGGCATGGGATGACCATGGGCGAGTTGGCCAAGTTGTTCAACGCCGAGCGCAACCTCAACGCCAATCTGCAGGTGGTCCCGATGCAAGGATGGATGCGCGGAGACTGGTACGACTCGACCGGCCTGGCATGGATCAACCCTTCTCCCAATCTGCGTAGTCTGACCGAAGCCGCGCTTTATCCCGGTGTCGCTCTGGTAGAAGGCACCAATGTCTCGGTCGGACGCGGTACAGACACTCCCTTCGAAATGGTGGGCGCACCCTGGATCAACGGCCGCGACCTCGCACAATACCTCAACGCCCGAGACATCCCCGGCGTGCGCTTTGTGCCGGTCAGCTTCACTCCCAACGCCAGCAACTATTCGGGGGAGATGTGTCAGGGCGTGAATATTATTTTGATCGACCGCAATGCACTCGATGCGCCCGAGCTAGGTGTCGAAATCGCAGTAGCCCTGCACAAACTCTACCCCGAACAATTTCGCCTGGAGCGGATGAGCGAACTATTGCTGAATCAGTCGGTCTACGATGCCATTTTCAAGGGAGGAGACCCGCGCCGCATCGCCCAGGACTGGCAGGATTCGCTGGATAAATTTCAGCAACTCCGGCAAAAATATCTGATCTACAAGTAGAAAATTTGATGTAGTCGCGAACCCCGTTCAAAGGCCCCGTGCGCGGGCATCCGCGATAGAATAGATTCGCGTTTCAACCCCGTCAGGAGAGCGTAGCCGGAAATGGACTCTTTTTACCGATGTGCAGGACCCAACTGTGGACAATTAAAGGGATCGAGCGACCGCTGGTGGCTGATGTGGACGTCCTACGGAGAGTTCAATCGTCCGGTTTTGTACCTGTGCTCCTGGGATGAAGAGATCGCGGCCAAGGAAGGGACGCTGCACGTTTGTGGTGAGCTCTGCGCCCAGCGGTTGCAGTCGCATTTCATGGGGAATGTGCTGGACAATCTGATGAAGGGAACTGCCAGCGGGTCGTCGCGTTCTCCGAAGTGACCGGTCGCACACCTCCTGGCGGCGAGTTTGCATCCAACTTCGGGTGATTTGAACCCAGTTCTTTGCCCTTTAGGAGATCTTTCATGCGCACCCTAGCGATGGCATGTCTACTGGCAACCTGCGCTTTTGCTCAGGCTCCCGCCGGAACGCCTTCCAACTCTGCCACTTCGCCCCCCCCGGAGCTGACCATTCCGGCCGGAACCAAGGTGCCGTTGGCGCTGAAGCATGCAATTTCTACCAAGGCGACGCGCGAAGGTGATGCCGTGTACGCGGAAACTACGTTTCCGGTGGTTGCAGACAACCGGGTCTTGATCCCGGCGGGCACCTATGTGCAAGGCAGGATCAGCCATATCAAGCAGGCGGGACGGATCAGCGGCCGGGCGGAGGTCCTGATGCACTTCACCACCCTGATCTATCCCAGCGGTTACACGGTGTTGCTGCCGGGGGCCGTCGAGAATGCACCCGGAGTGGACAAAACCAAGATCAAGGACGAGGAAGGCACTATTCAGGCCGGCGGCCAAACCGCCGAGAAAGTTGGAACCATAGCCGGTACAGCAGCTAGCGGGACGGTGATCGGTGCGGCGACAGCCGGAGGCAAAGGAGCATTGATTGGGGCCGGCATCGGGGGCGCGGTCGGGACTGCGATTGGACTGCTCACCCGCGGCAACGAGGTGAAGATGGACGCCGGCACCACGCTCGAAATGGTAATCCAGCGCGATGTTCCGCTGGATGCCAGCCGCGTTCCCAAGGTCACCAACGCAGCTGCGATTACGCAGTGAAGATCGGACTGTGACTCTTTGTCGCGACTGTCGGGCTACTTCAGGATAATGCGACTAGGCTGAGGTTTTCGCGGTGGAGTAAGCGAAGCGCAGGATTTGCGCATCGATCTCTTTGCGCAGATCGGTCCAGATATTCTCCGGCATGGCGAGGAAGGTCTGAACTACCTGCGGGTCAAACTGGCGCTCCGACCAGCGCTGGATCTCTTCGCGGGCCGCGGTCACGGTCTGAGCGGCGCGGTAGGGACGGTCGGAAGTGATCGCGTCCAAAGTATCGGCCACGGAGAAGATGCGAGCCCCCAGGGGAATCTCGTCACCTTTCAGCCCACGCGGGTAGCCGGTTCCGTCATAGCGCTCCTGGTGGGAATAGACGATTTCCGCAGCCTCTGACAGAAAAGGGATTTTCTTCAACATCTGGTAGCCGCGATAGCAATGTTCGCGCATGACCGCGACCTCATCCGGATTCAAGGCGCCCGGCTTGCGCAGAATGGCGTCGGGAATCGCCATTTTTCCGATGTCGTGCAGGAAGGCGCCGCGGGCGATGACGCTGATTTCTTCTTTGGAAACACCCATGGCTCGGGCAATGGCGATGGTGAAGGCCGTAACCCGCTTGGAATGGCCTTCGGTCTCGGCATCCTTCAGGTCGAGCGCGTCCCCCAGAGCCTCGAGAGTAATGTCATACGAGCGCTCCAGATTGCCCATGGCTTTCTTCAACTGTTCGGTGCGGGCGTCCACCAGGGCTTCCAGGTTGGTCTGGTAAGCGCGATTCTCCAGCTTGAGACGGCGATTCTCCAGTGCCCGGCGCACCGTAGCCAGCAACTGCTCGCGCTCGAAAGGCTTCAGCAGGTAATCGTAGGCGCCGTTGCGGATGGCCTGCAGAGCCACCGAAATATCATGCACCGCGGTCACCATGACCACCGGCATATCCGGATATTTTTCCTTGGTTTTCTCCAGCAGCCCGATGCCATCGAGCTCCGCCATCATCAGGTCGGAGAGCATCAGTTCAAACTGCTCTCCCGATCCCAGCAAGGCCAATGCATTCACACCGGAAGAGGCCTGGCCGCACTTGTACTGAGCGGCGGTGAGCATGGAGCAGACAATCTCGCGGATTGCTTCCTCGTCGTCGACAACTAGAATACGGTCCGCAGGCATGGTCTCCGCTAGTGTACTCCGAATGAGTTCCATTTCTGTGTTCCGAAAGTAATCATCGGCTTCGGGAAACCGCAGCTTTAACCGGTCTGGGCGTGATATTAAAAATCAAGCGCTTGTGTCCCTGATCGCGATGAATAGCTTTATCTTTGCTGCCGGGTTGTCCCTCGGAGATCTGGCTGTCACTAAGCTGACGGCGGTGGAATCGGCCACCCTGGTCATCTTAGCAGCCAGCCTGCTGGTATTTCGCACCTTTCGCGAGAGCTACCTGCTGATCTGGATGTTGGGGTTGCTGGCCTATTTCATCTCCGAATGGACCGTGCACGAAGTAGCGAGTTCCGGCTCCCCGTACCTGGTGGGAATCTCGCACGCACAGTTCATTCTGGCAGTGTCGCTATTCGCCGGCGCCGTGCTGGTCTATTGCCATGCCCACAAGCTGCTGGTGCCGGTGCTGGCGTTTTCCCTGATCGTCATGGGCTATGGAGTGGCGTGCGAACTCCTGTCGCCCGCTTCGTTTCTTCTGCGAGCAGTCTTTGAAGCATCCTATCGTCTCATCCTGCTCACTGCGGCAATCGAATTGATCCGCTTCCGCTGGGCCCGCTGGGAGATCGGCTCCTGGCTGCTGAGCGGCAGTCTGTTACTGGTGCATCTTGACTGGGCACCGCTCAGCGCGCACCTGCCGCCGGGGTTCGGCTTGGTCGCCAACCTGCTGGTTGGCTTCAGCATGCTTCTGGTGGTGTTTGATGATTTCAAGATGCGCACCCGTCG
>Ga0187818_10000636_pt1 | contig 12911 bp, 12 predicted proteins | sample NC_wetland_sal_i_14_FD_130581 | JGI IMG/M metagenome (GOLD analysis project Ga0187818, IMG submission 130581) | Wetland sediment microbial communities from Neuse River Estuary, North Carolina, USA - SO4_3 | ecosystem: Environmental > Aquatic > Freshwater > Wetlands > Sediment | place: USA... | reverse complement strand
TTCGTCAACTTCCAGGGATTTCTCCGGCTCCGCTCCCGCCAGGGTCATAATTTCTCCGTGCAGTTTCATGGCTTGCGCTATTTCCGCCTGGGATGCGACACCCGGCTCGTCCTGCAGATAGAGCACCTCAGCCTGCAGAAATGCCCGTTCCTGATTGAGTTGTATGACCTCGAAACGCGTGCGGCCTTCGGTGACAATGTCCATGCGCCCGTCAGGATATTTCTTGGTGACGGTGAGGATTTCCGCCGTGCATCCGATCTCGGCGAGTTCCTGTTCTTTGCCTCTGAGCACGCCGAAATGCTGGCTGCGGTCGAGGCACTCGGAGATCATCTCGCGATAGCGCGGCTCGAAAATGTGCAGCGGCAGGGGCGTGCCCGGAAGCAGAACGAGGTCCAGCGGAAACAACGGTAGCAATGGGCTCAAGAACAGTCTCCGAGATCCTTCGCGATGCGAATTTCTAGGATTGTACGCTAGAGTTTGAAGCTTCCTGGCTTGACTTTGAGAGTGGTAAAAGAATAGAAGCTCGAAATGGAATCGAAGGAGTTGCAACTGCCCGGAAAAGTCGTGGTCATAACCGGCGCCTCCATGGGCATCGGCGAGGCGATTGCCAAAATTTTCGCCGATGGTGGCGCGAGCGTGGTTCTGCTCTCGCGCGATGCCGAACGCGCGGAAGCCGCTCGCGGGCGGATTGGCCATCTCGAGTGCACGCTAGGGCTCGCCTGCGATGTGCGCAATCGCGAGGAAATCGATCGGGTAGTTGGCCTCACCCTGCACCACTTCCAGCGCATCGATGTCTGGATTAACAACGCCGGCCACGGAATATTAGATTCAGTCGCTAACGTGGACATGGCCGCATGCCGAGAGACCTTCGAGACCAATTTCTTTGGCGCGGTCGAAGCCATGCAGGCGGTGATTCCGGTGATGAAGCAGCAGGGCTCGGGCGCGATCATCAATATATCGAGTGTCGCCGGGCATATTCCGCTGCCGTTTCATGCCGTGTATAGCGCCACCAAGTTTGCCATGAACGCGATTGGCAAGGCTGCGCGCATCGAACTCAAGAGCTCCGGGATCAATGTGATGACTGTATGTCCGGGCTACGTGCAAACCGCTTTCGGCGCGAATGCAATCAAAGGCAAAGAACAAAAACAAGTGCGACCTGCGCGAGTGCAAGGGATCACCGTCGAACGCGTCGCCAAGGCAGTGCTTCGAGGGTACCTAAAACAAAAGCGGGAAGTCGTCGTTCCTTGGTGGATGCATCCGATGATCAAGCTTTATCAACTGTTCCCGGGGATCGTGGAATGGTCAATGGTGAAAATGGCGCGAGAGCGTGTGTAGCGCCGGGGTCTCGCCGGCTGTCATGCGGGCATCTTGCCCGCGAACGGGCCGGCAGGATGCCGGCGCTACGAAGATTTCAGTTCCTCCAGCATGATCGTCATCTCAGACTGCGCATGAGTATTGCCAGTGCGCCGAGCCGACGAAATCCCATCCACCAGCATCTTCTTCGCCTCATCCACTCGATTCGCACTCACCAGGGTCTGCGCCGCCATAAAGTATCCTGCGGTGTAATCGGGATGAGTGGAAAGCAACTTTGCAAACTCCTCTAGCGCGCGTTCAACGTCGCCGGTTTTCGAGTATTCCATAGCCAGGCCGTAACGCGCGAAGGCATCGTCTGGGTTCTGCGAGAGAATTTCGTTAAGCATTGCGAGTCGGTCCATACCAGCTCTCAGCCTTTAGCTTTCAGCTCTCAGCCAACATCTGGATACGAGATTACTACATTCTCCAGTGAACTCTTTGCGAAGAAGCTCCCTTCGCCACTAGCGATGCCCTTCCTTGCTGAGTACAATGCCCTCATCCCTTAAACAGGAGCCTTCGCGAGTGGCCTGTCCCTTTTTCATGCCGACGAGCAAACTGGAAGATGGCGGATGGCTTCACCCCTCGCGTTTACCTCTGGGCGGCGGATGGACCGGTCATTGCTCCGCGCCCGGCCATGAAGGCGCAGAACCGGCGAATCAGGAACTGCGCGAGCTTTGCAATCTTGGCTACGCCGCGAGTTGTCCGCGGCTGCCCAAAGAACGCGCTTACGATGCCGTGAGATTCTCGATTGCTCGCGACTGCAGCGGACACCTGGAGCTTTGGTTCGTCTGCGAGGCGGGTTATCGTCCTGCAGGCCATGGAAAGCTGGAATACGATCTGGACCTCAGTCAATGGGTCTCTTCGCACTCCGATCTGCGCATTCAGAAAATGGCAGAATGTTACTTGCAAGCGTACTTGCTGCGTAGGATCCAGCCCGCACCAGCGGGCGAGAGTTCGAACCCGAGTCCATGATCAGGAACCCAGGAATCAGAACCCAATGAATCAGAATAATGATGTTATGCTGCCGCGGCCCGTTCGCGATTCGCAGTCCGAGATGGCCGAGCTGGTTCTACCCAACGACGCCAACCCCCTCGGAGCATTGCTGGGCGGACGCCTCATGCATTGGATTGACCTCGCCGGAGCCATGGCTGCCCATCGCCACTCCCGGAACTATGTGGTAACTGCAGCAATTGATCACCTCGATTTTTGGGTGCCTGTCCACGTGGGAGATCTGGTAATCCTTCGTTCCTCAGTGAATCGGGTGTTCCGCACCTCGATGGAGGTGGGGGTCAAAGTCTGGGTGGAAAACTACATCGCGGACAACCGGGAGCATGTGAGTTCAGCCTACTTGACGTTCGTGGCTATTGACGCAGGCGGACGTCATCTTCCGGTCCCAGCCGTCATTCCCGAGACCGAGGAGGAGCGCCGGCGCTACGACGATGCGGGACGCCGTCGAGAGATACGCCGCGCCGAACGAGACCGGCGTCGAAACAACGCGCACTAGCACCTGTAGAGATGCAGCTTGCTGCATCTCTTTTTGCTAAGGCAAGCAATCATCTACACTAGCAGCGAATGAATTCCCGCCTGCAAGGCAAAATTGCCATCATCACCGGCGCGGGCAGCGGCATCGGCCGCGCCTGCGCTCTGGCTCTAGCCCGCGAAGGCGCAAAAGTTGCGCTGGTTGGCAGGCGCAAGTCTCTTCTCGAAGAAGTTGCTCATGAGATTGGTGACTCCACTCTTGTGCTGGCGGCAGATGTTTCCAGGAAAGACGAAATCGCCCGCGTCGTCGAGCACACCGTCGCACGCTTTGGCGACCTGAATGTTCTGCTGAATAATGCGGGAGTGCTTCACATTGGAACCGCCGAGCAGATCACGGAAGAGCAGTGGGACGAGACATTCAACATCAACGTTCGCGGCCTTTGGCTGCTGTCCCGTGCCGTGCTGCCTCCCATGCGAAAGGCTGGAGGCGGCGCCATTATCAACATGGCCTCAGTCCTTGGAATCAACGGAGCGCGCAACCGGGCTTCGTATGCGCCCTCCAAAGGCGCAGCCGTTCTGCTCACCAAGTGCATGGCCATCGATCACGGACACGAGAATATCCGGGTCAACGCCATCTGCCCATCCTTCATTGAGACTGATCTTACTGCCGCCGTCATCAGCAAAGCCCCGGACCCAAACTTGGTCCGTTCGGAGCGAATCAGCGTGCACCCCATCGGCCGCCTGGGCCAGCCGGAAGATATCACAGGTCTCGCTGTCTATCTTGCCAGTGATGAGTCCTCCTGGGTGACGGGCTCGGTGTTCCCGGTCGACGGAGGCTACCTGGCAGTTTGATCCTGGCGTGGAAATCCGCTCTGGAAACTTTCCCGGCTCCCCAGTAGTCTAATAACAAAGGGGATTTGTTGATTCTCCGTTATTCCATCTTCATGAAGCTTTCTAAGCTGATTTCCGCTTTTCTGATGGTCGTAACCCTTGCTGGGCTCGCTCTGGCAAACCAGACTACGCCTTCTTATGCTTCGATTCTTCCCAAGGAGTTCGGCGGTTGGCAGATCTCGGGCCCTTCACGAACCAGCAACGACCCTGCGATCGCCGATCCCGTGAATGCTGCGGTTCTCAAGGAATATGGGTTCACGAACTTCGAATCGGCCACTTATACCCGCGATGACAGCCGCGAGCTTACCCTGAAAGCAGCCCGGTTCGGCGATGCCAGCGGCGCGTATGGCGCTTACACCTACTACAAGACGCCAGCAATGCTGATCGAGAAGATCGGCGACGGAGCCGCTTCGATGAACGAGCGCGTGCTTTTTTATCGGGGCAACATCCTGGTGGACGCGGTATTTCAAAAGCTCTCTGCGATGTCTGCCGCCGAGTTGCGGGAGTTGGCACAAGGACTTCCTTTGCCTCCGGGCAATACGCGCAATTTACCCGGACTGCCGGCGTACTTGCCGCCTCAATCCTACGTAAAGAACACCGCCAAGTATGTGGTCGGACCCGCCGCGCTGCAAAACTTGGATGCGCCGATTCCAGTCGAACTGGTCGACTTCAACGCCGGCGCGGAGGTGGTTGTTGGGAATTACAACAGCTCGGGCGGCGAAGCTACTTTGATGTTGATCTCTTATCCGACGCCTCAGATTGCGGGTGATCATCTGCGGCGCATCGAGGCTGCGCGCATATCAAGTTCGCAACCGGCCAGCGGCACGGCTCCTGCGAATGCGTTCCCCGTTCTTCAGACACCAATGTTTGACAAGCGCACTGGTCCCATCGTAGTGGTGGCGGCTGGCCCCCTCTCGCAAGCCGAAGCCAAGTCGCTGCTAGCTTCGGTGAATTACGATGCCAACGTCACCTGGAACGAGAACACGTATTTCACTAAGCGCGACAACCTCGCAAATCTTTTGGTGAACGTAATCATTCTCTGTTTCATCATTATTGGCTTCGCCTTGGTCGCCGGAGTGGCCTTTGGTGGCATTCGCATCCTCGCCAAACGTCTGTTTCCGGAACGAGTATTTGACCGGGCCGAGAGCCGGGAATTTATCTCCTTGCACCTGTCCGAAAAGCCGCCTGAACCTCGAATACAGCTGTAACCCCATCAATCGAAGTGGTTTAATGGGGTCCAGAGGCAGATTTGTCTCACAATGAGCATCTAACGCGCACTATTAACCTATTTTCTAAGTAGTTGAAAATAAAGGTGTTTATTTCCGAGATATTTCTTGACACCCCCCTTTTTCGGCTCATAAGATTTCGCCAGAAAGTTTTGACGGTTTGATCTCCGTTAGAACTATTCTCCCTTGAAAGAAAAGGCTGCCCAAGTTGCCGGGCGGCCTTTTCATTTTTGACTCGCATCGTGTGGAGCGGGCGCCCTCGCCCGTTGTGTGCTCGGATGACACGCACTGTTCGCATCGAGCAGATGTTTTATTGGAACGGTCATGCGCTATAGTTCGTACCCTCTAAGGGAGAACGAAGATTCGGGGAGGATTCATGTTCTGCGATAAATGCGGCGCAAGTTTACAGGTGGATCAGGGTTTCTGTAGCCGCTGCGGAAAACAAGTTTCGGGACTCATAGTGGGATATCCTCAGCGCAACCGTGTCCGCGAGCATGTTCGCCTTCTCGGAATTTTCTGGCTGGCGCTGTCCGCCCTCGATGGCCTGATGGGAGTTGCGTCTTATATCGTAGCCAATACTATTTTCATTCGGGGGATCCATCCAAACCAACCCGCTTTCCTGCATCCGTTCCTCAGCTTTATAGGAATTGTCGTAATCGTGAAAGCTTTCGCCGGATTTGCCACGGGCTGGGGCTTGCTGCAGCGAGAACCATGGGCGCGCACCGCCGCGGTAGTGCTCGCAATTCCTTCACTTTTCTTCAACGTCCCCTTCGGTACCGCGCTCGGCATCTACACTCTCTGGGTCCTTCTACCCGCCGAATCGGACGAAGAGTACGAGAAGGAAGTGCAAAGCGTCAGCGCAACTTGAGCAGGCGTCCGGCTCCTAGCTAGTTTGGTGCTGCCAGCCATCTGCCAACGTCGCTCAGGAGTTTCTCCGCCGCCTCTCCGGGATCTTGCGTGGCAAAGTTCTCGTCTAAAACGAGCAGTGAAACGGCCGGATCAATTTCCTCCAAAGCCTTGCGGGTCGGTTTGCCATGTACGGATTGCAGGCGCGCGGAAATCACCACAAGTTTCGCCTTCGTCGCCTTAAGCAGAACTCGGGCGTCGTCGACGTTCGTAGTGGTTAATGCGTTGTATCCGGCATTGCACAGCACTTCCCGCAGGAACGTACAAACATCCGTCGAGTCGTAGACGCAAAGCATACGCGGCCTTGCGTCTCCGATTTTTCCTCGCGAATATCGCGAGCCTAAATAGGCCGCCGTGATCGCTTCTTCGACCGAATCGTAGGTTTCAAATTGCGAGAGCAGCCTGGTCATTTCCAGGGTTTTGCGGATATTGGGTGGCAAGCCACTGAGCTTGAGATCTCCTCCCTTCGATCGTGCAGCCTGCATCAGGCGCACCATCGCTCCCAATCCACTGCTGTCGACGAACTCTACTTGCTCGAGTTGCAGCACCACGTCGCCGTACTTGACGAAGGAGTCTCCCACGTAAGAGTGCAAGGTAAAGACTTCTTGCCCGACCACGATTCGTCCGTGACACTGAATGACCAAAACGTCACCGACCGGGCGGCTCTCCAGACGCAACTGCATCATGCCCTCCTCATATTTGAATTGTGACCTTCACGGCTACGTCCGGGGGGCTAATTTACGTTTTGAACCTTTTTGCAATTACGCTTGGTCCCAGATCGAGCGTGGCCGAATTGTACTCGCAATTTCACCAGGAGTTCTCCCTTTCAGCTTAGGTTTCAGAGCAATTCGACGGCCGTGGGCCCAGATTTTGCGCTTGCGGTTCGCGTAACTTATAACGCTGCAATTTCCCCGTAGCTGTCTTGGGGAGTTCGGGCAGGAACTCTATCCACCGCGGGCGTTTGTAGTTGCCGATTCTTTCGGCGACCCACTCTTGCAGTTCCCGGACAAGTTGGGCGTTTGCGGTGAACTCCTCGTTTACGACTACGTAGGCTGCTGACCTGGTAAGTCCATTCTCATCATTGCGAGCGATCACAGCAGCCTCTCGAATGGCCGGATGCGCAATCAACGCACTCTCGACCTCAGCCGGACTCAGCCAGCGTCCGCTGACTTTGAAAAAATCGTTGGCGCGCCCCGCGTACCAGAAGTAGCCTTCGTCGTCCTGGTAATACTTGTCTCTGGTGCGGAACCAGTGGCCCTCGAAGGTTTCCTTGGTCTTCTCGTGCTGGTTCCAATAGCCGGCGCAGGTGGAATCTCCTTTGATCAGCAGATTGCCAATCTCTCCCGTAGCCATAGATCGCCCGTCGTCATCGACAATCTTGGCCTCGTACCCGGGAATGATCTTTCCGCTGGATCCGGGTTTCGCTTCTCCAGGACGGTTTGCAATTACCATCTGCAGAGTTTCCGTGGAGCCCAGGGAATCGAGGATCTCGATGCCAAAGCGCTGTTTAAACCGTTCAAACAGCGACGCAGGTAAAGACTCTCCCGCCGACACAGCCTGACGAATGCTGGAGAGGTCAAATTCCCTTCCCTCTTCCCGACAGTAGGCAAGCAACGCGGCGTAATTTGACGGCACCGAGAAGAACAACGTCGGCCGATAGCGCTCGATGTCGGCGTAAATATTTGCCGGCGTGGGCCGCTCCGGGGAGAGGATGGTCGTCGCTCCGCAGCCCAACGGGAAATAGCCGGCATTTCCTAAACCGTAGGCAAAAAATAGTCGCGCGACACTGTAGCAACGGTCGAGCTCATTCATGCGCAGAATGTTTCTGGCATACAACTCCGAACACACCACCATGTCGTGATGCAGGTGCACGCAGCCTTTGGGAGCGCCAGTGCTTCCCGAAGAGTAGAGCCAGAAAGCGGCATCATCCTTGCTAGTTGGCTCTGCTTGCAACTCGGGAGAAGCGGCGTCCATCAGTTCAGCCAGACAAGGATGCTGTTGCTTCCCGCCGACGACGATAATCTCCCTTAAATATTTGAGCCGTTCCCGCAGTATCGATTGCAGTTGCGGAAGCAACGCTTCGCTCACCAACACAACGCGAGCCCGCATGTCGTTAAGCAGGTATTCGTATTCGTGTGGTTTCAGAAAAGTGTTGACGGGCACGGCAATGGCGCCGATTTTGATGGCGCCGAAAAAAGAGTAAAGAAATTCCGGAGTATCCAGGAGCACCAGGACGACCCGCTCTTCGGGGCGTACGCCGAGTTGACGAAGCACATTGCCAGCGCGGTTGGTCCGCTCCAACAGTTGCCGATAACTGACCCGTTCGTCGCCACACTCAATGGCAGTCTTTTCTCCTCTTCCCTCGAGCACATTGCGATCTACGAAATAGGTGGCGACATTAAATACCTCAGGCAGATTCGTCAAAGGTTCTGCAATCTTCTCCGGCGTCGGGGCGAAACCAGGCATACGATTCTGGCCAACGGTGCGGGAGTATAACATGGAAATTTCCGCACCTTCTGTTTCGGGATTCCCACATTGGGACCGAGTTTACTTTCTAGTACTGGGTACCCCCCTCCCCCTTTCCGTTTTGCAAAATCTTGAAAACAAATGATTTATTTTGCGACTATGTGCTAAATCTTTGAGTTTACAGGAGTTACGCGCAAAATCTAGATAACATTGGAGTTACGGCTGGCGCGTGATCCCATTTTGGAAATGGATGGGCATGGAGCGCGGTCGAAAGGCACACCGTCGCCCGGTCAGATTGTCAAAGAGCGCTTATCTTGTAGATAATGTATGTTGTAGTAGGTTATCCGATGTTGAGGCGGGCGGTCAATGGAAAAACGGGATTAAGGACTCGGTTGAGCCCTCGCCTCATCTGTTCTATTTAGCGAAGGTGATGTGGGCCAACCCCGGGAGCCGGGGCTACGTGGGCGTTGCGAGGGATTGGGAAATGATTTCCGGTTTAGGAATCTTGTGGTTTTGGAAGCGCTGGGGGCTCCTTCCGATTTTCTTCTGTGGTGACCACGATCGATTTGGACTTGCGATAAACGTTGGCGACAGCAAGCGTCCAGAAAGGAACAAGATCGACTCCGGGAACAAGCTTGGCGAGAAACGATGGCACAAATTCCCAGTGCCAGCCGAGGAGATGAACCATGACGGCTGCGATAGCGAAATCGAGTAAGTCGTCAGCGGGGGACAAAGCACCTTCGACGAACATCGGAAAGCCGACGATCTGAACCGCATCCGCGACGATGGCCAGCATCATGGCGGCGCGAAATTGCCAACCGGGCGATATGGTGATGGTGTCGTCAGTCACGGCTGTAACGCTTCCGGTCTCAAACACCATTTTAATTGATGCTCCGCCGTAGGCACATGAAATGTCCCTCGCGAAAGTTTTCCACCAACTTCCCCACCCTAACGTCGAAAAGCACGATGTTAGGAATGGGCCATTCTCCAGCTTCCTATCTATATAGTGTGGAAGGGCTTACATGATAGTTGCAAGGTTTTGCAAAGGTTGCAGGAATTATCAGCCTTGACCCGCTTCGACTTGCAAGCTACATTGCATGTAGTGGTTTACGGTTTAGGTGAACTGGCCCCCTCCTCAATCACCGACACAGTAATTCCCCCCACAAAGATTGAATCCAGGAACTCCTCCAGCCTGGCCTAAGTTAGGGAGAAAACATGATCAATTCAACCCGGAAATGGTGGGGTGTGGCGGCGCTCGCACTCTTGTGTATGGCGCCTTGCGCGTTTGCCGGCAGTTTGACCATGACCGGAGCGGGAAACAACGTCATGGATAATGTGTATGTCGGTCCTTATTATGCAACCGTCAGCGGGTTTGGGAATTCGGCTGTGATTTGCGATGATTTCGCGGACGAAAGCTATATCGGCCACTCGTGGAATTTTACGGCAAACAATTTTTCAACTCTGGGAAGCGCGTTGTGGGGCAACCAGACAAACAATTATGACGCGGCCGCGTGGCTGACTTTGCAGATGCTGTCCTTGAATGGCAACCCGAGCAATGCGACGCAGGTGGGATATTTGTCCTTTGCGATTTGGTCGCTGTTCGACAAGAGCGCGCTCAACGGTTTGAATTACACTCAACTGGCCGGCGTCGATGCCTGGCTGGGTAAAGTGCCGTCGAATTTAAACCCTGGTCAATTCGCCAACTTCCTTCTGTTGACGCCACAAGGCTGCAATGGCGGACCAGGCTCTTGTCCCGGTCAGGAGTTCATGATGTTGGTGCCTGAGGGCGGTTCGGCGGCAATGTATTTGCTCTTGGCTGGATTGTTGTGTTTTGGAGCTATGCTGTTCCGACGCCGGCGGCAAGCGAGCATGGCCTGAGGCGAAGCGGCGACGGAGATTGTTGACAGGACGCGCCTCGGCCCTCCCCCTTTTTCCTCAATCTGCGAACCATTCTAATTCCCTATCCCATCAGTAGGCTGAAAAACTTTGAATGTTGTCTTGAGCCTTTCATGCAGCGCGGAAGTGCCTGCTGGGAACCGCTCTTCGCCCCGCCAGGGCTTGTCTCTTTGTCACTTTTACCCACGGCTCACGCCGTGCGCTGCATTCCTTCGCCGCTTCGCGGCTAGGAATGCGAAGTGTCAGTCGCCGGTTTCCGATCCTTGCCAGCCTTGATTGGCGAGTTCGATGGATCGAGCGGCGCTTTCGGTTGGTTCCACGGCTCCACTCTCGGACAACAGATCTGAGCGCCAGGTCCAGTTTGCGGAAAAAGTGCTCAGCCGGGGCGCGACAAACCGCTGCCAAAAGGAGCGCTCACCGGGAAACAACAGCGAGGATCCGACGGCCCTTTTGCAGCGGTTGAGTTCAAACCAGCGAAGATAATTGCGAACCACACTGGGCATGGTCATCTGTATGGCTGCGGAGAAATTCTGCTCCGCCATTTGGCGCTGCTGCTCCGGGGACTGCAGTATCGTAGTCAATTGGTCGACGAGATCAGCCGCACTTCCCAGCTTATAGAAGCTAACCGCCATATCTTCATCCGCTGCCATATCACGGAAATCGGCGATATCCGCGGATACGATAGGAACTCCGTACTCACATGCCTGATGGGCAGGACCGCTGGACCCGGTTGCGGAATCGTAGGGCATGACCACCACGCTGGTTGTGCGGAAAAGGTCAGGAATGGCTTCTTCGGAAACATACCCGCGGAACTCGACTCTTGAGCCCAGGTTGTGGGAGTCGCGAATCGATTCCCAATATCCGGGTTTGGTGTGATGATTGGCGCCGGCGACGATCAGCTTGGCACTCGGCACTTTCTTTAAGACGGCCGGGAAGGCTTCCATCAGCGTCTCGAGGCGCTTGTAGGTCCCCCAATGCCCGATGGCCAGGACGCGATGGTCCGGATTGCCCCGTTTCGAAAAGTCCGGGGGACTGGGACAGGGCGCGAAAGTTCCGTGCGTACCTAATAGAACATTTTGCGCAGAATATTTTTCGATCAGGGTGCGCCGGTATCCGGAGAGCAATACCGACACGGAGTTTGCCTTGAGCAAGGTTCTGGTGGCAAGGTCGCTGGCGAGACGGAACATTTTTTCCCGGCGCACTCCGGCTCTGGCGAAATCGACGTGCTCAATGATGTGGTGCAAGGTGATGTGCGTATAGCAACCGAGGGCGCGAGTCAGGGCAGGCACACATAGTCCGGCAAAGGCGGCAACCGGGTAATCCGGGGTTGCGAAGCTGGAGAACACGAGGTTGAACCACACCACATCGGGCTTAAGTTTCCGTATGGTGTTCAACAAACGCAACGGGGTCTGGAGGCTGTTGAACTTCCAGCAGCGGATTACATCGAAGCCCGCCAATTCCCCCTGTTCGCTAGCCTTTATCGGGTTCCCATTCTGATCGGTGGCAAATTCATAGTCAGTCAGTTCGTCGGCCAAAATGGTCAGTTTTATACGAGGATTGCGCTGAAGTTCGCGCGCAATATAAAACGCATACTCGTTCAACTGCCGGCCGCTAGGAGGAAAAGTCGCAACTAAACAAATTCTCATCGGTTTCCAATCTCAAAACAAATCAATGCGTACATAAGGTCTGAACTGCTGACTCTGATTACCAGGAAAATTGTAGAAAGTCTCTTGTGCCATTCCCGCCGAAAAACGAATTGGATATTGCAGCTCTACTTGCCTGCTCTGGTCCTTGTATCCGTGGTGAACCGGCATTGCATAGGAAACCGAGAAGCCACTCTGCACCGCGTCGTAAACATGGAAACCCATGTTTCGGGAATATGCGGCCGAGGCTTGCACACTCCAGTTACGCGTTGGAGCAAACTCGACGCTTCCGGCGGGACGCAGTGCCTGGGCAATGGCCCAATCGTTTCCTTCCACGCGCCACGCTCTCAGGTCTTCTGCGAGGACTCTGAAGTTGAGCCGCTGAGACACGCGGCGTTCAATGCCGAGGTAGGCGGAGGTGTAATAAAACTCACGGTTGATGGGGAAGAACTGTTCGTCGCGAGCGCCCCATCCGGTGACCAGAGCCGTCTTGCCCCAGGGACGTCCTATGCGGAAGTCGACCGCGCCGGCGAGATCGCGCGAGCTCAGGTTGCTTAGGGTAAACGGTCCCGCTTCGCGGATGGCATAACCGCTAACCGAAACCATGTTAAAAAATGAACTAGTCGTCATGTATACAAACTGTCGAAACAGGTTCTGATTCATTTCCACGGGAGACAGGGAGTCTCGACGAATGGTCCCCTGGATGCCGGTGTTAAAGGTGAACACGGCGGACCCAAGATGGAGAGTCGGGTTCAAACCGAAGTTCGCTGTGTAATCCGTCGTATCCCGGTTGACGATCTGGTCCGCACTGGGCAACGAAATTTCTCCACGGGCGTTCCTGACCTGAAAGAACCCGCTGGCATCGGGGAAGTTGTTCAGGTGAAGATGGTAGGCGCCGGTCCATTGGGTTTCGACGGAGGAACGAGGCGGGGGAAGGAATACCTGACGGCCGGGGAGTGGATTGGGGTCAGCCAACTGGGCGTCCAACGGGTAAACGGTCGTGGCGTCAGAAATAGGCGCCACAGAGAAATGTGAGAGACAGCTCAGGTTT
>Ga0187818_10000635_pt1 | contig 12914 bp, 12 predicted proteins | sample NC_wetland_sal_i_14_FD_130581 | JGI IMG/M metagenome (GOLD analysis project Ga0187818, IMG submission 130581) | Wetland sediment microbial communities from Neuse River Estuary, North Carolina, USA - SO4_3 | ecosystem: Environmental > Aquatic > Freshwater > Wetlands > Sediment | place: USA... | reverse complement strand
GAATACAACGAGCCCGAGGCGCGGGAAGTTCTCTCGCTCAGCTATCAAGTGCGCGGGTTATCTGAGGAAGACGCCAGCCGTTTTGTCGAACAAGTCGCCCGCGATAAAACGCAACTCGTCCAGGCACTTGCACGAGAACGATTGAGCACCACGGAAGAAGGGCTCCGCAAACCCTGGACTTCAGCAATTTCGGGAGCTCTTTCAACAGCCCTCGGGGCAATGATTCCGATTGTTCCGTTTTTCTTCCTGACGGGTTACCCCGCCGTCGTCGTGGCCGCCGTCGTTTCCCTCTTGGCGCATTTCGCTGTAGGCGCTTCCAAATCGCTCATCACGATCCGCTCCTGGTGGTCCAGTGGATTTGAAATGACGTTTGTGGGGGCCATCGAAGGAGTTGTTACCTACTTGATCGGAATCGTGCTCGGACGAATCGGTGGAGCAGGCATCTGACTTGCCCCTCGCGATGAAGCAAACCCTTATCCCAGTTTGAGAGATTTTTTGTAATCGATCTCACGTTAGTAGGCAAATTCTCAGTCGGCGGTTTGCTAGTTTTACCTGACCTGTTCGCACAGACCGATTTTCGTTTGTTTTGTTTGCGTTACGTTCCAGTTGTGCTGGTCGCTCTCGTTTGCAGTCTCTTGTTCAGCAAGTGGCCCAGGCAGGGACCAGGCGAACCATGTCCCAGACGAGTTGATCGAGCGCGGCGTCGATTTGCTCGTGCGGTTCCGTACGAGTGTTGGCCAACGCCGCCCAGCACATCCCCGTGCGCGTGCGAACCATAATCGTGGTGGTTCCTGGCAGACTGCCGTTGTGCCACCAATTCCCCTTTCCATCCTCGCGGACGTTCCATCCGCGGGCGTACTTCACCGCGGAATTCTGCGGATAGGCAGGAGCGGGAGTTGTCATCATGCGAACCGTTTCCGGTTTCAGCAGACTGGGATTGTCTGGAAGGCCCCCCAGGTGATTGAGAAATTGCACGAGGTCGGAGGGCGCAGCGATCCATCCGCCATGGGAATCCATGCGCGTGACATTCATTTTGTAGGGATCTTCGCTGTACTGCCCGTAGTACACCACCTCATTCGGGAAGCGCTGCCCTTCCTTGTTTCGGCCGATTCTCATGTCCGTTACGCCACACCGAGCCAGGATTGTGTTCTGCACATACTGTTCGTAGGTTTGGCCGGTGATCTGTTCGATCACGCGGCCCAGCACGCAATACCCGAAATTCGAGTAGGCCCAATGCTGCCCCGGGGCATAATTGAGTGGCAAGTTCTCAAGTGTCCAGGAAATCAGCTTGGCGTGGTCCCAGCCATCGTGCTGGAACATGGGATCGGTAGAATCGTTTGGCCAGCCGCCGCAGGTGTGGGTCAAAAGATGATCGACGGTGATATCTGTGACGTATTGTTTGTAAGGGCCTTTTCCGTATTTTGTGCCGAGGACGCCGGATGGCCCGAACACTTTATCGTTCAGGTTCAGTTTTCCCTGTTCGATCAAACTAAAGATCGTGACAGAAGTGATGGGCTTGGTGACGCTAGCGATGCGGAACATGGTGGATTGCTCTGTCTGCAGCGCCTTGGATCGGTCCATCATGCCAAATGCACGGTCGTAAACGAATTGGCCATTGCGCGCGATGGCAATGGAACACGCCGGCACCGAGAACGTCCGCTTGAACTCCGCGACTAGCCTGCCCATTTCGCCGCGTTCTCTCCCCGTGAGTCCGTCATCCGACTGCGCAAAGAGAGCTGCGCGCAGCGGAAACGCAGCCATGCCCGCTGCCGCAGCGCCCACCAGGTTGTACATTATCCATCGCCTGCTCAATCGTTCCGCCACTTGGTTTTGATCCTTTCTCTTTTGCTCCTTTGTGCATATCAACTGAAATTGCGGGATTCTGCTCCGAATACCGAGTCCGTTTCTAACTCGCTTTGGCCAGATTCGCCACATATTCATCGTTGCTGACCAGCAGCCGGCGCCCCAGCCGCTCCGCCTTTTCGGTCCACGCGTTAGCGAACTCCTCGCCAAGGATCGGAACGGCCACCAGCCGGAACAGCGCCAGCCATTCGCGCAGCTCGTCGGACTTAATGCCCGCGCGTACGCGCTCTGGAATCAGGTCGAAATCGACAGCACGAAGCTTCTTACCTCCCAGCACCACCCACCAGAAATAGGTGAGACGGGCTCGTTGGTCGCCCCAGTTTGTGCTAACGCCGAACCATTCCCCCAGCCTGGGGTGAGTCTTAACCTGGTTGTGGAACCGGTCGACGACCATGGCGATGCGGCACAGACCGATCTCATAAGCTAATGCACGATTTTGTTGAAGGTTCTTCATCACAAACTCCCCTTTATTAAGGTCAGCACCAGTTGAGGCAATGTTCGGGCCAAACCTAAGTGATTGGTGCCATGGGCCTTTCTGCCTCGCGGCGACCAAATCCGCCACGATATTTCCTGAAATCTCGTGAATTCCCGAGCAGGCCGGGAATGGAGTTCGCGGTAAGTGGCGATTTTTGATGCGATTAATTTGGTCTTTGCATTGCCCTAACCAAACGTGTCGATTTAAGTTTCAGGAGGATGTCATGAGGAATTACAGCAGGAAGCTATGGTTGCTGTTCGCTGCTTTTCTGGCGCTCGGCGTTGGCCGCGTCGCGCTGGCCCAGCAACCCCCTGTAGAAAAGCCGCCAGCCAATGTCGTCGGCAAGTGGACGATCTACTCAAAGGCCGCGAACGGACAAACCGCCACGAAATATATCGAACTGAAGCAGGATGGCAACACCATCACCGGCCATTTCAAGGGTCCGGACCAGTCAGGAGGACTGGAAGGCACCATAAACGAACAGCACATCGTCTTTCGCACAAAGACCCGCTGGGTATTTGTCTTCCGGGGGCGTGTGGAAGGAGACACCATCACCGGCACTTTCCACGATCGTAGGGGAACCGGAGAATGGCAGGCGGTGCGCTCAAATTGATTGTCCATCCGATTGCGCACTGGGCGATCAAAATCCGCTGCTTCCACACTGACCACTTTCGGATCCTGTCTTGTGATTCCTTGAGCTGCTATGTCGCTGAGTCGGACGGCTACCCTTACTAAGCTAGCAGTGAAAGTTCGTGCGAACCATGGATTCTCGCTCCAGACCGTTACTCTGCCAAGGTAGCGGTCAGAACAGAAGTGCTGTTTCCGAAGAGATCGCCTCTCAAGGGAACTCAACTCCAGACCTCGACCTTTAAGATGCCGTTGCGACGGTTTTCCAGACCGCTGGGCAGGCAATTCGGTGCAATGGGATGAATTGGGATAAAGGCTAGGCCCTGCGAAAAAAGTGGAAGTCGTCTCTAACTCCACGGATGCTTTGGGTTTAATGGCGGAGGAGGAGGGATTCGAACCCCCGAGACCCTTTCGAGTCTAACGGTTTTCAAGACCGCCGGTTTCAACCGCTCACCCACTCCTCCGTTTCCAATTCTAGCGTACTCCGTGAGTTAGCGGCCAATTTGCTACACTGCCGGTTCAAATTGCTGCATTTTGGTGCATGGCGTGGCAAGAATGCAGTCGTCATCGATGTCTAGTCGCGTTGGCATGTATGACACAAACGGAGACTCGGCCGGAATTGATTGCGTACATTTGCCGTCACGTAGCGTAAGGTTACCTTGCGATGCAAGGCCACCGAACACCAGAATTGCCCGGAAGCTCGTTTAGGCTGGCGCCGGTGCGGCCTTCACAGCACGGTGCAGAGCTGCCCGCGCAAGCAAGCGTGTGGAATCGAGGGTCGGCAATGGAGAATTCGAGTCGTTCATAATCAACGGAATCTCGGTGCAGCCAAGCACCACGCCGTCGCAGCCCTCATTTTTCATCCGCCCGATGACCCGCTGAAAGCAAGCGACCGCCTCGGGCTTGAAGACGCCGTAAACCAACTCATCCATGATGATGTGATTGATTTCTTCGCATTCGGCGATGTTCGGGCGCACATATTCCAGCCCGCGCGCTGCGAGCTTTTCTGGATAAATCTCGCTGTCGACAAGCCAACGAGTTCCCGTCAAGCCGAGGCGCCGGAACCCGCCCTCGAAGGCCCGTGCGGCGACCACCTCGGCGATGTGCAGCCAGGGCAGTGGTGATCGCGGTTCAATGTAAGGAAACGCCTGATGGATGGTGTTGTCAGGGCAGATCAGAAAATCGGCGCCAATTTTCGCGAGCTTATTCGCGGAGGAGAGCATCAGCTCACCCACGCCCTGCCAGTCGCCGCGGTTGATGCATTTCATATACTCGGCGAGCGAGTGCGTGTGCATCGAGACCTCGGGATGAGCGTGCGGGCCAAGAAGCTGCGCGCCTTCCACGCAGATTGTCCGATAACAAAGAGATGCGCCTTCGGCGGAGCAGGCAACAATTCCAATGTGGCGAAGCATGATTTGATTTTACAACGGCATCACGGATCTCACGGACGTGTGTCCAAGAGCGGGCTCAAGCCCCAGGCCGCGTGTGCACCCCGCGCCCAAGCGGGGGAGTTTGATCATTCAATCTGCTCCGCCAGTCTTTCTTGTATCCCAAAATCGATGAATTCCCCGTGCCACAAACATTTCCGCCCGTGAATCTTAGGAACCTGCGTAGAGTTGAAATGGCGCCCAATAAAACGGCTTTCTGAAAACAATTTCGGGATCCTTGTTGTGAAGAAGCGCCAGTTTTGCAGTGCGAAGTGCGGAGGCTGGATCTTTCCCCTTGCTCAACTCGGCATAGAAAGAGTCCATGATTTGCGGCGCCGCAGAGTCGTTAACCTCCCAGAGAGCGCCGACCACGTTGTGCGCGCCGGCACGAAGAAAAGCCCAGGAAAGGCCAACGAGCCCTTCGCCGGAGTAAGCTCGGCCCCCGGCTCCTTCACAAGCCGAAATGGTGACGAGCTCGGCCGAAAGAGGATGTTGAATGATGTCACGGGCGTAGAGCTTGTAGGAGTCGCCAGCTTTGCTGAGAATCACCGCTGAATCGAGCGGGCGGGTGATACTAGCGGTGCCATGCGTGACAAAGTGGAGATACGTGTAGCGTTCCGGGTGGCTGCCGAGAAATGCCTGCGGAGTGGCTTGCTTCCCTTCGAGGACCTCGCGCTTCGCCGCGGGGAAATAGCCCTCGACGTGTTGCATCTCTTCCGGCGCTTTCGCAAGGGCCGGGAAAGCATCCACCGGCTCGGTGTTCCCAATCAGCAAAAGACTCTTCTCCTTCGAAGAGGGGCGGGCCGCAGCGGAGGAAAGAAGAGTGAGAGAGCTGGCATTGGTCAAAGTGACGTCATCGATCCAAAAGTGCGGGAGCGCGCCGGGGACGATCAAGGTTTCGAAGTTTAGTGCCGATAGGATCGGATCAGCGAGAAGTATGATGTGGCCGTCTCTCGGCAGAAGATCCTTTGCGGGTTCCACAAGCATCGCGTAGAGCTGCTGGCCCTCTGCGCTGCCCACTCCTTGCGCGTCGCGAAGGTCGCGGACGGCCTTAGCATAAGTTTTGACCAACGGCTCCAGATCAGCGGCCTTCGGCAGTTGGTAACACTTCGTCTTCGCAGGCGTGATGGCCCAGAGATAGGAATGCTCAATACCCACCCAGTAAAAAAGGAGTGTGGCTTGGAGGTGCCTTGCAATCTGCTCGGGCTGCACCGCGGGAATTGCTTTTGGAGAAGTCTTCTGGCCTTCCGAGAGTCCCTCGAGCAGCATGCGCGCGCGGCTTAGTTCTGCAACTCGGAGCGCCTCGGCGGGCCGGCCGCGGCGAAAGAGAAAGTCGACGTAATCGTCGTAGAATTCGATACCGCCAGATAGATAGCTGAGGCGAGAATCATCCCGATCGATGGAATCGCGCGCCGCTTGAATCGAATCGATGGACTGGCGGAACTCCTGCTCGGCAAGGGCCAGCTCGTTTTCAGCATCGTAAAGTTCCGCCAATTGCGCGTGCAGTTGCCAACGGATGGCCGTTTCGAGGTTGGGATCCTGGTTGAGCTGGTGAAGGAGCCTTTCTGCTTCCGGAAAATGCTGCTTTCGCGTTTGGATGCGGGCGGAAACGAGGGTGGATTCCCGAATGCCAAAGCGATCCAACCCTTTTTCCTCCAGCTGCACCGCTTCCTGATTGTATTGTTCAGCGTCATCAAAGCTGCCTGTTCGCAAGCTGGTCTCCGCTAGCGAATTCAGGCATAACACAACCAATTCCGCATCGCCGAGACCTTTCGCATGCTCCAGGGTGCGCTTCGCTAATTCCTCGGCTTCGGCATATCTACGCAAGCGAAAGTAGGAATTCGCAACCCCCGTGTACCAGTAGGTTGAGTAGCCTTTCAGGCCTATTCGTTCCGAAATCTCCGCGCCCTGAGCGTAAAACTGGAGGGCGTTCTCATAGTCGCCCAGTGCGAAATAAGCCCAGCCGAGATTGCCAAGAATGGTTGCTTCGAGTCCGCGCATCTTGAGAGAACGAGCAGATTCGATCGCTTTCTGGTTGCGCTCAACGGCTTCATCGAGCCGGTCTTCGCTTTGAGAAATAAGAGCTAGGGCAGCTTGCGCGCTCGCCTCCTGCTCGGGCATTCCGTATTGTCTGGCGAGCGCGATAGCACGATTGAAGGCTGTTTCCGAAAGGTCATATTTTTCCTGGTTGAACAACACTCCCGCCTCGGCGATTAGGATCTGACAAAGCAATTGCGGTTGAGAGTACTGTGCGAGCCTCTCTGCCTCTGCCAGCTTGATCTGTGCTTGTTCGGATTGCTGGAGATACCGATAAGCGATGCCTTCATACATCGCTTTGCGAACTGCGATGTCTGTCGACCTGAGCGAGCGCGGGAGTTCGTCTCCTAGAAGTGCAAGAGCTTCCTTCGATTCCGACTGAGTAATGAGAATCTGGGCGCGCAGTATGCGAAAGCGCCAGTCCCAATACGGACTGACTTTGGAGTATTTTTCAGAGGCGCGATCGGCATCGGCCCGCGCGACGTTCACGTCGCCTAGCCTGATCTCTTCGACAATACGGTCGTAGGTCGCCTGAGGTTTGCTTGCAAGCCCGCACCCGCCCACCATGCCGCAGCAGGAAAGGGCCCCATAGCAGAAAACATAGAAAGGAAATGTTACCCGCCGATGGGCGGCGGCAGCCTTCCGTTGGTAGTGGCTCCCCCGGCGGTTCCTCCTCCGCCATCGGGAGAACCAAGATCGAAACGCAGCATGGTGAGTGTCTTCATGCCCTCGACCGAGAGTAGTTCGGCAAAGGAAATTGTGCCCAAGTGCGGGATCTGAATGATGTGTTTCTTCTTGTCCGCCTCGGACAAGCCGGGAAAGTCGGTCTCGATCTTTTCGACCAGGGAGCAAAGGGTTACTCCATCCTTGGTAGTATCCGCTATTCTCCCGTTTTTCTTGTCGGATGCAACTTTCTTGGCCAACTCCGCGTGGTTTTTCGATTCCAGCAGAAGGTCATGGCGCAACACAATGTTGAAAGTGAATCCGGCAATGCGCAAGTTTTCGAACGTGCTGCCGATCGCCAGGATGTGGCCTTCCGCATCGCCAAGCTTGTGCTCGGAAGTCAGCCGGGAGGTGATCCGATCGGCGGTGATGATGTCCATGATGTTCAGATCAAGGATGGTTGTAATGGCCTGAGTCGTGGCGGTGGACTCGTCTTGCATGCTGCCGGACACATGCGAGTGCGCGGACTTAAAGCGCGCGAGCCGCGGCACACAGTAATCCGTGGCACAAGCTTGTGCATGCCCCCCGATTACGGGCAAGCAGGTGGCCGCCAGCGCTTCGATCTGGCACGTAACTGGCCGGTGGAAACTCGCGTTCAGAGCATAAGCATCTGCGTGGAACGCAAAGGACTGCCGGGGACGGGGACTCATGAAGACTCCTCAAATGAAAGATGTGCAGGTCCGAGTAGCTACCTTATTACGGCGTATTCTCGAGAGCAAAGATAAATCTGCCGACTGGGGTTCTGGTCGAAGAAGAAGCGTCACTTCCAAAGACGGCCAAAGTGTAGTCACCGGGACGGAGCAGGTCCGCCGGCACAACCAGATTCACTTCCTTGTTGACCCTGTCCGGCGGAATGTTGAATTGCAAGAGCACGCGAGAGGACTTGTCCTGTAGTTCGCCACTATAGAAGGAGAAGTTGTGATCTTGCGCGGGAACAAAATCAAAGTGCAGCTGAAAAGAGTCGCTCCTGTGGACTTGCAAGACCGTTTTTTCGCCTTCCAAACGATCCCCACCACGTAAGCCGAAGGAAGGGCTGAAGGTCAAAACCTGCCCTGGTGCAGTAATCTCTCCCATCCGCGGTCCCGACGGCAAGGTGTAATAGCCAACGGCAAGTACGACTGCAGCCATCGCGGGCACAAGAATCGCTGGCCGGAACCAGGATCTCCAGCGGGCGCGAGCCGGTAGTTCTTTTGGTACGAAGGAGGCCGGGGAGGGCTCCTCGCTAACGACTTCGCGAGCCGCAGAAACAAATGCAATTGTGGCCTTTAGATCCTCCGCACATTCCGCGCAGTCGAAGTAGTGCTCTTCATACTCCTCGCACAGATCCGTGGGAAGTTCTCCCAGGACATACTTCTCAGCTGCCTGTAGTCGCACCGCTTCTTGATGGTCCATATCTCTTATCCTTAAGATAGTGCGGGAGCGAGTGATTTCGTTTCACGGGGACCCGCCCGTGGTCTTGCCGCCCAAGGGATTCTCGGGCTGCTGGCGGAAAGTGGCCCGAAAGCGTTCCTTTGCCCGGTGCAGCAAAACGCGCAGGTATTCGCGTTGCACTCCAAATTCCTGACAGATTTGGTCTTTGTCCTTTTCTTCCAAGAACATAGCGTGGAGCAAGTCGCGATCGCGCTGCTTCATCTCGGCCAGGATTCCCCGTACTTTCGCCTTGGTTTCCTCGGAAATCAGCGCGCGTTCGAGGTCAACAATCCTGTCGGGATCGTGTGACTCCAACTGATCCGCTTGGAGAGCCTGAGTCTTATACACATCCCTGGTGTTTTCCCGTAATACATTCTTGCAAATAGAGTTAACGAACGCTCCGAAGCGTTCGGGCTGGCGAATGCCCCCATCACGCCGGAGAATGGCAATGACCCTTTTATATGTCTCTTGGCGAACGTCATCCACTCTTTCGGGCGGAAGGTATCTGGCACGGAGCATGATGCCAAGAATCTGTCCAAAATAAGTAACAAAATGTTGCTCGGCCGCCGGCTCCCCGTCCCTCAGGCGATCCACGTACGACTTATCAAAGGCAAAAAGCTCCAAATTGTCCTCTGCTTGTCTTGCGGGGAGTATAACTTCGCCCGCCCGTAACAGGCAATGGAACCTTCCTTTTCGATTGAAACGAAATGCGCTCCCGCGACACTACTTGGCGAGTGAAGCCCTATGCACCTGTAATTTCCAAACGGTGAGGGCTCCTTCCCGCCTCACTTGCCCCTGGGGCGCGTCTTGATTCCCTGACCAGACCGAGACGCGCCCTTCCTTCCTGCGGGGGAGAGAGATGGGTTTTTGGAGGATTCGTGGCAAGCCAAGTGCACGTCGCAAACTATCCTTGCAGCAGCTTCGCGGGGCTGCCGATCAAACAGGAGGACAATTTTCAGCACACGGCCATAGCCGAGCCAGAACTGTCGGAAGAGATTCCCCTGGCTGCTGGAGATCCCGCCGGCAAGGTTCCGGTGCCAGACATTATCGCCTACGGCGTGGAATTCGTGGCTTTGCCTGGGAAGGCAGAGGAACTCCATGCGGCACTCCCGGAGGCTATGCGCAACGCGTTCGGCAACTGCGGCAGCTTCTCCGGTTGTATGGTTTTCGTCTCCGAACTGGAAGCGCGTCTTGTAACCGTAATTACACTTTGGACTGGGAAGGACCGGGCAAAACAATGCAGCGAAAACTCAAAACGGGTCGAAAGACTGCTGATGCCTTACGTTGATCGCTGCTTGCGAACGCGGAGGCTGGCGGCATTCCTGTCCGCACGGTAGCGCTCTCCACCAGGTAAACCTGGAGTGGAAAACGTCTTCCGGATCGAAAGTCAGCTTGGCTGGCATTGATAAATTCAAGTGGGGCGGCTGTTTGTACCTGAAAAAGGGGAACAAAAGAACGTGCAACATCCCGTGAAAGTCGTGATTTGTAAATCGGATGGTTCACTGAATGCGGAGAACATGGACATGGTATCGGGCAAGTCAGAATGCAAGGTGGGTTGCTGTGCGAAGTCATCCGTCACTGCCTTAGCGGGACAGGATCTTTGTCTCGATCATTTTCTAGCCTGTTGTTACGAACGCCTGGATAAGCTCGAGCCGCTTATTCGCCAGCGATCGCTGGAAGCGCCAGAATACCTGGCGGCGGGCGCATTCCTGGAAGAGTGCTCGAATCACGCTCTTCTCATCTGCCTCCGCCACCAACCCCTGTCCAACCTGGATCGTTCGCGACTGCTGAACATTCTGCTTCTGACTGGGGATCTCCAATCGCTCCTGCGGAAGCCATTGGCTAAGCATGCGGATCCACTTTCCGATCTTTCGGCCATTTTTTTTGGAAGGATCCCTGCCAAGACCAAAAATGCGGAGGACCAGAAAGACTGTTGATTCGAGGCTAGGACGACGGTATTTCAAATCCCCTCGCCCGAGGGGTGGGGGCAATCCACTGGCGGAAAACTTAGTTTAGGGTTTCTTCTTTGCTCGGACCTGCCATCGACTGGGCCTCAAAATCGATGCCCCAGAAGTGCGGTGCGGGCGTCAGAAATTCCACGCCGACCCGCATTCCCCGGCTTCCGCTCTCGCCCAGGTACACGATCCGGCATTCCTGCTCTTCCTGCGTTTCTGGGTGCACCAGGACCAGCATTTCGCCGTTGTTTACTTCGTGGCGCAGGTTCAGCAGGCCGCCATGAGCGCTTACCACCAGCGTCTCGCAGATCTCGCGAAACTTCCGGCCCTCATGGCTGCGGCCTAGCGCCTGCAGCCGCATCTTGTGAAAGACGCGCTGGCTGCGCCGTTGTGCCGTTTGAGCGAGTTCGGCCATGCGCTCATCATGGGCTCCCAGTCAACACCGGTCAATTGCCCTTTCGGACAGGTGTTCCTCACTCGGTAAGCCGCTCTTTATTCCCTCAACTTGTGCGCCGCTCCGGCAGGCCGTAGAATAAAACTAGCGGCAACGGCACCCGGCTCTTTGCTCATCATCCATTCCGCAGCCGCGCTTTTCTAGGAAATAATAGGCGGTTTATTCGGTAGCGAAAATCCTTGTGCCTGAGGGCCTCATATGAACCTTACTGAATTTATCGAAGGTCGGCGCGAACAACACATCTTGGAGCTATGCGAGTTCCTGCGCATCCCCTCCATCAGCGCCAAAAGCGAGCACAAGCGCGATATTGAACGTGCCGCCGGCTGGGTCGCCGATCACCTTCGCTCTGCAGGGTTCAAGACCGTCGAGATCGTTCCCACCAATCTTCATCCTCTTGTCTATGCCGAATCTCTCGAAGCCCCTGGCAAGCCCACCATTCTGCTTTACGGCCACTACGACGTGCAGCCTGCCGAGCCTCTCAGCCTTTGGACCTCACCCGCGTTCGAACCGCAGACCCGCAATGGCAGTATTTACGGCCGCGGCACGGCCGACGATAAGGGCCAGGTCCATATTCATCTCAAAGCCCTCGAATCCATTCACCAGCTCAACGGCAAATTTCCCATCAATATCAAGGTCCTGATTGAAGGCGAGGAAGAGGTTGGCAGCGTCAGCCTGTGGGATTACGTCCAGGCAAACAAGGAAAAGCTGAAGGCCGATGCCCTGATCGTCTCGGACACTGCCATGCTCGGCAAAGGCGTTCCTTCCATCACCTACGGCTTGCGCGGTCTGAACTACTACCAGATTGAAATTACCGGTCCCGCCCGGGATCTCCATTCCGGTGTTTACGGTGGCGCCGTCCCCAACCCGCTCACCGTCCTCACGGAGCTTTTCGCCAAGCTCCACGACAAGAACTTCCGCGTAACCGTTCCCGGCTTCTACGACGATGTGGCCACTATCTCTTCTAGCGAACGAAAGGCCCTCAACTCCCTGCCGTGGAAGAAAAAGGATTTCGAGCGAGCTGTTGGCGCGCCCGGCTACTTCGGCGAAAAGGGCTTCACTACCGTGGAACGCCTCTGGATTCGCCCGACCCTCGAGCCAAACGGCATCTGGGGCGGCTATCAGGGGGAAGGCGCTAAGACGGTCATTCCCTCCAAGGCCTATGCAAAATTCTCCACACGCCTGGTTCCCAATCAAAACCCTAAAAAGATTGCGAAGCTTGTCGAGCAGCACGTTCGCAAGCTGCTTCCTAATACTGTGACCTGCAAATTTGAGCTCCTCAGCGCCGGCAAACCCTGGGTGGCGTCCTATCACGACCCCATTTTCCATACCGCCCAGTCCGCGCTCCAGAAGGGCTTCGGAAGAAAAGCCGTGTTCATCCGCGAGGGCGGCTCCATTCCCTTCGTCACCCAAATGCACGATACCTTCAAGATTCCTTGCGTCCTCATCGGTTTCGGTCTGCCCGATGAAAACGCCCACGCACCGGACGAGCACCTCTCGCTCGAGAATTACTACGGCGGTATCAAGGCCATCGCCCATCTCTACGAAGGTCTCGCCTCGCTGTAAGCTTTCTCCACTTTATTTGGGGGCACGCTCGGTGTGCCCCTTTTTCATTCCTGGTGGTAACGCTCCAGCCGAAACAAGTAGCACCCTGCTTCCGTGCTCCGCACGTGGATGTACCTTACCGCCGGGTCCGCAAAGAGCTTTTCCGCTTCTTCATCCTCGCCTCCCCCGGTCAGCCGCCGCTCTTTCAGCAGTGTTCGTTCGTCTCCATATGCAGCAAGCGTCAGCAATCGTCCGCGGTACTCCTCCGGAAAGGTGTGCTGTCCCGTATTTCGCTCGCATTTGTCCGCGTGGATGTAGACCGGACCGGGCAGTGGCGGCTCTCCCACCTCCCGAAATGGGTCGTATGTGAAAAGAAGTAGCTCTTCTTCCTGCACGCGAAT
>Ga0187818_10000634_pt1 | contig 12915 bp, 14 predicted proteins | sample NC_wetland_sal_i_14_FD_130581 | JGI IMG/M metagenome (GOLD analysis project Ga0187818, IMG submission 130581) | Wetland sediment microbial communities from Neuse River Estuary, North Carolina, USA - SO4_3 | ecosystem: Environmental > Aquatic > Freshwater > Wetlands > Sediment | place: USA... | reverse complement strand
TCAAGCACGGGGGGAAGGGCGGAACGGTTGTCCCACCAGAGCATGATCCCTTGCAGCACCGAGCGGCGGAACTGTACCACCCGTTCGAGCACGTCCTGGGCGCTTTCGCGAACCACAATTTTTTCGCCGCTCAGCAGCGTAATGACGGTATCGGGGGCCTGCTCGACGAACTTGATCAGATCGGAATTGACCACCAGCGGGTGATTGTTGAGGCGGGTGAGGTGGATCATGTTTGGCTCCTGGTGTTTGACTGCTGGACGGAAGAAGGCCCGCCACCTATAAGGCTCATCAATAAAGATCGGCGGAAACGGCGCGGGCGGGGAGAAAGGACCGGAAACGAGGCAGGTTACCTAAGGGCTACGCCGGATGGTGCTTGTGGAAATAAAGCCTGGACGCGCTATGCCGATGAACCAAAGTGAAATGCAATTGGGTTCCGCAGAACAAACGGAACGAGCTCCGGGAAGGGTTCGGGGACGGCTCCCAAATCGGAACCAACAAGGAGCAATTCCATGGCACTTACCATCCTAAATAACATCGCTGCACTCGCTGCGCAAAACCAACTCAACATCACCAGCGCCAACCTTCAGTCAACACTAGAGCAGCTGTCGTCAGGGTCGCGCATCAACAGCGGCGCTGACGATCCGGCTGGTCTGGCCATCGCCAACGGCTTAGCGGCCAACATTGCCGCCCTCACCCAATCGGCGAGCAACGCCACCGGCGGCGTCGGGGAACTCCAGGTAGCAGACGGCGCGCTCTCTCAGGTCACCACGCTGCTCGACCGCGCCGTTACGCTGGCCACCGAATCCGCCACCGGCACGGTATCCGATCAGCAGCGCATCGCGCTGGACAACGAATATCAATCCATCAAGTCGGAAATTAACAGTATCGGTTCCACCACCAACTACAACGGCGGGCAGGTATTCACCGCCAATACTCTCAATGTGTTCCTGGGTGACGGCAGCGCCACTGGCAGCAGCACCATCGGTGTGACTACCGGTCTGTTGTCCGCCTCCGGCCTTAACTTAGGGGGAGCAACCGCCGCCACCGGCACCCTGACTGAAGCGGCGGGCTCGGCTGCCGCTACTGCCACCAACACCCTGACCAATACCGCAGACTTCGTGGGCTCAACCGCTGCCACCGATACGCTAACCTTCGGAGGCACCTGGAGCGCCACTTTAAGTGTGGGCGACACAGTGGCGGTCGGTGGCACAACCTACACTTTTGCCGCCAACGCGAGTGGCGCAGCCAACACCGTCGCGCTCGGTGCTAACCAACAAGGTTCCATAAACAATTTGACGGCCGCGATCAACGCCACGTCTAGTGGCGCCGGAGTTGCCTATGGAGTCGGAACCCAACAAAACGCACAAGTCACGGCAGTGGCTACTTCGGGAACCGTGCTCACCGTCACGCAAAGGAATAATGGCCTCGTTCCCACCATCACTGGAACGGCCGATACTCCGATCGGAGGCTCAACTGAAACTTATACTTGGGCTGCCGTTACAGCCGGTACCAATGGCAACACGGTAGCGGTTGGCGGCAAAACCTACCAATTCGTAGCTGCCCTCAGCACCAATCCGACGGCGAATGAGGTGCTAGTCAATGCTAACACTGTGACAACCTTGAATAATCTTGCGGCTGCGGTCAACCTAGGGGCCGGCGAGGGAACTACCTACGGCACCGGAACTGTGCAAAATGCTAACGTCTCGGCAGGAACGGCCGCGGGAACATCGCCGGCAGGCACGCTGCTCTTCACAGCCGATAACACTGGCACCGCCGGCAACTTTATCACTGGCGTGGCAAGCGCGAACGGCACTTTCGCTAACGCCGGGGCTTTCACTGGAGGCCTCAATGCCGGGACCGCTCCGATCGCCGTCGCGGGCGATAGCGTGGCGGTGGGTGGGACAACCTACACCTTCGTGAACGCCCTCAGCGTCATTCCCGTGGCCAACCAGGTTTTAGTGGAGGCTACGGACGCTGCCAGCCTTGCCAACCTGGCGAATGCCGTCAACGGCGGGACCGGTTCGGGCGCCACTTACTCAACCGGCACAAACGCCAATACTAACGTCACGGCAGCGACTGGTTCAAACGCGGCTGGGCTAAGCACACTCACCTTCAGCGCAATCACTAAAGGCCTCTCCGGCAACAGTATCGCTTCCACGACAACGGGGTCGGGGAACAACACCTTCAGTGGTACGGAATTGACTGGCGGCGCGGCTGGATCGATCAACGACCTGTTAACCCAATCTGACGCCCAATCTGCCCTGTCGCTCATCGACGGCGCCGTCGCCGCCGTTGCCGCCCTGCGCGGCAATATTGGCGCAACCGTCAACCGCTTGCAAAGCGCTTCCAACGTCATCAACAACCAGGTGCAGAACCTGACGGCGGCGGAAAATAACGTCACTGCGGCGGACATTCCGACAGCCGTGGCCAACCTGACCCAATTCTCGATTCTGGAGCAGACCGGTATTTCCGCTCTGGCCCAGGCCAACCAGCAACAGCAACTTGTTCTCAAACTGTTGCAATAAGTGGTTTTCGGCAAACTAAGGAGGCGGGCAACCGTCTCCTTTTCGCTCTTCCGGTTTCGTATCGGGGTATCGCTGCGGAGACGGGGCTTGCCCCGTCTCTTCGGGGAATCAGACGCCCCTTTAGCCGCTGAGGTCAAGATGTAGGTCGGCCCAGTCCGTTTCGGGAACTCTGCCAAAACAAGAAAATACCGTCGCGAAAAATGTCGCCTCAACCGACCAGTTGCCGCGGAATGTTGTCGAAGTGCACCACGATCCTGAGACTTGGGTTTAGCAGCCCGAAGCCAAGGAGAAAAAACTCATGGGGATTAGCTTTAACGCCGCGAATCTGTTGAATGGCAACGGTATTGATGTGAATTCGGTTGTGTCCGAGATCCAGTCCGCCCAGAGCGGGCAATTGACCGCTTGGCAAGGGGATGTGACCAATCTGCAAACCCAGGCGACCGCCATAACCAGCATCAATACCGATGTATCCAACCTGGCGGCCGGCGCGCAAGGGCTTACGGGTTCGAGCGGAGCGCTGACGGCGGTGTCGGCCACCTCGGCACAACCGCTGATCGTGTCGGCTACCGCGCAGACTGGGGCCACGGCGGGCAACTACAGCGTGGTGGTGAACGGGTTGGCGTCCATTGGGACACTGTACACGGACGAGGTAACGAGCGCGACCACGTCGATTCTGACTTCCCCCGCGACCAGCGGCGACCTTGCCCTGCAGATCGGAGGCGGCACGACGGCGGACATCCCCATCACGGCGGGCAAAAACGACACGCTGACCACCCTCGCCAACTCTATCAATTCGCTGAGCGCCACAAACAAATGGGGCATTACAGCCAGCGTCGTGACCGACGCGAGTGGCGCGCGGCTGGCAATCTATAGCCAGGCGAGTGGCAGTCCGGGGGCGCTGTTGGTCACCAACAACACCACTTCTTTGGTGTTTGAGGATCCGGTGGGCGGAGCGAACGCCCTAATTCACATCAATGGAGTCCCGTTTTCCAGCACGACCAACACAGTGAGTGGGGCGATTCCGGACGTGACCCTGAACCTGGTGACCGCCGATTCGGCCACGCCCGTGGAGGTGACGGTCGGCCCGGACACAACCGCAATCACCAACTCCATCAACAATTTTGTTGTCGAGTACAACACGCTCATCGGCGACATCAACACCCAGTTCACCGTCAATGCCGCCACCAACACGGAAGGACCGCTCGGGTCGGACACTTACTTGCGGAGCCTGCAATCCAGCCTCTTAGCGAACATGGCCTACGCGACTACCGATCCGACTTCTGTCGGCAGCGGCCTGACCAACCTGGCTTCGCTGGGCATCGTCATGAACAGTGACGGAACTCTGACGGTGAACCAAACCACGGTCGATACCGCGACCGAGTATTCCCCCGGCTTCCCCGATGTGCTCGCCGCCAACCTCAGCGCGGTGCAAAATTTTTTCACGAATGCCAACTCGACCGGGTTCGCCGACAACCTTAACGCCGCCCTCGCCAATCTGACTGAACCGTCAACGGGCATTCTGAACGAGGATCTTGCCGCGAACCAGAGCCAGCAGGCCGGCCTTACGACCGAGATCACCAACTTTCAGACCCAAATGGCGGCCCAAAAGATACAGTTGGATGCGGAGTTCAGCCAGGTTAACGCAAATCTCGAAGCGTACCCCTTCCTGCTACAGCAAGTCACCGAGATACTGGGGTCAATGTCGTCCGGCAATTTGACCGCGACCCCGGCCACGAACACGAACACGACCCCGACCGCCGGGCAAAGCACGGTCGGCAGTAGCAGCACAAGCAGCACCAGCGGCACCAGCGGCACCAGCAGCTAGACCGTTTTCATGGTTAGCGAAGACTGGGAGCGGGTCCGGGACGGGCACGACTTCAGTCGTGCCACAAGAGAGCAAGAATGAATCGGGGCTTCAGCCCCTGAGGGAAACCGGCTTACGCTGTCTTTGAAACCGGTCTAATCGAGAGGTGTACGGTCATGAATATCCAACAGTCGTATCGAGAAGGGACGGTTCAGGGCGCGAGCCCGGTAACACTGGTGGTGCGGCTCTATGAGCAGATGATCGAAGACCTGCGGCAAGCGGCAATCGCCATCGAGCAGAACGAAATTGAGCGGCGGACCAATCGAATCAAACACGCCCTTCTCGTCATAGGCCATTTGCAGTCGCCGCTGGACTTTGCCAACGGTGGCAAGGTCGCTAAGGATCTCGACCATTTTTACAACGTGCTGCGCCAAAGTCTGGTTCAGGTGCAATTTTATCCTTCGAAACGCGGGGTCGCCCAGTTGATCACGGACTTGCTGGCGCTGCGAGAAGCCTGGATCGAGGTGGAGCGAGCCGAGAGCCCATCGTTCACGACCCCGGCCAGCATGGTTCCTCGAGCCGCCGCGGACCCCGAGTCCGAAGCCGATCATGTGCCCGTGGATTGGCGGGGATAATGACGCCGGACGCGCTCGAAACCTTGCGGCAGGTGAATGCCAATCTGCGTTCCGCACTGATTCGTCTCCGTCCGGAACGGAAGCACTGTTCGACCATCAGGCCCCAGGACTTCTCCGAAATACTCAGCCAGCTTCTGCGGGCAGCGGAATGTCTGCGTCGCCTGCCGGCACATTCCGAAGCGGCCGCAGCGCTCGAAGAAGAATCGCTCGAATACCGCGGCAACCTGGAAAAATTAAAGCATTTCCTGCCTGGCCTGCACGTGCGCCTGCTGGCCGAAAAGTCGCGGCTTGAAACCGCACGAACCCACGTAGCGGCCGCGGCGGCCTGGGTCCGAGCCAGCAAGAAGACGCTGTGAAGCGTTGAGGTATTAAGTCATTGCGTGATTGAATTCAATGACTCAATACCTCAATGACTCGATGTTCTCTCCTCTACGTCAAGTAATTGAAGAGACTATTCTGCGAGGTCTTGCCGATGGCGGCCAGCGCGGCCTGGGTGTCAGTCTGGGCCTGGGCCAGATTGTTGGCGGCCGCAGCCATGTCCACGCCGCCCAGCGTGTTCTGCTGCTGGCTAAGTTGCAGCTTGGCGGCATTGAGGTAGGTGGTCTGCGATGTCGCCTGCTCCATGGCGTTGCCATAGAACACGCGCTGCGCCGAAAGATAGCTGGAAGCTGCGCTTACTGCGTTGACTGCGGCAGGAATACCGGTATTGGTCTGCACGGCCTGGATGAGGTTGTTGATGGCAAGAAAAACGTCATTGCCGGGAGCGGAAAACAGTTGCGATCCGGGCACGTTGACGGCGATCTTGTATCCGCTGCCGACCGATACCTCATTGACGCCAGTGTTGCCGACGTAGTTAACGCCTGAAGGAACCGCATTGTCCGCCACGAACGGCGCGGTATTCGTAATGGTGCCGGCGAATATGTAGTGGCCTTGGTACGAAGTGTTGGCCAGGGACACAAGCTGGCTCTGAATGCCTTGCAGCTGAGTGGCAATGGCGGCCAGGTCGCCAGCGGAGAGCGTGCCACCGCCGGCCTCGACGCCGAGGCTGAGGGCTTGTTGCAGCGCGCTGGTGACCGAACTCAGCGTCGAATCGGCGGTCGAGAACTGGCCCTGCACCGCGCTGAGGCTTTGCAGATAGCCGCTGCTGAAAGTGGCCTGATCGTTGTTCTCGACCAACTGGGCGGCGGCGGTCGGATTGTCGGAGGGCTCGTTCACGCTTTTGCCGGTCGAAATCTGGAGCTGAGCCTGTTGTGCTTCCAGCTCCGTCTGGTTGAGCGCCGCCAGCAAATCGGGCATGGGATTCGGATTCACGCGCATGGATGATTGCCTCCCAATCCCTATGACTCCGCCTGGTCCATACCGAGGTTTACGGCATCAAGAAGCAGGAGGTTGACAGTAGAAACGACGCGGGCCGCGGCCTGATAAGCGGACTGATACTGGATGAGATTGGACGCTTCTTCGTTGAGCGATACTCCGGAAATGCTCCCGTTCTGGTCCTGCAGTTGTTGCAGGATCAGGGCGGAAGAGTTGGCATCGGCGGAAACGTTGGAAGTGGCGTTGCCCACTTGAAATACGATGCTGGAATAGGAGTTGATCGGCGTCTGCCCATTGGCCAGGGGCTGCGTGGCAACCGCGGAGAGCACGGCCAGATTTCCGTTGCTGCCGGTAGTGCCGTCGGAACTGGCGGCAATCTTCGACGGGTCGGTCATACTGACGGTCAACGCCGCCGCTGCTCCCACTCCGCCCACCGGCGGAGGCGCAAAGATGTTGCCGCCGGCGATGCCACTCAGATCGAAGCCCGCTGCATTGGCGGTGTTGAGGTTGGTGGCGAGACCCGCTGCCAGCTGATCGAGACTGCTGCCAATGCTCGGAATTTCCTGGTCGCGAATCTGAACCAAACCGGCCAGGCTCCCGCCCGTCAGCGAACTCGTGATGTCCTGGGTCCCGGCCATGATGTGTTGCACCCCACCGCCGCCGACCTGGGTGGTGAGCGCGTAACTCTGCGATCCCGAGACCAGCGTCGTCCCGTTTGAAGTCGTCAGCGTGATGCTGTCACCGGTCGGAATGACTTGCACATCGATCAGTCCGGAAAGCTGCTGGATGAGGTTGTTCTGCGTGTCCACCAGGGTGCCGGGGTTCTGGTTGCTGCTCTGGAGGTTGCTGATCTGCTGATCGACACTGGCGATCTGCGAGGTCAGGCTGTTCACCTGGCTGACCGACTCAGCGACGTTCTGGCCAATGTTGCTCTGCTGGGTCTGAAGACTGCTGGCGGCGGTATTGAAATCGGTGGCCAGGGTGTCGGCCGCGCTCAGCACCCCCTGCCGCAACTCCAGATTCGAGGGGTCGGGGGCGAGCTGCTGCAGGCTGTTAAAGAAATTGCTGATGTCGGCGCCGATGCCCGAAGTGGAACTCGCGAACTGGGTTTGGGTCTGTTGCAGTTGCGTCAGCGTGGTGTTGAGCGAGCTGTTCTGCTGCGTCGCCTGATTGATTTGGATTTGCAGGATGGGGTCGCGCAAGCTCTCGATTTTCTGCAGCACCACGCCGGTGCCAATGCTCAGCGATCCCACCTCCACCGGATCGCCCGCGGCTACATCGGAGACCTCCCGCGTGTATCCGGTTGTGTTCGCGTTGGCCACGTTGTTGGAGGTGGTGGCCATCTCCTGCTGGCTGACCGAGAGCGAGCTCAGAGCAATCGAAAGCGACCCGAACAAACCCGACATGATTATTCTCCAGCCCGCATCCGGACTTCTGTCCTGAACAAGCCGGGATCAGGCGTGTAGGTGGGCGCGCAACTGTCGACCACGCGATTCAGTACGGCCAGGCTGCGCTGCAAGTGCCGCAGCAACGACCAGTGCACGCGCGTCAGATAGCGGATCCGAGTTCCGAGCGCCTCCCACTCGGCTTGCAGCCGTGCGGAGTGCTCGGTTTCCGGAGAATTGCCGGATGCGCCAGCCGGTGGCGGCGCCGAACGCCGCCCTGCCCCACGACGCAGCTCGTCTTCGAGACGGCCCCATTGCCGGCAGAGCTCTGCCTGGTGCGCCGCACCGCGCGCGATCGCTTCCGCGTCGTTTTGCACCAGCGCCATGCTGCTCGACTCCAGACTCTCCGCCAGGCTGCGCACCAGCCCGAGCCGCTGCTCGACCAGTCTGCTGAGTTCGGGAAGCGATGTGTCGATATCATCCATAGCGGAACAGCTGTTGGTTCAGACCAAATCGTCAGGCCAAATCGTGGTCACGCCGAATCTTCAGGCCCGCTTGTCCAGCCAAATCCTCATCCCGATCATGCCAGGTCATCCAGTGTGTGCTTCGGAGTTTCGGGACCCGGCTCCTCTTTAGATTCTTCCTCTTCGACCGGTTTCTCGGGCACAGCCGGACGCTTGCGCCGGGGCAACGCGTCGCGCTCATTGCCCCGCTTCTCCAAAACACGCAGCAGCGCTGGATCGATCCCGTTCGTAATCAACGGATCCATGATTCACTCCACCGTTCACTCCATCGCTCACTCCGCGGCTCACTCCGCTAGCCCTGGGCTCCACCCAGTTCGCTCACCAGCGCATCGGCCACCTGGCCGGCAGAAACCGAATATTTGCCATTGCCGATCGCCTGCTGCAGCGCTTGCACCTTGGCCTCGCGAATCTCAGGCTGTGCCAGAACCTGAGCTTGGAGCGACTGCACCCGCGCCTGATCGAACGAAAAGCGGGCCTGGTCCATGCCCGGAGTGCTGCTCGCCCCCGCCGCCCCGGCCTGCCCGGCGCGGCCCGTCGTGCCTTTTTCCGGTGGCTCCAGTCCAAACGTTGTGAAATCGACTCTCATAAAATTTCTCCAATCCCCTACTGCCTTTTCTATCGGCAGATTCTTAAGAAATCTTAATGTGGGGGCAGTTCGTCCGCAGACGCATCGCGGCCCAACTCTAAGATCGGCAAAGTCTCGAAAAACTTTAGCGCTCGAAGACAAACTCCCGTTCAGCCCCCATCCGATACCTTTGGTGGCTGCAAATGGCGCAGGACGAGCTGCGCGATGCCAATCCCACCCCCGGCCGCGATCGACTGTGCCAGCGCCTGGGTCGCCATGAGGCGATAATCGCTCGCCCCCGGGGTTTTGGCCTCCTTGGAGTCGCCGGCAAACGTCTTCTGCAGAGCGTCGAGCACCGGTGTGAGCAGCAGGGCTTCAAAATCCCGCGCTGCTTTTTCATTTTTCAGGACCGCTTTCGCGGCCGCCGGGTCGGCCGTGGTCAAAGGATTCCGGCTGGCAGAGAGCGAGACAGTCATCGGATCACTTAGCATCAGATCACCTCCAGGTCGGCATCGAGCGCTCCGGCTGCTTTAATCGCTTGCAAAATCGAGATCACGTCGCGCGCCGTCGCTCCCATGCTCTGCAATCCGCTGACCAACTGGTCGATGTTGGCACCTTCGCCGATTTCGAGGCGCTTCGCCGGACTCTCCTTGGTCTGCACTTCGGTTTGGCCCACGACTTCGGTTTTCCCCGACGAGAGCGGCGCGGGCTGGGAAACGGAATACTCGGTCGAGATCTGCACCGAGAATCCGCCGTGCAGAATGGACACCGCTCCGAGACGCACGTCTTTCCCCATCACGATGGTTCCCGTACGTTCGTTGACCACGACGCGGGCGCGCCGCTGCACATTAACCACAAGGTTCTCGATTCTCGCCAGGGCCGCGGTCAGGTTGGCCACGCCGGTTGCGGCCGGATCCACTTCCACTCGTCCGCCGTCGCGGGCGCTCGCGACCGCGTGCCCGAATTCGCGGTTGATGGCGTCGGAGATTTCGCCCGCCGTCGAAAAATCCGACTCGCGCAAAAGCAGCGCAACCGGAGTCAGGCGGTTGAAATCGAAGGCCACACTACGTTCCACGCGGCCGCCCGCCGGAATTCTTCCCGTCGTCGGGTGGTTCATCTGCTTCGTCGCGCCCGCGCGTCCAGCCGCGAACCCTCCCACCGCGATTGGGCCCTGGGCGGCGGCGTAGACCTGCCCGTCCGCGCCATAGAGTGGAGTGAGCAGGAGCACGCCGCCTTCGAGGCTCTTGGCATCGCCGACCGAGGAGACGGTCACATCCACTTGCGTGCCGGGCCGCGCGAACGCCGGCAAGCTGGCGGTCACAAACACCGCCGCCACATTCTTGACGATCGCCGTCACCGGCGGAATCTGCGCCCCCATGCGCTGCATAATGTTGGCCAGGGTCTGGGTCGTGAATATGGTCTGCTGGCTGTCCCCGGTTTGGGTGAGCCCCACCACCATGCCGTAGCCGATCAGGGGATTTTCCCGCACCCCTTCGACATTGGTCAGATCGCGAATTTTAACCGCGACCGGCTCGGTCGCAGAGACCTTGCTCGCCAAGACAAAGACCGCTCCGGCAAGCGTAAGCAGCAGGAACCCGGTGGCCCAAGCGGTTTTCATAAAGCTCCTAAAAATCCAGAAAGTGCAGGAGGGTACGCAGCACCCGGTTCGGCTGCCGCACCCCGTCCGAGATCACGCCTTTGCCCTTGATCTCCAGTTCCAGATCGCCGACGGCGTCCGAGGCCACCGTGTTGTTCGGTCCAATATCGCCGCGGCGCACCACCCCGCGTAACACGATCGTCTGCTTCTCGTTGTTCATGTTGATCATGCGCTTGGCTTCCACCACCAGGTTGCCGCTCGGGAGGACCGCGACCACTCGACCCGCGAGGTTGGTGGTCACGCTGGTAGCCGTGGAAGCCGCGCCTTTGCCGGCCAGGGCCTCGGACGAGTTCAGCCCGAGCAGGCTCGAGACCCCTCCGACATTGATTTTGCCGGGCAGCGAACTAATGCCCGAACTGGTGCTTAACGTGCGCGCCGTGCTCACCGCGTTGGCGTTCGACGAGGTCAACCCCTGCACGACGACGATCTCAATCGTGTCCCCGACATCCCTGGCCTTGTAATCGGCGCTCAGAGACGCCATCCGCCCCGAATCCACCCAAATACTCCCCAAGGAGAGCGCGGGCGCGGCCGGTTGCGCCATCTGGACACGGGCAAGGTATTTTGCCAGACTGTCGTCCTTCGCATCCCGCTTCGAGGCGTGCAGCCAACCCGCCGTCAGCACGAGCAGGAAACAGAGTACCGTTTTCACTTGCGCTCTCTCTTTCTCGCGTGCGGACGGGGCTCGGCCCCGTCCCGGCGGGGCAAAGCCCCGCCTCCACACTCAGGTACTAACTACTTACTACTGCGGCAAAGCTTCCAGCAGGGCAGGCCCGGAAACCCGCGCCCGGAAAACGTGCCCATCCAGGCCGCGCACGCGAATGACTTCGCCTTCGCGGCCACGCTCCAGACACGTCACACTCGCCGTCATGCGAAAACCGTTGGCGAGGAACACCGCTCTCGCCGGGTCTCCGGCGCGCACCGTCGGTTTCGGCGAGGGTTTCGGCGAAGCCGTCGGCGCCGGGCGCGACCCCGACTCCGGGCGCGGCCCCAAAGCCCGCCGGCACAACCCGGCGCGCGCGCCCGCGTCTGCATTTAGAGAGTCATGGACATAGACCAGGAACGGCAAACACTGCCCCGGCGCGCCGCATTCCAGGCGGAATTGGCTGCGTCGAGGACCTTCATCCCAGCAAGCCGATGAGACTCGCAGCACCCGTCCGGTAAGCGCCGGCGGAGCCACCGGCAGATCGAGATCCTCGACCCGCGGCAGTTGTTGTTCCGAAAGCCCTCGTCCGCGGAGTTCAGCCGCCACCGCCTGCCACACCTCCTGCCGCGTCACCGGAGTTGGCCGCGCCTCCGGCGGCGTGCGCGTCTCTTCCGCCGCGAGTTCCGTCGAGAGCAGAGCGCCCACTGCCATGGCAAAAGCGCATATGCGGGCGAAAATAAAACGGGTAATCACTCAGGCCCTCCTACTTTCCCATTTGGTTGACCAGTTGAAGCATTTGATCGGCGGCATCCACCACGCGTGAACTGGCTTCGTAGGAACGCTGCGCCACGATCATGTTGATGAACTCATCGACCACGCTGACGTTCGATTGCTCCAGATACCCTTGCTCGATCTGTCCCAAACCGTCGGTGCCGCCGGGCGTGCCGATAACGGGATCGCCCGAAGCGGTGGTGGGAAGATACAGATTCTGCCCAATGCTGTTTAATCCGCCCGGATTCGGAAACAGCGCGAGTTGCAGGGTGCCCACCTGCTGCGCCGCGGTTTGCCCGGCCAGCGTGACCGACACCGTGCCGTCCGAAGCAATCGTGACCGAGGTGGCGCCCGCCGGTATCGCCACGGCGGGCTGGAGCGGATTCCCGGCAGCGGTGACCACATTGCCTTGTGCGTCCTGGTGGAAGGCGCCGCCGCGCGTGTAGGCGATCTGACCCGTCGGCAACAGCACCTGAAACAATCCCTGCCCTTCGATGGCCAGATCGAGCGGGTTGCCGGTTTGACTCAGGTCGCCCTGCAACTGAATGATCTCGGACGCGGCCGAGCGCGTGCCCAGTCCAATCTGCAGGCCTGTGGCCACCGTGGTTTGCTGCGAGGCAGCCGCGCCCGGCATCACCACGTCCTGGTAGATCAGATCCTGGAACTGCATGCGGCGGCTCTGGAAGCCGGCCGTGCTGGAGTTAGACAGGTTATTGGCGATGGTATCCAGATTCGTTTGCTGCGCCTGCATTCCGGTGGCGGCGGTGTAGAGTGCTCGAAGCATCGTTTCCTCCTAAACTTTTGCCAGGTTGGTGCTGGCAATCTGGTTAAATTCGGTGTCAAACAGCGACAGGGCGCGCTGCAGCATTTCCGCCTGCCGCTGCACTCCGAGCAGCGTCACCACCGAACTCATGGCATTCACGTTCGAAGATTCGAGCGCGCCCTGCCGCAGCATCGACTGCTGCGCCAGCGTCGCGCTGCCCTCGGGGGCGGCGAGCAGGTTTTCACCTTCGGGGGTGAGCTTGGTCCCCGGAGCGAACTCCACCAGCCGGATACTGCCCGCGACCGCGCCGTTCACCGAGAGCGTCCCAT
>Ga0187818_10000633_pt1 | contig 12918 bp, 13 predicted proteins | sample NC_wetland_sal_i_14_FD_130581 | JGI IMG/M metagenome (GOLD analysis project Ga0187818, IMG submission 130581) | Wetland sediment microbial communities from Neuse River Estuary, North Carolina, USA - SO4_3 | ecosystem: Environmental > Aquatic > Freshwater > Wetlands > Sediment | place: USA... | reverse complement strand
CATCCAGGCGGTGCCGGCCAACCTGATCCTGGTCAAGAACATCTCGGTCGTCGGCGTTGTGTGGGGCGCTCAGGCGGCGCGCGACCCGGTCCTCGTCAGCCGCAACCTCGCCCTCTTGTTGCGCTGGTGGGAGGCCGGGCGCCTTCACCCGGTGGTCTCCCGGACCTTCCCCTTGGCCGAGGCTGGCGCGGCGATGGAGGCGCTCCTGTCGCGCCGCCATCCCGGCAAGATCGTGCTGGAGGCGTGAGATGACGGCTCGCTCTGCGCCGGGATGACGGTAGAAAAACGGGCCCGGCTCGCCGAGATCGATCGCGAGCTGGGCCGCCTGCGCTCGCGGCACGATTTGGCGATGTCGGCGTTCAAATTCGACGAGGCGAGTGCGATGCAGCGCCGGATCGACGCTCTCGATGACGAGCGGCGGGCGGTTGCCGCGGCGCTGCCGCCGTCTCAGCCCGCAGCGGAGCCTCCGCTCGGGGTCGTACCGGCGTTGGCCCGGCCGCGCCGCTCGCGGCGCCGGCGATAAATCAGACCAGCCGCTCGCTCGCGCGCTGCAACTCGGCGCGGAAGGCGGGATCGGCGACCTTGATCAGCGCCTGGGCGCGCTCGGCCAGGGTGCGGCCGCGCAGTTCGGCGATGCCGTGCTCCGTGACGACGCAATCGGCCTCGGCCCGCGGGGTGGTGACCACCCCGTCGGCGAGATGTGCGACAATGCGCGAGTGCGCGCGGTCGCGGCTCGTCGACGGCAGCGCGATGATCGAGCGGCCCTCGGGCGCCCGGTTGGCGGCGCGCACGAAATCCATCTGCCCGCCGGTGAGGCCGACCGGGCGGCCCGCCAGCGTCTCGGCGTTGACCTGGCCCGTCAGGTCGATTTCGAGCGCCGAGTTGATCGCGACAAAGCGCCGGAAATTGCCGAGCACGAGCGCGTCATGGGTGTAGCGCGGCGAGCGGATTTGGATCAGCGGGTTGCGGTCGGCGAAGGCATAGAGCCGGCGCGTCCCCATTAGCATCAGCGTGACGCTCACCCCGGCATCGATCTCCTTGTGGCGGTTGTCGACGATCCCGGCCGCCATCAGGTCGGCGACCCCGTCGCCGATCGACCCGGAATGGATGCCGAGGCCGCGCTTTTTCCCGAGCGCCGCGGCGACCGCCTCGGGAATGCGGCCGATGCCGAGCTCGATCGTCGCGCGGTCGGGCACCAGTCGCGCGACATGCAGGGCGAGCGCCCGCTCGACCGCGCCGATCCGCGGCGCCGGCAGCTCGAGCACCGGATATTCCGCCGGAACCAGGATGTCGATCAGCCCGCCCTCGATCAGCGTGTCGCCTTCGGTCCACGGCAATTCCGGGTTGAGCTGGGCGATGACGAGGCGCGCCCCGGCGATCGCCTCGCGCAGGCATTCGATGCCGATCCCGGCATTGTAATTCCCGGCGCCATCGGGGCCGCTCACCTGCAGCAGCACGATATCGATGCGCGGATGGCCGCCGGCGATGAGCTCGCACAAATCCGAGATGTTGGCCGGGATGACGTTGCCAGCGCCGCCGACGAAAAATCGCCGCCCCGCGCCCCCTCCGCCCAGGGCGGTCACCGTCACGTTCGGGTGATCGGCAGCGAAATCGCCGGCAAAGGTCAGGGCGAAGAACAGGCGAAACGGCGGGCACCGCGGTGCCTGGTGATCGAGGAGGCGGGTCAGGAACACCGGCTCGGCGGTGGCCTCCGCCCAGAAGATCGTCTCGCCCGGGCGGATCAGCCCGGCGAAATCGAGCGCCTCGGGGGCGACCGTAGCCGGCGATTTCATGCCCGGTCGATCTGCGCCTTCAGCTCCGCCAACTCGTGGCGCAGCGCCCGCATCTCCTCGAAGCGTGCGGTTGCATCGCGCAGAAACGCGGCGATCCCGAGCAACGCCCCATCCGGGCTGCGCAGCGGCAGGATCGTGAACTCGACCGAGATCTGCCGGCCGTCCTTGTGCCGCGCCGGCACCGCGAGCAGCGCGCCCTCGCCATAGCGGCTCGCGCCCCCGTTCATCACCTCGTTATAGCCCTGCCAATGGCGCGCACGGAGCCGTTCCGGGATGATGAGATCGAGGCGTTCGCCCAATGCTTCTGCCTCGGCATATCCGAAAATCCGGCGCGCGGCCGCGTTCCAAAAGCGGATGACGCCCCGCGCATCGGCATAGATGATTGCGTCCGGACAGTCATCGACCAGCCGGTCGTGGAAATCCACAGGCAACTCGTCTGGTCGCATCGCGCGCCTCCGTGTCGTTCGGATATTGCTACAACACGGCGACGAGCCCGAACAGCGCCGCGCCGGCGAGCAGCAGCGGTACCGGATGCAGGCTCGGCCAACGCAGCAACGCCGCCGTCGTGACGATCGCCGCCGCCCAGACCGGCCATCCCGCCGGGGAAGCGTGCAGCACGACGATCCCGCCCGAGAGAAAAAGGCCAGCCGCGATCGGGGCGAGGCCGCGCTCGATCGCTTCGTGCCAAACGGAGCAGCGCCAGCGCCCCCACAGCCGTGCCGCGCCAAAGACGAGCAGCGCCGAGGGCAGATAGAAGGCGGTCGTCGCGATGAGCGCGCCCGAGACCCCGGCGACCTTCCAGCCGATCAGCGTCGCCAGCATCGAGCCGGGTCCCGGCGCCGCGCGCGACAACGCGAAGAGATCGGCGAATTCGCGCTCGCTGGTCCAGTGATGCACCGCGATCGATTGCTGGGCGATGTCGGCGATGACCGCATTGCCGCCGCCGAACGACAAGAGCGACAGCGGCGCGAAGACGAGGCCGAGCGCGATTAGGGCGCCGCCCGATCCCTCGCTCATCTCAGCGGCGGCGCGGTTCGACGAGCGCCAGCGCGATGCCGAGCGGCGCCAGCACGGCGACGACCGGCAGCATCGGCCAGCGCAGGACCCCGACGCCCAGCACCGTCGCGGCGGCGAGAATCGCTCCGGTCAGGCCGGGCCGGCTCTGCGTCATGCTGTTGAGGCCGGTCGCGAAGGTCAGGCCGATGACCGCGGCGGCCACCCCGTCGAGCATCTGCTGCAGGATCCGGTTCTCGCCGAACCCGGCATAGGCGGCGCCCACTGCCAGCACGATCGCGAACGGTCCTGCCAAGAGGCCGACGAGGGCGGTGACCGCGCCAGCGGCGCCGCGCAGCCGCTGGCCGATCTGCACGGTCAGCTTGACCCCGTTCGAGCCGGGGATCGCTTGCCCCAACGCAAAGTCCGAGAGGAAGGTCGCCTCGTCGAGCCAGCGGCGCTTCAGCACCATCTCGCGATAGAGCCACCCCGCCGTCCCGCCGCCAAAGCTGGTGCAGCCCAACCACAGAAACGCCAGGAACATCCGCGTCAGGCCGATAACGGGCGACCGCGCCGTGCGTCCTTCGCGACGCGCCCCTCCGGGGCGCTCCTCCGGATGAGGTAAATTTGTTTGTGGCATTAAAGGCTTACCTCATCCTGAGGAGCCGGCGAAGCCGGCGTCTCGAAGGACGCACGACCGTCAGTCGGCCGCCGCGCGCAGGCCGATTTGTCGGAGCGCGTGCCAAATTTTTCCCGGCAAGAGCGGCATGTCGAGATGGGCGACGTCGTCCATCGTTCCTCCTCGGTTCGGGTCTGCGCGGCCCGATCATTATGGCGCGCTCGGCCCCCGAGGCGAACAACAACGGCGCGGCCGATGCCGGTCAGGCAAACCCGCTTGATTCACCCCGGTCCGTGGGTCACGGTGACTGGCCACTGCCACTTCCGCCATGCTCAGGCCGCTCGTCGAGAATCTGATCACGCTGGTCGTCGTCACCGACCCGATCGGTTCGATCCCGATCTTCCTGCATGCGACCGCGCGGTTGGACCCGCCGGACCGCCGGAAGGTCGCGCTGATCGCCGTGGCGGTGGCGCTCTTTGTGCTGACGCTGTTCCTCTATGGCGGCCAGTATGCCTTGGAGGCGATGCATATCGGGATCCCGGCGTTTCGCATTGCCGGGGCGGCGGTGCTGTTCGTCTTTGCCCTGCAGATGATCTTCAGCGGCCATCACCAGGGCGGCGCGGCCGAGCCCACCCGGACCGCGGTCGAGATCGCCGTCTTCCCGGTGGCGATGCCCAGCATCGCCAGCCCCGGCGCCTTGCTCGCGGTGGTCCTATTGACCGACAACAACCGCTTTTCGCTGGCTGAGCAGAGCATCACCGCCGGGTTGATGGTCGTCGTGCTGGCGGGAGTGCTGCTCGCCTTGCTGTTGGCCGGGCGGATCCAGCGCTATCTCGGCACCGCCGGGATCATGGTCATCACCCAGATCATGGGTCTGGTGCTCGCATCCTTCTCGGTCCAGCAGATGCTCGACGGGATCGCCGAGACCTTCGGCCACGGCGCCCATTGAGCCTCGTCAATAGGCGGTGATCGCCGGCGGCGGTGGGCCGACGCCGATTTCGGGCACGGCGAATTTCTCGCGCAGCCGCATCAGCCGATAGCCGAGCCCCAAATAGGCGCCGCATTCGGCGCGCGCCGCGATGAAATCCGCCGGCGTCGTGTCGTGCCGCTCGCGGAGATGGGCGATGACGACCGAGTCGACCGGGATGCGGCTGAAATCATGCAGCAGCATCCGGCAATGCGCCGCCGCATAGGGGCCGATCCCCTTGAGGCTGACGAGGTAATCGTGGTCGAGGCGATCCTCGATCCCATGCCCGGCGCTGTCGATCAGGCCGTCATCGAGCATCCGGCGGGTCGCAGCCACCGCGCTCGGGGCGCGAAAGCCGAGCTTGGCGATCCGGCGTAGCCGCCCCTCGCCGTACTCGATCACGGCTTCCGGCGAGGGAAATGCGCCGCCGCCGGGGTCCGCCACCAGCGCTGCGACCATCCGACAGGTGCCCGACCAGCTGGTATTGACGGTCAGCAGCGTCTTGATGAAATCCTCGTGGAACGTCGAGCAGCGCAGCAACCGGCCGGCGCCTCGGGCGATCAGCGCCGCCGCCTCGGGGAAGCTCCCGTCCAACGCGGCGATCGCCGGCGCCGGGTCCCACTCCGCTGAAATCCAGCGCCGCACGCGGTGCAGGATCTCGGGCACGTCCCCTTGGGTAAAGCCGTCCCAATCGATGACGAGCGCCGTCGGAGAAGACTGCCGTGCGCCGATCGTCCCGAGGCGGCCGCGGATCCACTCGATCCGGGCGAGGCGCCCGCGCTCCGGGTCCCAGCTCCACGGCGCCAGGTGAACCCAGCCGTGGCTCGCGACGGTCAAGCCGAGATCAATCGGCCAGTCGAAAGACAACTCCCTCTCCCGCCCTGGGGAAGAGGAGGCGCTGCCGAGGCGGGCTCCGGGATCGGACATGAGGCGGTGTCTCCTTCGAGACGGCCGCTACGCGGTCTTCTCGGAGTCTGGCACGGCGCCCATCCGAGTTTCCCTCACGCCTTGTCGAGCGCTTGGCGGAGGTCGGCGATGATGTCGTCCTCGTGTTCGATGCCGAGCGAGAGGCGCACATAGCCGTCGGTGACGCCGGTCTGCAGCTGCTCCTCTGGTGTCAGCTGCGAATGCGTGGTGCTCGCCGGGTGGATCGCGAGGCTGCGCGCATCGCCGATATTGGCGACGTGGTAGAACATCTTGAGAGCGTCGATGAAGCGCCGCCCGGCATCCTTGCCGCCCTTCAGCTCGAAGCCCAGGAGCCCGCCATACCCGCCCTTCAGATAGGCGTCGGCCCGGCGGCGCGCCTCGCCTTCCATCACGCTGGGGTGGATTACCTTGCTGACCTTGGGATGATTGCGCAGAACGCGGGCGACCGCCATGGCATTGGCGCAATGCGCCCGCATCCTCAAAGGCAGCGTTTCGAGGCCCTGGATGTGCAGGAACGAATTGAACGGGCTCGGCGCGGCGCCGAGGTCGCGCAACAGCGTCACCCGCATCTTGAGGATATAGGCGATCGGCCCCAAGGGCTTCACCGCCTGCGTCCAGACGGCGCCGTGATAGCTGGGGTCCGGCTGGTTGAGGAGCGGAAAGCGGTCGGCGTGCTTTTCCCAATCGAAATTGCCGCCGTCGACGACGATGCCGCCGATCGAGGTGCCGTGGCCGCCGATGTATTTGGTCGTCGAGTGCATGACCACGGCGGCGCCGTGGTCGAGCGGCCGGCACAGCACCGGTGCGGAGGTATTGTCGACGATCAGCGGCACCCCCAGCTCGCGGCCGATCCGGGCGACCTCGCCGATCGGAAACACTTCCAGCTTCGGGTTGGGCAATGTCTCGGCGTAGTAGCAGCGCGTTTTGGCGTCGGTCGCGCGGCGGAAATTCTCGGGATCGGCCGGATCGACGAAACGCACCTCGATCCCCATCGTCCGCATCATCGTGTGCAGGAACAGGTTCCAGGTGCCGCCATAGAGGTCGGTGGAGCTGACGAAATTGTCGCCGGCCTGGGTGATGTTGTTGACGCAGAACATCGAGGCTGCCTGCCCGGAGCCGAGCGCCAATGCCGCAACCCCGCCCTCGAGCGCGGCGACCCGCTGTTCGAGCACGTCGTTGGTCGGGTTCATGATGCGGGTGTAGATGTTGCCGAGTTCCTTGAGCGCGAACAGATTGGCGGCATGCTCGCTATCGCGGAACTGATAGCTCGTCGTCTGATAGATCGGCACGGCGACCGCATTGGTCGTCGGGTCGCTGCGATAGCCGGCATGCAGCACGATCGTTTCGGGATGCTTGCTTTCTGTCGGCATTACACACACCTCCCTCGCTGGACGGTCGCCGCGACGAACCAGCGGCGGAAGGCTATCAGGATATAGGGTATTGGGCGGACATGGAACTCGGCCCAATGTCCGCCGCCCGGATCTCTCGCCGCCTCAGTTGACGACCGAGCCACCCCGGTGTTTTCCGGCAAACGGACAGGGAACACCAGTGGCTGATGCAACCCCTCTATACCGCCCGCGACAGCGATCTCGAGCCGGGGGATTTTGTAGTCGTCGAATGCGCCTCGTGCGGCCATGACGGTCTGATCCAGCCGGCGGCGCTGCCCTCCCTCGGCTTGCGGCCGGATGAACGGATCACCGAGTTGGCCCCTCGGCTTCGCTGCCGGGAATGCGACGCCGGAGGAAAGGCAGTCGTCTCGATCAGATGGGATGACCAAACGCCGGCACGGCTATGAGATTCCTGAGCGCGGCAATGAGGATCGGAGCCGCCGTGAACGCCGCCAGAGAGGCTGAACGACTCTGACTATGGGCAGCCCCGGGTCGAGTTTACTGCTGTGCCAGCGGCGTGCTCCCGTGATCGACGCGTAGTGGGGTTGCTGCGGCGCCGTGCGGAGTTGGGTTTTCGGTGGCCCAGATTGCCGCTTGAGTGCGGTTGTTGAGACGCAATTTCTTGAGCACCGACTTGATATGCACCTTCACCGTCGACTCGGCTATCTGCAACTGTCGGGCGATGACCTTGTTCGACGCGCCCTTCCTAAGGCATTGCAGGATTTGGTTCTCCCGCTCCGACAGCCCAATCTCGTAATCGCCGACCACAGGGATCTTTAATCGCAGCGCCCCGTCGTCGCTGGTATGTATGCGTTCGAGCAGCACGCGTCTTTCGTCAAACGGCACAGCTATGCCACCCGGGGGGGCAGGCGCGCCGCCGATGCGAAGCTCACCCAGCGATGGGGCCTGAGAAATTCCGCCCGTCGGAGTGCCCGAGTCGCTCCTCCATCGGTCTGGCGCTGTGACGAACAACGGCTGCCCCAACAACACGATCTCAAGGAAATGCGCGAGTGCTTCGGGCGGCATGTTTTTCGGCAGGACCGCGTCGATCAATGGTTTTAGCGTCGCCGGAAGAGCGAGCTGATTTTCTTCGTCCAAAAGCAGGACGAAACGCGTAACTTCGGGCGGCTCGCACTGTCCCTTGATTCGCTCAATCAGCGTCTCCAATTCGGGCTCGGCAACGTTTCTGAAAATCACGATCGCAGGTGCGGGGATCGCGGCGTCAACGAGCTCGCCTAGTGAAGTGCCCGTCCTTTCGACTGTGAAGCGCGGACGCCTTAAGACGTGTTTTAAACCATCACGAAAGAATGGAGAGCCGTTCGCTACCCAGACAGGAAGAGTACCCTTCATCACCGCCCTCCATAGTTCAGGGGCTCCGAGTGGGAGCATTGGTTGAGGCAGCGGCTATCTGATCTACTGTGAGTTTCTGGTTCATTTTTCTATTACATTATAGTGACATACGTGCCTTTGTGCACACTTGTTTGGCCCGTTAACTTGATCATGATCAAGGCTGAGGTTGATTTTTTTTGATAATGTGCCTACTCTTGATTTTATGCCCGCTTCACGGAGAGCCAAAACAGCTGACGTAAGCCATGCCTGCTGAAAGCGAAGCCGCCGACCCCTTGATGTGCGCGAGCGCCCAATGAATATCACAATAGGTCGCGCCGTCGTCCGTCCGCTCGCCGCAGAAATGAAGACCCTCGCGGCCCGGATGCCCGAGTGGGTGGCTAACGAGCCCCTTAGGTGTGGCTGATGCCGCGAGCCCCGATCCCCGCATCGCCGAGGATGAACTTTAGGGGCCTACCCATCGGCGGGCCATCCATCATGATACCGCCTTTGTGGACTCGCGGTGATTTGCCGGGGCATCTGCTCACGGAGGGGGAGCGGGCGCTGCTTGCGGCGATCGCTACGGTCGCGCGGTTCAAAAAGGGCGAAATAATTCACAAGGAGGGCGATCACGCTGACGCCGTCTTTAATATCATCGCCGGCGTGGTCCGGATATACACCGACCTTTCGGATCACAGGAAACAGATAGTTGGGTTTAGATTCAGCAATGATATAGCATTAATTGCTAAAAATGGTTACTATGTTAACTCGATGGAAGCGGTGACGCCAGTAACTCTATACCGAATTCCGACAAACTTTCTCGAAATTCTGTTGCGCCAGCACGCCCAGCTTGCCTTCAAGATCCTCGGCAAACTGTGCCACGATCTCCACCTGGCTCAGGATCATGTACTGCTGCTAGGCAAGCGGCATGCCGTTGCCAGGATCGGATTGTTCCTACAGATGCTCGAGGCCCGTCAAGGCCTGAGCAATACGAATAACAACGAACTTTATTTGCCTATGACCCGCCTCGACATCGGCTCCTTTATCGGTATTTCGGCCGAAGCTGTCAGCCGATCCTTCCGCGATCTGGCTCGCCGCGGCGCGATCAGGTTCCGGAACCACCGGCATGTGAAGATCGTCGACCGGGCGCGGCTGGAAGCCGCCATTGCGCAAGGAGAGGGAACCACCGGGACGGCGGGCAACGACGTTATGCGACAAGAGCCTTGAAGGACCTCGGGTCGAGGAGCAACCGAGCAAACTGCATTCCGTTCGGGCGGTCCGCCTCCCGCAATAGGCCGAGGAACAGGTCGTCACCCGACGGGCGGGCCGCCTGATGCCGGTTCGCTTCATCGCTTCGAGACTGCCCCGTTTGTGTGATCATCCGGGCAATCTCCAGCAGGCCGCGCTGATACGGCCGCGCCGCTACGCGGCACCCGAGCAACCGGGCTTCGCGCTGGCAGTCGAGATGGGAAGGCGCGAAGCTGCGGGTCGCGTGCCGGAACATCTGGAGGTCGGGAGCACTATCGCCGACCGCGATCGTCTCCGCGTCCGGTCCCACCACCCAGTCGCGAAGTGCCGCCAGCCCGGTGCCTTTGTCGTGGCCGCCGATCGTCACGGTCGTATCCATCGTCGTGTTGTGGACGGCGAGCCGGTCCAACCCCAGCCGAGCGATCCACTGCTCGACCATGAGCTCGGGCAGCGGGGCTTGGCAAACCGCGGCCGGGTTAAACATTAGTGACGATTGCAGCAGAGAGGCCCTCAGCCCGGTCGGTTTGCCCACATAGGTAAATGCACGGATCGAGCAGCGATGACGCGCATCGAGAAAAACGCCGGGTAGGCCGCTCAGCTCGTTCCGCAGCGCCGCGAGTTGGCGCATCTCGTCGGGGTCAGGCAAGATCCGTTCGCGCCGGCCGATCGCGTCCCATAGGTAGGTGCCGTGCTCCGCCACGCCGCCCGCCAGTGAGTAGGCGTCGCAATACGCCTTCACCTCGGACGCCGATCGCGCCGTATTCATCGCTACCGGGAGCCCATGCTCGTGCAGCAGTGAAATGGCGTCGATGCCCGCCTGTGTCGTGCAGGGAAAGCCGAAAATCCTCCGGTCGATCACCCCGTCCACATCCAACAGCACCAGCGGCGAAGACCACGCGCCCGTGCCCGGCCGGCAGCGCCGGCCGCAAAAACGCGCGGCTTCGATCGTCAGAAACGACCAGCCCGCCATGAAACGGCCGTGCTCGATGCTCTGAAGCTCGGGAGCGGCTGTCGGCCGGAGCAGCCCGTCCCACGCCGAGTGCATCGCCCAGAGCCCGGCAGCGATCTTGTTCAGGAACAGACGCTCATGCACGCTCACGTCGCCCGAGAGCTGCTCGTAGCGGCGAACCAGTTCCTTCTCCTCGTCCGCCGACAATTCAAGGTACATAATGAGCGAGGCGAGGTCGTAGGCGGGGTCCACCACATTAGCCTCGCCCTTCCCGAGGCCGTGGTGTTCATAATCGATTTTCAGCGGATGCCGCGGACCGGCGACCCATTCCGTCAGGTCCATGCGGCCGTCGATCAAGGTCGGACACGGACAAGGAAGCCCTGCCAGCATCCGTTCGACGCCAGGGCGGGCAAGCACATCGGCCAGGGGCGCCCCATGAGCCCGGCTCAGAGCCCGTGCCAGCAGCTTCAGCGCGTTCTCGTGCCTGTCTAAGCGGGTGCGGCCGGCGGACAGCGGAGCAAGCGGCAGCCGGCGCACCCGGTCCGCGACATATGTGGCGGCACGATCAGGCCACTGCGCACGTCCATCTGCGTTTTCTGGTGCGAGCGGTCCGACCCACTCGGAGTAGAGCATGCCCTCCCGCAGGCCGAGCATTGGCGGAACCCGTTCAGCCAGACGGTGGCCCAGCAGAAAGGCATGATAGCCAAGCCAGCCGCATCCCACGCTCTTGACCAGGACGAGCCGGCTCTCGGCAGCCTTGCCACCGATCTCGAGCCGGACCTCGAAAACCCGCTTCAGCCGGCTGCCTCGATGGCCGGAGAAGCGCCGCTTCAGTTCGGCATTTGCCGCGTCCGCGCCTCGGCTTGCCTGCACGCGGACCCGATCAAACCCACGCGCGCCGTAATATTCCGCGAGCCTCGCCTCGATCAGATCCGGTTTGAGCAGTTTGCTTTTGTGCCACTCGGCCGGCAGCAACGGGATCACGAGCGCTGCGTGCAGGGCGCCGAGGCCGCTCGTGCTGCCGAGATGCAGGGGGAGAAGGGCGCGCAGCCTCTCGCGGATGAATCCCGCTTCCTTCGCGAAGTCCAGGGCCCGCAACACCGTGTCGCCGCTGTGCGGCGAGTCGTCGAGGATGACCCCGAGGAACCCGCGCCGCGCACAACTCTGCAGCGCCTGCCGCTCCCGCCGACCCGGGCCCTTTTCCGGCTGGATCGTTACCTGCGAAACCGCGACGTACCCCTCGCTTTCGAGGAGCGCATGCACGAGTGGCGCGAAATAGGACCCCGATGTCCGCAGCCCGATCAGTAAGACCGGTTGCGCCCGGTCTGGGAACTGTACGATGAAACGCCGGCCAAGGGCGATGCTGTCCTGCGGAGTGAGGTCAAGCCGCCTATACGGCGAGGGTACGCCGATGCGTCGACCGCCAATACCGTCGGGCAGCTCGGCGCTCAGAACCGACGCTAGTCCCTGGAGGCCGCCGTCCCCATCGCGGTCGCGCCCGAACATCCTGGCGCAGAGGAACGCGTGCAGCGCCGACCGCAGGCGATCGGCCCAGTGCGCGACCGCAGCCGCCCGCCGGCCCGCAGCCGGGCCGGTAATCACTTCTGCCAGTCGGCTGGCGCGGCGCGCTAGAGGCCGCGAGCTCAACCGTCGCGGCACCTTCAGGGTCGGTCCCCTCACCGCTTCTTCGAGGACGTGCAACAGCGCGCAAGACAGCAGAAACACATTCGTTGTCACCTCCGCGGCTTGCCAGCCGGGCGGCAGACCTGCCAAGAACTCCAGCTCTCGGCGAAGCTGGTCAATCGTGTCCGCCGCGGTCAGGTGTGGATCGAGGCACCATTCGTACCGGCCGTAGAACTCGAGTTCTTCAAGGGACTTGCCGAATACCTGATCTTGCTGGACGTCCGGCGCTAGGGGCCGCGCCGCGACCCGGCTTATTGTCTGAGCGCCATCGGCAATCGCCGGTTGCGCACTCATCAAGCCGCCTCAGCCGCTGGAGAACCCGTAAGCGCCCGGGCATAAGCCCCCATCAGATACTGGTAATTGAGGTCGGCAGTGAAGCTGTCCTCGAACTCGGTCCGCGCCGCGACCCGCATGCCGGCGAGTGCCGAACGATTCGACCAATATTGCCGCACGGCGCGGGCTAGGTCACCTGGATCGCCAGGCGCGAAGAGCCGGCCAGTCCGAGTCTCGTCAACCAGTTCGGCCATGGCCCCGGCGCGCGATGCGATGACCGGCGTTCCCCTCGCGAACGCCTCGGCTATGACGCGTGGAAACGCCTCGAAGCAGATCGAGGGCAACACTGCGAACTCCGCCTCCCCGATGAGCCGATAGACGGCATCGAGCGGCAGCTTGCCGAGCCATTGGATCGCCGGATCGCATTCGGTCGCCTCGCGCACCAGCGGGGCAAGCGGCCCGTCCCCAACGATGCGAAGCGGCACCGCGCCGCCAAGCAACTGCCACGCAGCGAGCAGGGTGGCCACGCCCTTTTCGTCGGAAAGCCGCCCAACAAAGATCGCGAAATTGCCGCCGCCTTTGCCCGGCCCAGGATCCGGCGTGACGAAATTGGGCTTGACGATGATGCGCTCCTCAGGCAGCCCGGCGGCAATCAACTTGCGGCGGGCGAACTCGGTCAGCGCGATATAGACCTGCACTGCGCTCCGCCATGTTCCCGCCGCCCGATGCGTGGCGAGGACAGCGGTTGTCAT
>Ga0187818_10000632_pt1 | contig 12926 bp, 11 predicted proteins | sample NC_wetland_sal_i_14_FD_130581 | JGI IMG/M metagenome (GOLD analysis project Ga0187818, IMG submission 130581) | Wetland sediment microbial communities from Neuse River Estuary, North Carolina, USA - SO4_3 | ecosystem: Environmental > Aquatic > Freshwater > Wetlands > Sediment | place: USA... | reverse complement strand
AGGCGCATCTTCTTTGTGTTGCTGGCCATCAAGGTCAGCAGCGGGTAGGGCTCCAGCCACAAAACATGAGAATCGAAAATCCAGCCGTATTGAAAACCGGCGGCTTCGGCCTGGCGGGTGAGTCCGACGATGCGCTCCACTGTCATGTCGGGCTTGATCGTGATACCGAACTGCATGTCGCCTCCTCCACCGCCTTGAAATCGGCGCCCCGAGGTGTCGCAGTTTAGCATAAAATGCCTGCTCTGCTAGTCCGAGGGAGGCACAGGCATGGGCTTTGACACGATCATCGCAAACGGCCGCGTGGTCACCGCTACCGACACCTATGCGAGCGACGTTGCCATCAGCAGCGGCAAGATCGCGGCGATCGGGCAAAGCCTTCCTCGCGAAAACGCCACGCGCATCATTGATGCTGCGGGAAAGTACGTGTTTCCCGGCGGAATCGACGTACACACCCACCTTGATATGCCCTTCGGAGGCACTACCAGTGCGGACGATTTCGAGACCGGTACGCGAGCCGCAGCTTTTGGCGGGACGACGACTCTGATCGACTTCGCGATCCAATACAAAGGCCAGACGTTGAGGACAGCTTTCGACACCTGGATGCAAAAGGCTGCCGGCAAAGCGGTCTCCGATTATTCCTTTCATTGCATCATCACTGATTTGGCGGACGCGCAGCTGGAAGAAATGAATGCCCTGGTGCGCGAAGGTGTCACCAGTTTCAAATTGTTTATGGCATACCCCGGCGTATTCATGCTGGACGACGGCAGCATCTTCAAAGCGCTGCGGGCGACAGCAAAGAACGGAGGCCTCGTCTGCATGCATGCCGAAAACGGCAGCGCCATTGACGTCATCGTGCAGCAGGCTCTTGCGGAAGGCAAAAAAGCGCCGAAGTATCACGCCTTGACTCGGCCAACGACGGCGGAAGCGGAAGCCACGGCACGGGCCATCGCCCTGGCGGAGATGGCTGGAGCACCCCTCTACATCGTGCATTTGAGCTGCAACGATGCTCTCGAAAAAGTTCGCGAGGCCCGTGATCGCGGCCTTCCGGTTTACGCTGAGACCTGTCCACAGTATCTGTATCTTTCCATCGAGAACTTCGACATGCCGGGATTCGAAGGAGCGAAATACGTTTTCACGCCTCCTTTGCGCGAGAAGTGGCACCAGGAAAAGCTTTGGAATGGACTGAAGCGGGATCACCTGCAAGTGGTTTCCACCGACCACTGCCCGTTCTGTTTCAAGGAGCAGAAGGAATTGGGGCGCGACGATTTCACCAAAATTCCCAACGGCGGGCCGGGGATCGAGCACCGCATGAGCCTGATTTATTCCGGCGGTGTTGCCCAGGGACGGTTCAGCGTGAATCGCTTTGTGGAATTGGTTTCCACCACTCCCGCAAAACTCTTCGGCCTGTATCCGCGTAAGGGAACAATTGCAGTGGGCAGCGATGCCGACCTGGTCATTTTTGATCCCGGCCGCAAGCACACCATCAGCGCAAAAACCCATCACATGCGGGTGGATTATTCGATGTTTGAAGGCATACAGGTCACCGGCATGCCCGACGCCGTACTCTCGCGCGGCCGCGTGATCGTGGAGGGTGACAAGTTCGTGGGGTGGCCCGGCGCCGGAGAGTTTCTCAAGCGATCGCTCTATTCCCAGCCATGATTGCGGGCTTCAGCCCAGAGACACGGAGACACAGGAACAGCATAGATGCTTCAATGTGGACGACTGCTAGATGAGCATGCCCGCGATCGACGCCGACATCAGATTCGCCATGGTACCCGCCAACATCGCACGCACGCCAAGACGCGCCAATTCTCCCCTCTGGTTTGGGGCCAGAGCACCAATGCCCCCAATCTGAATGCCGATGCAACTCAAGTTGGCGAAGCCACACAGAGCGAACGTGGCAATAGTGAACGATCGCGGATCCAGAATCGCCTTCTGCGGCCCGAGCATCGAAAATGCCACCAATTCGTTCAGCACCATTCGGGTACCCAGCAGGTTGCCGACAAGCGTACAGTCTTTCCAGGGAATTCCGATCACCCATGCAATTGGCGCGAAAAGCTTGCCAGAAATGATTTCCAGGCTCGCCGGAAACCAGGGAACGCCGAAGTGCGCCAGCCCGTTGTGAATGCCGTGGAGGATTGCGTCCAGCAGTGCGATCAACGCGAGGAACGAAATCAGCATCGCGGCGATGTTGAGCGCCAGGTTCAGACCATCGGTGGTGCCACGAGCCACCGCGCCCAGCACGTTCTCCTTCTTTTCAGCTTCCACTTCCTCTTCGCTCATCACGACGCGACCAGCAGTTTTAGGCTGTCCGGTCTCCGGCACCAGCATCTTCGAAACCAAAATGGTGCCCGGGGCGGTCATAATTACTGCGCTCAGAAGATGTTTGGGCTCGATGCCAAATGCGATATACGCAGCCATGATTCCGCCCGAGACATGTGCCATCCCGCTGGTCATGACGGTCATGAGTTCGGAGCGGGTGAGGTCGGGCAAAAAAGGCCGAATCGTCAGGGGCGCTTCGGTCTGTCCCATAAAAATGCTGGCGGCCACGTTCAAAGATTCGGCGCCGCTCGCACCCATAACCCGCGTCATCACCCGCGCTACCTGCTTGATGATGAACTGCATGATTCCGTAGTGGTACAAGACGGAAAAGAACGCGGCAATGAAGATGACAGTTGGCAGCACTTGAAAGGCGAAATAAAAACCTAGGCGCGAGCTCTGCTTCCCCAGATCTCCGAAGACAAAACTGGAACCCACAAAAGCATAGCTGAGCAGCCGATTCACTGCGTCCCCGGCGTACTGAAAAATACGGCGGCCAATGTCAACCCGCAACACAAAGACGGCGAAAGCGAATTGCAGGCCTAGTCCCCATGCAACCGTCTTCACACGGATGGCGCGCCGGTCGGTAGAAAAAATAAAGGCCAGAGCCAACATAGTGAGCAGACCCAAAATGCCGGTGAATCGCCCCATTTTTATTTTCCTCCCGAACTATTTTCCTTTTGATCTTTTCCTTTTGATCCGCGAATCACACGATGTACCAGCGACTTCCTCCGCACTCCAGGAGCGTCCGTGATCTGATAACTCTCCAGCAACAACTTAGTTGCACGGATGGCTCGAGCTTCGGAATTGGAATGCACCGTGCAAAGTGGCTCCCCGGCTGCGATGCGATCGCCAATCTTGCGACCCAGAACGATTCCAACCGCCGGGTCCACCGCATCTTCTTTCTTCTCGCGCCCGCCTCCGAGAACCACACACGCGGTGCCAACCGCTTCACAGTCCATGGCCGCGATGTAGCCATCCTTGGGACTGGTTACGTCCTGCATATATTTCGCGCGCGGGAGCTGGCGCGGATCGTCGAGCACACGGGTGTCTCCCCTCTGCAAGGCCACCATCTGGCGAAACTTCTCCAGCGCCTTCCCTGAGGCGATGAGTTGCTCAGCATCCAGCTTGCCCTGCGCCACAGTGTCCGCAGCCCCGCCCAGGTAAAGCATCCAGCCCGCGAGTTCAAGGCACAATTCTTTGAGATCCTCCGGCCCGTTCCCGCGCAAGACATCGAGCACCTCGGCCACTTCCAGCGAATTTCCGACGCACAACCCGAGCGGCTGATCCATATTCGTGATCAACGCGACCATTGCCTTGCCCATGGCCTCGCCGGTTTCCACCATCAGCTCGGCAAGGAATGCCGCGTCTTCTTCCTTCTTCATAAACGCCCCGGAGCCGGTTTTGACGTCGAGCACCAGTGCATCCACTCCCTCGGCGAGCTTCTTGCTCATGATGGAAGCACAAATTAAATACAGGCTGTCCACCGTTGCCGTGACGTCGCGCAGAGCATAGAGTTTTCGGTCGGCGGGAGCGATCTCAGAAGTCTGGCCGATCATGGCACAGCCGCACGCGTCCAGGACACTGCGAAACTGAGGAACTGACAGGTTCACATTGAATCCGGGAATCGACTCAAGTTTGTCCAGCGTGCCCCCAGTATGCCCCAGTCCTCGCCCGCTGATCATGGGGACGACCAACCCGCCCGCCGCCACCAGAGGCGCCAACACCAGCGACGTCTTGTCACCCACTCCGCCGGTAGAGTGCTTGTCCACTTTTTTCGCCGGGAACTCAGAAAGATCCAGCACATCACCCGAGCGCAGCATGGCATTGGTCAACGCGGAGGTTTCCTTCCGCGTCATTCCGCGCAACCTCACGGCCATCAGCCAGGCAGAAGCCTGATAGTCGGGGATTTCACCGCCGGTGTAAGCCTGAACCAGATATTCGATCTCAGCGCGCGACAGCTCTTGCCCGTCGCGCTTCTTGCGAATGACATCGACGGCACGAATTGGGGTTGCAGGGTCGCTTCCCTGCCGCTGGTTCACTTGAGGCGGAATCCTTCCGGCAAGAGTTCTGTGATGTGACTTTCCTTCCAGCCCTTCGAGCTCTGGAAATAAACTGTCGCGTCTGGTCCGAACTCGTAAATTACTTGCCGACAAGCTCCGCAGGGGGAGCATGGCACACCCTGGTCATTTACTACCGCGATGGCACGAATGTTCAGCCCCGGGCCGGACTGAGCCACAGCCGCAAAGATCGCAGTACGCTCGGCGCAGTTCGTCAACCCGTAGGATGCGTTCTCTACATTGCAGCCAGAAAAGATCTCGCCCTTCGAGGTCAGCAGTGCGGCGCCGACCCTGAAACGAGAGTACGGCGCGTAGGCGTGCTTCATGGCTTTCCGCGCTGCCCGAAGTAGGCGTTGGTTCTGTTTGCTCGAAACACTCTTCTTAGTCGAGTTCATCGGGAGTCCACGAAGCCGGAAGAATAGCGCCTGATTCTAAACCTCGACTTACGTTTGCGCTACGGTTTTCGATGCCAGCGGGGACGCCCACACGCTAGCCGAGCTTGGCTCGGCCGGACAGCCGGGGCGGCTGTCCCCACGCGAGTCTGGCGCAGCCCGCGACTGGCGTGGTTTTTCGGAGATTACTTCTCCATGAGCAGAACTTTTTCCGCGCCATCGATCTCGGTCAACTTGACCTCGATCACTTCGTTCATCGTCGTCTGCACGCTGCGGCCCACGAAAGCGGCCTCGATCGGCAACTCGCGATGGCCCCGATCAATCAGTACGCACAGTTGCACCAGACGGGGCCGGCCGTGCGAAAAAAGAGCGTCCAAGGCGGCGCGAACCGTGCGGCCGGTGAAAAGCACGTCATCTACCAGAACGATGTTCTTGTCTTTAATTGAGAAACCGATCTCCGATTCCTGCACTACCGGCTTCGGCCCGAGCGTAGAAAGATCGTCGCGATAAAAGGAGATATCCAACTTGCCCACGGGAACGCGGACACCTTCGATGCGGCCAATCAACTTGCCCAACCGCTCTGCCAGCGGCACTCCGCGGCGCCGGACGCCAACCAGCCCCAATCCGTTCACTCCATCGTTCTTTTCCACGATCTCGTGAGCCACGCGAATGAGGGTGCGTTCGATTTCGGACGCCGACATCAGTTGTGCCTTCTCGCGAAGGCTGGTTTTTCGGGGGGTATTTTCGCTTCTCATCAACGTTGCATGATACGCAGGCCGTAGGCCGCTGGCAAGCCGACCGGTGATTCACTTCGGGCGCCGCCAGAAAATCAGAGCCAGAAAACTTTTTACGTATTTTCAAGCTCCAGCTTATACTTGCTGCCTGGCGAAGCGGCTGCCAGAGAGCCAATGTCGACGATTTGCACGCGAGTTCGCGGGTTGCCGGCATTAGCAAATCGTTGACCATTACACATTGGCCAGGCAAAAAACATGGGCAACGCTTTCATGGCACGCGCCATTCAGCTCTCGATTGAGAACGTCCGCTCAGGGCACGGAGGGCCCTTCGGTGCAGTTGTCGTCCAGGGCAGCAGCATCGTTGGCGAAGGCGTGAATCAAGTCACCTCGACCAATGATCCCACTGCGCACGCTGAAGTGCTCGCCATCCGCCAAGCTTGCCAGAAACTTCGAAGGTTTGAACTCAAGGGCTGCGAGCTTTACACATCCTGTGAACCCTGTCCCATGTGCCTTGGAGCAATCTATTGGGCACGTCTGTCTCGCGTCTATTTTGCCAATGTCGCCGCGGACGCATCCAAGATCGGATTTGACGATTCAGCAATCTACCGTGAAGTCGCACAGCCCTATGCGCAGCGGTGGATTCCGATGATTCAGATGATGCGCGAGGAGGCGCTGGCAGCGTTTCGCGCGTGGGAAGACAAGCCCAACAAGGTAGGTTATTGAGCTGCTTAAGTGTTGGTGCCCGCAATGTCGTCGCACAACGTGAGGGCTGTCATCCTGACCCTGAGCGCAGCCGAAGGGGAAGGATCTATGCATTGCCGCCCAGGCATAGACCCTTCGACCTGATGGCCGGTTGAGGATGACATTCGAGGGAGAGCCATTGATCGAGCGTTATTTCAGGCTCGCCGAAAACCAAACCACCGTCAGGCAGGAATTTCTTGGTGGCCTCACCACCTTCCTGACGATGGCCTACATCATCGTCGTGAACCCGCAGATCCTCTCTCAAGCGGGAATGCCCGCTGAAGGCGTGGTGTTTGCGACCTGCCTCTCGGCCGCGGCCGCCACTCTGGTGATGGGGCTGTACGCCAACTATCCCATCGCTCTGGCGCCCGGAATGTCGCTCAATGCCTACTTCACCTATTCCGTTTGCCTGGGCATGCATGTTCCGTGGCGTACCGCGCTCGGTGTGGTTTTCTTCTCGGGCGTGCTCTTCTTTGTGCTCACAGTTACGCGGATCCGTGAGCAGATCGTCAACGGAATCCCGGATTGCCTGAAGCATTCCACTGCCACCGGTATCGGGATGTTCATTGCGTTTGTCGGGCTGCGGAACGCAAAACTCGTAGTGGCCAATCCGGCTACGTTTGTCGGCCTCGGCAGTTTTTCCGACCACGAGGCGCAGACGGCCTGCTTCGGCCTCGTCCTGACGCTCATCCTGATGGCGCGAAAAGTCAACGGCGCAATCCTGATCGGCATCTTTGGAACCACGTTGCTGGGAATTCTCCGCGGCCTCTCGAACTGGCCCTCGGCCATTGTCTCCATGCCGCACGCCTCATCGACTTTCCTGCAACTTGACCTTCGCGGCGCTATCCATCTCGGGTTCCTCGAGATCCTGTTCGCGTTTCTGTTCGTGGATCTTTTCGACAACGTCGGTACCCTTGTCGGTGTATGCGAGCAAGGCGGATTCATCAAGAACGGCAAGATACCTCGCGTCGGGCGGGTGCTGCTGGCGGATGCGGTGGGAACAGTTTTTGGGTCCGTGGCGGGCACATCTACGGTCACGAGTTACATTGAAAGCGCCGCCGGTATCGCGGCGGGGGCACGCACCGGACTGAGCAACCTGGTCGTCGCCTTACTGTTCCTGATGGGCATGTTTTGCTCGCCGCTGGCGGCTGCTATTCCAGGCTATGCTACGGCCCCGGCGCTGATTTTGGTTGGCGTGTTAATGACCCAGTCCGTTGCCCACATCGAGTGGCGCGAGTTCAGCGAAGCGGCGCCGGCCTTTATCACTATGCTGGCCACACCGCTCACTTTCAGCATCGCCACCGGCCTCAGCCTGGGGCTAATCTCCTACACAGTGGCGAAAGTTGCGGCAGGGAAATATCGCCAGATCAGCCCACTCATTTGGATTCTCACTGCTCTATTCATCCTGCGCTATATCTATCTTGCCGTGGCTTGAACGCGCCGAGAGCGGTTGGAATCTTTATCTCAGCTTGCCGACTATCTTCTCCGCGGCTTCCAGAATCGCGCCCTGCTTCACCACGCTAGCGAGAGCATTAATGTCCGGGTGGAGCACCCGATCTTCTTCCAACCTCCTGATGTGCGTGCGGATGGCTTCATAGGCAGCTTGGGTCGCAGGTGCTGGCTTGACTGGAGCCCGCAGATCGAAGGCTTGCGCCGCTGCCATCAGTTCAATCGCGATCACATACCACGCATTCTCGATGATCTGACGAGTCTTGATCGCTGTCGTCATCCCCATCGACACAAAGTCTTCCTGGTCGGCGGCTGCTGGAATGGATCCGGTCGCAGCCGGATGGCTCAACACGCGGTTCTCGCACACCAGCGCCCCAGCCGTGTATTGGGAAAGCATCAGCCCGGAGAACATTCCCGCACCTTTCGTGAGGAAGGCTGGTAGTCCCATCGACAGATGAGGATTCATCAGGCGGTTCAGTCTCCTTTCCGAAAGCGCGGCCACGGTAGTGACTGCCATGCCGACCATTTCAAGGGCGAACGCCATCGGGGTTCCCTGAAAATTTGCTCCGTTCAATACCAGTTCCTCATCGGGGAAGAACGTAGGATTATCGGCCGCGTGATTGAGTTCGATCTCGAGCATGTATCGTGCCCATTTGAAAGCTTCCCGAGCGGCCCCGATCACCTGGGGACTGGAGCGCAGCGAGTAGGCATCCTGCACCTTTTTCCCCGGCAGATTGAGGAGTTCTGACCCTTCCGTCAGGTTCCGAATGTTCTCGGCGCACTCCTGCGCGCCAGGGTAGCCGCGGACCAGATGGATCCTGGGATCGTAGGCTTTCATATTGGCGTTGAGCGCCTCCAGGCTCATTGCCAGCGCAACCTCCTGAGTTCTCAGCCAGCGCTCGGCGTCGTAGAGTTCGAGGCAGCCCATCCCGCTGATAAAATTTGCGCCGTTGATGGCGGCCAGCCCGTCCCTTTCCCGGAAAACTATAATAGGAATTCCAGCCTCGGCCATTCCCTCTTTCGCCGGGAGCCTTTTCCCCTGATAGAAGACCTCGCCCTCGCCCATGAGAGTGATTGCCATCTGAGCCATCGGCGAAAGATCGCCGCACGCGCCTACCGAACCCTTCTGGCAGACGACGGGGGTCACCCCCTTGTTGAGCATCTCCAATTGCGTCTGGACAATTTCGAGCCTTATCCCGGAATGGCCCCAGCAATGGGTGTTGAGACGAGAAAGCATCGCCGCACGCACGTTTTCTTCACTGCAGGGCTCTCCGCAACCCGCGGCATGAGAGTACAGCAGATATCTCTGGTACTTCTCCACCTGCTCCGGCGTGAGCACGACTTCAGAAAGTTCGCCGATTCCGGTATTTACGCCATACATGATTTCGCGCGCGCGAATTTTCCGTTCCAGCAGTTCACGGCATCGGTTAATGCGGCCAATCGCGTCCGGGTGCAGGTCCACCTGCCGGTGATGGCGGGCGATGGCTACCACATCCTCGATGGTCAAAGAATGTCCATCTAACACAATTTTTGTATCTGCGCCCGTGGCAGGGTGAAGAGAAGGTTCGTCCAACAAGACTGTCATACCGTGCCCCCTTGCGGTTATTGGAACAGGCTCAACAGATTCAACCTATTCCGCTACGCCGGTTTTCGGTATGACACTCGTCACCTGTGGCAGTGATGTTTGCCGATGCCCCTGCGCCTGGCACCGTAACCTCAGCAAGGACTTCAATTCGCCGCGCACCAACGAATCACAACCTGCTGTGCGCTATGTACTTTCGCTTTTCGTTTTTCGCGGAGATAATAAAAGGGAAAAGCTGTAGGTAGACGAGAGACGGAGGTAGCTATGCGACTTGCGACCTTCTTGTTTGCACTCTCACTGGTGGCGCTGCTGGTTTTGGCGGACACATCTTCCTTAAAGGCACCACCCACTCTCCACCCGGCCACGGTTCCACTCGCTCAACGTAATTCCATCTCTGGCGGCGACGGCGTGCACATGTGGCGGCGCGCGGATATTCGGGTGTTTCCCCTTGATCTGGTCCTCGCCAATCGGGCGGAGCTGGCATCGTTTCGTGATCAGGTGGCGAGGGCTAAAGGCGATAGTGCGGGACTTTATTTGTCAGACCCGGCGGTTCGCCAGCAACTTGCCCGGCAGCTTCAGCTCATGGACGCTCTGCTCAACTACGCGGAGCGGCTGAATTCGGATGCCGGGAAGGGGGCAACAGCCTTGGAAGTCCAGCGAAACCTGAACCACATTGAAGGCCAGATGATGTGTGAGGCATGCCACTCGACGGTCATTGCTGAAGCCAAGGGCAGGACGAGATAGGCGAAGCCAATTGCATTCTTTGCGACGCCATCTCGTCCAAATCTGACACGAGGAGGTATTTCCCATCTAAGTTAAACGCTCATCCGATTGTTATTGGAATGCACGCCGAGCGATGAACTCACGCACTTCACGCAAGAAAGGAGAACACCATGTCGCTTACCAGACTCAAGGAATTTCTCGACAGCCACAACGTTAAGTACGTTGTCATCTCTCACTCGGTCGCCTACACCGCGGGCGGAATCGCTGCCCTCACGCATATTCCGGGAAAGGAACTCGCCAAAACGGTGATGGTGAAAATTGACGGAGCCCTCGCCATGGCTGTAGTTTCGGCGTCCCAGTACGTCGATCTCACACTCTTGAAACATGCCGTGGGTGCAAAGTACGTAGCACTAGCCTCGGAAGACGAATTCAGAGAGACGTTCCCCGATTGTGAGACTGGGGCTATGCCGCCATTCGGAAATCTCTATGGCATGACCGTTTTTGCGGACGAAAGCCTCAAAAAAGACAAGGAGATCGCCTTTAACGCGGGCTCCCATCGTGAACTGGTTCGGCTGGCATGGGACGACTTCGTGAGACTCGTCGAACCACGGATCATCAAGCTGGCGGCAGGCAAGATCATCGAAACCGCAGCATAGCTCAGTCTCGGGCAGTTGCCAGCTGCGGGGGGCTCGACAGGCAAGCGACCTGGGCAACGTTGCGCGAGGAGGAGAACATGGAACTACTACTTAACCTTGAGGAGAAAAAGCTCCTGATGGAAATTCTCGAAGAGCATCATCGTCAGCTGCTCAGGGAAATCTCCCATACCGATCATCACGAGTTCAGAATCGCACTCAAGAAAAAGGAACGGCTGCTGGAATCCGTGCTCAGCAAGCTCCAGGCAAGCGAGCCCGTGCACGCATAGAAAAGAAGTCTGAGCTCGGAGTTAGTGTTTTTGTGTTTTGCGTTTGCGGAGGCTTCGGCCAGAGCCGACATTCGTCCTTGCCGCCAGTAGTCTGTTTGCTTGTTTCCGGCCACTTCGAGCCATGTTTCAGGCGATCAGTTGATACAGGTGTCCAACGCGGACGCGCTTGCAGGGTCTCGGATGCTGCAAGTTCCAGTCGATTTAACAGTTTGCTCGTTTGGCGTTCCCTGTCTGGTCCGCTGCTCATCTGAGATATTCCCTTTTGGGTACTAAAGAGCAGTTGTCTTACAGGAAACAGCACAAGTTTGTCGTTCCCTAAGCCGATATATCTCCTATCGTGAAGTGTCTATCGTTCCATTCCCCGGTCTTGAAGTACGCCATTGACCGGGTCAGGAAGTGGCCGCATTCCGTTTATGCGCTCGCGTTATCGGGTTTGGCAGCAGCCACAGTTCTCCCCTTCATCGGGTGGCACTTCCGGAACAAGGGCATTGCCCATTCCTCAGTTAGCGTGTCAATTCCCACGCTTTGTGGAGTGCTGATCGCGCTGGCTGTCGTCCTCGCCTATCAAGAACTTCGCGTGCATGGAATTCGGCAGCAAACCACAAAGCGCGAAGAACTGTTCCGCATCATCAGTGAGAACGCAGCCGACATGATTGCGGTGGTCGACGTCAACGGCAAACGACTGTACAACAGCCCGGCTTACCAGACGGTCCTGGGATACTCTCCCGAGGAACTCGGCGCCATGCCGGCGTTTGAGCAGATCCATCCCGATGATCGTCAAAAAGTAATAGCTGCTGCCCAGCAGGCGCGCCAGACCGGCGTGGGCAAGCGACTGGAATATCGCATTCGCCATAAGAACGGGAGATGGATGTTTCTAGAATCCACGGCCAGTACCGTCCTGAACGCCAAGGGCGAGGTCGAGAAACTGGTCATCGTTAATCGCGACATCACGGAACGCAGGCAGTTTGAAGAGAGGCTGGAACACAATGCCTTCCACGACTCTCTGACCGATTTGCCGAACCGCGCTCTCTTCTTAGACCGCCTGCAGCACGCGTTTGATCGGGCACAGAGAGACCCGCGCATATACGCCGTCCTGTTTATCGATATGGACGGTTTCAAAGTCTTCAACGATACCATGGGTCACACCGCGGGCGACCAGGTGATCGTTGATGTCGGCCATCGCCTGGCGCACTGTCTCCGGCGCAGCGACACGATTTGCCGCGCTGCACAACCAGTCGGTCAGCACCAGTCTTCGACTGATGATGTGTTAGCCAGGTTGGGTGGAGACGTATTCACCGTTCTCTTGGATTCGGTCCATGATCCCAGCGATGCGATGCGTGTGGCCAAGCGAATCCAGGCCGCGCTGGCTCCCCCTTTCATGGTTGCGGGACACAAAGTGTTCACCTCGGCCAGCATAGGGATTGCTTTGGGTCCGGGAACTTACAGCAAATCGGAGGAGATGCTCCGCGATGCGGCCATCGCCATGTATCGAGCCAAGGCCCTCGGAAGATCAGGTTGCCAACTCTTCAACAAAGAAATGCATACGCGGGTAGCGAACCGGCTCAAGCTTGAAACCGACATGCGATCGGCCATCGACCAGCAGGAGTTTAGAGTTCACTACCAACCGATTGTTAATTTGGAGACCAGTCAGCTGGCCGGGTTCGAAGCGCTCGTGCGATGGCAACACCCGGAGAGGGGCCTAGTTTTTCCTGGTAAGTTCATCGACGCCGCCGAGGAAACCGGACTGATTATTCCCATTGGAAGGTGGGTATTACGGGAAGCCTGCCGACAAGCTCAAGTCTGGCAAGCAAAGTACTCATCCGACCCCGCACTGACAATTACCGTGAATGTCTCGCCCAAACAGTTGACCGACGTCCGCCTCGTCAATGATGTGGAAGCGGCCCTCAAGGACACGAAACTTGATCCAAACCAGCTGCAACTGGAGGTCACAGAGAGCATGAGCATGAGTGATCCTGAGGGGGCAAACCGCGTGCTCCTGCGGCT
>Ga0187818_10000630_pt1 | contig 12960 bp, 7 predicted proteins | sample NC_wetland_sal_i_14_FD_130581 | JGI IMG/M metagenome (GOLD analysis project Ga0187818, IMG submission 130581) | Wetland sediment microbial communities from Neuse River Estuary, North Carolina, USA - SO4_3 | ecosystem: Environmental > Aquatic > Freshwater > Wetlands > Sediment | place: USA: North... | reverse complement strand
GTAGGGGTAGACCGCCGCCTCGCTCAGACTGCCGCCGAAAGTGGCGCTTGTGGGCGCATTCGGCCAGTAGGCCATCTGGCCGTAGCCCATGCGCCAGTAGCCACTGTAGTTAGCTGGCGCCGAATCACTGTGAGACGCTACCTGCGACCCGTCGATGTACAGATATACGTTGCTGCCGTCGTAAACTCCTGCTGCATAGTGCCAGTTGCCGTCATTATAGACGTTCGGAGAGGCGAGGCCGTAGGTAGTACCACCGCTGTTGCCGAACACAACGTTGCCGGCATTGGTCATATAGATCATGCGGTCGTAGTTTGACGAGCCGAGTACGGTCTGGTCCTGCTGAAACCCGATCAGTTTGCCGCCCCGATTGTAACCGTTCGCGGTCTTGAACCACACTTCCACCGAGTAGCCGCTAGCCCCTGGGTTCGTCACTTGAGTCGCCGTACTCAGATAGCCGTTATATCCGTCCAAAGTGATGGCATTATCGGGCGAGGTCGCGCCCGCAACGCCGTACTGTACCTTCGGTGCCGAATCGGCAGCACTCAGACCGGTTGACTCGTTTAGCCGCCAGTACTCCATCGGATGGTCGCCGATGAGCTGCGTGGAATACCAACCCGGCGGTGGCGTCGGTGTCGGCGAAGCGGTTGAAGTCGGCGTTGGCGAAGCGGTCGTTGTCGGTGTTGCGGTTGCTGTCGGCGTCGGTGTTGCCGTTGGCGTCGGTGTTGGTGTCGGTGTTGGTGTAGGCGTTGGTGTTGCCAGGTTCGTAGCCGTGTACGCGGAGACAAGATTCCCCATGTCGGCGGAACCCCAGCCGGTCGACTGATCGTATCCTGGACCTGCCGCGAAGCCGCTCACGCCGTTAAAGCTGTTGTTGCCCGTCGTAACGTCGCGCAGACCTGCGTTGCTTGAGAAGGGTCCCATCTGATAGATGCGAGAATTCATGTTGCCGAGACGACCCTTGGAGGCCTTCGTGCCCTGAGCAACCAGCTTCGACAGACCGGCCCACAGCGGGGCGGCCACACTCGTTCCTCCTACGCAGCAGTCGATATATGCGATGCCGAGGCCGTAGAGATCGTCACCAAGGTAGAAGCCGGGGCTGGATGGGCTTGCCCCAAAGGCGACGTCTGGAACATCACGCGCACCGTCGGCCGGTGTCGCAGAGTTCTGGTATGTCGGCTTGTTGAACAGTGCGCTCTTGCCACCGCCGCTAGCACCGCTGGTGTCTTCCCAAACCGATTCTGGCACGGTGCCGACGTCATTGTTGTTGGCGTTGTAACTCGGGATAAACTGTGTGCCTCCGACCGCAGTGACGTTCGGGTCAGCCGCCATCTCGCTGACGTTAGGTGTTGTGCCAGGGACGCATGCATTGGTCGTTGGGTCAAGGACGTTACCCGCGGCGCCAGAGTCACCGCTGGCAACAAACACCGACTGTCCTTGGGCGGCTGCCTGCGCGAAGAGCTTGTCGAGCGTGCTGGTGTAAAAGCTCGCTGTCGCACCGCAATAGCCGAAGCTGATGCTGATGGCACCGCACGAATTGCTTTTGACGGCTTGGGTGAGCGCGTCAAGAAGGGGATCGGACGACGTAGACGGGTTGCCGATGTAGACCCTGATCGGCGCACCGGTCGCCACTGCATGACCCCATTCGATGTCGAGTAGCGCTTCGATCTCCGCGCTGTTCTTACCCGGGTTGCTGCCGTCAACAAGCACTCGCGTGATCGTTGCTGACGGCAGACCGAAATTCTGGTTGAACCCGCTAACTGACGTGCTGTTGTAGTCTGAGACTTCCAAAAACGCGATGCAGTCACCTCCGCCTCCATTAGTGCCCGCGTTCAAGAGCGGCGTCTCATCGTAGAAGGTCCAGAGGTCCTGAGGGCCAAACCCGACGGGTTGGCCTGATGTCGCGTAAGCAGGAATTAATGCTGGTCCGAGCAGCTTCGGCTTGGCTGACAAATCTGCCTTGCCCGAGCGCGTGAATAACGAGGACAGGGGTAACGCAAGATGGCGAGTTGACGGCGGACTGATCGTGATCGGGTGCGACTGCCTGAGATTATCCAGGCCATCGACGGACCCAATCAACCCGGCAAATTGCTCTGGAACGACTGGATCGGTGACATTTCCATAGAGTCGGCCGTCGCTCGATGACGCTATTTTCGTCCCAAACGCACTCTCAGCCTTTGCGGTAGTTCCCGTGACAACTACTTTGCGTACATTCGCCTCTTTGACCACGAACCCCTGACTTTGCAGCCAGGCCCGCACCGCCTGGACCTCCTCTTTCGTGCGGCCAAAGCGAGAGTCGAACTCGGACGGCGTAAGCCATCTATGGTAGTGCGGCGAACTCGGATTCTGGAGTTCGGCGAGCAGTCGGGTTAATGCCGCCCGATTGCGCAAGGCGAAATTGATGCTGATCGTAAGTGGCTGCGTGCCGGGCGCTCTCAATGGAAGTTCTTCGGCTTGGCGCGGATGGTTGCCGGCAAGCGTTATCGTCTGCGCCTGCGCTACTGCGAGCGTAGCGGTGATGGCGAGCGCGACCGCGGCGGCGACCTTCGCCGCTCGAAAAGACCAACGCATCCAACGGCCCAAATTCTGCGAGAGGTGCGTTGAAACAATCCGACAGGTTCGCTGGTCTAGGCTCGCCATCGCAATCTCCTGAGGACTTTACGATGTGGTGGGTACGGATCTGCGGCCGAAGACACTCGCTTGAGCCGATCTGCTCTTTGGCCGAGCACACCGTGCTTTCTTCGGCATCGTTTGTATCTCATGAATTAGTTTAAGTCAATATAGCGACTGATCCCTATCCGTGGATTTATATGAGAGGAGTACATGTAGAATAACTCACCGTGTCGCTCTCCCGCTTGATCGGGTGGCGCACAGGGTCATGAAACCGATTTTTGGACCAAGTGAATTGAGATAGTTCCCTTCGGCTTGCGGCGCCGCATGCGAAATCCCGGTGTCTGACAATTTGAACGTAAAGGTCGGACGGTCAGGGACGCAGCCAAATAGTCAGTGAGTGCTTAACGCAAACTTGATTAAGTGTGCGAAAGGCCCATACCGACTGGTTGCGCGCTATATTCTTGGCTCTATGGCATCACTGTCGACCAGAGAAGGTCCCAAAATAATCGAAACGATCCCGGATAAACTGGCCGGCGACGACACGTCCGCTTCCGCGACCGGCGATCGCTACTTCAGCGATTTCTACCATCATCTGCTGACCTCGTCGTGGCCGTCGCTGCTGCTCCAGATCGCCCTCCTGTTCGGCGTGGGCAACGCGCTCTTCGCGCTCGGCTACTATCTCGACGGCGGTATCCAAAACGCCCGGCCCGGTTCCTACGCCGACGTCTTTTTCTTCAGCGTCGAGACCATGGCGACTATCGGCTACGGCAAAATGATTCCGGTCACCTGGTTCTCGCACGTTCTCATGAGTTTCGAAGCGCTGGGCGGCCTGATGGGCTTTGCGCTCATCACCGGGCTCGTCTTCGCGAAGTTCTCACGCCCCACCGCGCGCGTCCGCTTCAGCCGCGTCGCCGTCATTTCCAACCGCGACGGCGTGCCGAGCCTGATGTTCCGGATGGCGAACGTGCGCTCAAACCAGATCGTCGAGGCCCAGATTCACGTCGTGCTCGCCCGTCAGGAACATACCGTCGAGGGTGAGGAGGTGCGGCGCTTCCACGATCTGACACTCTCACGCGATCGCAACGCAATCTTCGCCTACTCGTGGACCGCGATTCATCCGATCGACTCAGGCAGTCCGTTTTACCGCGCGACCCCCGAGTCGCTGGCCGCGGCCGACGCTGCGGTCGTCGTCTCCCTGACCGGTATCGACGAGACCTTCGCGCAAACCGTCTACGCCCGCTATACCTACACCGCCGCGGACATCCGATGGGGCGTTCGATTGGCCGATATTACCACCCACACTCCCGACGGCCCGCTGATGGACTACGCGAGCTTCGACGACGTCATTCCCGCCGACCTGCCGCCCTGGGGCGAAGACAATACGCCAGGCGATTGAGCGGCAATTCTCAGCTTGGCCGGATCATCCCAGTGACCTGCCCCGGCAGTTCCACTGCCTCCGCTGGGTCTTGATGCGGCCACGCTGAAATTTGTTAAAGCAAATCTCTCAAATCTTACTTCATCCGAACGATTGATCTTAACCGTTCCCCAAACCCACGGTCACGGCGGCGTCATCCGGTCGCGCTAGCCTTTCTGCGAAGCGCGCAAATGCGCGCCCGAGCGAGCATACCGCCCGTTCAATAATCGTACGGAGGAAGCACGATGGAATCGTCCAAATGGCGATGGCGCCGGATTGCGCCTGCGCTGGCGAGCGCCCTTATGATGGCCGTGGTTGCGGTGGGCGGTGCGCCGCTTGCTCACGCCAGTTGCCAACTCGACTCGGCAAAAGGAAAGATCAAGCACGTCGTCTACGTCGAGTTCGACAATGTGCATTTCACCCGCGACAATCCGAATGTCCCTTCAGATATGGAGCAGATGCCGAATCTGCTCAACTTCATCAAGCAGAACGGTACGCTCGATGCCGGGGATCATGCGGTACTGATTTCACATACGGCCAACGACATCCTCACCACGCAGACCGGTCTTTACTCGGACAACGACGGTATCTTCGTTGCCAACAACTTCGGCGTATTCGGCTACCCAGGCTTTTCGAGCATCTATTTCCCTTCGTCGTTCTTCTACTGGACGGATCTGGTCTCGGACATCACACCAGGCACGAAGGACAACACCTTCGCGCTGACGACGCCGTCGGGAGATAACGTTCCTGCGCCTTGGGTGCCGTTCACCCGGGCGGGATGTGACGTTGGCGCATTCTCGACCGCCAACATCGCGCTGGAAAGGTCGCCATTTGACGTCGTAAAGGTTTTCGGCTCAGGCTCGCCGGAAGCCTCAGACCCGAACCAGTTTGGAGACTTCATCGGCGCAGCCATCCATTGCGCGATCGGCAGTCCGTTCTGTACGTCAGCGAACCACGCCGTGAATGACCTGCTACCCGACGAACCGGACGGCGGCTACAACGGGTATAAGGCGCTGTTCGGACTCAAGTACATAGCGCCCGCGCTCGGCGGCATCACTGATTACAATAATAATCCCGTGAATGACTTCTCCAAGATAAACTTCGATCCAGTGCCGGCTCAGACGCTCGCCGTGGTCGAGACGATGCTGAAAAAAGGTGTCCCGGTCGTTTTTGCCTACATCGCCGACGCCCATGACGATCAGGAGGGCATCAATAGCGGCCACGCCTTCGGCCCCGGCGAGAAAGGTTACGTCAAGCAGCTCGCCGACTACAACGCGGCTTTCGGAAAGTTCTTCGCCAACCTCGCGAAAGACGGAATCGATCAGACCAACACGCTCTTCATCTTCACTCCCGACGAGGGCGATCATTTCGTCGGAAGTGCACCGACGAATCCCGGCTGCGACGGCGTGACCACACCCTGCACTTACAGCCACGTGGGCGAACTCGAGCCCGATCTGAACAAACTGGTGACGAATGCCGGCGATTCCACGCCGTTCGCCTATCATTTCGACTCCTCGCCGACGGTCTTCGTGCCGGGACAGCCAATCCCCACCGATGCCTCCGTGCGTCAGTTGGAGCGCACGATGGCCACACTGACCGCCCATAATCCGTACACAGGGAACACCGACAACCTGATGGCGGCGATGGCTGACCCGGTCGAAGAGGCGATGCTCCACATGAATACGCTAGCTGACCCGGCGCGCACGCCGACCTTCACCTTTTTCGGTGACCCGGACTATTACTTCTATGCCAACGGTTCGGCGAGCCCGGTGCCGTATCCCTACAACGCCTGGAATCATGGCGATTTCCAGCCGGAAATCGCGCGCACCTTCATTGGTATCGCCGGCCCCGGCGTGAAGAATCTGGGCGTGACCGATCCTCAGGATTTCTTCACCGATCACGTTGACTTGAGACCGACCATGATGTCGCTGCTGGGGCTCAAGGATGACTACGGCCACGATGGCCGCGTGATTCTCGAACTGCTCGACCCTTCGATACTGCCGTCCACTGAACATGCGCATCACGAGACCCTGCTGCGCCTGGGGCAGGTGTATAAGCAGATCAATGCGCCGTTCGGCGATCTGGCTAAGCAGACGTTGCAAATCTCGACCGCGGCGCTCGCGAGCAACAGTGCCAGCGATGCGACTTACACGCGGCTCGAAAACGATATCGCCGGATTTACCTCGCAGCGCGACGCGCTTGCCGGCCAGATGAAATCGATGCTCGAGGATGCGGAATTCAACGGCGCCTCAATCAATGAGCAGCACGCGCGAGATCTTATCAGCCAGGCCAATTCGCTGCTCAGCGCGGCCGATGCATGCTCCGCAAATCTGTCCAACTGCCCCTGAGCGTATAGCGAACGAATCACCAGGGTGAAAAACGCGAGGGGCCGGGCTCTCACGCCCGGCCCCTCGCCGCCTGTTCTCAACACGCTCTCTTCTTATTCCGGTCTCCCACGCTGTGCCTTCTTCTTTGGCTCCGTTGCCCAGTCTTGTCGCCGATCGGATGATTCAGCTCTCGCATGGCTCGAAATCCGAAGGCGCGTTGATGTTGTCGCTCGCCTGAATACCGCGTATCGCGCATAGTGAGGTACACTATTCTGCCACAGGATCAGCGTCATCGCGCTAGGGTGAAATAGATGGAAATTGGATGGATTGGCACCGGAATCATGGGCGCGCCGATGGCGCGCCGACTATTGAGCGCGGGTCATCACGTCCGCGTCTATAATCGCACCCCGCACAAGGCGCGCGCCCTCACCGCTGACGGTGCGACCGTTACCAGCGACGCCGCCGAAGCCGCGCGCGGCGCCGAGGTGGTCTTTATCATGGCGCCCGATACGCCCGACGTCGAAAGCATCGTCGCGAAAATCGAACCGGTGCTGGCGCGCGGCCATATGGTGATCGACATGAGCACGGTAGCGCCGGCATGTGAACGCGAGATCGCCGCGCGACTGGCGGCGGCGGGCGTCGACTATCTCGACGCGCCGGTCTCGGGCGGCGAGCCGGGCGCGGTTGAAGGTACGCTTACGGTCATGGTGGGCGGCGACGAGGCGGCGTTCGCGCGGGCGCGTCCGCTGTTCGAGGCGCTGGGCAAACGCATCACGCACATGGGCGCGGCGGGCGCGGGTCAGACCACCAAGCTCGCGAATCAGATCGCCGTCGCGCTCACGCTTGAAGCGACGGCCGAGGCGCTGATCTTCGCGCGAAAGGGCGGACTCGATCCAGCCCGAGTGCTCGAGGCGATCGGCGCCGGCGCTGCAGCCTCGTGGCAACTCAACAATCTCGGTCCCAAAATCATCGCGCACGATTACCGCCCCGGCTTCTTTATAAAACTTATACGCAAGGACCTGCGCCTGGTCGTCGAAGCCGCCACCCAGAATGGCCTCGCCTTGCCCGGGTTTGCGCTGATGACCTCGATGTTCAACGCGGCCGCCGCGATGGGCCATGACCTCGACGGCACCCAGGCGATCGCCGCCGCTCTCGACAGGATCGCCGTGCTCAAGTAGTACGGGGTTCAACGCTTGCGCCTTGGGAGGCTTCGCCGATGTCCACCGAACAGAACGACCTGCTTGTCGAACGCCGCGACGGCGTGCTCTATCTCACGCTCAACCGGCCCGATCGGCTCAACGCCCTGAGCGATCAGATAATAAACGGGTTGCGCGAACAACTGTCGCGTGCGGCCACCGACGCGGAAGTCGGCGCGGTCGTGGTGACGGGATCCGGACGCGGATTCTGCGCCGGCGGCGACGTCACCCGTATGCGCGATCGCAATGAAGCGAGCGGGCAGGGCGGCGCCGCGAACGGAGTTTCGCTGGAGAAACGCATCGCAGGGACACGCCATGGCGAGGAAGTGAGCGTGCTGCTCCATGAGATTCCCAAGGTGACGATCGCGGCGGTGAACGGTCCCGCCGCCGGCGCCGGCCTGGGCCTTTGCCTCGCGTGCGATTTCCGCATCGCGTCCGATACCGCACGTTTCGGCACCGCGTTCGCCCGCGTGGGCTATTCGGGTGACTTCGGCGGCAGTTACTTCCTCACGCAAATTGTTGGCCCGGCCAAGGCGCGCGAACTCTATTTCCTGGCCGAGATTATCAACGCCGATGAGGCACTCAGGCTTGGGATCGTCAACCGCGTGGTCCCGGCCGCGTCGCTGGCGAGCGAGGTTGAGGCCTTTGCCCGGCGAATCGCGTCGGGTCCACGGGTCGCATACGGCTACATGAAGGGTAATCTCAACGCCGCACTCAATACCGACTTGCGGACGCTGCTCGATCGCGAGGCCGTCGGGCAGGCCCTGACCAGCCTGACGCAGGACCACAAGGAGGCGGTGAAGGCGTTCCTCGAAAAGCGCGAACCGAAGTTTCAGGGCCGCTAAAGCGCAAGAGACTCTCCACAAGTCCGCTCCCTGGCTTTCAGCGAGAGTTTGGGCCCGTATCAGCCGCGCGCTGCCTGTTCGTCGCAGCGCGCGGTCTCACCTCACGCAAGGACGCAGCCCTGCGAAGGTCTTCGAGCGCAGCCCATTGCGCGTCAATTCACCGTCCCGGCTTTCGCCGCCGCATCCCATCTGAAATAATTCCCGCGGTGGCACGACAGATATCCCCGCAGGACATCTTTGCCGCGCTCGGCCGGATCAACTACCCGGGCTATGCGAGCGATATCGTCGCCCTCGGGATGGTCGAGGAGGTCGCGCCAATCGCTGACGACGGCTACGCGATCACGCTGCGCCATGCGAGCGAGCGCGAAGAGCTGCTGCGCGAGACGGCGGGGCGGATTCATCAGATGCTCGCACACGAACTCGGCGTTCCCAAAGTCGAGTTCAAGGTGCACAAGCTCGAAGCCGAACTCGGCGAAAAAACCGGCCGCATGCGCCTCGACGGCACGCGCTGGATCGTCGCCGTCGCCAGCGGCAAGGGCGGTGTCGGCAAATCCACCGTCGCGGCCAACCTCGCCGTGGCGCTGGCGCGGCTCGGGCACAAGGTCGGGCTGCTTGACGCCGACATCTACGGGCCGTCGGTGCCGATGATGTTCGGGACGGGTGACGAACGCCCGCGTTCGGCGGGCGGCCAGAGTTTTTATCCGGTCGAGAAGTACGGCGTGAAGTTGATCTCGATCGGGTTTTTCCTGAACGACAAGGCGCCGGTGATTTGGCGCGGTCCGATGGTGATGGGTGCGGTGCGCCAGTTTCTCAAGGACACGCTCTGGGGCACGCAGGATTTCCTGATTGTCGATTTGCCGCCCGGCACCGGTGACGCGCAGCTCACACTCGCGCAACAGGTTGCGATCGACGGCGCCGTGATCGTGACCACACCCCAGGACGTAGCACTCGCCGACGCGCTGCGCGCGGTGCGGATGTTCCGGCAGGTGCATTGCCCGCTGCTCGGCGTGGTCGAGAATATGAGCTACTTCGTTTGCCCCGATTGCGGCGAACGCGACGAACCATTTGGCGCCGGCGGCGGCGAGAAGATGGCGCGCGGCGAAGGGATCGAGCTGCTTGCGCACGTGCCGATCTTTACCGAAATCCGCGAGAGTGGCGATCGCGGGATGCCGCTCACGCTCGCAACCCCGGACCATCCGGCGAGCCGCGCCTTCATGGATCTCGCGCGCCGGGTGGCAGCCTTGATGCCAGCGCCTTAGCGGTGCGTACCCGCGACCGGCTTACACGGTGCGGGCGCGAACGAAGACCCCCGGAATTCAAAGATGGCGACCGTTATTACCGAGGAATGCATCAATTGCGGCGCGTGCCTGCCCCGATGCCCCAACAATGCGATCTACGAAGGGGGCTCGCCGTGGGAACTCGACGGCGAGACCCATCCGCCGCTGGCTGAGGACATCTATTACATCGCCCCGGCCAAGTGCACCGAATGCGTCGGCTTCTTCGACCATGAGGAATGCGCGGCGTCATGCCCGGTCGATTGCTGCGTGCCCGATCCGAAAATTCCCGAGACCGAGCAAACCCTGATCGAACGCGCCCGCAAGCTCCATCCCGAGACCGTTTTCAACCCTGACTTCCCGTCGCGCTTCCGGCGCTAGAACGGGTAGTTGATGCCCGAGAAGACCGCGGCGCCTTCGCCGCCCCAGCCGACGTCTACATAGCCGACCACGAACGGCTCCGCGATTGCGCGAAAGCCGATTCCACCCACGGGATGCAGGTCGCTCAGTGGATCTTCGGACAGATTGCGCCACACGCGCCCGGCCTCGAAGAACGGCGCCAGCTCGGCGATCCCGTGATTACCGAACACGTCGGCTTCGAACACTCGCGTGCGCAGTTCGACGTTGAAGTCGGCGAGGTTGTTGTCGACGAAACGGCCGGCGCCGTATCCGCGGAGGGTCTCCTGATCGTAGAGCTGGCTGTCGTCGCCGCCCAGCCGAGCCAGCGACCAGAACGGAATCTCGTTACCGGCGGGCGAATACTGGATATACCCGCGCGCCGCCAGCGTGAAGCGCTTCCAGAAGCTCCAGTAATGACGCAGCTCTAACCCCATCCGCGTGTACGAGACCGAGCTCATCAGGCGGCGGTCGGCGAATCCCGCATAGAGCGTGGCGAGTCCGCCATTGCGCGGAATATCGATCGAATCGCGGTCGTCGTACGCCAACCGCATTTCGTTGTAGACCTCGCTGCCGCCATGTATGCCCTTTTGGTTTGGGTAGAGCGTCGTCGTTTGCGGGATACTGTCGAAGGCGCCCTTGAGAATCCGCACGTAACGCGGCCGCAAGACCAATGCGAGCTGCAGATTCCTGGTAATGTTCCAGCCGAACAGCCCCTTCACATACACCTGCTCAGTGGTGTAGTTGCTCTCGCCACCCAGACGCGAATCGTTGCCGACTCCGAAAAAGCGCTCGGTCGGATCGCGCTCGAAGAACAGCCGCCCGTCGAATGACCACCATCGGTCGTGCTGGCGTCCGGTCGCGTAGTTGCCATCGAACACGCGCGCGATCTTTTCCTGTGCCCCCGCCAGCGCATACCATTGCGTGTCTTCCGAGGGATACGAGAAAAACCGTACCGCGCCCCCCGGTCCGAGGTCGGTGTTGTTGTTTATGTCCGGCGCCAGGATGTGATTGATCTGGTTCTGATCATCCTTGAACAGGGCCGCGAACAGCACGCCGTAGGTCACGCCGCCGTTAGGGTTGGTCGCCACTTCGGGTATCGGAATCAATGTAAACGGCCAATCGCGAGGATCCATGTCCAGCGGCCAGGTCCGCGGCTGCATCAGATCGAACGCCTGCACAGGCGCCGCCGCGCTGCTGAACCCCATTAGCAATATGATCGCTGCGAAGATCCGCTTCATCCCGACCTTGTCGCGCATCGCACCCCCACCGGCCGCCGCCACCCCGGCTCGCTTCTCGAATCAAAGGCTTCCAAGACTGACAATCTCCGTCCCCCCGATCAACCGGTCCGAGACTTTTGCGCGGATCGCCGGGATGTGCAAGATGGCGCCTCGGCCGCCCGACTCAAACCCGAAACTGCCGCTCTTCGACCCGCGCCCGGGGCTATCCTGACAACGGTGGGTGAGGCCTCGACCCGAGGCGTTTTCGCTCGCGCGCAAAATATGTCAGGATTTCAAATCAATGAGAGCGATGCGCTCGTCTTGGGTCGTCCGTCATGGCCGGCACGCCTGCGCAACACTCCCGGCCCGACGCGTGCCCGCGCGGGCGTAACCCTTAGGAGGATCTGCTGATGGCCAAAGCGGATGGCGGCGAACTGGTTGCGCGCATAATGCGCGAAAATCACACACGCTATTGTTTCGCGATTAATGGTGGACACTTGTTCCCGATTCTCGCGAACTTGCGGAGTCACGAAATCAAACTCATTCATATGCGCCATGAGCAGGCAACCGCCTATGCCGCCGACGCCTATGCGCGTATGACCGGCGAGGCCGGCGTATGCATGGTGACGGCGGGATGCGGCCTCACCAACGCGGTTACCGGCCTGTGCCTGGCCGCGATGACCAACAGCGCCGTGGTCTGCGTTTCCGGACAGCATCCCAATACCGAGGACCATCAGGGCTCCTTCCAGGAAGCCTACGGCTCCGACGTATTGCGCAGCTTCGCCAAGTACACCAAGCGCGTCACCGATTGGAGCACGATCGAGTTCGACATGCGCCTGGCCTTCCGCGAGGCGCTTACCCCGCCGCAGGGCGTCTCCCTGGTCGAGATTCCGCAGAACATCCTTTATAACGCCGGCGACGACACCAAGCAGCGCAAGGGCGGCCAGCGTTTCACTCCCGAGGACGTGCGCTCAGCCGGCGACCCGGCGAAAATCGACCGCGCAGTCGAATTGCTGCACGCCGCCGAACGTCCGCTCATCGCCGGCGGCGACGGTCTGTTCTGGTCGCAGGCCGCACCCGAGCTCAAAGAATTCGCCGAACTCACCTCGACTCCGGTCTACGCGCGCCGTGCCGGCCAAGGTTCGGTCTCCGAGGAGCATCCGCTGGCGATTCGCGGCGCCTTCAAGAAGCCCTTCACCGGCCGCGCCGACGTCGTCCTCACGCTCGGCTTCCGTTTCTGGAGCGGCGAGCATTTCGGCCGTCCGCCGACATGGAACGACAAGGCCAAGTACATCCAGGTCGATCCTACTCCGAGCCGTATCGGATGGCAGGTGCCGGCTGAAGTTCCGCTGGTGGGCGATCCCAAGCTCGTCCTGCGCCAGATGATCAACCGCATCAAGGAACTCAAGCTAGACTTTTCCAAAAACCGCAACTCGAGCTGGGTCAAGGAACTTGCCGAGGTCCGCGCCAACTTCCAAAACCAGGTGGCCGAACAGGAGAAGAAGTTGCATACAAACCGCCCGATACATCCGGCCCGCCTGACCAAGGACCTGGTCTCGGTACTCGACAAGAACGCAACCATCGTGATCGATAGCTTCACGCTCTCGGGCTGGATGAGCCAGGGCTTCACCTCGCGCTTTCCCGGCCAGGTGATCGACGCGGGACCGCTCGCGCCCGT
>Ga0187818_10000629_pt1 | contig 12967 bp, 8 predicted proteins | sample NC_wetland_sal_i_14_FD_130581 | JGI IMG/M metagenome (GOLD analysis project Ga0187818, IMG submission 130581) | Wetland sediment microbial communities from Neuse River Estuary, North Carolina, USA - SO4_3 | ecosystem: Environmental > Aquatic > Freshwater > Wetlands > Sediment | place: USA: North... | reverse complement strand
GGCAACTTCACACTGTCCGCGTCGCCGACCAGCTTGACGATCAGACGCGGCTCGAACGGAACGACGACAATCACAATCCATCCGTCCAATGGCTTTACCGGCGCCGTCTCCTTGTCGGCCACCGGCCTGGGCAGCGGCGTGACCTCGTCGTTTAGCCCAAACCCGGCGACTAGCACGAGCACGTTGACATTGACGGTCAGTAGCTCGGCGACGACGGGAACGCGCACCGTGACCATTACTGGTATTTCGGCCACGTTGACCCACACGACGTCGATCAGTCTCACCGTTCGACGTTAACCGTAACTCACAGCACGGCGTGAAGCGCGCCGCGCTGTCGGATGACAGGAATTAGGCTGCATCCCCTGCGTCGCTGGCCTTGACCCGGCCCCTTTCCGCAACTTACCGGGGGCGCAATAGCATTGGGAAGGGAGGCGCTATCATGCCAGTTCACGACACAATGCCTTTGACTGACCCGGAACCCCGTGATTCTCCGCCAGGGCTCTTCTTGCCCCTCGAAATTCCCCCCTCCCCCGCCCCGTCCCCCCGACTTGTCGCCTTCTGATTGGTTTGCGTCGCCCGCTCCCGACTTCATTTCGCCCTGCCCTCGCTCCGCCTCTCTTCTCTGCCGTCTCGCTGCGCCCGTGCCCCCTCCCGCCCCGCGCAAGTGCCGTTCGTGCATCATTCGAATACACACGCTCAGCGTCCGATATTGTCGCCACTTTATTTTTCTCTGTTTTTGGCTTCAGAAATTTAGTTGAATGACCCACTAAATAATTCTGAAGGCCTATTCCTATCAAGCCTTCCCTTCCCTCTTTTTCCTGTAAGTGCTTTCGTTTCAGTAAGTTATAGGAGGGCTCCGCCGTTCAACACTGCACGGCAATTTCGCGGCAGTCCCGGCAACGGAAATGGAAGTTCGCATTTTCGCGAAGCCAAGCCAATTGGCAAACGGCGCAGCCGTTCCGCGAACGCCGCTCGCAATCCGCGCAAAGTTCCACGGCCGGCATCGGAGATTCGTTCAGATAATCCAGTATCGAAACAGCGGCATGGCAGTGACTGCATTCCACGGTCGCCAGAATCGTCTTCACCTGCGCCGTGGTGAACTCGTGGCCGCATTTCTTCACGAAGAGATCGAGCACGCGCTTGGCGATGTGCTCGCCCGTCAGTCCAAACGTTTGGACTAACTCCCAGGGTTTTCCGGAAAGCCCGAAGCGGTCTTCCACGCCGATCATCTCCAGCAAAAGCGGCCGCTCGTGTTCCTTGCGATTCCTCAAGATCGCGCCAGCAACAAGATTTCCGAACCCGCCCATCTGGTGCTCCTCCACCGTTACGATGAGCCGTGTTTGCTCCGCCGCAGCCACCATCGCCGCGGTGTCCAATGGCTTGATCGTGTGCATGTTGATTACCCGCGTCTGGAGGCCATACTCTTCCTTCAGGAGCCATGCGGCACGCATCGCCTCCGGCACCATCGGGCCGCAGGCCACGATCGAGATATCCTCGCCTTCATCTTTGTATTCCGTCGAAAGAACCGTCTCGAAAGCATCCACGAAACGCTTCGCCTGCGCGCGGTACCGGATCACGTTTGCCTTCCCGAATGTGTATGGGGTTTCGGTCGTGGTTACGACGGGCGTAGCCTCTCGCGCAAAACGCAAGTAGACGGGCCCTGCGACTTCAAGCAGGCAGTGCTTCGTGGCTCTCTCGGCCTCCACGGAATCGCATGGCGCTTCCACGTGCATGTTCGGCAGCACGCTGATGATCGATATTTCTTCCAGCGATTGGTGCGTCGCGCCGTCCGGCCCGACGGAAACGCCGCCGTGCGCGCCCGCGATCTTCACGTTCAGATTGTTGTAGCAAACCGTGGTCCGCAATTGATCCCAGGCGCGGCCGGAGGCGAACACGCCGTACGTTCCCGCGACGGGGATCATTCCTTCCTTCGCGAGTCCCGCGGCAACGCCCATCATGTTCTGTTCGGCAATGCCCACGCTGAAGACACGCTTCTGGCGTTCCGGATGTTTTGCCTCGAAATCCGAAATACGGATGGAAGACGAAATGTCGGCATGAATGGTGCAGACCCGCTCGTCGGCGCCGGCCGCTTCGAGCCCGCGCCCGAAACCCATCCGGGTCGGATCCATATCAACCTTCATGATTGGGCGGGCGTTCCACCAGTAATTCAAATCCACGAGTGGCGAAACACGCTGCGCCTTTTCAGCGACTTGTCGCGCATTTTCCTTGGCCCAAGACAACATGCGATCGATTCGTTCGCGTGGCACCGATGGTGTCGCGAGTTCCGCGATCGCCTTTTCAAATTGCTCCTGGTTCGGGGCCACGCCATGCCAGGAACTCTGGTTTTCCATGAACGACACGCCCTTGCCCTTGACCGTGTGCGCGAGAATCACCGTCGGACGAGCCAGGAATTTCGCCGCCGCTTGGAAGGCCTTCAGGATTTCATCCATGTTGTGGCCGTCAATCTCGATGACGTTCCATCCAAAAGCCTCGTACTTTTTCCCCAGCGGCTCGACGTTCATTACATCCTTGACCCACCCGTCAATCTGCAGGCGGTTGCAATCCACGATGCCGCACAGATTGTCCAGTTGATAGTGCCCCGCCGCCATTGCAGCTTCCCAGATGCTACCCTCCTGCTGCTCGCCGTCTCCCATCAGGCAATAGACGCGGTAGGATTGCCCGCTCCTCTTGGCCGCCAACGCGCTGCCGACGGCTACGCTGAGCCCCTGACCGAGCGAGCCGCTGGAAATCTCCACACCGGGGACCTTCAACCGATTCGGATGACCCTCGAATCCGGAGCCGAGCTGGCGCAGGAGAACCGTGTCTTCGAGGGGAAAATAGCCCGCGCGGCCGAGCGCGACATAGAGGGCCGGTGCCTTATGCCCTGCGGACCAGAACACGCGGTCGCGCCCCGGCCAAGTTGGGTCCGAGGGATGGTGATTCAGCACATTCAAGTACAACGCCGCGGCGATATCCATGATCGAAAGCGACCCGCCGGGATGCCCGGACCCTGCTGCGAAAATGTCGATCATCGCAATGGCGCGCATTTCCGCGGCGGCCGAGCGAAGTTCCTCAAGCCCCAATTGCGGCCGTCCTATTTCAAGACGCGTGTCCATGGATATCCCTCCTAGATTTTCTTGCTGTGGAAAATGACGCGGAGCTTGCGGGAATTTGCTCCTGCGAATTGATGGATGCCCGGTTCATGCTGTGCCACCTCCGGCGCCGCCAAAATCAAGGAAGAAACAGGCAGCGGACGGAAGAGAATTTCTGGCATTTCTTTTGCCGGAGGGAAAGCTGTCCCGGCAAAGTTACGCTCACGCAAAGCCGTCGGGCTGGGATTCGGCGCCGACCCACACTTGTTTATCAATGAACTGGCGACCGGCCTGCAAAGCCATCCGGTTAATTTCAACAAGCCCGGCCTTTTTTACTTTGTCCTCGACCACAGCAGCGGCTGTCTGCGGTGAAAGACAATCTGTCTCTTCGAGCAGAGCGCCGAGCAACACCATATTCGCCGCCTTCGTCGAGCCCAGTTTGTCCGCGATGTCCTGCGCAGGAATGCAAATCACGTTTGCGTCCGGCGGCTCGAAATTTTCAGGAAGCCTGTCGTGGTTGTACAAGATCAGCCCGTGAGACGCGACCTCCGCCGCAAACTTGCGAAGGGAGATCTCATTCATTGCGATCAGCACATCCGGATGAGATATCAAAGGCGAGCCGATGCGCTCCTTCGACAGGCAGACGTGACAATGCGCGCTGCCGGAGCGCATTTCCGGTCCGTACGAAGGCAGCCAGCTTACTTCCAGGCCTTCGCGCATCCCCATTTCGGCGAGCAACTGCCCGAGCAAGAGCGCGCCCTGCCCGCCGAACCCCGCAATCTTGATCCGAAAGGAATGCATTGTATGCGATGCTTTCGACGACTCGCCGGAATCCTTCCCTGGTTTCCCGTTGATCTCCAGCACCTCCGGGACGGAACGCTGCGGCGGGGAATTTTCGGTGATCGGCGCGGGTTTCCGATCGCGGAAGACGTTCAAGGGAAACACGGGAATCAGCTGCTCCGCAACCCAGTTGCGCGCCTCGACGGCATCCTTGGCCCAAATCGTCGGGCACGGGGATAGAATCTCGACGAACGAAAAGCCAAGGCCGTCGCGCTGGATCTCCAGCGCTTTGCGGATTGCTTTGCGCGTCTTCATGATGTTCTTGTTATCGGAGAGCGCGACGCGCTCGATATAGACCGGCGCTTCGAGAGTGGCGAGCAACTCACACATGTGAATCGGATACCCCTCATTCGAGGGGCGGCGTCCCCAGGGAGTAGTCGTACTCTTCTGTCCCACGAGGGTTGTCGGAGCCATCTGTCCACCGGTCATTCCGTAAATAGCGTTGTTCACAAAGATGACGGTGATTTTTTCTCCCCGGTTGGCAGCGTGGACAATTTCCGCCATGCCGATCGCCGCCAGATCGCCGTCGCCTTGGTACGAAATCACGATTTTGTCAGGCCGGGACCGCTTGATACCCGTCGCCGCAGCGGGCGCCCGACCGTGCGCCACCTGGACATTGCCCAGGTCCAGATAGTAGTAAGCAAACACGGAGCAACCCACAGGACTCACGAAAATGGTGTTGTCCTGAAGTTTGAGATCTTCCAACGCCTCTGCAATCAGCTTGTGGATGTTTCCGTGACCGCAGCCCGGGCAGTAGTGCGTCTGCTGCTTGAGATCCGCTTTGCGTTCGTAGGTGTCGTAGAAGACCGGCGATTTAGATTGGATCACTTCATATTCCGGCGCGCCTGCTTCCGGCTTACTGGCAATCAAAGTAGGGTCTTGTGTCATGGGCGTCCTCTTTTTTCAAGCGGTCAACGGTGCGCGCGCCACAATCTCCGCGCACACTTCATCCACCGACGGAACGTTGCCGCCGGTCCGCCCGTAAAACTCCACGGGCACCTTGCCATCCACTGCCAGGCGAACGTCTTCGACCATCTGTCCGGTGCTCAGCTCTACAACGAGTACGCTCCCAACGCGGGCCGAGGCCTGCGCCAGCTCTCGTGTGGGGAACGGCCACAGCGTGATGGGACGAAAGAGACCGACATTCAAGCCTTTCGCGCGCGCCTGCTCCACGACGGAACGAAGCACGCGGGAGACGATTCCGAACCCCACAAGCAACACTTCAGCGTCTTCCGTGCGATAGGCTTCGTACCGCATCTCCTCCTGTTGTGCCCGCGCGTATTTTGCTTCCAACCGGCGGTGGTGTTCTTCCAACTCGTCCGGCTCTAGAAAGATGGAGGTCAGCAGGTTTTTTTTCGTCTCAGTCGTGCCCATGACGGCCCAAGGTTTGGGCGGCAGTGACGCTTCCTGAAATGCAAGATCCAGCGGCTCGACCATCTGGCCCACAAATCCGTCGGCAAGGACGACAGCGGGATTGCGGTATTTGTCCGCCAGATCGAAGGCCAGCATGGTGAGTTCCGCCATCTCTTGCACCGATGCCGGAGCGACCACCAGATTGTGATAATCCCCGTGCCCGCCGCCCTTGACCATAGCGAAGTAGTCGCTCTGCTCGGGCGCGATATTCCCGAGGCCGGGCCCTCCGCGCATGACGTCCACAATCACACATGGCAACTCCGCGCCAGCCAGATAAGAAATGCCCTCCTGCATCAGGCTGAGGCCGGGGCCTGAGGAGGCGGTCATAACGCGAACGCCGGCTGAAGCCGCTCCGTAGACCATGTTAATGGCCGCCACTTCACTCTCTGCCTGCAAAAACGTCCCGCCGATCTGCGGCAGGAACAGTGCCGCGGACTCGGCGATCTCGCTCGCGGGAGTAATGGGATAGCCGTAGAAAGCGCGGCAGCCCGCCAACACGGCGCCCTTCATTACCGCTACGTTGCCTTTACAGAGCTGCGGCATAGCTGCCTCCCGGCTGCAGTTCCCCCACAGTCTTCGTCGGTTTTCTCACTCGATACACAGTGATGGCGCCAGGCTCCGGACAACAATAGAAGCAGATGCCGCAGGCGGTGCACTCCTTACCGGTATAGGCTGCCGGACGCACGCCGTAAGCGCTCAATTCCGTCCCCAGGACCAAGCAGCGTGGCGGGCAGGATTCCACGCACAGCCCGCACCCTTTGCACTCGTCCACGTTGATAAACACTTTTCCGCGCGCCAGGTTGGCCATGTTCACCTCGGTTTCGCAGACGGTCCGAGTTGCGGAGGCCGCAACACTTCCGTCCCCTTGATGGATTTGTAGGGTTTGCCCCAAGATTCCGGGCCAGTCGTCCCGCCCAAGGGAATTCGGGGCGAGGCGGCAGCGCACGGGATTGGGCGGGAGTCCAAGATAGAATCCCTATCCACCAAGTGCCATTTTCTGTGCATTCGGGTCGAAGAATATGTGACGTAAGCCACTCGCGCTTGTGACGTAAGACACAAAGCTAGGCACTTTGTGAATGAAGCCCTACTGGTACCGTTGACAGCGCCCGCGCTTGCTGTTTATTATTGATTTTAGAGTCTGAGAGGATTGCGATCGCCTTGTCTGAAAAGCACCTGATTAAAGCCATCGGCGCCAAGTACGCTAAGATGAGCCGTAGCAAAAGGGTAGAGACTATCCGAGGTCTCTCAGCAGATGGTCTGAACTTCATCCGGAAGTTTTTTCCGGAGTTTTACGCTGAGGCCTTTCCTTCGCCAGCCCGCGCGGCGCGCGGACAGTGGGAATCAGATTCGCGGCCTGCGCTATCCGCAAAGAGTCGCTAGGCTCCAGCCCCATTTTTCTGCCCCATTCTAAGACCATATTCTTTCGCTTGTTGACGCCATAAACGTTCTGAAGCACAGCCTTGAAAACTTCGGCTGGTTCCATGCCTCCCGCTAGCGCAGCTTCAATGGCGCCCTTTTTCTCGCTAAGCGTAAGATGGTCGGTTATAGTGGGTTTGCTCATTCTTCACCTATGATCCGAACCATTTCCCTGTGCATTGCTTCTACCTTCACATATGAAATTCAGGCGTGGCTATTGAGAAGTCAAGTTTCTAGCTGGTATAATTATGATGCAGTGACCGCTACCTACCCCCTGGGTAGTTTGCCATGTTGGAAAAGACCCCAGGGGGCCGGCATTTAGGTACGTCAAAAGACACCCAGCTCTAGTGTTTACCGTGTCTCGAACCATTCGGGCAGTCCCCATGTCCGTCGTCCAACACGCCTTACAACGGGGCTACAAGTGTTATGAGACCAGCTGAGAATTGTAGCCCCGGAGCTTCCTAGTCGTTGCAGCATGATGCCTGCGATTTCCCTATTGCGTTCCCTACGCCATTTTGGTTTCCTTGTCAAAGGAGGCTTTCCCCGCCCGCGCGCTGATTCAGCGCCGCCGCCCCCGCCGAAAGCTCCTCACGCCAGGCCGGGGAGGCCGTCAGGGCCCCCTCGGAAATTTGAAGACGTCGGGAAATTGGAGAAATGAGCCATGCGAAAATCAACCCTACTGGTCGTACTAGGGTTCACATTGACATTGCTCGCGCCTGTAACAGACTATGCGCAGCAGCAGGAACAAGTCCCGACGCTCGAACAGTGCCGCGCCGACAACGCCCTGTGGGGATCTAATCTCAAGGATGAATTGCTTTCCCTGCCCGTTCAACGATTGCAGGATAGAGCACACATCCTGAACTCATGCTCCCCAGTGTTGCTCAACCAGCACGGCAAGGATGGCATTCTGCAAGCCGATTTGGACGAAGCTCTGCTTAATTCGGAGCTGGTCCTGACATACGTCAGCGCCGCAGACAATAGAGCGCGTAACTATCTTCTCCGCCACGGGGAATACAATTCATTTTTGGCCGAGGACGCAGCAGGCAAGCGCTAGCGCCAACCGTAATTGTCCCTGGTTCCCTGAAGCTGCTCTGCGCGTCGCCCCGAATTGGTCGCTTCCCCCCGGCCCCCGCGCCCACGCGTATTCCCGGCGACGACTCCCGCCTGCGCGCCCCGCGCATTCCTAATTGTTATTCTCACTTTAAAATGGGATCAGGGACGCTGGCCGACGTACCAGGGCGAAATCACCGTAAAGATGCGTTCATTCCCGCGGGCGAGCAGCACCCATTCGAGAAGCCGGGCGCGCTGATTGTGGAGGAAGTATTCATACCATTTGTCCTCCACAAGTTCGGGAATGACCACGATGATGGTGCGATCGGGATGCTTTGCCGAAAGGTCGAGGACGAACTGAACGATGGGAATGATGATGAAGCGGTAGGGCGAAGGCAGGACGTGGAGCTTGGGCGGCTCCTTGCCCGCCGCGCGGAAGGGTTGCTCAACGTACCGCTCCCAATCGTCTTGAAGCAATTCAGCATGCTCGGCAGGCTCGACGTGCAGGGCGATCACATCCGGCGAAAGCCGAGAGGCAAATTCAATTCCCTGGCGGGTGACGTTGCTCCAGCGGTCGATGGGAATGACGGCGATGGGAGGCCGGCTGAGGCCTGCGGCGAAGACGGGAACTCGCGAAGTGGTGAGGACCTTCACGGAGTGGTAGTGACGGCGGACAAGGGTGAAGAAAACAATCGTTAACGGAATGAAAAGCAGGGTAATCCAGGCGCCTTGAGCAAACTTCGCAACCAGCACGACGACGACGGTGATGCCCGTGACCAGCGCGCCGAACCCATTGACGAACGCGCTCTTCCGCCAATGCGGGCCGCGATTCCTCCACCAGTGCATGACCATGCCGGACTGCGAAAACGTGAAAGCCATAAAAGCGCCGATGGCAAAAAGCGGGATGAGCCGGTCGGTGACGCCTCCAAAAAGAATGAGAAGGCCGCCGGAGAGGACCGCCAGGACAACGATGCCGTAGGTATAGACAAGGCGCCGTCCGCGGTAGCCGAAGACGTGCGGGAGGTAGTTGTTTTGCGCGATGGCGCGGCAGAGGCGCGGAAAATCGGCGAAGGCGGTGTTGGCGGAAAGCGAAAGCACGAAAAGAATCGAGGAGACGGTCAGATAGTAGAACAAACCTTTGCCGAAAACGGCGGCGGTGAGCATCGAGAGAAGGCTCTGATAGCCGGGGCGGCCCGGATCCGTTGCATTAATGCCGTAAACCTTTGCGAGATAGGAAATCCCTGCAAGCAGGACCGCCAGGAGAAAAATAATCACGGTGAGAGTGCGCTGAGCGTTTTTCACTGCCGGCTCGCGAAAGGCCTTCACGCCGTTGCTGACAGCCTCCACGCCGGTCAATGCCGTGCAACCGCTGGCGAAAGCTTTAAGCAGCAGCCAGAAACTGACGGCTTGAGTCATGAGCGGCGGGGGCGGAAGCGGAGCCGCCGGCGCGGGATGCCCGCCACTAAGAAGAACACGCAGAACGCCCGCGACCAAGGTAATGAGAAGCGTGCCGACAAAAAGATAGGTGGGGACCGCGAAGGCAAGGCCCGCATCGCGCACCCCGCGAAGATTGATGATGGTGACGACGATCAAAATTACGACGCAGAGAGAAACGGTATGCGGCAGCAAGGATGGAACGGCCGAGACCAGAGCGCCGACTCCCGCGGAAATGCCCACGGCGGCCGTGAGGATGTAATCGGCGAGGAGAGCGGCCGCGGCAACCAGACTTGCAGACGCTCCCAGATTGAGGCGCGCGACGGTGTAGGAACCGCCGCCGGAGGGATAGGCGGCAATGGTCTGGCGATAGGAGAAATAAACGATCACGAGCAAAGTGATAATGGCGGCGCTGATCGGAATGAGATACCGAACGCCGAGAAAGCCGAGGGGAATCAGAAGGCTGAGGGCCGCTTCCGGGCCGTAAGCAGCCGAGCTGAGCGCGTCAAGTCCAAAGATCGGGATGCCTTGCGAGGGGCCGATTTGCTCGGCGCGCTCGTCACTGGTCTTGATGGGCTTGCCGACGATGAGGTCAAGCAAGTTCATGGGAGATTCGGGTCCATATGCTGTTCACTCCTAAGAATCAATATCTATGCACCGAGTGGCGGCCGTGACATGGATACGGGCATGAAGTTGCATTCGGCGCGCGTCCTGTGATTGGAGAATCGCGTGCGTTCGAGGTTTCCAGCGTACGGATTGAGCTCAGAGCTGGAAGCGGTCCGTAGCAATCCAATCGGCCTGGGTCAAGGTCCAAAAAGCTCTCGCGCTTCCGCTGAGGACAAAGTCGTAGGGCAGCCATCCATAACCCGCTTCACCCCACAACGTACTCCAGGAATTCTTGAACAGCAGAGCCCCCTTGGTACTCGTGCCACCCGGATTTGTATTCTGGATCACCAGGTTGTCATCGTAGCCGACCGCAAGGACGGCATGGTTGCCGATCTGCTTTTCGTTCGGGGCGGGGAACGGAATCCGTCCGGTTCGGGTCGCTTGCGCGAGGGAAGCATACAGAGGAAATCCAAAGCCGACGGGCAAACTCGCAGCGAGGTGCACCTTTAGCTGCCAGAGTGTTTCGTCCGCAACCGCCGCCGATTGCTGTCCACCTGGATCGAGCCGGTAATATTTCAAGCCCCGGTAGTTCCTGGCGGTCGCATAGCAGAAAGCCGGCGGTTCAAGGTTGATGCGCGGGTCATTATTCAGCGGTTTCGAGGGCGTGCCTGTCTTCAGGTAGGGCCAGTACTTCTCGGGTGGAGCACCGAGCAGGACGAGCGCGCCCATGGACTCGCGAATGTAGACGGCTTTATCTCCAGACTCGTTCAGGAGGTTCTTTGTCGTCTTATAGAGGAAGAGCCGGGACGCAATGATCTCCGCGCCTCCGATGCGTTTCTCTAAGAATTCGATGAGGCCGGTGACAACATGGGGCGTGCAGGTGTTATAGCCGCCCTGAAATACCACCGGAGAGCAATATTTCCGAAGATCCACGGCAGCAGGCAACTTTTTCTTGCGTTCGATATGCTTGATGATCCCCGCTTTCGCGAGGAGTGGCTGAACGTTTTTTTGAAAGGGAGAATAATCGCGGGTATCAGGCTCCTCGGGCAGCCAACCGGTTCCGTAGTGACTCCTGAGAGGCATCGTGTGCTCCCCTTGCATATCGTGATGTGCTATAACGATAATGCGCTGAGGTTGAAGGCACTACGCTAAGGCAGTACGTCCCCCTTTTGCAAGCGTCCAGTTCTCATGCCAACAGAGACGAAATTGGGTTCGCCGGAACAGATACCCGAACGCGTCGGGGCTTGCCGGCTCGTTCGATTACTTGGCCGAGGCGGCATGGGAGTGGTGTACCTGGCGGAGATGGCGGAGGGACGCCCGTACGCCGCGGCGGGGGCTCGAGTGGCGGTCAAGTTGATGTACTCGCACGTTCAAGACACTCCCACGCAGGCCGAACGGTTCGAGCGGGAGGCGAGGCTGGGCCTCGAACTGCATCACCCGTCCATTGTTCAGAGCTACGAGATCGGCAGCGCGACCGTCGGCCCTTCGACCTGCAGATTCATTGTGATGGAGTACGTGGAGGGACAGACGCTGCGCCAACTGATGGCGCAATTGGGCGCGATTCCAGAACCGCTCCTCCGTCATCTAGCCGCCCAAGTTGCGCGCGGCCTTGAAGCGGTACACGCAATTGGAGCGGTCCACCGTGATCTGAAGCCATCGAATATCATCATCACTCCCGACCACCAACTGAAATTGATGGACCTGGGCCTGGCCACAAAGTTGGATGAGACCATGCTCACGGCGCCCGGCGGCTTCGTGGGCACCGCGCTCTACGCGTCTCCGGAGCAATTCGGAAAAGGAGACATCGGACCTGCTTCGGATTTGTACTCACTGGGCCTCGTGCTGTTTGAGGCGGCCACGAAGTTCAATCCGTTTGCCACCGACAGTTTTATCACGACGATGGAGCGCCACCTCAGCCACGTCCCCCCGAGATTGGGGCAGCTCAATCCACAATTCACGCTGTTCTTTGAAGAGGTCATTGCAAAACTGCTCGAGAAACAACCGGCGGACCGCTTCGCGTCGGCGCGCGAACTGGCGGAGGTTTTCGAAGCTGGGGAATCCTCCGACTGGTGGCATGGAAGAGAGAAGGCGTTGCGCGCCTCGCGCCGGCAGGGCGGCCTGCGGCGGATTCAAGTCCAGCGACAGACGGCGCTGATCGGCCGCGAGGGCGAGCTGAAGACGCTTCGGTCACTCTTCCAGGATGCCAAGGCAGGGAGCGGAAGGTTCCTGTTGCTCGAGGGAGAAGCCGGCATCGGGAAGTCCCGCCTGTTGGAGGATTTCCTCGCGGAGGTGGAAGGCGAAGACCAGGAAGTTGCGGTTCTGCGAGGAACCTGTCCTCCGACTGGATTGGGGATAGGGCAGTCTGCGTTGAATCAGGCGGTGCGCGATTATTTGGGTGAAGTCAGCCTTGAGGCGGGGTTGAGCCGCTACCTTACAGTCCGCCGGAGCCTGGTTCCTGCGTTTGCCGCACTGCTGAAGGGCACGGCGGCGCCCGCGGGCACCGATCCGTTGTCGCTCGAAGGGCTGCATGCAGCTTTCGGCGAGTTCGCGCGAGCGCTCGCCGCGGAGCGTCCCTGCGTCTGGCTCTGCGAGGACATCCATCTCAGCTCCACCGACGAAAGGGCGCTGCTACTCTCCTTTGCCCGGATCTGCCATGACCAAAGAATTCTAATGATCGCGACGTCGCGGCCGGTTTTGTCGGCGGAAGAGTTGGCCAAGTTCGAGAGGCTCGATGTTACGCGGCGTCTTTCCCTCGAGCGCCTCCCTCTCGAAGCTGCAAAGAAACTGGCCCTCGAGGCCCTCCAGTCGAATAAGGGAGCGAGACAACTGGCGGACATGATCGCGGCCCGCTCGGACGGCAACCCTTACTTTGCTCTGGAGATTCTTGGGGAACTGTGCGACAGGGGTTTCCTTGAGAAGGGATCTGAAGGAGATTTCCGCATCCTGCGAGATGTGCCGACCATCGAAATCCCCACTTCGGTGCGCGACCTGCTGCTGGCGCGCCTTGCCGAACTTAATGCAGAGGACCGTTCACTTCTCGAGGTCGGGGCAGTACAAGGCTTCAGCTTCGATCCGGACCTCATTGCCCGAGTTCTCGAGAGGAAGCGCCTGGATGT
>Ga0187818_10000628_pt1 | contig 12972 bp, 10 predicted proteins | sample NC_wetland_sal_i_14_FD_130581 | JGI IMG/M metagenome (GOLD analysis project Ga0187818, IMG submission 130581) | Wetland sediment microbial communities from Neuse River Estuary, North Carolina, USA - SO4_3 | ecosystem: Environmental > Aquatic > Freshwater > Wetlands > Sediment | place: USA... | reverse complement strand
TCATGTTTTGTACTATAAAATTGCCTAAAAGCGACAGGACCAGATTTACGAAAACATGCGGCGCCTTCATCCGCGCGGCGCTGCCAACCGCGGGATTGCCGTCGATGCGGCCGGCGCGATGCTGGGGCCGGATTGTGCCCTGGTGCGCCGCATGGCGACAGGTTATCGCTCGCTCGCCGGTGACGAGGCCGCTGCGCTTCAGGGTTTCCTCTTTGGCTATGCCCGAGAACCCGACTGGCTGTTCGACCATTGTCGGCGTATCGCCGAAGCCCCGAATAACGGCGAGGTCGCCTTCGCTCAAATCCTCGGCATCTACACTTTGAGCGACGATCTCGACGACGGTCAATTGGCTCGTTTGGCACGCGTCGGCCCCCTGATAAAGGCTAACTTCAATCCCGACGAGCCGCGCATTCCGAGGGGCAATCCCGACGGCGGCGAGTGGACGACCGAGGGCGAGGTCGATGGCGAGCCGAGCGCACCGGTGCCAAGCGCGGGGAGCGAGAGGTCTCCTCCCGCCACAGAGGCGCAGTCCGGCGCGCGCAATCCCGCGCTAATCCCGGCACAGCTGACGATCCCATGGGACTTGCCTGCCGATATACCCGGGGAAATTCCGGGGATGCCGACTGAGATTACGCCGATTCCGTTCGACTTTCCTGGGGCCGAACGCAAGCAACCGCCGCTCCCAACCAATCCCTTTCCGCGCGATCCCGAATGTGCCGAAGAGTGGGCCGCGGCCTATGACTACTGCGATAGGATGGAAAAGGAAGGAAAGTTTCGGCCAGGCTATTCCGCACCCGGTAAGGATTATCGTAGCTGCCTCCTTGGCCAAGTCTCCGAGCGCTGTGGCGGAAACCCAACCTCATGAACAAGTGAATTGGTGGCAGGCATGGCCGACGACATCACGCAGGGTGATATAGATCGCGAGTTTCATCTAAGGCGGACCGATCCGAAGAAGTTCCTAGAGCTGATGAACAAACGCGTTGAGCAGCACCCCGATGATGCAAACGCATATTTCGCACGGCACCAAGCTTGGTCGCGCATTGATCGGCTCGACCTTGCGCTCGCCGACCTCGACAGATCGCTCGCCCTTGAAGACCACTTCGTCACGCACCGAGCGAAGGGTCGGGTTCTGCATGGGATGGGACGCTACGCAGAGGCGATTGCGTCGCTTAACCGTTGCGAACGCATGGAACCGGAAAGCTGGGTGGAAGCCCTCGGCCCGCTGATCCGGGCGGATTGCCATGCGCGGCTCGGCGACGAGGCAGCAGCCTTGGTAGATTGCGCGACGTTGCCGGACGATCATTGGACGCCGGGCATGTTTGGCCTTCCCGCCGGAACGAAACACGAGGTTGCGGTCGAGCTTCGCCGCCGGGCAGCGGCGGCTCATGGCCAGGGACCGAGATAGGTAGGAAGCTGCCCACCGGTATCGCCATCAAGCTTCGCCGGCAAAAGACGATGACGCCAATTCGCCGTGCCTGCCGTCTCAACGAGACTCGTCGAGCGCAATGCGGCGTTCTTCCTCGGCGCGCTGGGCGTTGAGGGCGAGGAGGCGGGCCAGCACCTCGTCGCGCACCGGCTCGGGCCAGCGGTAGCGCCACGGCTTCCTGCGCCGGCGGCCGTTCTCGGTCTCGTCGTCCTCCCATTCCAGCTCGAAGTCGCAGGTTGGGCGGATATCGGTCCAGCCATAGGCATCGAGCACGGCTCGGTCCATTGCGTCTTGCAGCCGGCGCAACTCGCCAATCGCGTTCGACCGCTCGTCGGGGTCGTGGCAGCGGTTGTAGATCTTCGTCAGCCCCTCGTCGTACTCGACCATCAGGGCGGCGCGGAATTCGTAATACCCCCGCCCGATCTCTTCGAGCTGGCTATCCGCCTCGAAGCCATAGGGAAGCGCAAAAGTCTCAGAGCAATCGGTTGGCGTGTAGCGGAGGCGATCCTCAAGCGACGACGCAAAAAACCGTGCCCAAACCTCGTGAACGCGGGATTGGAGCACACTGAACCTCGGCCAGTCGGATATTGCGAAGACTGCGAGCGTATTCGCGAAAACCATCTCGGCAGGCAGGAAAGTGAGCGCGAGGTGCGGGCTCGCGCCACAGTTTGTCACCAGAACTCGGTCGAGCCCGCGGATGGCAGTCGAGAGCTCGGGCCGACCGCGTAGGAAGCGCCACCAGTAAACTTGGCCATTGCGGTCGTCCTGTCGCAACCGCTCAGGGCGAACGCGCTGGTCGGCGATTGAGAGCAACTCGGGCCAATCAGCGGCAGCAGGTCCGGGATAATCCGGCGACACTACCCCCGCCCGGAGCATTTCGCGCCGCTGCCGCTCATCACACTCCTGCCAGCTCGGCAGCTCGGGATCGCGCGCACGGGGGAAGTCCTCGAAATTGATCACATAGCGATGGTACGCGTGCGTCGGGCTATCGTTCACCTCCTCGCCGCCGAGATACGGAAAGATCCGCTCGGCGTTGCGCCGGTCTTTCGTTATCAGCTCGCGCATGAGGCTTATCGGGTTTGCGACACCTTTCTTGTCGGTGTCGTCGAATGTGAAGCCCATGCCGAGGATGATGCTGCCCTGAAAGCTCTTGTTGGCATTCGCGGTGAGCTGTTGCGGGTCGTCGTCGCCGCCGTCGTGGAACAGGAAGGCGGTGATAACCGGTACCTCACGGCCGTCGAGGCGATAGGGGCCGGGCCGCTCGCCCTTCGCGATGTGGACAACCGAGACGACGACGGCGGCCTCGCCAGGCCATTTGTAGCGCCGGCGCGCGGTGTAGATCGTGCCGCCGGCCTGGCGGATCGGCCGCAGGCCGGTCGCACGGGTGTCGCCCTGGCGGATCGTGTTGGTCGCAAGCAGGCCGAAGCAACCGCCGTTGCGCAGCAGCCTGTAAGCGCGGCGGAAGAAGTGTGCGACGATATCGGAATTGCCGTGCGCACCGGGATGCGATGCCTGGAGCCAATCGAGGTAGCGCTCGGCGTTGACGGCGATCGTCGTGTTTTTGCCGGCAAAGGGCGGGTTGCCGACGACCGCGTCGAAGCCGGGGTTGTCGCGATCGAACACCTCGGGGAATTCGAGCGGCCAATGGAACGGCACGACCGCCGGCGTGCCGGCGCGCAGCGCGGCGGCCGCCGGTTTCAGCCGCTCTTGCCAGCCGATGCCGGCCTGCTCGACCTGTTCGCGCACGCGCAACCGCGCTTCCTCGCGCGCCCGCGTCTTGTCAGCTGAGTAGAACGCGGCGATCACCGCGTCGCCGACCAGCTTCGGGTCGGCAAGCGCCCGCTCGGCGCGGGCCAGCACAAGCCGCTGTTGGTCTTCCGGCTCGTTGTCGAGCGCGGTGCGGATGCGGTCGCGTTCGCGCTCGGCCTCGGCGAGCCGGCTGCGCAGCAGGGCCTGCATCAGATCGACTGGGACGGCCGGCTGCGGCGTCCAGCTCAAGGCCTCGATCTGGCGGCGGTCTAGGCCGACCAGCGAGTCGCCGTGGCGGATGCAGTGGTCGAGAAAGGTGAATTCGTGGTCGCGGGCGAGGGTCGCGAGCCACAGCGACAGTTTGCCGAGTTCGGCCGCGAGTTCGTTGCGGTCGACGCCATAGAGGCAGCGCTGCGCGACGAGCCGCTTCGCGTAGAGCAGCGCGTCTTCGTCGGGCGGCACCGGCGGGCGGACGCCGTGCACCTCCCAGGCTTTGACCAGAGCGTCGGCGAGCTGCCGGCAGGCCTCGACAAGGAAGGCGCCGGAGCCCATCGCCGGGTCGAGCACCTTCAGCGACAGAATGTCGTCCGGCGTCGCGCGCGGGCCGAGCCGTTCGAGGATCGGCCGCAGGGTCTCGGCGACGATCGGCTGGGTCAGCGAGCGCGGCGTGTAGTGCGAGCCGGAGCGGCGGCGCTCGTCGGTCGCCTGCAACAATGGCTGGCCGGGCGGCGCCACGGTCGGCGTCGCGTCCGCATCGACCTTGCCGGCCAGCGCTTCGGCCAGCGCCTCGATCGTGGCGGCGCCACCGATCGCTTTTTCTTCTTTCGGGGTCGGCGCCGCGACTTCCAGCTCGTTGAGGCGCTTCTTCCGCTCCGCCGGCTTGACCGCGAGCAGCGCGTCGATATCGACGATGACGCCGGCGCCGTGATGGCCCTTGCTGCGCAGCACCAGCGCGCGCCCCGGCCGCCGCTCGATCCGGAAGCCCATGACCGCCTGATAGACCGAACCGATCTCCTCGACATCGAGGGTGCGGTAGGACAGCCGTTCGCCGTCGAGCACCAGCAGCCGTTCCAGCACGCGCCAGATCGTGCCGTCGGACAACAGCGGCAGCGCGCCCGGCGGCTCGGCCGCGCCGGCGCGCCCTTCGAGAAACGGGAAGCGGTCGGGATCGAACAGGCGGCCCTTGCGCGCCGTGAAGCGGAACCCGTCACGGCCGCCGCCCGAATGGATCAGGCGGAACAGCGCCATGGCCGTTTGCCAGCGCATCCGTGCTGCAAGGTGCTCCGCATGGCGCGCCGTCGCTTCATCCATCAGCCGCATTCGCGTCTCATCAAGCTCCTCGCGGGTATACCGGCCGGCGCGCGGTTTAGCGGAAACGGCTGGCATTGCAGGCGCTTCGAGGCTCGCCAGCAGCTTTTTGAGCCGCGCGCGGTACTTCCGCAGCTTTGCGGCCTGTTCGCGTTCGCCATTCTGCCGGGCTGCACGCTCGCTGGCCGCCGTCTCCGCAATCCGCTTCCGCAGTCCCGGCAGCGCTTCCTTGATGCCAGAGGGCGGAGCGCCTGCTTCTTGGCGGGCCGCACGCTCTGCTGCCGAGGCCTCCTCGATGCACTGGCGCCACGCTCGCAAGGCTTTCTTCAACTGCTCGTCAGCCATCTCGGCGATGGCGCGCAGCTCGGCCGCGTTCTCGGTGGCGCTCGGCGCGAACTCGTCGGCTCCTTCCTTTTGCCAGCCCTGCACGTAGGCCGGGCCGGTCCGCCGCGCGGCAGTACGCATGTCGCAATATCCGGTCGCGGCCATGGCAGGCTATGCCTTCGTTTAGTTCGCCTCCCTGCTCAGGTGACGATCCACTTACCGTGTTGCTTGATCTCGTGGTGCATTGTGTCGGGCGCCAAATCCAGGTCGCCCGGCCAGGTGACGGCACCCATGGTGACGGTCGCCTGCTGGAACAGCTTCTCCTCACGCAAGGCGACGAACACGCCAGCCGCTTCCGACTTGATGAATTCCGCCATCTCGACGGTGCCCTCAGTGCCGTCATTGAACCGCACGCGCAGCCTAAAGCCTGGCAGCGCATCGACCTCGGCGACGCGCCACGGTGCGCGCGGGCGAACCGGTGGAATCAGCTCAGTGGCATGATGCTCTTGGGCGTCTGCATGCGACTGCATAGGTCCCAATCCTCCATCAATTCGGTTCTGTGCTCGGAAGCCCACTCCAGCACGAGCCCCAATGCGCGTCTGGGCAGGCGTCCCTGCATCACTTCGAGCGTGCGAATGTCTATCAGCGCCTCGTGTTCGGCATAAAGCGCATGGAAATGCGGCGGCCCGTGCTCGCGCCAGAAAATTTGGATCAGGATGCCATAGAAAGTGCTGATTGTCGGCATAACGGTATGTCAGGCTTCGCGACGAAGCGGCACGACGTTGGCGCCCGGAGTCGGGCTGGTCAGATTTTCGAGAAACTGGCCCCAGGCGTCGAGCGCCCGGCGCTTTTCGTCGAGGTATTCGTAGCGGTCGTAGATCGTCACATCATGGTCCGCGTGGTCGAGGACGCGCTTGATGACGAGCCGCGACGTGCCGAGCTTCCCCAGCGCCGTCGCAGCGGTGCGCCGCAGATCATGTGGTGTCCAATGCGCGAGCGGCGGCAGGTGGTCGGCTTTGGCGAGCGCCGCGATCTTTGCAGCGATCGCCTGCTGCGCCTTCGAGTAGCCGCTGATCGGCGCGTCGCCGGCGGCGATGTTGCCGCGTCGCCGCCGCGTCGTCATCACATGCAAGGCGTCCTTCGGCCCATTGGCGAGCGCGGCGCGCAACAGCCGCACCGCCAGCGGCGGCAGGGGCACGATGACCGGCCGACCGGATTTGGTGCGGCTGCCGGGGATCGTCCACACCCCCGAGTCGAGGTCGAGTTCGTCGCGCCGCATCGCCGCGATTTCCTCCCGCCGCCGCGCCAGCGTCAGCGCCAGTTGGAAGAACGGCGCCCAGGGATAGCCGAGCTCGTCGGCAGCGCGCCACACCTGGCGGATTTCCGCGTCGCTCAGCACCCGGTCGCGGCGCCGTTCCTCGCCGCGCTTTTCGACGCGGTAGACAGGCGAGGCGTCGAGCCCGGCATAGTCTTCGTTGATTGCCCAGTTGAACAGCCGCGACAAGGCCGCCTGGACGCGGTTGGCCGCGATCGGGCCGCCGCGTGCGCCCTTGCGTCGGTCCTTTTTGTCTTCGGCGCCGCTCCCGCCGCCGTCAGCAATGCCGTTCAGGAGCTCGATCACATTGCGCCGCCGGATCGAGGCAATCGGTCTGCCCTTCCATGCCGGGATCACGTGCAGGTCGAAGTTGCGTCGGGTTTCGCGGATGTAGTGCGGCGAGCGGCGCCCGTTGAGCGCCCGCTGGATGAACTCGTCGATGACCGCCTCGACCGTATCCTTCGCCTGGTCGCGTGCCCGCTGCGCCGCTGCCGCCTTCAACGCCGCCGGATCTTCCTGTCGGCCGACCGCCTGCAAGGCATCCTTTGCCTGCTGCCGCGCGTCCTTCAGCCCCAGCGCCGGGTAGCCGGGCTGCAAGGTCAGCATCTTCAGCTTGCCGCCATAGCGGTAGTAGAGCACCCAACTCTTGCTGCCGCCCGTCGTCACCTGCGGTTCGCCCGGCTTCGCCTTGGGCGGGCCGGAGACACGCAAGGCGAACCCGGGCAACGTCTTGTCGAAATAATTCTTACGCTCGCCCGGCGCCGCCTTGTAGCGCTGCACTGCCGCGTCCGTCAGTATCACCTTTGCCATGTGCACCCCTACGGCTAACACTCGGCTAACAGTCCGACCGCGTTATGCGCTGTTCACCGAGGTGCGTCCCTGTGCGGAACATCACACGAACACCGGCGTAATAGCAAGCATTTTTCGCGGTCGGTACGGCTGACTGTTAGCCGCGGTTACCCGGCGTTATCTTCGATTAGGAGACTACGGATCTGGGGGTTAGGGGTTCGACTCCTCTCGGGCGCGCCAATTTCTCAATGGCTTAGGGGTAAAGCAGATTCACTTGGTTAGCTTTCGCCGGCCTGCGGACCCATAGCGGACCCAAAGCACCTCCGGCGAGGATCAGACGATGACGCCCTCAGGCCTCGCGGCGTCGTCAATGACGCGATCGCGATCTACTTCGGCAATGCGACGGCGGCGAGCGCGTTCTTCGCCCGGTGGTGCATCCGCTACAGGGTCGAGACGGTCGAGGGCGCATTCCGGCTGGGCTAGAATGTGCCAGTGTAGGAGCTCTTTGCATCGGATGCCCCGAGCTTACCGTTTCCGCTGTCGCGTCTTGGCACTGCGACAGAACTGTCCGACTTAGACTGGCCGGTCTCGCCGGACATCAATGACTGGCTTGTCTTCGCACTCGCCGAGATAGACGACGTGTCGCAGCAAGCGTGCAGAATTGGCGGGGGCTCCCTATGCGACCTTCCCGACAGGCGGAGCCGGCTCCGCGTAATTCGAATCGTTGGCAAGGCGAATGAAGGTCGGAAGTTCTCGGGCAGCGGTCATTCGGCCGGGTTTGCTCGAACTGGTAAAAATGCCGCAAACCGGACCCTGGTCCGGCCGGCTCATGCGACGGAGCTCCTTTGCGATACAATTGATTTACAAGACACAATTCGTTTGCAATTTGATACAAAATATTACAACCCGCAGTGCCATCGACATTCTATCCTTCAAACTGCTCAGGAAGTATTGGCGAACCGCTGAGCGCCTTCAGGAATAGCGTCGGTCGCATCCGACACAGGGGGATTCCCTTCTGCGGTGAGTGCTGCAAACGGGTTTATCCGTTTTTAGTAAACGCCAGGACGCTGAAGCCGATGTTTAGCGCAGGAGTCGGCCGATGGTTGCAGCTGCCCGCCGCCGCCAGGACCGACCCGAGGGATCTCCGATGAACGGTTCACAATCGTCTGGTGCCGCCCACATCCAACCGGAGCGGCTGCACTTCCGATCGCTGCTGCTCGCGAACCCGAATTACTTTGGGAACGTAAAAGAAAGCTCGTTCACGTCCGTCGCTGACATAGCGGGGAACACCTCTTACGAAGAGCTCGCCTGCATCGGCTTTCAGCCAACCGTGAACCTCCTCAATGCTGTGGTCTATATCAAGTTGCCCTATGGCTTCAACGGAGGTCTCTGCACCAACGGTTCGCAGGAGTACATTCGGTTCTATGCCTCATACGATGGCGGTAAGACATGGGTTGATCTCGGATTAACGAGTTTCACGGCGTTTGATATCCCGGAGACGCCGGAAAAAGCTTTCGTGAAGTTGGAATACGCAGTCGCCCTTCCGTTCGATCCCGAGCGCAAGCTCTGTTTCTTAGAGAACCTGGTGCAGGTCCGCGGGATACTTTCGTGGAGCGTGCCACCGCCGCCGGGCGATCCCACCTTCACCCCGGTCTGGGGCAATGTCCACGACACCACGGTCGAGGTGGCGCCTTTAAGCCTCATCATTTTGGAGAAAGCCCTCGCGAGCCTCGGGGTTCAGCCATCCGCCCAGCTCGGCGAAGCGCTCGATTTGGCCCAGCAGATCAAGACAGCCCCTCCGAAGGAATTGACCCTTGTCGAACTGCAACGGCTCTATGCCGGCAAGAATGTCCCAGCTCATCGTTACGCGCTGGCAGTGCTCGACCGTGCCCTCCACGCCACCCCGGACGTGCGGCTGCTAGCCGCCAATTTCGGCGGGCCAGCGCAGCTTTTCGGCGCCCAATTCGATGTCGCAGCGGCCACTGCCGCACTCGCCGCGGCGAATGGCAATACAAGCTATGAGCAGCTCGAATGCGTCGGGCTGAACGAAAGCTCGTGGGCCCTTGAAGGCGTCATCCGCATCAAGAAGTCGAGCGGGTATGGCGGCGGCCCATGCACCACCGGCAGTCAGGAGTACGTCACCTTCTGGGCAGATATCGATGGCAGCGGCACCTTTGCGACGTGTCTTGGCACCGCTTCCGTTACCGTCTACGACACGGGAGAAATACCCAAGGACGGCCTCGAATACGCCGTTACGTTGCCGACGACGCTGTTCGCCTATCGTCAGCCCTGCACCGCTGGGCCAAAGCTAATACCAATCCGCGCGACCCTGTCGTGGCAGATCCCGCCGCCGTGCACCAACCCGAATTACGTGCCGGTGTGGGGCAATCGCGACGAGACGCTGATCTGTCTCCCACCAGGCCCGGTCGTGCAGCCCGGTGTACAGAGCGCCTTCTTTGATACCGTGGGCTCGATGTCGGTCACCAAAATCAATGCGGTCTCGGGGCTCGCGGACGGACCTTCCACGGTTGGCTTCACGGCAGTGCAAAGTCCATTCGGCGGCGAGGTGACAATCACGGGCTACGTCTATCCCGCCTCGAACCTAAGTGCCGGCGCTCTCCCATTCAAATATCGGATCTCGGTGAGCGACGATGGCGGAGCAACCTGGACCGCACTCAACGACACCTTCACGGTCTCGCGGCAATTGATCCCATGGGGCGGCATCCCGACGCCCTTATCCGACAGCACGCAGAATGTCGATCTAAGCGGCATCACGGCGGGATATTACACCTATCGGGCGGACTGGACCACCGGCCCGGGCGATGCCCTGATCGTCGTGGCGGGCAACGTGCTGGCGAAGTGGCAGACGGCCGGCAAATCAAACGATCTCTGGCAGATCAAGATGGATGTCTACGATCCGTCGACGAGTACGTTCTTCCCAGCCGTCAACACCGCGACAATCTTACTAGACAACGTTGCTCCCGTGCCATCGATCACCATTACATCTGGCGGCGGGTCGTGTGGCGATTTCTACGTCGGCGACACAATCAGCGGGAATTACTCGGTCACCGACCTGCACTTTTATGAGCTGTCGCTGGAGCTGCTGCCCGGTGGCGGGACATTCACGGCACCCGTGCCGCTCCCGCGCTTCTGGACCGATCCGGGGGCGTCGACGCTCGGCGACTCGGGAACCTGGACCCTGGACACGAGCGGCTTGCCGCCGTGCGGCTACGTCGTGGTCTTGAACGCCTGGGATCGGACGATCGTCAATAGCGGTTACATCGGAAATTACAACGACCAGCCAGTCGGCTTCTGCCTGAAGGTCAAGGCGTAATATGCGCGAACTGCTCGGCGCGCCATCCCGTCTGGGTTCATCCCGAGGTACCGGATCTGTCCGGTCACGGGATCGGGTGGCTGGGGATCATCCGCAAATGGATGACATAGACAATCCGCAGACGCCCGTGCGGCGGCGGGGGCGACGGGCGCAGGTGACACCAACCACAAGTTCGATCGGCGCATCCCGTGCCGCCCAATCGGAGGACGCTGAAATGCCGGATGAGAAGAGATCGTTTCGCGAGTTGCTGGGCGAAGCGCCTGTCGCTTCCGATACCGTCAGCCTAGTGGGCATTCTTTCCCGCTCGCACGAGGCGGGCAAGTTCGTCATCACGTTGGCGGACGGCCGCAACCTGACCCTCGACATCGATGCGGTCAAGGAGCACACGGTGCTGGCCGGCTCCATCGGGCAAACCCTGGTCAGGATCGAGATCGATGCGAAGCGCGCGCCAGCCGAGACGGCGCCGGAGAGGATCGGCTTCAAGCCCCTCTGGGAGGATCGGAGCTTCCCGCCATGGATCGACATCAAGAGGCCCTTCTTCGATACCCATCCCGGCTACTGGCCCGATATTAAGATACCTTACGTCGACCAGGTCGGTCCCGTCGGCGTTCCGCCGGGCGGGGATCCCTGGGCCACCGGGATGACGGGAGTACCCTTCGCACTCGCCACACCCCATCATGCGCCGCCGGGGATGATCGCGGCGATGCAGGGCTGGGCGCCTCAGGGTAATATCACCGGGCCATTCACCAACCCGTGGACCGACTTCAAACGCCCCTGGGCCGATCAAAAGCGTCCATGGGAAGACGGGACGTATCCCGGGAGTCCGCCGCACGTCGATTTCTGAGGCCCGGGAGCGAACGGAGGCAGCACCCCAGGCGATGACCGTCCTGATCATCTCTGCCCTGCAGGACACGCACGCCGTTGCCGTGATCGAGGCGCTCGCGGCGCGCGGGAATTGCACTGCGGAGCTTCTTGATCTTTCGGAATTCCCAGACCGGCTGGCCTTGACCATCGCCTTCGAAGAGGGGCTGCGGCGCTTCGCATTGAGGCGCCGGGGAGGGGGACTGCTCGACCTCAGCGGAGTGAACGCCGTGTGGTGGCGCAGGCCGCAGCCCTTCGGCCTCTCCGCCGCGATCACCGACGCTTCGCATCGCCGTTTTGTGCTGTCCGAATCGCTGACCGCATTCCAAGGGCTTTATCGGGCTCTCGGGGCGTTCTGGGTCAATGAGCCCGGGCGGGACGCCGATGCCGGACACAAGCCGTGGCAGCTCGCACTGGCGCAGGAAATCGGACTTGACATCCCCCCGACGGCGATGACCAACGATCCCGAGGAGGTGCGGGAGTTTCGGCAACGTCACAAGGGAAGAATAATCTACAAGCAGTTCCTTGCTCTTCCCGACGCTTGGCGTGAGACGCGACTGCTGAAGCCCGAAGAAGCCGAGCAGTTCGATGCCGTAAGGCTGGCTCCGGTCATTTTTCAGCAATATGTCGAGGCGGTGGCGGATATCCGCGTGATTGCGATCGGCGAGGCGTTCTATGCCGCGTCGACCGACCTGCGGAAGGTGGATTATCCAGTCGACATACGTCTCAATCTCGAGGCGCGCTACGAAGCCTACCGGCTCCCGGCGGCAGTCGAAGACCGCTTACACGCCCTCATGGGCCGCCTCGGGCTCGAATATGGGGCAGTCGATCTGCGACTAACTCCCGACGGGAACCATGTTTTCCTTGAGATCAACCCCTCCGGCCAGTTCCTCTATATCGAGCAAATGACGGGTCAGCCGATCGCGGCGGCGCTTGCCGCTCACCTTGTGACGCAAGGTCAGCGGCATCGTTCAGCCCGCAACCATGATTCGCTCCTCGGCCAGATTGGATGAAACCCCACGTTGATGGCATAGGGTGAGGAGTAGCAAAATGGCAAGAAATCCACTCAAAGGCAGCGAACGTCAGCCATTACCGGGGGCGACGGCCGTCGGCAAAGCCGATCCCGCGGAGCGGCTGGAAGTCAGTGTGCTTCTCCGCCGCAGAAACGCTGATGCGTTGAAGGAGAGGGTGACGAAGCTCGCTACTCGGGAGGGGGCAGGCGGCCATCTCTCCCATGAGGAGTTCAGCCGGCAGTTTGGCGCCGACAGCGCAGACGTCGCCGCAGTCAAGGGATTTGCCGCCGCGCACGGCCTCTCGGTCGTCCAGGAAGACGCCGGGCGGCGCACCGTGGTGCTTTCGGGAACGGTCGCGCAGTTCAACGCCGCGTTCGGCGTGGACCTGCAGCGGTTTGAACATCCCGGCGGCTCGTATCGCGGGCGGGTCGGGAGCGTCCAATTGCCGGATGAACTGCACGGCAGCGTCGAAGCCGTCCTCGGCCTCGACAATCGGCCGGTGGCGAAGCCGCATTTCCGTGCGCGCCCGTCGCCCGGCAACGTGCACTGGCATGCCGATGCAGGGGGCGCCACATCCTTCACACCGCTGCAGATCGCCTCGCTCTACAATTTCCCGCTCGGAACCGGGCAGGGGCAGTGCGTCGGGATCATCGAGCTCGGCGGCGGCGAACGGAGGGCGGATCTGAGCGCCTACTTCTCGGCGCTCGGCATCAACTCGGCTCCGAAAGTTACCGTGGTCTCGGTGGACCATGGCAAAAACCACCCGACCGGCGATCCGAACGGACCCGACGGGGAGGTGATGCTCGATATCGAGGTGGTTGGCGCGGTCGCACCACAAGCGCATATCGCGGTC
>Ga0187818_10000627_pt1 | contig 12984 bp, 5 predicted proteins | sample NC_wetland_sal_i_14_FD_130581 | JGI IMG/M metagenome (GOLD analysis project Ga0187818, IMG submission 130581) | Wetland sediment microbial communities from Neuse River Estuary, North Carolina, USA - SO4_3 | ecosystem: Environmental > Aquatic > Freshwater > Wetlands > Sediment | place: USA: North... | reverse complement strand
GTCGTGCCTGGGAATATCCCGATATAGGGTGGCGCCTTGTCGTCCCGGATGTTCCACTCGACGCTTTCGACCGTTCTGCCCCGCAGAATGCCGCTGCGCTTGAGCCAGTCCTGGGCCAGTTTCTCCATGTCAGGCATCGAAGAAGTTCGTGCCAGCGCGGTCCAGACCGGCGAGATGTCCTTGAGGCCGCGTGCTGCAAACGCGCTGTTAGCGTAATAAGGTTGCCAGTACACAGACGGATTCTCGCTCAGACACGAGTCCGATTCACTCCACCCGCGGATCAGGCCGTATCCAGGATTATCCTTCGGCAGCTGTAGACTCTCATCGTGCATGTCAGCGAGCAGCTTTGCCGTCGCTTCGATCTTCGCCCGGTGTTTCAACAGCAGAGCGCTGTCCCGCGTGTAGTTGAAGTACCGCGCCAACAGCGAAAGAGTCATGCCAAACTGCGCAGTCTCCGGACCGCGCATGTCCACCATGCCTTTCTCATCAACATATTCGGAGAAATAATTGTCGATAAAGAGCCGCGCCGTGCCGAGACGGCCCCACTCCATATTGGTATAGATGGCGCTGGTGAAGATGTCCTGGAAGCCGTCGTATTCCGAGCCGGCATAGTCGCGGTCGACCGCGCCGTACTTCGGATACACTCCGCCGGGCCGCGTCATCAACTCTTTGGCGAATGCATGTTTCGCCATGTCGGTCCAGGCAATCTGAGGCAACGACGTTGGCGCAACATCATGAAGCTGCTGCTCCCAATAGTCGGCAAACGCCAGCAGCGCGCGATAGAACTCTTCTGGCTTGGGATCTTGCCGGGCAGGCGGAAAGGCGGGATAGCTGTGGCCGTAGACCACCTCGGCGATCTTGCCATCCTCAATCCGCGCCGTGCGGTGCCAGGTGTGCACGATGTACTTATTTTTGTTCGGCGCCGTGTCTCCGAAGAGAATTACTTCCCAGTAGGAACGGCCGGACACAGGAATTACTTTGCGGACGGCGGGCATCCAGCCCCCGACCAACCCGTCATAGAGCTTTCCTGCCTTGAGCGCTTCACGCAGTTGGTGAGAATACTGAATGGGATGGTAGGTTCTTGTATTGCCGCTGCGGTAGACAGGTGTAACGTCGTACGCCTCTTTTGTCCCGACAAATGTGGTCCAGGTTCGCGGATTCTTTTCGGCTGAGGCCATAGGCGGAGCCGCCGATTTCACCGTCTCGGGATCGGGGTCGCCGTCCTGCAAAAGACGATCGGCGAGCAGGTCTGGAGAAGAAACTCCTATATCCTTGAGAGCGAGCCCTAGATACGGCGTCCCTTCCGGCATGGACGCTTCCGCGCTCTTTGCGAGTACACGCGACTCTCCGGCGGACGAGAGAAAGACTAGCGGGCCCTCGCGTGTGCGCAGGTCTTCGTAGACCTTCCAGGCGGCCGCGGCGATCTTGAATTCCGCGACGAGGGTGTGTCCCTCGACCGATGGGGTAGGACCAGGAGCACTTCTTCTTGCTGGTTCTTTGATCGCCGGAGGTCCCACCTCCGCTGCTGCGTCAGCTCTGCCAGACAGTATCTCGAGACTGGCGGCGGTGGCAGCAAGGCCCTGCAGGAAATCTCTTCGATCCATATTTAGAAACCCTTATTCCGAACCGCACTCAACGAAGAAAGTGTTCATCTCCGGCGTCTCCGGCCACCGCCGGGTTCGCGGTCTTCTTTGATTTCGAAGTTGGAGGGCGGGGTTACTCCGAGCAGGTATTGAACAAAGTAGTCCCAGCGCCGCCGGACCAGATAGAGCGCGTGCTCTCCGCTCTCACCATGGAACATGTTGGGTACGAACAGCATGTCGAAGTTCTTGTTGGCCTTCATCAGTGCATCCACGAAGCGCATCGTTTCCACCGGATGTACGTTGTCGTCTATGTCTCCGTGCTCCAAAAGCAGATGGCCCTCAAGGCGGCTCGCCATGGTTACATTGGACTGGGCAACATAGTCGTTCTCGACCGGATATCCCTGGTACAGCTCGTTCCACCAGGCTTTGTCGAGACGCGCATCGTGATCTCCCGAAGTCGAGACCCCAACTTTGTAAAACTCGGGAAAGGCCAGCATGGCGTGGGCCGCGCCGTAGCCGCCAGCCGACGTTCCGTAGATCCCGACTCGCATCACGTCCATGTAGGGATAACGCGAGGCCATCTGTTTGATCATCGCCACATGATCTTCGAAGGCTCCTCCCAGGTTTCTGTACGAATACTGGTGAAACGCCCTGGAGCGCCCGGCCGTGCCGCGGCCATCTACCATGACGACGACGAAGCCCAGTTCGGCCATCGACTGAAGCCAGAAGGTGCCACCAAAGCTCTTGGGCACAAAAAACGATTGCGGCCCGGTGTAGGCAAATTCGATGATGGGATACTTTTTCGCCGCATCGAAATTCGACGGTCGCCAGATCAGCCCGTACAAGTCTGTTTTGCCATCCGCAGCCTTCCCCTGGAACGGCTCCGGAAACTTCCAGCCCATCTTCGTGAGCTCGCTGGCATCAGATGTCTCGAGCACGCGCACATTCGATCCCTCCTTGGTCCGCCGCAAAACGGCTTGGCCCGGCAAGTCCGGACGCGAATAGCTATCCACAAAGAACGCCCCATCGGGCGAGAAGCTGACGGAATGATTCGCATTCTCCGGCGAAAGCGACTGGAGCCCCTTGCCGTCAAACCCTACACCGTACAAATGAGTCTGGTACGGGTCTTCGTTCTTCTCCCGTCCGCTCGCGGAAAAGTAGACGCGCCGGTTCTTCTCGTCAATGTGCTCAACCTGCCGAACGACCCACGGTCCCTGCGTGATCTGGTTTTCTAACTGCCCGGTCTTGGAATAGAGGTACAGATGGTTCCACCCGTCTCGTTCTGACGTCCAAAGAATCTCTCTGCTCCCTTCGACGAAATGGAAGGACGTTTCGCCGGGATCGACATAGGGGTCCGACTGTTCGCGCACCAGAACCTTCTGCTCTCCGGTCGAAGCGTCGACCACGCGCAGTTCCTTGGCCTTGTATCCGCGCTCGTCATCGTCGTAGTAAAAGCTCTTGCTGTCGGGGAACCATTCGAACCCCGGTCCGTCCTGAAACGGCAGCTCGATCGAAGCAGACACGTCAACCCGCTTGCCCGACTGAATATCGAAGATGATCGGCTGCGCCTTCGCCAGCACCTCTCCCGGCAAGGGATAAACATAGGTGTAGGCCTTCGGCCGCAATTGGTCCGGCGGCACAAATTGCAGACTGGTGAAGCGTCCGGAATTTCGTGAGTCGATGCGGTAGGTAACCAGCTTCGAAGAATCGGGTGACCAGAAGACAGCAGCGGGCTGCTTCACGTCTTCGGTACCCTGATCGACCATCGGTCGCAGGGAAGGCAGTGGAGTAGCGTAGTCCCATGCCGCGACGCCGTCACGCGTCAACTGCAGTTCCGTGCCCGTCGAGACGTCGCGCAGATACAGGTTGTGCTCTTTGACGTACGCTGCCCAGCGTTTGTTGGGCGAGACGGCCTCGTTTGCGCGCTCCGGTCGCGGCGCTTCCCGCTGGCATTCGTAGGTGGCCAGCGAGCAGGTCCATGGCACGCCATCAATAGAAAAGCGCAGCGACTTCCCGCCCTCCGCAAACTCGATGTCGAAAAAGGGGAGGGCCGATACGGAATACTCCTGCTTCGCCGCATGCGAGAGCGCCGCAGCCAGTCGCGCGTGATCAAAGGCGGGGACGCTCGTATTCTGCTCGGCATCAACCAGCACGAACTCGGAACCTTTGGGGCCAGCCTTCCGATACCAGAACCGGTTTGTCTTCTCGATCCAGTGCGGAACGACGTCTGCAACATAGACCAGATGCCGCAGATTTCCGGGAAGAAACTGCTGCGCCCGCTGATAATCTGCCAGCGTGCCCTGCGCCGTCGCCTGGGGGAGGGCACACAGCAACAGGGCGAGCGGGAAGATCGGGCGGCGAAGGGGATTCATTGGGCGCTTCCGGACTCCTTGATTAGTTGAACGTCCACCACAAAAAAATGCATTCCCGGGCGCGCTAAAGCTGCGTTGCGCCCGGTGAATGCATCTCGATAGCAAATTGACCGCAAGCCGCTCTCAGAACTCGATATTCCCTCGCAGTTCGATTACGCGTGCGCCGTTGAGGGTAGCGGTGTTGATGCCAAACCCAGAGCTTTGAATGGCGTTAAAACCGTAATTCGCACCTCCATTGGTCGCCGGTGTCCCGAAGGTCGGGTGATTAAAGGCATTCAACATCTCAGCTTGCAGGCTGAAACGAAACCGCTCAGTGATCGCGAAGTGCTTAGCGATGGAGACGTCGTCGTAGGTGTTATGGGGCCCGTGGAGCCATACTCGTTGGCCGAACGTACCCGGTGTGATATTGGGATTGATGTAGGCCGTGTTGGGGCCACCCGTTGAGGAGAGGTACTTGGGGTTGATGAAGGCAACGTTGGGCGTTCCCGGGATACGGTATTTACCAATGGAGCTTTGCAGTTGCGATGCCGTGACCCCGGTCAAAACTACGCCTCCATCACCATAGTCATTAAAGGTGTTAGTCCCGCCGAACAGCAACAGTGGGGCCCCGGTCTGGAAGGTGAAGATTGTTCCCAGAGTCCAACCGCCGACCAAGCGATCAAGCGCCCCGCTGCCGTTGGCAAACTGCTTGCCCTTGCCAAACGGGAGGTCATAGGTGCCGTTGATGTGCACCACATGTTGAAGGTCGAAAAGAGTCGGTCCGTAGCTTAGCCGCATGTTGCGGAGGCTAAACACGGCGCCTTGGCCTAGCCAGTTGTTTTGGGTAGCGACCCCGAGAGTATGACTCCAGGTGTAATTGGCGTCAAACTGCAGGCCGTGCCACGCGCGCTGGCGGAAGTCAACCTGGAGGGCATTGTAATTCGAGTACCCCTCAGCCACCGTATAGCTTGAGCCAATGTTCTGCGCATAAGGATTGGCCTGGAAATAGTTAATCGGATATCCCGCACCGGCGGCATTGTAAGTGCCCGCCGCCACATTGTTGAAACAGGGGAGAAAAGAGGCGCCCACTAGATTGCAGAAATAAGGCACGGTCCCGTTGACACTGGCCAAGATGCCAGCCATCGCTCCCGCCTGACCAGTCTGTAATTGGAAAATGAAAGGCTCATTGCCGGGACCGTAATCGGCCAGAGGTATCCCCGGCCCCCCGGAGACTTCTCCCGCAAACGCGGCGTCAAAAATTGGCGTCGCTGTTTGCCCGGCATAGCCGTTATTCGCGAATGACGTTATTCCATTGGCTTGATTGATTGCCAGGTTGGCCTGCGCATTCTTGAATTGGCTGAGAAAGCCGTTCTCAAAAATGTTGATCTCATCCGGGTCGATGTTGAACCACTGGCGCTCGGTACGGCTCCCGACGTAGCGTATTTCAAGCGCCGCGCTTTGCCCAAGTTGCTTTTGAACACCAAGATTCCACGACTCGGTGTAGGGCTGCTGAATGTTGGGGTTCATGCCATTCAGCCCTGGGCCGCCCAGAAAGGTGAAATCTGAGGCCGCTTCGCTCTTGAGGAAAGTTGCCGGCTTAAGCCCGTAAACATACGGTGAAAACGCCTGAGTCGGGTTGCTGACGGCGACGGTCGGATTGAAGTCGCTGATCGACAAGCTTCCGGGCGGGAAAGTGCCCTGTACCCCAGTCGTGTTCGCGTTGAGAAAGAACGACTGGTAGTAAAAAGAACCTAAATCAGAAGCCTGATTCCAGACATATTGTTGAGGCTCAGTGAATTTTCGCAGCGAGAAGCCGCCGCGCACCACGATGCTGCTTGCGCCCTTGGGATTCCAGGCAAAACCAAGTGCCGGCTGCAGAGCCGCGTTCCACGCATTGTAAGGTTGGGGATTCTGCGTGAGCGTTGGAGTCAGACCATTCGGATCTGACGTGAGAGAACCGGGATGGAAGAGGTTGCCAACTCCAGAAGGGCCGTAAATAGCGGCTGGACTTGCCGAGTGATACAGCTTGGAAAGATCTTTGTCAGGCGAGGTAAAATCCCAACGCAGCCCGTAGTTGAGCGTCAAATTTGTCCTGATGCGATAGGAGTCCTGGAAAAACAGGCCTTTGCCCGATGTTAGCTCATCGAGGTTGTACCTTCCAACCGTTTGTACATAGTTATTCGCCTGGGTGACAAACGGATAGCCTCCTCCGCCTCCCCCTATGCTGGCGATCCGCCCCACCAGGATCGCATATAGCTGTTCCGCCTCGGCTAGCTGGCCGGGACTTGCGCTCGAGAGGGCAGTGGTGAAAGCGCCCTGGGCCGGGTCTCCGTTTGCGAGACCGAAGTTAGCGACGGGATACCCTGCCGCGGGGTTGTAGTAGTGGTTCTGCTCGCGCCACCACGAGAAACCATAGCTTATGGTATGCGCGCCGTGTTGCCAGGTCATGGTGTCGGAAGCATTGAACACAGGGTATTCGGTGTTAATACCTGAGTAAAAGATTGTCCCTGACATCTGGGCGCCTTGCGGGTAAGGGGCGCTGGGATAGTTCCAGCCCAACTGCGGGTTAGAGAGGAGGAGAGGCGGGGCGTTATAGGCACCAAGATTGACGTTATACAGGAAGCCGCCGCGAAGCTCGTTGACCAAGTTGGGCGATAGCGTCCAGGTGAACCCAATCGCTGTCGTATAGCTTGTGTCCTTGTTTCCAGCTCCGGTCTTGGCCCACGCTGAGCCAGGAAAGTCAGGAGGGTTCGCGCCCGGGAAGTTATCTTTGGTCATATTCCACGCTAGGTTGAAGCGCATTTTGTCCGAGGCGTTGAAGTCCACGCGGATCGCTGGAAAGTAACTAACCTGGGGATTGTTCACTTGCCAATTGATCTGATTGAGATTGGGATCACCCGTTTCGCTGGGAGTGATCTGTCCCGAAGCCGTCGATGCATTCACTGCCGCCAATACTCCACCTGAGCCACCTGGGCAATTGCCCGGCGCAAGCCCGCCGGTGCAATCCAGCACTGTCGTGGGAAGGTTCGTGCCGGGATGCGCGGTGTTGTAGTTCTGCGCCAGAGTGAAAAGATTTACCGTTTGGCCGTTGTAGGTGAAGTTCCCCGCTTGAGCTGCCTGAGTGAACAGATTAACCGATGTACTGTACGCTCCCGGAATTTTTCTCTCCGCATAGCTGCCAAAAAAGAACAATTTGTCCCTGATGATCGGTCCGCCAACGCTCGCTCCAAAGTCATTTTCGTGCAGAAGATTCTTGCGCGCCGGATTCGTCGGGTTTAACGCGGTGATGGCATCGTTATACCAACTGTTGGCGTTCAGCCCGTCATTCTGGAAGTCGTCGTAAATGCGCCCATGGAATGCGTTGCTGCCGCGCCGCGTCACGAAATTGAGCTGCATGTTGGCCTGGCCATAGCCTTGGTCCAGGTTAAGCTGCTCAGATTGCACCGTCATCTCTTCAATAGCTTCCACGCGCGGCGAGACGATGGCTTGGGCATTTCCCCCGAACTTCATCCGGCTCGGGCTGCCGATCACGCCGTCAATGTTATTTCCTTGAGCAATGGACGGAAGTCCATCCCAGGTTCCGTTATATCCAGGGACAATGTTCGCCAGCTGGGTCAAATCGCGTCCCTGAATGGGCAGGTCCTCAATTTGCTTCAAATCGACGGTTGTCCCAATCGCGTTGGTCGTCGTTTCAACCAGCGGGGCTGTTCCGCCACTCACTTCGACGGTTTCGTTGATGGCTCCGACTTTGAGAGTGGCTGAAATATCCGTCGTCTGCGCCGCCTGTACCACTACATCAGTAAACTGCTGGGTGCGAAAGCCGGCCTTTGTCACTTTCAGGGAGTACTTTCCAAGGGAAAGGTCCACGAACGTGTACGTGCCCCTGTCCTGCGTTTCCGCCTTCCGCACGTCATTCGTAGTCAGGTCGCGAAGCTCGAGCTGTGCGCCTTGCACTACGCTGCCGCTGGGGTCAAGGACAGCGACAGTGACGGTCCCGGTAGTCCCGTGCTGGGCCCAGAGGGACGGAGTGCTCACAACTAGCAGGGCTGCAAGAAACGTCGCAACAGAAACGATGAGACCCTTCGAGGACCGGCTAAACATACATCCTCCTTCGGCACACGGAAAATCGTTCAACATTCCCAAGCTCAAGCGCCCGCTGGAGGTCGCAACGGGAAACTGCCCCTTGAACTGCTCAGCGGGCCCGCCACCGGGCTACACGTAGCCCCGGAAAGCGCTCTAAAGGAAAACCATTACCCGTTTCGCGGATTTTGTATACTTTATTCGATATGTTTGTCAACCATAATCTCGCATTGCCCCGCCTCCGGCTTCTTGGCCCTGGCTCCCGCACTTCCGTTTCCTGTTCATGCGGGCTCCCGCCGGCGGCGGTCGAAGAAGAATTTTACGGTTCACGCTGCCGAGCGCGTGCGGTATAGTGCACCTCTTATCAACGTTCTGAGCGCATAGGTCCCAGTGAAGGCTCCCTCCGCCATTTCAAGACGAGATGTGTTGAAGCACATGGGATCGGCAGGTCTGGTCCTCGCGGCTGGAAAGTTCTGGCCGGACCTGCCCGCGAGCAACCCGGTCGTTTTTGTGGATGTGGCGGGTTCGGCGGGCATCACCTTCCTCCACGACAACGCTGCTTCGCCGGACAAGTATCTGATCGAAACCATGGGCTCCGGCTGCGGCTGGATCGACTACGACCAGAATGGACTCCTTGACCTGTATCTGGTGAATGGCGCGGCGACTCGCGTCTACGCCCCGAAGCAGCCCCTTCGGAGCGCGCTCTATCGCAACAACGGCGACGGCACTTTCACCGACGTCACCGCGAAGGCTGGCGTCGGTGCAGAGGGACTGTTCGGCATGGGAGTTGCCGTCGGCGACTACGACAACGATGGTTTCCCCGACTTGCTCGTTCTGGGATACGGCCGTTCCATCCTCTACCACAACAATGGAGACGGCACTTTCACCGATGTGACGGCCCGGTCCGGCGTGCAAAATTCCGGCCTTTGGGCGTCGAGTGCAGCCTGGTTCGACTATGACAACGACGGCAAGCTGGACCTGGTGATTGCCAACTATGTGGACTGGTCTCCGGAGCGCAACTTCTATTGTGGCGATAGCGGGCCGGGAATGCGCAGCTATTGCCATCCCGATGACTTCCACGGTCAGCCGTCCACGCTTTATCACAACAATGGTTATGGCACATTCACCGATGTCAGCAAGTCCTCGGGAGTTGGGCTGAAAGCGGGTAACGGCCTGGGCGTTGTGACGTTCGACTACGACAACGACGGCTGGCAGGACATCTTCGTCTCCAACGACCATATGCCCAACTACCTGTTTCACAACAACCGGGACGGAACGTTTCGCGAGGTGGGATACCTTGCAGGCGTCTCGGTGAGCGCGGACGGGCAGTTCGAGGCTGGCATGGGCACGGACGCTGCCGACACGACCGGCAACGGTCGCATGGATCTGATCGTTGCGCATCTGGATATGCAACTGGCGCGGGTGTATCAGAATCTCGGCGACGGTACGTTCGAAGATGCGACGTTCCGCTCAAAGCTTTCCTACGCGACCTATCACATCAGCACTTTCGGCGCGCGCTTCATGGACTATGACAACGACGGCGCCCGCGATCTGTTCATGGCCAATGGCAACGTACTCGACAACATTCAGCGCTACCACTCGGAGGTTCAATACGCCGAGCCCAAGCTGATGTTCCGCAACAACGGTCACGGCTTGTTCGAAAACGTCAGCGAAAAACTGGGCGCCGATTTCCAACTGCCGCGAGTGAGCCGGGGAGCAGCGGTCGCCGATTTCGACAATGATGGCGACCTCGACATTCTCGTGAACAACAACGGCCAGCCGGCGCAATTGCTGCGCAACGACGGCGGCAACGCCAATCGCTGGCTGGAGATTCTTCTTATCGGAACGAAGTCGAATCGTGATGGTGTGGGCGCTCGGGTCAAGCTCACGGCGGGAGATCTAATTCTTTACGATCAGCGGAAGGGCGGCATGAGTTACCAGTCCGCTCAGGATCCACGCTTGCACTTCGGGCTGGGACAACGTGCCACTGTCGACGCGGTTGAGATCCTCTGGCCCAGTGGAGTGACGACGAAACTCACCAACCTCAAGGCTGATCAGATCATCGCGATCAAGGAAGGCGTGGGCATCGTGGAGCGTCCGTTCCCCCGCTTCCGCGAAAGATGAAAGACATGGCTGCCAGTCCTACTGATGCGGTGGCGTTTCTTCGTCCTTGACTTCTCCACCGCCGTAGCTCATCTTGCGGTCTCCAGGCGCATTCCGGATTTGTTCGGCGCGAGCCAAGTTCAATTTCTCCAGCGTCGCGAGAGCTTGTTGAGCGGCTTGTTCGTCGCCGTGGCGCTGATAGGCCCTGGCCAGATTGGCATAAATCGTTGGCCGATCAGGTTGCATCTGCCGGGCCTTCTCGAGATGGGCGATTGCGCCCGTCAACCGGCCGGCAATCAGATACAGCCGGCCAAGCGCAATCTGCGTACTCGGATCGTTGGGCCTTTGGGCAACCGCTTTTTCCAAAGCCGTCTGCGCCTCGCCGAATTCTGGCTGGCCCGGGCTCGCGCCCGAGCGCAACAAAGCTTCCCCAAGAATCGTCAGCAGAATAGGACTCTCGAAGCCCTTGCTGACGCCCTCCCGAGCGGCCAGTACCGCGCCCGAAATATTTCCTTCGAACAATTCCTTCTGTGCCGCAGATACATATCCAATTTCGCTTCCCGCCGCCAATTTACTGACTAACTCAAAATCTGTCTTGGCGCGGTCGAATTCATCGAGGTTTGCTAAGAGCATCCCCTGCTGGTAATGCAGGCGTGGCGATTGTGGAAGATTCCGCAGTCCGATGGCGACCACCTTGAGTGCCAGAGCGTAGTCCTGGTGCTCTGTGCACGCATCCGACACAAACAGATACAGCTTCTCGTTCTGCGGCGACATCGCGGCCCCTTGCTCGAGAGATGCCAAAGCCTCCGTGGGTTGTCCGTTTCCGACATACGCTTGCGCCAGCAGGTTCTCTACGTCCGTATTTTCGTGCCCTTGTTGGCGCAAGTCATACAACAGCAGAATCGCCTTTTTGTACTCACCGCTTCCCACGTAGCAAAGCGCGAGGTTGAAGCCGGCCGCATATTCGTTCGCGACTCGCCCGCGCGCCTCCAGCAGATGCGGGATAGCCTCAGAGAAGAGGCCCTGGCGGGTCAGGGCTGTCCCTTTTTGCAGTTCTGCTTCGGCCTGTGCGTCTGGTGTTGTCGACTGATCCCCGACACGTCCAGACGGATTCGCAGAAGGGGATTGTGCTTTGTTGGCGCCGCCCTGAGCTTCGAGATTCGCGCCCACGCACAGGAGCGCGCACCCCAAAACCACGGCGTCAAGGACCTGCTTCATAACTCAAGCCGAGTGCAGCGAACCGGGCGTTCTGATTGTAGTTCAGCGAGCAGCGTCGTCGAGCGCTTTGTTCAGCGCTTCGTCGCTCGCCGCGGCCACAGCGTGCCGAACGCCATAAGGATTGAGGCGCACAGTGCTCTTGCCGATCTTAGACCCTTGCGTGAAGTCCAGCCCTAAGAGAACGAGGCCAGCGTCGTTGCGCTCAACCAGCGAGCGCGAGTAATGGTTTTGCTGTCATGGATGGAGAACGAGGTAGGCGGAATACGATGGGGTGGTAAGCAGGCCCTCGGGGCGCAGCGACTTATGGTAAGAAAGTTTGCGGTAAAGACGTTCGATCGAATCCAGCGTGGGTGCAGCCGTGTGACATTCAATCGGAGCGTGCGATTAGCAGATTGATTCGCCCGTCCTCCCCGACCTTGTAAAACACGAAACCTTCATCGGAGAAGCCCACTGGCACGCGGCCTTCCAGCTGTGGCTCCGGCTTGTAAGCCCTCAGCTGCCTTCCCGTCGCCGCATCGAGCACGGCGTAGAGAGTCTCCAGCTTCGCAGGCAAAACCGCGGTCGTCTTATAGTAACCAATCGCGAGGCGGCCACCCGCGAGATACGCCTGAAATGCGAGGTAGTCCGGGGCCGGAGGAACAAGCTTGATTGTCCTCGCTACCTTTCCCGTTTGCGACAGCACAAGCACTTCGTCAGGCAGTAGAACGTAAATCGAACCATCCTCCCCTTCCAAGAGGGGAGCATGCCCTGCCCAATCCTGCGCGTCAGCCGCCGGCTTATCCTTATCCGTGACTCTGCGCACAAAGGTTCCAGACGAGTCGAACTCCGCGAGATAGGAATGGCCCCGGTCCTTGGCGGCCGCGTGCTCATCGAAGAACCCCTGCAGCAGGAAATGTCCGCTCCTTAGCTGAATAAAACCCCGTACGCCAGCGGCGTCTATCCCGGGGGGGGAGTCGAGCTGCGCTTTCGTCGGCGATGTCGTTGGATCCTCTCCGAAGCGGAAGATAACCGGCTTGTGGCTCTCATTCTCGCCGCCCATGATGGAGACTCTGCCGTCGCGGTCGGCGCGAAAGGCCACGTAGTAGTTGTCCCGTGCATCGTCGCCAATCAGGCCGTATACCTGGTGCGAGCCGTCCGTGAGCAGTTCATAAATGACGGGGGTCTGTGGGTTCCCAGCGAGAAAGAAGATGTCGCCCTTTTCGTCGCACTGTGTGGTCCCTACGAAGCTCAGGCCGGGAGCGCCGAGAACCCTGGTGGAGGATACGGTAAGGGTAACGGGAGCTTGAGACTGTCCTCCCTTGTTGGGAGCCTGAGACTGTCCTACCTTGTCGAAGCCAAGCCCCCCGCCGACCAGGACAAGCAGCAGCGGTAGAAAGCGCATTGGGCTACCTCGGAGAATCCGCTTTTGCGTCGCGCCGCAGATCGAGACCGTCCGGGCGATCACTCGGATTGCGGCCCGCGCATCGCTTGAAGACCGCCGACCGCAGTATCGTACCAACGCCTCTATATCTGCATGGGCCTTCGGTTATTCGTAGATCTTTGGTGGAAGAACTCGTCTCCGGGAGGCGGATGCCTCACTTCCACTTGCCTTCCCCTTCCACAATCGTAATGTAACGATCGACGGGAAGATTGGAAACTCGCTCAACCTT
>Ga0187818_10000626_pt1 | contig 12987 bp, 9 predicted proteins | sample NC_wetland_sal_i_14_FD_130581 | JGI IMG/M metagenome (GOLD analysis project Ga0187818, IMG submission 130581) | Wetland sediment microbial communities from Neuse River Estuary, North Carolina, USA - SO4_3 | ecosystem: Environmental > Aquatic > Freshwater > Wetlands > Sediment | place: USA: North... | reverse complement strand
GTCGACTACGCCATAGGTCGTGCCAACCTCGATATCAGCGGTGTTGTCGTTTAGCCCGACGAAACTACTGGGCGTACTTACCGCGTACGTGAGTATGCTCGATTGAGGATTATGGAAGGGAGCACGGTTCACGTAAAACTTGACTTCATTAAAGAGCGTGGGACTGAATGTATGCTCCAGTGCCAAAAGATAGTTCGCCGGATGGTTGATAGTCTGGAGCTTGTCCCCCGGAAGAGCACTTCCGTTGGGGGCATCCACCAGACTTATATCGCGCTGGGCACGACCGTAGAGCAATGTCTTTTCACTGATTTGATGGTCGATCCGGACCAAAAAGGTATCCTCGTGAACGGTGGTGGGTGTGGTGGCTGTGAGAACGTCAGAATCGGCGTTGTAGTTCGACGAGGTCGGATCCTGCCCCAGATATTGGAACGCCGTGTCCGGGTATGTAAACCGAGGTGTACAGCCATTGATCGAACCCACCGAGGCTCGCCAAGGATAGGCCCGCATGATCTCGCACATCTGCGGAGATTGGCTCAAGACTGCTTGCTGATAGGAGACGGTGAGAGGCGTCCCCATCGTTGGATCGGTTGGACTGGTCGGATTGGCGCAACAAATGCCCGATGGCACAAAGAATGTGTTCGCGATCGACTGTAACTGGCGTATACCTTCATAACTCAGGAAGAAGAACGTCTTGTTCTTCTTGATGGGCCCGCCAATCGTCATTCCGTACTGCCCGAGGCGAAAGGGAGGAATCGCAGGTTGGCTGTTTATGTTGTAGTCATTGAAGTTCCGCGCATCAAACACGGAATTCCTTAGATAGCCAAAGGCTGTGCCGTGCCAGTTATTGGTGCCGTGCTTGGTTTCTACATCAATCTGGCCGCCGGCCTGCGTGCCGTACTCCACGTCATACAGAGCACTATTGACGCGGTACTCTTCGATGGCATCCTGAGAGATCTGCAGCCGGGTCTGTGATTTCTGCGCCTGCTCCTGAATGCCGCCGGCATCGACGCCGTCGATCGAGAAGTTGTTGTCGTCGCGAGCGCGGCCGGCGAAGCGAATCGTCCGCTGGTCGCCGCCGCCGTCGTCTTGCGCGAACGGCGCCAGCAAGGTGAAGCTGGACCAGTCGCGGCCATTGTTGGGGAGATTGGCGATCTGGGCCGTATCAATCACCGTGGCGGCTTCGGCCGTCGTGCGATCGGCGATCGCTGCGGCTTTAACCTCGATTTGTTCGTTAATCGCTCCCACCGCAAGCTGGACGTCGAGGGTATGGGTTTGTCCCACGCGGAGTATGACGTCCTCGGTCACCTTGGTTTTGAAGCCGTTGCTCGTAACCGTGACTGTATAGTTCCCGACCGCAAGCCCCGGGAAACGGTAGTAGCCCTTCGAATTGGTCGGCCGTTCCTCGGCGAGTCCCGTATCGACGGCGACGGCCTTGACGTTGGCCCCCACGATCACACTGCCCGACTGATCCGTCACCGTGCCCTCGAGCACGGCGCGATCCACCTGGGCAAACGCCGCGGGCGTTCCCGCCTGAACCAGCGCCAGGACGAAAACCAGGGCGAGAGTCAATCTCAAGAGGGAGGGGGAAATAGCGGAGTGATTCGAGTTCATGACTTCAGCTCCTTGCGGCTAGAGATGCTGAATCGGGAGAGCCCCCCGGCCTGACAGAACTCCCCGACACCTTCACGTCTGGTTACATCGAAACCTCAGGGGGTTGGAATGACTGAGAATCGTAGAGGCTGCGTGTAACTGAGAGATGAAAGGAACGTTAATATTTCTTCAGGTTGGAGTGGCCCAAGAACCCGGATCCCTCACTATGTTCGGGATGACAAGCGTCTCGGGATGACAAGCGTCTTTAGTCCACGCTGCAGCTGAAAACGATCTAGACTATCTGGGATCGCGGTACTCTCATCCGTAGCCAGATTCCCATGAAGCTGCTGATCGTCGAAGATGAAGCCCGCATGGCCGAACTTCTCCGCAAGGGATTGACGGAGGAGGGCCACACGGCAACCTGCGCCTCCGATGGCGCCGAGGGATTTGCCCTGGCTAAGTCCTACGAGTTCGACGTGATCATTCTCGACATCATGATGCCCAGGCTCAGCGGGTATGAACTGGCCAAGCGCCTGCGGGCGGAAAAGGTCAAGACCCCGATCCTGATGCTGACGGCGAAGGATTCGGTGCCCGATATCGTCCGCGGGCTCGATCTCGGGGCCGATGACTACATGACCAAGCCGTTCTCATTCGACGAACTGGTGGCGCGGCTGCGCGCCGTCAAACGTCGCGCCTTGATCGCCCAGGACACGAACCTGCGCGTCGGCAATCTGGTCCTCGACCCCGCCAGCCGCGAGGTGCAGCGCGGCGAGCAGCGCATCTCGCTGACCCGCACCGAATACAATCTGCTGGAGCGACTGATGTACCGCGCCGGCAAAGTCGTTTCCCGGCAATCGCTGATCGAGGCAGTCTGGGGATTTGATCGCGAAATCGAAGAGAACACGCTCGACGCCTTCATGCATCTCCTGCGGGGCAAGATTGATCCCCCCGGCTTACCGAAACTGATTCATACCGTGCGCGGTGTGGGATATATGATTCGCCAGGACGTCGAGGGATAAAGGCACGAATGAAGAAGCTCTCCATCGGAATGCGGCTCACGCTCTGGTACCTGGCCATTTTCGCCGTCGCCCAGATCGTTTTCGGCGCAGGGATGTGGTTCATCCTGCGGCAACATCTCTACGATCTGGTGGATGACAGCCTGGAGAGCCAGGTCGAGGACCTGAAGAACTTCCTCGAGGCGCAGAAAAAAGACGCTTCGATCGCCAAGCTGCAGGAGGAGGTCAACGAGACCTATGCTCTTGAGCATCCCGGGGATTATCTTCAGATCTACGCCGATAACGGCGCTCTGATCTATCGTTCCACTTTTCTGCAGACACACCCGGTGGCCCTGGCGGCATCGGGGAAGGTCAATCGACCCTTTTCGAGGAACCTTCGCATCGAAGGGCGGCCGTTCCGCTTCAGGATGCAGACGTTGGAGGCCAACGACCACGTCTACACCGCGACCATGGGAGTTCCAACCGACGATGTGGTTGAGACCATCGATCTTTTCCGCTTTTACCTGCTGATGTTTGCTCCGCTGCTGTTCCTGGTGGCCGCGGGCGGTGGCTACTGGCTGAGCCGGAGGGCGCTAGCTCCGGTGGATGCGCTGGTGCGAACCGCGCGCGACATCAGCGGAGCGAACTTGAACAGCCGGCTGCAGAAACTGGAGACTGGGGACGAACTGCAGCGCCTCTCCGACACCCTGAACGAGATGCTGGAGCGGATTGAAAAAGCATTTCTGCGGGTCACGCAGTTTACTGCGGACGCTTCGCACGAATTGCGGACCCCTGTGTCTCTGATTCGCACCGAGGCCGAACTGGCTCTGCGCCGGTCGCGCGGAGAAGCCGAATACCAGGAATCGCTGCGCCACATTCTGCTCGAAGCCGAGCGCACCACTGCTCTGATCGAGCAACTGCTGGCGTTGGCCCGCACCGATTCCGGCCGCGAGACGCTTCATATGCAGCCCGTGAATCTGGCCCAGACACTGAGCACGGTCGGCGAGGGATGGCGGCAGGTGGCCACCATCCGCAACCTCGAATTCTCCGTCCAGGTCCCCGCTCAGGATACGTTCGTCATGGGCGACGAGCCTGCCCTGCGCCGCCTGGCGGATATTCTTCTCGACAACGCGTTCAAGTACACTCCTTCGCCCGGCTCCGTGCATTTGTCATTCCGGCAGCAAGGCGAGCGGGCGGTCCTGGTGGTTGAAGATTCGGGAGTCGGGATCTCCGAAGAAGATCAGCCCAAGGTCTTCGAGCGCTTTTACCGCGTGGATAAAGCTCGCAGCCGCGAGCAGGGAGGCGCGGGGCTCGGTCTGGCAATTGCCCAGTGGATCGTGGCCCAGCATCGCGGCTCAATCACGGTCGAGAGCCGGCCCGGCCACGGCGCAACCTTCCATGTAGAGTTACCCATGATGGCGGCGCAGGTGCAAACTCCGCAGCCCGCGTAGAACTGGTTTTGCAAATAGGTTTTGGGTAGGGCACGGCTTCAGCCGTGCCGTTCAGGGCCGCGAATGATCCGGGCTTTAGTCCCTGAGGTAAGCTTCTGATCCTTGCTAGGTTGTTAGCAGTTCTTCCTCAGACGCAGGTTCCAGGAGAAAAAAGTGGCCTGCGGCACTCGCCGCAAGCCACCTGGTGTAGGAGGAACAACTCTTACTTACCTGCCTGCCCCGGCAGTTCGAACCAGAACTTGTGGGCCCGCAGTTTCGACCGCCTTCCCCACATAAAGCTGATAAGAGCGGTGAATTCCGTACATCAGCGGGAACACCGCCAGCGCCAGCTGCCAGCCCATGTGCGAGCTGATGGTTTCAACCATCGAACTGACCCCCGCGCTCAGCACATAGTAGGGAAACGAAAAGTGCGCCAGGTTCCACCAGGTCAGGCCGGCTGCTTTTCCCTCGCTCAATGCGATGATCGCGGCGACCGGTCCGGTCTGTCCCAGGAATAGAGTCGCCGCCGCCAGCGCCAGGCCCAGCGTGGTCGAACTCCACGGCGCGCGCTGGAGCCATCCCGCATGGAATACTAGACTCGCCAGGCAACTGGCAAACGTCATCATGCTGACGTTAAACGCCATTTGCTGCGGGTTGAACTTGGCGTTCTTCCGTGGCCAGCATTGGACCACGGTGGAAACGCCGGTGACTACGATGGCTTCGGCGGCGCTCAGATTTACGATCGCGGTCAGGAGAAACGGCAGATTGACCGACATGTTGCCGTTGATTCCCGGCAACTTGACCTTCATCCGCGAGCTCGCCGCCGCCAGCGCCAGAACTGCCAAAGCGAAGTAGATGTGCAGGTTGTGACCGGCAAAGCTCGCGTATCCGGCGACACCCGCAGCGGCCAGCATCATGGCCGCGATGAATGTCTTAACTCGCCGTGTGGTGTTCACGATATCGTTCCTCCTTATCTTGAATTCACACGGCTGTTTACTGCTCACTGATAAGGCCTGCAAACCCGGCGTCCCCGGTCAGCGACGAACTCCACACCACACTGCTTGCCGACGTGGATGACGAACTCCACACCACGCTGAAACCGTCCGCCGTGCTACTGCTCCACGCCACGGAACTGCCCCAACACACGGAACTGCCGGCAACGTTCGTGCCCCAAACCACCGAGGCCCCCCAGGCCACCGACGCACCCCACGCGACCGACGAAGCCGGCACACTGCTGTTTCCATTGGACAGGGTGACCGTGCCGGTCGAAGAGTCATAGACCGCGGTCGGCGACAAGGCCGCGCCAACCGTTGCCGGCGCCAGGTCGCTATTGGCCAGGGCCGCATTAACGTCCACATAGCCAGCGCCCACCGTGAACAAATCGTAATAGGAAGTGTAGGTCTGCCCCGTGGTTGGGTCGGTCGCAGTCGACGACGTCGGGAAGGTCTTGTACGCCGTCTTCATCAGACGTGCCTTGACCTGGTCCGGCGTCAGGTTCGGGTTCTGCTGCAGCAGCAGGGCCACCGCTCCAGCTACTGCCGGCGTCGCCATACTGGTACCGTTCAGACTGAAGTAGTCGTGATTTGTATAGTTCCCCGCAACTTCATTCTGCGGGTACTCTGTCTCCAGCGTGCTGTAGTGATCGTCGAGCGAGACGACCATGTTGCCCGGGGCAACGACGTCCGGTTTCACCACGTGGTCAAAAGTGGTCGGACCCTTCGAACTGTAGCTGGCAATCAAGTCGTCGGTGCGGGGATAAGTTCCCATGGCTTTCATCGCGCCTACGGTCAACACCAGCGGATCGTTGCCCGGCGCCGCCACGGTTCCATAGCCGTCGCTGCCGTTTACGCTGACGCGGCCGAAGTTGCCTGCGGCCGCCACCACGACGATGCCGTTCTGCCACGCCGATTCCACCGCCTGGCACAGAGGATCCTGCGCGTAGCTCGAGAAAATTCCGCGGCCCAACGAGAGGTTGATGACTTTAATGTTGTACGTGCTCTTCAGCGAGATCGCCGTCTGAATGGCTGCGATGACTTCGCTGTCGCTGCCCGCGCCGTTGGCATCGAGCACCCGCAGATCCACCAGGTTGACATTGGGCGCGACTCCAGCGTAGCGGCCACTCGACTTGTAGCCGTTGCCGCCGATGATTCCCGCCACGTGCGTGCCGTGTCCATAGAGGTCGTAAACCACTCGGCCCCTGGAGTTCGTGATGCTTGTGCCCGTGAAGTCCTGATGGTAGACGACGCGCGAGGTCGTTTCGGCGGAGTTCCACAAGTCCGCGTGGCTGTCGTTGATGCCGCTGTCAATGACGGCGACACCAATGCCGCTTCCATCGTAGCCGGCATTCCAGGCAGCGCTGACGTTCATGGCGGCGTCCGTGTAGTCGTCCAAGCCTTTCAGAGGGTGGTCCAGACTGATGAACGCCACCTCGGGATCGTTGGCCAAGGCAGCCACCGAGCTGGCCGGAACCGTAAACGCCGCGCCGTTGACCAGGCCCAGGTGATAGGACAGCTGGCCGCGCAGGCTTTCGACTCGCGCGATCGCGCTGGCCTTGGGGGCGTGCTTGTACTGCACAATGACCTTCACCGGCAGGGTGGAAGTTGCCCCAATCCGTCCCACCAGTTGGCTCACTTCCGGCGCAAGAGTGCGGGAAGCGCGCTGGCTCATGGCATTCCTCTGCTGCCCGAAGGCCACGCTCGCGGCCAGAAACAGAACCATGCTCAGGCATTTGCCCCAAGCGGCGCTATGCCGTTCCTTGCGCTTCGCGGTCTGGTTTGATTGCGCGCTCTGGATCGATTCCTTTGTACACAACATAAGAATCACAGCCTTCTTTCTCAGATGGAGGAAAGATTGAGCTTCGTCCCACCAACTCCGCTGCACGAAAAAGGCCAGTCGGGCGCCCGTAAATGATTGACTTTATTAGCTATAAAGACTGTTTCTCGCGTCCCAATCGGGACACTTTGTCCCACCCGCGGGGGCAGGCGACAGAATGTCCCACGCCAGACGTGAACATGACTTCAGTCCTCTGGGTGCGGTTACCAGCGTGGGTGAGCGCAAGTTGAAATTGGGAAATGACTTTAGCTGCCTGAAGAATCGTTCTTTGCTTTTGGGTGGCGCAGCGCGCCGCTACGATAAACGGGGTACTGGACTGTTTTGAAAATTTCAGGCTTTGAAGATGCGCTCCAGTTCCACGCGCAGCGCTGCCGGGTCAAAGGTGATTTGGAAATGCTCAAAGAATCCAGCCATGCCGAGCAATCCCGCGAGCGGGAGTGTGTCTGAAAACCCGGCGTAAGCCGGGACAATTCCTCCGGGCGCGTACAGCGAAATGTCGTGCATGTAGATCCCGGTTGGCCCCTCAATACTGTTCGTAGTCACTAATTTCCCCTTCTCTATTTCAAGGCCAATTGCACGCCCGATACTCGCGTGGAAGATACATTGGGATGCGCCAGAATCAATAACAGCCTCAAATCGTTTTGAACGGGGTGAATTCTCTGTGGGCAAAGCAATGTTTACCAGAACCGTGGCAGCGTAGAAAAATCCGCCACGGGCCTGAGGATCGGGGTATTTCTTATATGGGAGTTTTAAACTCACACAGCAATAGAGTGCCAGGCCTTCGGCGTCTTCACTAAGACGGGATCAGACACACCCGCACTCTCGCTCTTCTTTACGGCCTCGTCATAGGAAGACCCCACTGCGACCACTACTGTTTCGTCTTCCGACAAGGCAATCCAGCTATCCAAAGGGGCCGATTTCAGTGCTTCGAATCGGAGATCGTCACTCATATCATTCACCAAGGTATAGATGGGTTAGGGTACCTAACGGTTGCAGTCGCGTCAATAGAGCTATTAGGCCGACAACCGACTTGTTTTCCACGCCACTGAGGTCAGCCTTCTAGAGCGCGGCCGCCTTGCCCGCCGCCATATTCTGCGCGATCTTGGGGATCGCGGCCATCAGCCGCTGCGTATATTCGTGCTGCGGATTGTTCAGCACTTGCTCGGTCGTTCCCTGTTCGACAATCTGCCCTTCATGCAGGATCGCGATCCGGTCGCAGATTCCCGCGACCGACGCGAGATCGTGCGAGATGTAGAGAATCGCCATTCCCGTGTTGCGGTTCAACTCGCGAAACAGAGCCAATATCTCCGCTTGCGTGATCACGTCGAGCGCGCTGGTCGCTTCATCGGCAATGAGCAGCGCCGGACGATGCATCACCGCCATCGCGATCAGCACGCGCTGCGCCTGCCCCACACTCATCTGCGAGGGATACTTGCGCAGGAATTCCTTGTCCGCGGGCAGACTCACGCTCGCGAGCGCTGCCTGGATCGCCGCCTCGTAATCGGCCTTCGTTCCCGAAGCGTGCGCCCGCCACGCTTCCTTCAACTGGGTGCGAATCTTCAGCGCTGGATTCAGTGACGACAGCGGACTTTGCAGCACCAGGGCCAGCTTGCGTCCGCGCAGCGCGCGCAGGTCTGACTCGCTGACCCGCAGCAGGTCCGACCCATCAAAGAGGATCGTTCCTTCCACGTGAACTTGCCGCGTATCGAGCAGGCCCAGAATCGCCATGGCCAGCGTGCTCTTGCCCGATCCGCTCTGTCCCACCAGCCCCAGCACTTCGCCCCGCCGGATGTCGAGGTCGACGTCGCGCAGCACGGGAGGCTTGTCGCCATAACGCAACCATAGGTGGGCCGACAACAGAACGTCGGATTGTGAATTCTCGGTCATGACTTCCTGTTTCCCCTGTGTTCCTCTGTGCCCTCTGTGGTTTAAGCTTTCTGGATCTACTTAACCATCAGCCGGTCCACGTTCCAGTAAGTTTGCGGCGCCAGGATGACCGGACTCGCTCCCACGACCGATGCGGCCACGGCCGACAGCGAATTCCGGTTCACCAGATAAATAAACGGCGCCTGCTCGAACACGATCTCCTGCACGCGGTCAAAAGCTTCCTTGCGCTTCCCGGCGTCCGCCGACGACGCTTGCGCCCGCATCAGCCGGTCAATCTCCGCTTCCCACGCCGTTTCCGGCGTCTTCTCCTGCGGGTTCCACTGATGATTCTCCGACGAGCTCAGCCACACGTTCATCTGCTCGTTGGGATCGAGGCCCACGTTGGTCAGGCCGAGAAGAATCGCTTCATAGTCGAATGTCTGGGTCATACGCTCGATGAGGGAGGGGAAATCCAGCGTCACCACGTTCACATGCATGCCGATCTTTCCCAGATCTTCCTGAATCATGGTCGCCATGCGTTCGCGATACTTGTTGCCCGCGTTAGTGATGATGGAGAACACAACTTCATTTCCGTCGTGATCTTTCAAAGCGCCGTTCTCGAGCCGGAATCCCTCGCGCTGCAGGGCTTTCAGCGCCGCATCCGGAGAGTAGGTTTCGGCTTTCAGCCGGGCATTGAACCAGAACTTATTCGCCGGCGAAACCGGGCCCACCGCGGGTTGGGCGTGTCCGAGGAAGACGACGCGGCTCAGGTCGTTGCGATTGATCGCTTCCGAAATCGCCCGCCGGAAAGCCGCCGAGCGGAACCAGTTCTTTTTGTACTGCGCCAGCGGAGCCTTGGCCACCTGGTTGAACCACATCTGCTCGCTGTCGAGCGACGGCCCGGCATCGTGGACGAGTTGCGGCGAAGTCGCGGCCAGTTTGTCGAAGTATTCGCTGTCGAGCGCATTGATCAGATCAATCTCCCCGCGCTTGAAGCGCAGCATCTCCACGTCGCGATTGGGCTGCACATCCAACTGGATCGAATCCAGGTAAGGCAGCTTGCGTCCCTGCGCATCACTTTTCCAGTAGTTCGGATTCCGCTTCAGCAGGACCGTTGCCCCTGGCTTGTAATCCGCCACCATGAACGGTCCCAGCACCGCCATTTCTTTTTTGGCGGAGTGGGCCGAGAGAATCGCGACTTGATCGAACTGCCGGTCGAGTCCCGCCACCGGCGCGGGAAAGGTAATCGAAATCTGTGTGGGCGAAATGATTTTCGTCTCCACGTTTCCCGGTCCCGAGCGGAAGGCATCGCCGGTGGCCGAGTGCAACGCTGGATCCATCAGCTGCTGCACCGTGTAGGCGACGTCCTCGGCGGAGAACGGCGTGCCGTCGGAAAACGAAACTCCGCCGCGCAGCTTGAACCTGATCTGCTTGCCGTCCTTTGAAACTTCCCACGACAGCGCCAGTTCCGGCTCCAATGCCTGGGTTTGGCGGTTCATGCGCACCAGCACGCCGCCGGTCAGATACCGGATCGCCATCGACGAATCGTCTTCCACCTTCAGCGGGTCGAAGGTCTTCGGCTCCGACCGCAGACAAAAGTGCAACTCGCCTCCGCTCTGGGCTGCAGCCAGCCCCGGCACAAACAAACAGCAGAGCAGCGCAACCACCATCGCCTTCGCGTACTTCATGAACCTCCCCGCCCTCACGCTGCCACCTCGTCTTCCTGCTTCGAAAGCACGAGTTGGAATGACGTAACCACGACCACCAGCAACGCCAGCGGCACAAACTTCCAGGGTTCCGTGCCCACCGAGACGAGTCCTTCCAGTTCTTTCAGCAGACTTCCCCACGAGGGCATCGGTTCCGCGACGCCCAGGCCGAGAATCCCGAGATTCGCCTCGCTCAGAATGAACGCCGGAATCGAAATCCAGAATTGCGCGTACAGCACCGGTTTCAGATTCGGCAGCACATGCACCCAGAACAGGCGCGCCGCAGGAATGCCCGATGCCCGCGCCTGCCGCACATAATCGGAATTCCGCAGAGACCCGGCCGCGGCGCACAGCACCCGCGCCGCGCTCGTCCAGCCCAAAAGTCCCAACAGCAGGAACGTGACCAGCACGGAAATCATGGGCGACACATTCAGCGGCATCATGGCCCGCACCGTGATCAGCAGGAACAGCCAGGGCAGCGCTAGAAACAAATCGGTCACTGCCATACCCGCCCGCGCCCACGCGCCGCCCAGATATCCCGCCAAGCCTCCGACCAGCGCCGCCAGCAGGGTCGAAAGCAGCGCGGCGGCCGGCGCCAGCAGCAGCGAAATCCGCGTCCCATAAAGCACGCGAGCGAAGCGGTCGCGCCCAATCTCGTCGGTACCCAGCCAGTGCGCCCGCGATGGAGACGCGCTCGCCGCCTCACGATACTGTCTGGCATAACCCGCCGGGGCCAGCCAGGGCGCCGCCGCCGACACGCCCACCACCAGCAGCAACACGGCAATCGCAACTCCGCGCCAGAGGCTCATGCCGGTTGACCTCGCAGCATATGCCCGATCACATCCGCCCCGGAATTGGCCAGCAAGGTAACCAGCGTGACCAGAATCGTGATGTTCACCAGCAGCGGCAGGTCGCGAGCCAGCGCCGCCTGCCATGCCAGTTGTCCGACTCCCGCCAATCCGCACAACGCTTCCACCGGAATCGCCGCGCCCACAGCGATGCTCACCGAGACTCCCGCGACCGCCAGCAATTGCGGCCCAGCCACGGGAATTACGTGCCAGAACAGAATCCGCAACTCGCTCAAGCCCTTGGCCCGCGCCGTGATGATGTGCGGCAGGCCATACGCCTTCGCCAGCAGATTGCGCGCGTAGCGATAGACGCGCGGAAAGACGATCAGGCCGATGGCCAGTGATCCCGGCACGTTCCACAACACCGACAACAGCGCCAGCACCGCCGCCGGAAGACAAAGAAATGTTCCCGTGATGATCGTGGTGACCGCGTCATAGGCCGAAACGCGCAGCCACGCCGCGCTCAAGGCGAGAGCCATCGCCACTATCCAACTCAGCAGCAGTCCAATGCCGACCAGCCGCACCGTCAGCGGCACCCGTTGCCGGAGCAGCCGGCTTACCGGCTGGCCCAGGGAGATCGAGGTACCCAGGTCGCCATGCGCGGCGCGCTCAAAAGAATGGAAGTAGAAGCGGAAAATGTTGCGCTGTTCCAGCCGCGTCTCGCGCAACGCGCGAATGCTCTCGGAATTCAGGCGGGGATCAAGCTGCTGTTCGTCCACGGCAAAGCCCGGCGCCAGCCGCACCAGCGTCGCTGCCAGGAAGCCCCCCAGCAGCACCGTGGCCGCCAGGGTGAGCCCATGCCGCACGATTCTTCGAGCCAGCATGGCCAAATTCTCCTCATCCCCAGATTACTTCCTTCGAATCCTATTGCAGGGATTGAGCTTTCAGTAGCTTACCGAGGTAATGGGCCAACCATGTCCATTCGGCCAGGGCAGAAGAGGCCATGGCTCAGGGTCGACGGGAAAGTTGCAAAGTCATGCAGCTTGCCGCAGCGCAATTGAGAATTCATTACCTTGGTTACGCCCAAAGTCAGACGCTTCTCGGACTTAGCCGCCCGCGTGTGTCAACATCATCCCAAACGCCACTACATGCCGACTGAACAGCGAAATCTTGGCCAGCAAAAGGCCGTTACCGGCTTCCGGAGCGAAAGCGGCACTGCGGTTGCGCAGCGGACGACGCCGGCCCCGATGGCCGTCTTTTCCAGCGATTTAGCGGGAAACTTCACGGCCTGCAGTCCGGCCTTCAGTCAACTGGTCGGCTACCAGCCGCAGGAACTGCTCGGGCGCAATTTTTCGACGCTGTTCGCGCTGGATGGCAAATCGGACCGCCACGAACTTTCCCACCACGATCTATCTCACCACGACCCATCTCGACTGCGGGAGGAAGTCCTCAGCGCGGTTTCGACCGAAGGCGATTATCATTCCAGCCTGTTCGCGTGCCCGAAGGCGGGGGAGGGTTTCCCGGTCCAGTTTTCCGCCGCGCTGCTGCGCGATGCGGCCTCGAAGCCAGTGGCGATGGTCGGGGTCGTCGCTCCTGCCGCAAAAGCTTCCGTCTCGGCCGCGGCCGCTTCCGCCGCCGAGACTACCCCGCCGGGCATCGTCTTCCGCAAAATTGACGACACGCAGTTCATCCTTGCCAGTACGGTCATGCACCGCTTCATGGAGCTGGTGGAACGCGTAGCCGGCGTCACCGAGACTGTGCTGATCACCGGCGAAACGGG